>FWPV01002370.1_pt1 | contig 41505 bp, 34 predicted proteins | sample 2228371 | NCBI WGS metagenome assembly FWPV01 (sample SAMEA103939776, study PRJEB20133) | metagenome
TCTCAGTGATTAACTTCGAAGGTGCGGGTATGGTCACACAGAAGGCCTCAGCATCGGATGGATGGCCCGGAGCATACTCCTAGAACGCATGCCCACTCGTCGATAAGGTCATGACAAAGACAATATGGTACAAAGAGAACACATGTACGTGGAGGCAGCTCGTATGAGCATGAACGCTGAAGGCTTTAAAGGTGAAAGTGAGCAGGGAAGGTCGATACGAAGGGTCGGGATCGTATTTTCCGGTGGGCCTGCGCCTGGCGCCAATGCAGTCATAAGCTCTGCCGCCATCAGTTTCCTCGATGCAGGCAGAGAAGTCGTAGGATTCATGCAAGGATACCTCTTTCTCCAGGACTATCACCCTGTTACCAATCGGTTGGAGCGAGACGTGCATTACAAGGACTTGCGTTTGTCGGATGTGACAGGGATCCGTACTAGACGCGGGATACTGATTGGCACCTCACGTGCGAATCCTGGAAAGCCAATCCGATCTGCCAAGGACCTCGACGATCCGGAAAAGACCAAGAACTTGAGAAACATATATTATGCCCTGTTGGATCATAAGATCGATGCGCTCATATCGATAGGAGGTGACGATACACTCAAGACTGCCAACTATATCTACGAATTCCAGAAGCGACTTCCTCCTGAGGCCAAGCGGATCCGGATCGTGCACGTCCCTAAGACAATCGATAACGACTACAGTGGGATCGATTTCACGTTTGGATATTTCACTGCAGTAGATTTTCTTGCGAAAGAGGTCTCGAATCTCAGAGAGGATGCCCGTGCTACTGAGAGCTATTTCATCGTCGAATCCATGGGTCGCAAATCAGGATGGTTGAGTTATGGCGTTGGTATTGCAGGCGAGGCGAATATGATCGTGAGCGTAGAGGACCTTGATGAAGATATGTTGTGCGATGAGACTGTCGTCGATGAGGATACTGGAGAACAACGTACTGAAAAGAGACTTCGTTTGGAAAGTCTTGTCGAAAAGATCGTCAGCCTGATGATCACAAGGGAGAGGAAGGACAACAAGCGGTTCGGAGTGGTGGTGTTGGCTGAGGGATTGGGAGAGAAACTGTCTGAGGCGTATATCAAAGATATTCCCAAAGATCCCCACGGTCACATCAGTATAGGCAAGATCGATCTCGGCAGACTGGTCGCAAAACTTGTCGCCGACGAGTACTATCGAAGGACAGGAGTCAAACGAAAGGTAACAGGAGTGCAGCTCGGGTATGAAAGTCGGTGTGCCCAGGCACATGCGTTTGATATCATGTTGGGAAGCCAGCTTGGGATCGGCGCTTATAGGGCATTGATCGAGGAGGGACTCGACGGCCATATGGTGAGCGTTTCAGGCCAGCTTGATCTTCACTACGTGCCATTCAGCGAGCTCATCAATCCTGAGACGCTCCTTACGGAGATTCGGTTTATCAAACGAGGGAGCGACTTCTATCGGCTTGCACGCTTCCTTGAGACGCGTACCGAAGAGATGGCATGAGTCGGGCAGGTAGGTCACGTATCTGTCGCCAAAAGGATGTGCAGCTCATTACCTGACGGGCCTTCCTATCACGGTAAGGTAAATGGCGCTTTCTGTCGTACCATCTACTCCGAGAAGATCATTGACCTCTTGGTCATAGATGGCACCGATCTGACAACTCCCAAGACCAAGCCCCACCGCAGCGAGCGCTACATTCTGGGCAATGTGGCCTGCGTCGAGATACACGTATCTGTAGCCACGTTGTCTATACTTCCATGTACATCTTTTAAAGAGAGCAGTCCACACGAATACGACACTCGCATCGCAGGCTATTTTCTGATCGAGAGCTGCTCGGGCGATCTCTTGCCCAAAGTCTCCTTTTTTAAGCTCTTCCAATGCATGTTGTTCCACTGCATAGTGGTAGACGCCCGGAGGAATGTCGCGCACCCTGTTAACGACGACGTAGGTCTCCACCGGATATAGGGCCCCTGCCGAAGGTGCGGTCCTGAATCGGTAGCCGAAGTGTTCAGCTGTTATGCCCTGTGCAGCCCAGAGGAGCTGAGAGAGCTGGGCAAGTTCGAGAGGAACCAAGGAGAAATCCCGTATGCTTCTGCGCGTGGCCATGGCCTTCCACAAAGGAAGCCCACCATCGGTATCTGGGTACGGGAGTGACCGTACTGGTCGACCCGGGTACCGTTTATATGGTGCAGGTCTCGTTGACCAATCCAGTCTACCCGAAGGAAGCTTGTCTCTGTAATACTTTGTTTCCTCTTGGAACAGTGCCCCTATCTCGACCATGTCGTTATTCCTTTCTTGCAGTGGGGTAGTGTAGTCGTAGCCTTCACATGCCAGGCTAAAATACGTAGTATAGTCAACCGAATGCTTCCTTGGGAGGGGGGCAAGGCAGCACAGTATGCGTTGGTAGTCGCAAGACGTACCAGTGCTGTGCGGACCTAAAAACCCAAAGGTTGGATGTCAATGAATGGCAGCCGTCCACCAACTATCTCTCTAGGGGTCGATGTGCTTATCGATGAGGGGGCTCGAATCCTCAAAGGAAGGCGTATCGGTTTGCTTGTGCATGCTGCCTCGGTAGACGCTCGTCTCCGTCCGACTGTTGAGGTGCTTTCAGCGATTGATGGAGTGCATGTGTGTGCATTGTTTGGTCCTGAACACGGTCTCTGGGGCGAATTTCAAGATCAGGAACGCGTTGCTACTGCTAGTTACGGTCCCCTTGATATACCGATCTACAGCCTCTATGGCACTACGAAAGAATCGCTTCGTCCTCACAAGGAGATGCTCAAAGGCATAGATGCCCTTGTGGTTGACCTCCAGGACATCGGCGTTCGGTACTATACGTTTATTTACACGATGTCCTATTGCATGGAGGTGTGCAAAGAACAAGGCATCGAAGTGGTGGTGCTCGATCGGCCTAATCCGCTTGGTGGGCTCGAGATAGAAGGGAATATTGTCGAAGAAGGTTTCACATCCTTTGTAGGAAACTATCCTCTGCCTGTAAGGCACGGGATGACTATTGGTGAACTTGCACTGATGTTTAACGAGGCCTTTGGAATACGGTCCACGCTTACTGTTGTGCCTATGAAGGGGTGGGATCGCTGGATGTGGTACGACGATACAGGGCTTGCGTGGGTGAGTCCTTCGCCCAACATGGCGACATTAGAGACTGCAATAGTGTATGGAGGATCATGCTTGTTCGAGGCGACCAATGTGAGTGAAGGAAGGGGTACGACTCACCCCTTTGAGCTCATCGGGGCGCCATGGATTACCTCGAGTACCCTCGCCCGACGCATGAACGAGAAAAACCTTCCAGGAGTTGTCTTCAGACCGCAACCGTTTTTGCCGCGCTTCAACAAATGGTCAGGCGAGTCGTGTGGTGGGGTCCACATCCACGTGATGGACAGGAGTCGTTTTAAACCGTTTCTCACCGGGATACATCTGTTGGAGACCATATACAGGTGTTGGCCAGAGAAGTTTCGGTGGAGGACCGAACCGTATGAGTTCGAGACCGAAACGCCTGCCATCGACCTACTAGCGGGTGGCCAATGGCTCCGCACTGCCCTTGAACAGGGTATGCCAGTTGAAAAGTGCCCTGATCAATGGGAAGCAGCGCTAGCTCATTTCAGAAGGGTAAGGGAAGCATTTCTCTTATACTGAAACGTTTCTCTGCCTCCTTAACCCCGACCGTGTTTCTTTTGCGTCTCCGGGCTACTACATTTTTCTTAAAATTTTCTTGACAAGATTAACAAAGGGAGATTATTATGCGCCGGGTGGGATAAAGTGGCATAAAGTAGCATAGCAGCCCAAGCCAGGGATTACTCATGCCTCTTTTGCGATTTCGGGGTCACCATTGCCATACAGTTGACGCAAAAGGCCGCCTCAGCATACCGGCCAAATTCCGGGAAGTCCTCAAAGTCCAATATGACGAACGTCTCATGATCTCCTTCCTCGACGGGTGCCTTAACGCCTACCCGTACCCAGAATGGGAGAAACTCGAAGAGCGATTTCTTACTCTCCCGCAACATAACAAGAAAGTCAAGGAACTGATGAGGACCTACATCTCTGCTGTCGAGGAATGTCCCCTGGACAGCCAGGGAAGAATACTGTTGCCGCCGATCCTGAGGGAGCGGGCTGGTATTAAGGAAAAGGTACTCATCCTTGGGTGCCTTTATAAAATAGAGATTTGGGATTATGACACCGCGCGACCAGAGGTCGAAGACAAGATCAAGGATTCGTCCAAGATTAGCGAGCTCGTGTCCGAGGAATTTAAGTTCTAGAAGTTGCTAGGAGTACCACAGAGGTCCTATGCAGGGGTTGCAGGATGCACTATCACGAACCTGTCTTGGTGCGGGAGGTTTTGGCCTTCATGAAGCCAAGGCAGGGGGGCATCTATCTCGACGGAACTGTGGGCACAGGGGGACATACCGAAGCAATCCTCACGTGTTCTGCACCTACGGGAAGGGTTATTGCTATAGATACCGATGGGGAGTCCCTCGAGATTGCGCGTCACCGGCTTGCTCCATTTGGTGAACGTGTGCACTTCGTACACGGTCGTTATGAGGAAGCGGACGTGATACTGGAGCACATGGGCATATCAGGGGTTGATGGGATCCTGCTGGATCTTGGCGTATCGACATATCAGCTGGAGTGGAGTGGTAGAGGATTTAGCTTTCAGAAGAACGAGCCCCTGGATATGCGGATGGACACGAGTCGAGGTAGGCCAGCCTGGGAGGTGCTTCATTCTCTATCGAAAAAAGATCTCAGCAATATTATTCGGGAGTGGGGAGAGGAACGGTGGGCTGGAAGAATCGGTGACGCACTGGCCAGGGGTCTGCCGAGAAAAGGTGAAGTGACCACTCGTGAGGTTGTTGAGCTTATTGTAAAGGCTTTGCCTCGGAGTGCGCGCAGACAGAGAATCCATCCTGCAACGAGGACATTCCAGGCATTGCGGATTGCAGTTAACAGGGAGCTCGAGGCACTCGAACTATTTCTCCACAAGCTTCCTGGGATGCTCCGCGAAGGTGGTTGTGCGTGCATCATATCCTTCCATTCACTGGAAGACAGAATGGTAAAGCGTTCAGCTGCAGCGTGGAAGAAGCATCCACAGGGATCCTTGTGTCGTTTCGTGCACAACAAAGTCATACGGCCTCGTCACGACGAGGTCGTGAGAAATCCTCGCGCCAGAAGTGCTCGCATGAGGGTCATTGAGAAGGTGAGCTATGAAAAAGGTAATGGAAGAGAGGCAGCCGTTTAGGCCGTCGTGGAACTCCTGGCTTGGTGGTCAGATTGTCCGGCCTCGAAGAATGCATGTTGGAGTGGAAAGAAAATTGATTCTTAAAATCCTCATGCTTGTCGTGGTCTATGGGATAAGTGCCACAGCCTACATATGGATTCACCTTCAAAGTACCTCGATGCGGTATGCGCTCGCCCGACTCAACCGTATCCACGACGACCTATTGCAAAGAAGAAGCGAACTCCAGATCGAATGGGAAATGCTCAAGGCACCTCAACGAATTGCCAGGATCGCCGAACAGGAGCTGGGCCTGGTTCCGCCCGATCCGCATGAAGTGATCGTAGTGAAATGAACAGGGAAGACGCTGTAAGAAACTACAAACTCTATGTGCTTGCCGTGGTTGTGGCTATGGCTATGTGCGTGCTTGCAGCCAGGGCCTTTCATCTCCAAGTGATGAAACGGGATGCCCTGAGACAATGGGCAGACAGTCAAACGATGAAGCCCATTCACCTCACCCCCTTGCGTGGCAAGATTTTGGACCGCAATGGTTCGTGTCTTGCAATGAGTATCAAAGCTGCCTCAGTCTTTTCCCACCGGATGAATTACAAAGAACCTATCAACGATCCCATGGCGATAATTCAGCACCTTGCTCCTTACACTCGAAAGAAGCCACAGGAACTCTGCACCATACTCAATCAGCGGAGCGGATTTACGTGGCTCGCACGCCAGATTCCCATGCCTGTGGGAAAAGAGATTCAGAAGCTCAACTGCCCTGTTGTCGGCATAGAGGTCGAGGGCAAACGATACTATCCCAAGAAGGAGCTCGCTGGACAGGTGCTTGGGTGTGTTGGCGTAGATTCGCAGGGTCTCGAGGGATTGGAGCGTTACTACGACAAGGTATTAAAGGGCAAAGAGGTCACACTTGTACTCCAGCGTGATGCCCTGGGCCGGACCTTGTGGCAAGAGGTCTCTGATCTCAGGCAGAACGCAGTAGGAAAAGACCTCGTACTCACCATTGATAGCCGCATTCAATTTTTTGCAGAAAAGGCCCTTGCTCAGGCCGTTGAAAAATGTGGCGCGCAGTGCGGCATCGTTGTTGCGATGGATCCCATGACAGGCGAAGTCTTGGCTATGGCGTCGTATCCTTTTTTCAATCCCAATGCGTTTCAACGGGAGAGCGCATTTGTAAAAAAGAATCACGCGGTAACAGACAGTTTTGAACCAGGTTCCACTGCCAAGGCATTTACGATTGCAGCTGCGCTCGAGGAAGGTCTCGTCAGCGAGGAAAAGATATTCTTCTGCGAGTACGGAAGTTATCCGTTTGGTGGAAGGGTGATCCATGATCTTCACAAGTATGGCAACCTAAGTGTGTGCGAGATCTTGGCACATTCCAGCAACATCGGGGCCACCAAGGTCGGAGAGCTACTCGGAGCGAGGAGGTTGTACGAATACTTGAGTGCATTCGGATTCGGGGAGCCCACGCACATAGATCTTCCAGGGGAGGTTTCCGGTACGCTCAGACCTTACCACCGATGGCCAAGTGTGGCCCTGGCCAACCATGCCTTTGGCCAAGGCTTTACTGTCACACCCATTCAGCTCGCTGTAGCGTTTTCAGCACTGGTCAACGGAGGATTCTTGATTCAGCCATACGTGGTAAAGGAAGTGATAGACCCTGTGACTGGGGATAAGGAGATCCGGAGCCCGCGGGTCATTCGTCGAGTGATCTCAAGGAAAACCAGTCAGAGGATCCTTTCTATCATGGAAAAGGTGGTGGAGGAGGGAACCGGCAAGCAGGCCAAACTACAGGGCTATCGCGTGGCAGGAAAGACCGGTACATCCCAAAAGGTTGATCCAGCCACAGGTGCCTATTCGAAGTCCAAATATGTTGCCTCTTTTGTGGGCATCGTACCCGTAGAGAAGCCAGAGTTGGTTGTGGTTGTCATGTTGGACGAACCAGCAGTACGAGGCACGGGCGGTTTGCTCGCTGCCCCTGTATTTCGGGAGGTGGCCTGGAACGCACTTCGCTACCGTCATGCAGTACCTGAGGATGACCTTGAGCTCGTGGAACCAGCCGAGGTGCGTCAGGCAGAGGTGCAGCGAGAACTGGCAAGGCATCCTCTGCATCTCGAGGGCAGTAGTAATCAGAAGGAATTCATCATTCCTGATCTTCAGGGCCGTTCGCTCCGAAAGGCGCTGGCAGAGCTCGAGGGGTATCCGGTGACGATAGAAATAAGGGGAAGCGGAAGGGTCATAGCTCAAGATCCTCCTCCTGGAGCAATTGTGCGCAAGGGGGATCGCTGTGTACTTGAGGCCTCTCCTGTACTGGAAGAAGCACAAGATACGTTGCCATTGACATGAGACTTGAAGAACTTCTGGCCGATGTCGAGGTAGTCAGAACGTGTGGGGACCTTGGGGTCGAGGTTACCCACTTGTCCTATGATTCCCGTACTGTAGGAGAGGGCGGACTTTTTTTTGCGATCCCGGGTCGATCCAAGGACGGCAGGTTATTCATTGAAGATGCTGAAAAAAGGGGTGCCAGTGCTGTGGTACGTCCGGCATACAGTCAGGTTCCTACGACAAAGACCTACGTCGAGGTATCTGATATCCGCACGGCGATGGCCCGCATGGCTTGTCGTTTCTACGGCGAGCCATCAAAGGATCTGATCCTGATAGGGATTACAGGTACCAATGGTAAGACCACCTGCTCGTACCTTTTGGAGTCCATCCTGTCTCAGGCTGGCTATCCAACTGGCGTAATAGGAACCATCGGGTACCGGTATGGGGACGTGGTGGTCTCTGCAAAGGTGACCACGCCGGAGTCTGTTGATCTCCAGCGGTTATTGCAGGAGATGGTTCGTTGCGGCATTACCCATGTGGTCATGGAGGTATCCTCCCACGGTATAGATCTGCAAAGAGTCTACGGATGCCATTTTGCGTGCTGCATATTCACTAACCTTACCAGAGATCATCTCGATTACCACCTCACGATGGAGCAGTACTTTAGTGCCAAGGCAAGACTTTTTACAGAGCTGCTACCGACCTTTGGGGCAAAGGACCCGATCGGGGTCATTAATGTCGAAGATCCATATGGCAGGCGGCTAAAAGAACTATGCCCCGTACCGGTGGTTTCCTTCCATGGAAAGGGGCCGGCAGACTGCTGGATCCAGAAGTGTCTGGCAACGAGGGACGGCATTTCATTGACTGTAGTGACACCACATGGGGAACTGGTACTTGAGTCCCAACTCCTGTCCGAGGTGAATGCGTATAACATGTTGGCATCGGTCGCCGCAGCATGTGCACTCCATATTCCTGAGCACGCTATTGTGGACGGTGTTCGTCGGGTTCCAGCCGTACCAGGAAGGCTCGAAAAGGTATGGGAAGGCGACGACATTACGGTTGTGGTTGATTATGCCCACACACCAGATGCCCTCGAACGCGTCCTTGCATCCTTGCGGTCCCTTGTTTCTGGGCGATTGATCGTGGTGTTTGGATGCGGGGGTGACCGTGACAAGGGAAAACGGCCGCTTATGGGTGCCGCTGCAGCACGGCTGGCTGATATCTCAATCGTTACCTCGGACAATCCGCGAAGCGAGTCGCCCTCCCAAATCATCGATGAGATCGTTCAGGGCATACAGGCCTTTGCGATCCCTTTTAAAAAGCCCATGCAGCTCTTATCAGGATCCGTGGCCCTGAGGAAGGCCTACACCACGGAAATCGATCGTCGCCAGGCTATCGGTCTCGCACTGAGAATCGCCAGAGAAGGCGATGTGGTGCTGATTGCGGGCAAAGGGCATGAGCAGGTCCAGATCGTAGGTAATGAGGCTCGTCCGTTTCGTGATCAGGATGAGGTGTACGCAGCACTCGCTTCTCTGAAAACAGGGGATACGGTGTGCACCAATTAAGTGCGCATACTCGAATCAGGGCAGAGGAGATTGTGCAATTTACCCGTGGGACACGTACGGATCCCATGGGCGACCTCACATTTTCACGCGTATGCACAGACTCACGTGCTATTGAAAAGGGGGATGTGTTCGTTGCTCTTCGAGGCGAGCGGTTCGACGGCCATTCTTTTCTAAAAGACGCCTTGGAAAAAGGAGCTCAAGGCCTTGTGGTCGACAAGCCAGTACCGGCAGAACTCACTGCCCGGTATTCGCCGGTGGTCATAATGGTCGAAGACACCCTCCAGGCCCTGGGCGATATGGCTGCTGGCTGGAGGAGAAAATACACTGTGCCAGTTGGAGTGCTGACAGGGACCAATGGCAAGACAACTACTAAAGAGATGACCGCTTGTATATTGAAGCAGTGTTTTTCGCTTCTCTACACGCAGGGCAATTTGAACAACCTCATCGGTCTTCCCTTAACCCTGTTGGAGCTTGCCTCACATCATGAACGGGTTCTTCTAGAAATGGGGATGAACCGACCCGGAGAGATCCGACGGTTGACCACGATTGCACAGCCCCAGTACGGAGCACTTCTCAATATCGGTCCTGCCCATCTGGAGCGATTCAGGGATATACACGATATTGCTGAAGCCAAGGCCGAGATGGCTGAGGCCATGAACCCAGACGGGGTACTGATCTTTAATCTTGACGATCCTCTGGTACGCGAGATCGCCACTCGTTGGAAGGGAAGGACCCTGAGCTACGGTTCAGGACCCACAGCCGATGTTCGAGTGGTACGGGTTGAAGAGGCAAGGGACGAGCAACGTATGCTCATCAGGTGGGGATCCACCGAGGTTGAGGCCATAGTGAAAGTTCCAGGGACGCACAACCGCGTAAATGCGTTGGCTGCAGCTGCGATAGCGTTTGCAATGGGTGCAGAGCCCTACGCAGTACAGAAGGGGCTGGAAGGATTTGTAGGCGTGCCAGGTCGCCTGTGCGTGGTCAAGGCCAGAGGGATCACGCTGATTGACGATACGTACAACGCCAATCCACGATCCATGGAATCAGCCTTTGAGACATTGGTACGTATGAGCGGAAAAGAGGCACGCCTGGCTGTCTTGGGAGATATGCTCGAACTCGGTACCTTTGCTGAAGCTGCTCATCGAAGCCTTGGCAACCTCGCCGCAGGCTCAGGCTTGTGCTCCCTTATCCTTATAGGTGCCTATGCTGAGGTGGTCAGGGAAGGGGCAGTTGCTGGAGGTATGAAGCCTCAGCGTGTCTCCATCGTGTCACGGCCTGAGGATGCTGCCCAAGAGGTCCTCAGTCACATGAATGGCCATGTATGGGTCCTGGTCAAGGGATCCAGAGGTATGCAGATGGAAAGGGTGGTTCGTGCAATCCAGAACGCTGTGCAAGACCGTTCAGTCGCATGACGAGGAAAGGGATGCCAGAGGGGTTAGCGGTAGAAGGGCGAAGGGTACTGGTTGTAGGACTGGCAAGGACCGGACGATCACTCGTGAAATTTCTTCTCGCAAAGGGTGCAAAGGTCACGATTACAGACGCAAAGGATCCAAAAGAGGTCGGGGATGACATCACTCAATTCGAGAGACAAGGATGTCAGGTCATATGTGGAGCACACAGGAGGGAAGATTTTCTTGGCGCTGATCTTATCCTGATAAGTCCGGGGGTGCCTCTTTCATTACCCGTACTTCGCGAGGCAAGGGACGCAGGGATAGCGGTCATGGGCGAGGTCGAATTTGCAAGCCGGTTCATTGCGTCTCCGATTGTCGGGATTACAGGAACCAATGGAAAGACAACGACGGTGAGCCTGATAGAAGCAATGATGCAGCGTGCAGACAAGAACGCATTTGTCGGAGGAAATATCGGCACACCGCTGACAGAGTATCTCAACCAAACCTTTATTGATGGTCGGCCTCCCGCAGATCTGGTGGTGGTCGAGCTATCGAGCTTTCAACTCGAGGCTATCGACCGGTTCAGACCATGGATCGCTGTCCTATTGAATATCGCTGAAGACCATCTTGATAGGTATCAGTCGTTTGATGAGTATGTGAACGCCAAGCTTAGGATCTTTCAGAATCAGACTGGTCAAGACATAGCTGTAATTCCTGGCCACGCGCCATGGATATCATGCCTTCCGCATGGGGTGCCTTCCCGCACCATTACATTTGGTATCGGAGAAGATGGTTCCTACGACGTGCATTGGTTCGAGGACGTACTCTATTGGCAGTGGCAGGGTAAGGTAGAACAGTATCCTACCTCCAAGATGAAGCTTCAGGGTATGCACAATATAGAAAACATGATGGCGGCCGTGGCTGTGGCACGTCTCTGCGGTATAGACCCCTGGGTTGTCCAAGAAGTCATCGACGAATTCCCCGGGCTTGCACATCGCCTTGAATTTGTGAGCGAGGTAGACGGCGTACGATTTTACAATGACTCCAAAGCTACCACGGTTGCATCGGTGGTGAGGGCGCTCGAGTCCTTCGATGCTCCCATCATCCTCATAGCCGGTGGGAAAGACAAAGGAATGGATTTCGCCCCGCTGCGGTCCTATCTGAAGAAACGTGTCAAACATCTGTTCCTCCTTGGAGAAGCTCGAGGTCGCATGGCTAGCGAGCTCGCACATACGACCGACATCACGATGGTAGATAGCCTCGAAGAGGCAGTGGAGAAAAGCTGGAAGGTGGCGGCGCCTCAGGATGTGGTTCTGCTTTCACCTGCGTGCTCGAGTTTCGACATGTTTCGCGACTATGAAGAAAGGGGGAGGTGCTTTAAGAGAGCCGTTGCTGACCTGGTAACTATGCAAAAGAGGACTTATCGATGAAACACCAGTTCAAACTCAGTGACTCCGCATACCTGTGGAGTATCACTTTGGTGTTTATCGGATTCGGCTTGTTGATGGTGTTCGATACAAGTGCGCTGTTCTCCTTGCAGCAGTACGGCACCCCTTATCACTTCCTGTTCCGTCAGACACTGTACGCAGGTGCTGGCCTGGTCATTATGGCTGCACTCGCACGGACCGACTACGGCACGTTCAGGAAGGCAGCCCTGTTCATGCTCCTCGCTTGTACGATACTTTCGGCCATGGTGTTCATACCAGGGATAGGTCGCACGGTACGTGGTGCCAGACGCTGGATTGCCCTTGGTCCGCTGTCTGTCCAACCCTCTGAGTTTGCAAAGCTCGTTGTCGTCTACTACCTAGCTGCAGTGCTTTCAAGCCCAATCAAACGAGAGAAGGCTACAGCGTTCTGGTGGTATGCAAAACACATCGGTTTGGTGGGCATAGTAGTAGTTATTGTCCTCCTTCAGAGAGATCTGGGTACAACCGTAATTATCGCAATGATCACGTTCATCATGTTCTTCCTTGGCGGAATAAAGATGCGGTACCTTTTGGCATCCGGCCTCTGTGTGCTACCGCTCTTTATCTATGCTCTTGTCGTGTACAAGTACCGACTGACAAGGGTGTTTATCTTCTTGGACCCTTGGAAAGATCCCTATGGTGCTGGATTCCAGCTCATACAATCCCTTATATCGTTTGGCAAGGGCGGGGTTCTCGGCCAGGGGTTTGCCAATGGCAAGCAGCAGCTATTTTACCTTCCTGATGCACACACGGATTTTATTCTTTCCGTGATCGGCGAGGAGCTAGGGCTTCTGGGCGTGGTCGCGGTGCTACTGCTCTTTTTCCTGCTGTTGATCGTGGGGGTGAGGATCGCGGTGCGTGCCCAAGACCGGTTCGGATTTCTACTGGCTTCGGGTATCACGTTTCTTATCACTCTTCAAGTGGTGCTGAACGTTGCGGTGGTAATGGGGATGCTCCCCACCAAAGGGATGGTACTTCCCTTCCTCAGTTATGGAGGATCTGCACTCATAACCAACATAGCAGGGATGGGGATCCTTTTGAGTATAGCTAAGTGGTGCGTGGTGAGTGTTCCACGTACCCAGGAGACCTTGGCGCCTTCTGCTTCTGTGCGACGATCCGGCACAAAGGGAAGAGAAAGGGCTGCGAGAGAGCCTACGAGATAGGTTCGGAAGAGGAGTGCCTGGAGAGGTGGATGTATAAGAAGAGCCATCATATTCATTTCGTGGGCGTGGCAGGTGTGGGAATGAGCGGTATTGCTGAGGTATTGCTCAATTTGGGTTATGTGGTGAGCGGTTCTGACCTCAAGGAAAACCTGACGACCCAGCGGCTACGAAGTCTGGGCGGACGCATCTACAAAGGCCATCGTAGAGAACACGTAGATGGTGCGGACGTTGTGGTGATCTCGTCAGCCATAGAGAAAGATAATCCCGAAGTGCTCGAAGCTCGGGCTCGCAACATCCCTGTCATCCCGCGCGCGGAAATGCTCGCTGAATTGATGCGGATGAAGTACGGGATTGCAGTGGCAGGCTCGCACGGCAAGACCACGACAACCTCGCTCATTGCAACGATCCTTGCAGAAGGCGGCCTGGATCCGACCATTGTCATCGGCGGAAGACTCAACAGCTTGGGTACCAATGCACGGCTCGGTCGGGGTGATTTCCTTGTGGCAGAAGCCGATGAAAGCGATGGTTCCTTTTTGCTCCTCTCGCCAACCATAGCCGTGGTGACCAATATCGATGCAGAGCATTTGGATCACTACCGAGATATGGATCACCTCAAGGACGCTTTTCTCGAGTTTATCAATAAGATCCCCTTCTATGGTCTGGCCGTCCTCTGTATCGACCACCCAGTGGTTCATTCCCTCATACCAAAGGTGAAGAAACGCCATGTCACCTATGGATTGAGTCGTCAAGCTGACTTCAGGGCGTTTGATATCAGTGCCTCTGGCTGGGAAACAAGGTTCAGGGTGGCACATCAAGAAGCAGAGCAGGGGACAATACGCCTTCATATGCCTGGCACCCATAATGTGTACAACGCGCTGGCTGCAATCGCCGTTGCATGGGAGTTGGATATCGCTTTTGATTGTGCTGCTCGTGCGCTTGAACAGTTTCAAGGGATCCAGCGACGATTTCAGGTGAAGGGATCGGCTCAGGGGATCTTGGTGGTAGATGATTATGGGCATCATCCAGCTGAGATTCGATCGACCCTTGAGGCAGCTCGCAAGGTATGGGATCGAAGAATCGTGGTCGTGTTTCAGCCCCATCGCTACAGCAGGACACAACTGTGCTTTGAGGCATTTCTGGGCGCATTCAACGAGGCAGACGTACTTATCGTAACGCCCATCTATCCTGCAGGCGAAAAAGCACTTCCTGGTGTGACTGCGCAGAGGCTCGCTGAAGCACTCCGTGAGCACGGACACAAAGAGGTGGTGTACATAGATAGCATAGAGGGCGTCGTACCGTATCTGCGCTCGCATATCAGCCAAGGCGATATGGTGCTTACGCTCGGGGCAGGAGATGTATACCGGGTGGGCGAGGCATTGTTAGAGGTATTGGAGCACAATGCGTCTTGACGGTGTACGCGTTACGAGGTGGTAGCGGTTTACCCTTTTGGGAGGAGGCTATCAGGGCATGCAGCTTGTTACAGGTGGGTACAGGAACATGGGTCGTGGTGCAATAACCAGGCGTCAGCCAGAAGGAAAACGCGGCAACACGAGCCGCACGCGGTCCGTCGTCCGTACACGGGATGATGCAGCGCTCATGATCTCTGCAGCAAGGGCAAGGCATCGGTTTTCTCAAAAACGATCGAGGCCGCGCAGACGTGCGAGCTGGCGAAGGGCAATCAATGCTGTAGGTATGGGATCCGCAGCGATGGCACTTTCAGGTATGCTGCTTGCCTGTATGAGCGGTCTCTACCGTGTGATCGAGACCTCCCGTATGTTCGGCCTTGAAGCAGTAGAGATCATGGGAAATTCCAGGGTGAGCTCCCAGGAGATCATCGAGCATGCCGGTATTACAGCAGGGGTCAACATCCTTACCCTGAACAATGAAGAAGTTGCCCGACGCATCGAGGCCATACCATGGGTCGGCCACGTCTCGATCATCAAACGGTTTCCGCACGAACTCACCATAAAGGTTACCGAACGAGAGCCCTCGGCAGTGGTCGTCATCGATGGAACGCTCTGGTATGTGGACAAAGGAGGCACTGTGTTTCACCGGATAGGTCCAGAGGATAGGCGAGATTATCCTCTGGTGACTGGATTCAGCAAGGAGATGGTAACCTCTGCACAGGGCCGTCCTTCCGATGAGATCGTACACACATTGGCCCTTCTTGAGATGGCACAGCATTATCCAGGCATGCCTTCTATCTCTGAGATCACATTCGATACGGTCAAAGGCTGGAGTATTTATATGCAGGACTTCCCTGTGCCTGTGTATCTGGGTGCAGGAGATCTGGAGCAAAAGATCATCCACCTTGCAAGGATCTATCCCGTACTGTCTCGGCACAGTCCTTCCCCCGAACGTATCGATTTGAGCTTTCCTTGCCAGGCAGTGCTGAGACAACCATCCGGGGCAAAGGAGGTTGCTCCGTCACTTAAGGCTGTAGCCGACAAGGGTCATAGTAGGGTGTCGGAGCCAGCAACCTGAACGCAGGAGCATTCATGGCCAAGAGAGACCTCATCGTAGGACTTGATATTGGAACTACCAAGATATGTACGCTCGTGGTGGAGGTCCACGAAGAGGGGATCGATGTCATTGGAATCGGTCGGTGTCCTTCCCGGGGGTTGAGGAAGGGGGTCGTCATCGATATCGAAAGTACGATCCAATCGATCAAGAAGTCCGTCGAAGAAGCGGAGACCATGGCTGGGGTCGATATTCAGGGCGTCTATGTGGGTATTGCAGGCAGCCATATAAAAGGACTTAACAGTACAGGCATTGTGAAAATTAGAGATAGGGAGGTGGTCAAGGACGATGTCAATCGAGTCTTGGAGACAGCCAAGGCGGTGGATATTCCAACAGACCGTCAGGTTCTGCATGTCTTGCCGCAAGGATACATTATCGACGGACAAGATGGGATCAAAGATCCAATAGGCCTTGTAGGGGTTCGACTCGAGGCCCGTGTCCATATTGTAACGGGTGCCATGACCGCCGCCCAGAACATCATAAAGTGTGCAAACAGCGCAGGACTTACCGTCTGTGATATGGTGCTTGAACAACTTGCATCCAGTGAAGCGGTCCTGACCGAGGACGAGAAGGAGCTTGGTGTGGTGCTCGTGGACATTGGCGGTGGGACGAGTAGTCTGGCAATTTTCTGTGAAGGCAGTGTCAAGTATACCTCTGTACTCGGATTGGGTGGCAATCAAATAACAAGCGATCTTGCTGTTGGACTCAGAACGCCTATCGGCGAGGCAGAGGACATCAAGAAGCGCTGGGGATGCTGTCGATCGAGCAAGATGACTTCAGACGAGGAAATTGAGGTGCCGGATGTTGGGGGGAGAGGTTCGAGAAAGCTTTCGCGACGTGTGCTGGCAGACATTATCGAGCCTCGGGTAGCTGAGATCTTTACGCTGCTCAAGCGTGAGATCCAGATGAGTGGTTTTGAAGAGATGATCGCCGCAGGGGTTGTGCTCACAGGAGGAACAGCGGAACTGGCAGGGATCGTCGAACTGGCAGAAGAGACCTTCGAGCTGCCATGTCGTGTGGGAGTGCCTCACGGGGTCGGTGGATTGGTGGACGTGGTCAACAATCCCCAGTACGCGACGGCTGTGGGCCTGGTCCTGTATGGGAAAAGAGATCTGGTGTCGACCCCGGAGCCACCTGGTGGCTGGTTCCATAGATTCGTGAGAAGGGTGGGGATGTGGTTTGAAGAACGATTTGGGCAATAAACGTATTCAATTTTTTTAAAAATTTTTTAAAAAAGGAGAGCGACATGCTGGAATTCGAAGAACAAGAACAAAGGGTAGCCATTATCAAGGTCTTGGGAATTGGCGGTGGAGGGGGAAACGCGGTCAATACCATGATTGAGGCAGGGCTATCGGGCGTTGATTTCATAGCGGTAAATACTGATGTTCAAGCGCTCAGGGCTAACAAGGCGCCGGTCAAGATCCAGATTGGAGAACGCATTACCAAAGGCTTAGGTGCGGGCGGGAAACCCGAGATCGGCCGAAGTGCTGCGATCGAGGACCGAGAGCGTGTTAAGGCTGAATTGGAAAACGCTGACATGGTATTCATAACTGCAGGGATGGGAGGTGGAACAGGGACAGGTGCTGCCCCGGTTCTCGCAGAGGTTGCACGGGAGACCGGAGCCCTCACCGTGGGGGTCGTCACAAAGCCGTTCTTGTTCGAACGAGGCCAAAGGATGCGTCAGGCTGAAGAGGGGATTGCGCTTCTCAGAAAAGAGGTTGATACCCTTATCACCATCCCCAATCAGCGTCTTATCAATGTGGTCGGGAAGAACACCACGTTTCTGGATGCCTTCAGGATGGCCGATGAAGTCCTTCTGCACGCAGTAAGGGGAATCTCTGATACCATCACCGTGAGAGGGTTCATCAACGTCGATTTTGCCGATGTACGCACGATCATGAAGGACATGGGGATGGCCCTGATGGGTCAGGGGGTGGCGCAAGGTGATAATCGGGCGGTCGAGGCAGCCCTAAAGGCTGTATCGAGCCCGTTGCTCGAGGATATTTCGATCGAAGGGGCTCGAGGAATGCTCATCAACATAACAGCAGGCAAGGATTTGAAGCTTCAGGAGGTAGAAGAGGCGTTGAGCGTGATCCAGGAATCGGTTCATGAAGACGCCCATGTGATCTTTGGAGCTGTCTTTGACGAGACCATTGAAGATGAGGTGAGGATTACTGTCATTGCTACGGGCTTTGGACGTAGCGAGAAAATCGTTAATCAGCCGAAGCTTGTTGCAGTCGGCGGTAGTCATTTCCCTGAAGTACCTCCCATGGAAAACTTTGAGGTTCCTGCATTCAAACGGCAGAAAAAGGAAATCGACGCTCTCCGTAGCATACGTGCAGGAGGGACGAGTTTCCGGCCGCCTGAAGAACAGGACTTTGAAATCCCGGCGTTTCTCAGACAACCTGCTGATTGAAACGATAGTCGTAGACCATAAAGGGATGAGAGAGGCCGAGGTACGGTCCTGATACTCAATGAAGCCTCGTCTATCTTGTAGAATGCCCTTCACCCTGTGCACGTACAGGCAGGTGCATAGTGTTCACGGAACGAAGTATTCTTCGTAAAATGCCTCCTCGATCTTTTCCATCCAGCGCTGATAATACGGCTTCCAGAGAAGGATCATGCAGAGTTCGGCATTCCCTTCTACTTGACTCGTATGGGCACTCAGGGAAGCGCTTCGTATCGTGCGAAGGTCACCTACATTGAAAAGGACGTCCCAGATAGGTGGCCTGGGTCTTTCAGGAATGTCGCTCAAGGTAAAGTAATCCAGAAAGGGACCTTCGTTGGGCCACACGATGTCGCCAAGGCAGCACCATTCCGGCCCGCGGGGAAATTCGTCATGCACAATGGCGCTCAAGAGTTGCACGCGAATCCTCTGTTCCGTCGCAACTACCTGAGCAGCCTGCCTGGCACCCCAATAGGCAGTCCTGTGATCAGGATGCGCATCCCACAGCGAGGTGGTGATGATGGTGACATGGCGCGTCCCTTCGGGAACAAGGCGTGGCAGGAATCGAGTGAGTTCTTCTACTGCGGATGTTCCTTCCGGTGTGAAACTATCATGGCGACGGCCACCTGAAAAGGTAGAGGTAGCTACGAGCTGCTTGTCAGGATACCGCAAGAAGTGGACATGGGTGGCCTCTATGCCAAGAATGCTACAGGCCCTGCGTGCTTCTTCTTCGCGCAGCTCTATGATTTTTCGCTTTTTCTCCTGTTCCGTGGGCTCACGACATGGGCCTGGTATACCTGCGGCATCTCCTGAGCTCAAAAACACCACCTCGACCGACCAACCAGGCTCGTGGGCGTAGCGGTACATAGTTCCTGCTGCCATGATGCTTTCATCGTCCGGATGTGGTGAAACGACAATGAGCATACTGTGCGAAGCAGAGGCAATGCCATTGTATGATTCCGAATCGCCGCATGATGAGACGGTGAACCCTGCCACAATCCCTAGCAACAGTGGTGCAAGGAGGGCATACCTCGCTTCCCCGTAGCTCGTAGGTAAGCACTTCATAGGATCCTCCAATAGCGTATAGCTCCCTTTCAGAGTATACTATAGCAAAACGTTGCCTAGTAGTAGGATCAGCCCCTGTGGGAAAAGGAGGTGACATATGGGGACAAGCCTGTTTAGCGGCATCAAGCAATGGGAGCTCGAGTGGCAAGGACACAAGGTGAAATTGCCTGTTTTTTATTACGACAACAGTTCCCTCACTGCGATCTACACGGCAGACACTGCAGAGGTCAAGAAGCTTCTCCCCTTGCGCGACATGAATCCCATCGAGGCCCTTCCCGGCAAGAGCCTGGTGGCATTTACGGCATTCGAGTACCGAAAGACCGACATTGGTCCCTATAACGAAGTGAGCATCGCATTTCTCATCTCATTTCGAAAGCGTCCCGTGCCTGGGGCAACAGCCTTGGGCCAGCTTTTGCGCAGATGCTTTACCGCGTACGTGTGGCAACTGCCTGTGACGACGGAAATCGCCAGGGTAGGCGGTGTCGATCTGTACGGATATCCGAAATTCATCGCTGACATCGAGTTCAAGAAAGGAAGCGATTGGTGGGAGTGCAGCCTTGCTGAAGCAGGGACCAAGATATGTGATCTCAAGGGAAGGGTACTGAGAACTGCGCCAGCCCGTACGGTGCGGTATATGACGTATTCAGTGCTTGATAACATTCCTCTGGTTGCCAATGTGTACATACACCCTCTCCAGTTTGCCCAGAGCCGCAATGGTGATGACGCCTCAGTTACATTGGGCACGCACAGGATTGCAGACCAGCTCCGAAGGATTGGTTTGAGCGAGAAGCCCGTTATCTATCAATTCGCTCCGCGAACCGAAGCAGTGCTGTTTGCAGGCAGGAACATCATCGACACGTAAGAGCGTTCTTTCCTGCGTCTATGAGGTATGATGCGCCTCTCAGACGAGAGGTCGGCGGTGGGATGCTACCCTTCTCGTGCTTCGGGCACAGTGAGTGTGCGAGGTGTGGCTTCGATCGATGAGAGATGGGGTATCTCATTTCCTGGGGCGGCGCCGAGTTCCCTGAATCGCCGGGCAGCTGGCAGAACCCTGGCCTCCAGTGATCCAACAGCGCTGTTGTACGCGGCAGTAGCCTTGTCGAGGCCTCGGCCGATCTCCTCGATGTGTTCAGCGAGGGTCTTCATCCGGTCGTAGAGCTGCCTGCCCAGTTCGCTGATGAGCCGGGCATTTTTTGCGATCTGTTCTTGTCGCCACCCGTAGGCTACCGCACGCAGCAGGGCGACAAGTGTTGTCGGCGTGGCCAATATGACCCGCTGGGCAAGGGCATCCTCGATAAGCTTATGGTCAGCGTCCACTGCAGCACCGAAGAACGACTCTCCAGGGATGAACATTACGACAAACTCAGGGACCCTTGAGAATTGACTCCAGTACGCCTTGGATGCAAGTGTGGTCATGTGGCTGCGCACCTGTGCCGCATGCCGCGCCATAGCTGTACTCCGGGCCTCCTCGGAGCTGGCTTCGACTGCGTCGAGGTAGGCATCGAGAGAAATCTTGGCATCAACGACGATCTCACGATCCGCAGGAAGTTTTACAATTAGGTCAGGCCGTTGTCTTCCTTGTTCAGTGACTGCAGTGACTTGTTCGGCAAAGTCACAGTGCTCTGACATCCCTGCCAGTTCCACCACACGCCGCAACGTCATTTCACCCCAGCGCCCCCGCACGTGTGGCTTGCGTAAGGCTGTGACGAGGTTAGCAGTCTCTTTTTGAAGTTGCTGGCTGCTCGACGATAACGCCCTCAGTTGCTCGGCAAGACCGGCGTAAGCTTCCTGCCTGTGCTTTTCTATTGCACGAACATGTTCGTCGAACTTGGCAAGCGAGTCTGCCAGGGGCTTGACTAGACCCTCGATGGCCTCCTGTCGCTTGCCAAGGTCGCCTCGTGCTTCTGAAAGTACCTTCTCGAATGTTTCCCTTGCGAGTTTAAGAAATTCCGTTGTGCTCGAGCTCAATGTCTCACCGGCAAGAGTTTTAAAGACATCGGTGAGCTTTGACCTGGCTTCTTCCAAGAGATGTTTTTCCTCGTTGAGTTTTTGAATGGTCTCCTCTAACTGAGTCTCAGCCTTTACCTTGGCTGCTACCTCAATGGCCAGCTGATCCCTTAGTTTTGTAAAGTCCTCAGCAGCCTTTTGAATTTGTGAGCGGAGTTCGGCCACAGTGCCTTCCAGCACAGATGCTCGGCCCTCTGCCATGTTGTCCCGTCGTTCGGACTCCTCGATCTTTGCTGCATATGATCGTGTGGACCGAAGCGAAGAGAGAATCCATGCCACAAGACCGCCTAGTAGGACACCTGCCAGTGTGCAAAGGACGTATTCCATCTTCACCCTACCTGTGGGTTGTCGATATGTGTGGGCTGCTGCCTAGTGGATAGGTGCTACAACACCTAAAGCCCATGTTTATCAAGGAAGGCTGGCTCGCAGCACAAGAGTATAGGAAGAACACAGTGGCAGGTCAAACCAACCGATGAGCAGTGGCTCACAAGATCAGAAGAAAAGAGGAGCAGGTGGAGCTTGAGCGCTCGCGTGCCTTCACGATGTGGCTATCCCATGACAAAACGGTAACCTCGCAGAGGCTTTGCCTAAGATCTCAGACCATAACTACCGCAGCCACAATGGAGGGATCCGTGCAGTGGTGCCTCTCAATTTTGCGTGTGCCAGAAGCAGAGCAGATGTAAGCGGAGAGACCGGTACAAGGCGCAATGGCGGTATCTTCATCCATCGGAGCAAATGCGTGATTGTGTCTGTGAGATTATTGCAGCCATGCGAAAAGGCCACCTCGTGTACTGTTCGCATACTACGTAGCAGCTCTCCCACCTCCTCTACCGCACAGGTTCCCACTACCAATACCCTTTGTCTGAGCCGCTCGAGGCGAGCGCGGTCCCAGCCTTTGCCCATAACGACCGAAAAGCCGCCTTTTCCCTGAAAGTCGAGGTAAAACACTTGAAGGCAGGCAAGGACATTTGTACCGCATCCCTCCTTGCAGCACCGCTGCTCTCCACGGTGCAGATCCACATCCGGTGGAAATATGGGCAGAAGCTGCCAGGATAGGTGCCTCTGATAGGAGGGTATTGCACTTCCTACGAGCTCTACCTGGTCAAGATCTGCGATTCCAAGCCCTCGTTCGTGTGCCAGCTTGATATGCTCAACATCCTGCCACTGTAGTCCCATGAGCCAGGCGCCGACAGCGTCGGTACTGACCACATCGTCTCCAGCAACCAGGAGGCCATAGGGCACAAGATGGCGATCGATGAGCGCCTTTGAAGGGTAATGTCCGAACTGTGTTGCCTCTCTGGCATCGATCAAGGTAATGTCAGGCCGGATCAGTTCCAATATGTCGACGAATTTCCTGTGGAGGAGGTAATTGTGGTCAGCTATCCGGTCAGCCTGCGCAACATATCCCCACTGGTTCTTGATGCCGAGTGTCACGGTAGTCATTGAGTGAGTCTTGAGTTTGGGCACATTGATATAGGCGACACTGTCCCGTTTCGCGATGAGTTTCTCGACTATGAATGCAGGAAGGTGTATTACCTGCTGCTCGTAGGGATCAGCCTGTTGACGTGCGGAATATGATGCAACGAGGTCGATGGGTTCTTCTCTACATTCATCGAGATAGATGGGCGTAGCGCCAGCCCTACGTGCCGCACCTGCGATGCCTGTGGCATAGAAGACAAGCCTGGTGAAATTTCCCTGGGTACAGTTGTCCACGACATAGATGCGTCTGGCACCGTGCTCCTTAAGGTGGGTTACGAGGACCTCGATAATATCAGGAGGGGTGTGGCAGTGCTGCTTGATCTCGACAGCATTGATCTTTATCACGACCTCATCTTTACCAGCTAGGATACCTTTGGCACCGCCGAACGGCTCTAAGACCCTGGCTACTGCTGAGCAAAGGTCACCGTCTACCTGTTGAATACATACGGTACTCATAGGCGTCCTTGTTGAGCTTCTCCTCGGCATGGTGTGTGCTCAAGCGCCACACAGGTGCGGTTAGAATAACCTTGAAAGGTGCCACGGGCAAGAACCCCATGTATGTCGTTTCATGCATGGGGTCGCATCACGTGTAAGGGTCCCACATCTGGAAAAATGACAAGGAGTCTGGATGCCTGCATCTTAGTCGTTTTTTGATGAAACACAGGTTGATCTTCGTTGTCATGTTTTTTAGTCAATGACTGAAGGGTGAGGAAATCGGTCAGCGTCCAAGGGGAAGCGCATTGTAGTGTGCGTTTCCTACATCCAAGCATGGATCGAAGATGCACCGTGGAAGGCTAGCTCCCGCCTTTGTCGCACTGCGCAGCAGTTGACTATGGTAATCGATAGCGTCTGTAGACCGCTGTCTGATCGCCGAGATAAAAAAGCTCCTGCTCCTGAAAGAAGCGAAATTCATACCGCAAGATCGCCATCGTTCCTCTACGTCGGTCGCTTGTAATCCTGCCCTCGAGCAGTACCACAGGACCTATTCTTACCAGTTTCTTGAATTCTGCCTTGTGAATCCGACTTCCGTATCCTGCCCAACCCTTATCGAAGCGGAAATCGAGTAGGATCTGCGCGGCAATCATTCCTATGATCCCTGTCAAGTGAATTATGATTCCTCCGGGAAGGTGGGGTGGGTACAGTATGTCGTGATGTCGCTGGTCATTGATCAATGGGAACGATTTTCCCTCGGTTCCCATTTCGCACACGATTCGCTGGTGCTCTTGGTCGACCTCTACGAGCCGATCGACGAAAAAGCCCGTTGGCTTATAGGGGAAGCCTTCAAAGAATGTCTCATCGAATATGACGGATGTGGTGTTACCCATTGCAGGCCTCCTTGTAGCGTGCAGAATAGATCGAGTTTGCCAACATCCTGCCCTGAGACAGATCCGGGGTTATGGAACCGTCTCCTGCTCTCTCGCATGGCCCTACCATTCTACTGCACGAGGCAGTTGCGCAAGGGCCTTGACCACTGCACTAGCGATGGTTACTAGAAATACCAGGCAAGGCGATGATACAAAACCAAAGCAATTCTTTAAAGGAGGTGATCGAAGATGTTAATTCGATGGAATCCAATGAGGGAACTTGAGGCCCTTCATAGTGAGATCGATCGGCTCTTTGGCGAGGTCTTTCCTACCCGAGCAGGTGCCCGCGGAGATATTGGAGGGTGGACCCCCAATGTTGACATCTATGAGGATAAAGATGCCATTACTATCTCTGTGGATTTGCCGGGTGTGAATCAGAAGGATGTCAAACTCAATATCGACAACAACGTCTTGACACTGTCGAGCGAGCGGAAACTCGAGCACGAGGACAAGAAGGACAACTATCACAGGATCGAGCGGTTCTATGGCACTTTTAGCAGGTCGTTCTCTCTACCCAACACGGTGGACGTGGACAAGGTAGATGCCCATATGGAGAACGGTGTGCTCAAGATCGTGCTGCCCAAGAGAGAAGAGGCCAAGCCCAAGCAAATAGAGATCAAGGTCAAATAACCGTTCACCCTTCCGATCGTTTGTCGCAGCCACGGATGTGCATCTGGCATTCGTGGCTGTCGTTGTGTATGAAGAAAGCGTTACCTTGAAGTCATGCCGCAGAGCTGAACGTGCTTCATGGACGTCGTTCGCCTATGAAAGACTACTACCTGGTGTTGCAAGTTTCACGAGATGCAACGCGCGAGGAAATCAGAAAAGCGCACCGGAGGCTGGTAACGCGCTATCATCCGGACAGAAGTGAAGAGCCCAACGTAGAAAAATTTCGAGAGATCCAAGAGGCCTATGAGGTATTGAGCGATGCACAAAAGCGCAAGGCCTATAACCACAAGCTCAAGGCCTATGAGGAACGTCTCAGACAACCTGTTGAATTGCTGCTGCGGCGTCCATCCATGTCTCTATTTGAAGATGGTGGCACAATATTTTCCACTGTAGAGGAGATCCTTGACCGCCTACGAAGGAATTTCTTGGGCCCGTTGGGCAAGGTAGAGCCGGAACAGGACCTTAGGGTCGAGGTGGTACTCGAACCAGAAGAGTCATTTTACGGAGTGGCATTTCCTTTAAGGATTCCATTTTTTGAACGATGCCCTAGGTGCGAGGGATCAAGAGGTGCTATCCCCTTTTCTTGTCTTTGGTGCGAGGGCACTGGATGGATCGCTCGCGACAGAGAGATGACGATCACCATACCCCCGCGTGTCCCTGACGGTACTGTTCTTCGATATCCGTTGGGGTCTTTGGGGTTCAAGAATGTATGGCTAACGATTACGGTGCGAAGCTCCTTGTTGTGAGGTGCGCATGGAACTCCTATCCTTATTCTCAATGGTCATTCAAGAAGCTTGTGCAATCTCTGGATATGATCCTCGAATTCTTGTCCTGAAAAGCAGTACCGTAGGGTAGCACATCGGCTGCGCAGCTGTGCGACCTCGTTCCTGACGTCCTTGTCTCGCACGATTACATCCTTGATAAGGTCGGCGAGTAGTTTAAAATCCTCTTCCTCCATTCCGAATCGAGTCATCTCTGCTACACCCATCCTGAGTGCGCCTGAGGCGGTAAAGCCCTCTTCGTCAGGTGCTTGCTGGTAATTGCAAATGATGTTGTTGGCTTCTAGTCGAGCGGCCAGGTGAGGGCCTTTTCCGTAGCCGACCCTGAGGAGTACCTGATGGGTCTCTGTATAGCCGACCGATGGATCCCCTGCGACGTCGAGTCCTGCATCTTTAAGGGCTTGTGCAAATGTCTTTGCATGATGGATCACGCTACGTTGGTACTCATCCTTGAAATGGTTCATTTCGTAGGTAGCCAAGAGTAGGCCTAAGAGAGTGCCCAGATGATGATTGGAGACCGCCCCTGGAAAGGTCCTTCGTCGAATTGCCTTCCATAAGTGGTAGCGATCCTCATGGCTCTGCCAGTTGCAAGCTGCAAGTCCCCGTTGCGTTCCAAAAAAGGTCTTGTGGGTAGATGCAGTCACAAGGTCTGCCCCTTCTGCAAAAGGCTGCTGAAAATGAGGCCCGATCAGCCCGAGCACGTGTGCTGCGTCATACATGATCAGGACGTCCATACGCTGACTATCGATAAAGCTGCGGATCTCTTGGATTGGCTCTTTATGCAGCACCATGCTTTTTCCGAAGATGATCAGCTCTGGCCTATAAGAATCGATAAGCTGGAGTGTGGCAGGGACATCGATCTGATACGGGTTTTCAGCCTGTACGGGAAAGTTCACCACAGCGGGCCGTTCAGTGTAAGGATCCCTGGCTACGAAATCTTTGAGCGCACCCATGGGCTGTGCACTTATGTGTCCACCTTTGCCGAGGTGATGGTGGATCATACGCCTAATCCTGCGGGGCTCTTGCCAGTGATTATGGCGATTGAGGTAATCCATGATTGCGCCAAAGACCACGGTATTGGCCATCTGGCCACTTATCAGGCGAGATTCGACCTCGCTACAGCCCAGGTAGGTCCGCAATTCATCCTCGAGGAGCCACTCGACTTCTGAGATGAATTCTGTTCCTTGATAGTAAAAGATGTGGGCATCGTAGAACGCCTTTGATTCGCCATGCTCTGCATACCTGAACGACGGGTCCATCACTTCTAGGAGTCGGACCATCGGCGAGAGCGTCATTTCAGAGGGAATAAGGTTTATGCACTGCTGCTGTCGCCACACCGTGTTTTCAATGGTCTTGTCGAGCAGCCTTTTGACCTTCGTCTTTGTCGAGCCCTCCTCGAAGCGCCGAGCTGGCGCACACTGGTCGTAGATAATAGGCCGTGCATATGGCGGGGCATCAGACCGGAGATGAAAGGGCACAATCACTGCATCGACCAAGTTTCCACGAATCTCCACGCACACGCTCTCGCCATCACGCAGCGTGCTGTCGATGTAGGCCAAACATATAGCCCTCAATTGATGGTCGTCTGTTTGTTTGGCAATGAGTCCCTTTTGATCGAAGACCCAATAGGGAACCATGGTCCCGCTAGTGACGTAGCCCACATGTCGACTACCTTGCAGCACCCGTGCGCCATTTCGGGCTACCCCACGACCAGTCAGTACAAGCGACTTGATCATGCGTGGAAGGACATCCTGGCCAGAGTACTCCCTGGCAAGGATCTTTGACAGTGCCTCCCTCTGTCGCTGCAAGACATCTCGACCAATGAATTGTCCCTTGAGCGCCGAAAAGCTGACTGCATATCGTGCGAGTGGCACAGCAAAAATGGGTATCTCGTTTCCTTCAGGATCTTGTCCGAGTTCGTGCCCATATAGGGGAAGACCGGCCTCGAGCCGCAGGGTATCGCGGGCTCCAAGGCCTGCAGGTACGGCCCCCTGATCGATGAGCATGTCCCAGATAGCAGGACCATCGTCCCTGTGCATGAAAAGCTCGAAACAGAGTGGTTCGCCTGTATACCCTGTTCTGCTCACAAAGACCGTGCGACCTGAAAGCACGACCCAGCTGACAGTGTTGCGCATAGGTTCAGGGAGTCTTCCTGACTCAATGATGCCTGCGAGTATGGAGCGTGCTAAAGGTCCTTGGAGGGCAAGCATTGCGATCTCTTCGGTCCGATCGATGAGTTCTACTCCATCGAACCTTTCGAGCAATGACCTCGCGTGTTCCCAATCCGTGGCATGATTCGCAGCGTTGACAACCAGCAGATATTCGTCGTCTCTCCATCGGTACAGATACGCATCGTCGATTGCCCCACCTGTCTCATTTGGTAGCATCGTGTACTGCGCACCCCTGGGTCTTAGATCGAGTGCCAGGGCGTTATTCGTCAGGACGAATTGGAGATATTCGAGCGCGCGAGCACCCCGTATGATGAATCGCCCCATATGGGAGACATCGAACAGACCAGCACGTTTGCGGGTCGCCAGGTGTTCTGCTACTGGCCCTGAAGGATACTGCAGTGGCATCTGCCATCCTGCAAAATCGATCATTTTAGCCTTGAGTTCGACGTGTTTCTGGAAGAAGACCGTTTTTCGACGTACATGATTCGCCTTGTTCATTCGTCCCTTCCTCTCATATGCGTGTGATCCATCATGTTTCTCGTATACGAGACGTGGCCTGCATGAAGAGGAGACGCCTCTCCCTCGTAGGGTACGTTTGTCTCTTGTTATCGGCAAAGGTCTGAACAGTCTGTTCCGAAGCAGCTATTTGACTGCGTCTGCACAGGATATTATGCTTTTTTGCCGTCCGCAATCCTACACGTCTTCAATGGTACTCCGTCACGCAACCCAGTTGGAGCTGTATGAGTGTGATGACGTTGGGCCGAACACGTACCCCTGCGGTACTCGTATGTGGGCTCCTTTTATATGTGCAAAGCTGCAGTCCGGGGTACCTTTTGCATCTGTGCATAGGACAGCTTCGCATCCTCGCGGGCCGACGGCCGATCCAGGAAGTCTTGCGAGATCCCGCTGTTGGCGAGCACATCAAGGATAAGCTCAGATTGATACTCGAGGCAAAGGAGTACGCTGAAACGCATATGGGCCTCGCCCGTTCGGACAACTATACAGACTACTACGAAGCGACTGGTCCTGCCCTTGCCTATGTGCTTTCTGCCGCTCCGGCACTGGAGCTTAGAGCGTATACATGGTGCTTTCCAATTGCAGGGTGTCTGCCCTACAAGGGATTTTTTTTTTGTGACCGTGCAACAAAGGAAAAGAAACGCCTCGAGGCAAAGGGATTCGATACCAACCTGCGGCAGGTCTCTGCTTACAGCACCCTTGGGTGGTTTCGTGATCCTATTGTTTCTCATATGCTTGCAGACAACCCTGCATATCTTGTCGAGACAGTGATCCACGAGATGGTGCATCGGACGGTGTTTGTGCAGCACAAGGTGGAATTCAGTGAAGGGCTCGCGACATTTGTGGGACAGCGAGGGGCCCTGGAATTTCTAGAACGTCGTTTCGGGCCAACATCAGCAATAAGTGTCTGGGCACGACATCGGAGGGAAGATGAAGCAGTGTTCCAACAGTTTCTCATACACATGAAGGATCGTTTGACCGCTCTTTACGAGTTGTCGATACCGGAGCAGGAGAAGCGGGAAAAGAAACAGATGCTATTCCAGGAGGCAAAGCAGGAGTACCGGCTCTTGCTGGAGCGCTTCAAGACCAAGGGGTTCGAGTGGTTGCTGCACAAGGAATGGAACAATGCACTGGTTGTCTCCTACCTGACCTACATGAAAGATCTTTCGCTCTATGAACGCCTGTACGAGAAGCTCGGCCACGATCTCAAGGCGGTCATCGCATACTGTAAGAGCCTGGAAACCTCCGATGACCCTGAGCGGAGCGTGCGGGAGTTCGTCTCGGAGACGCCTCTTGCTGACATGACGGTTTCATTGACAACGATGACCGGTCGACATATTGTCGTTAAGAACTACTAAGGAAAGAACCCATACAGGTTGGTGGTATCGCTAGCACGCAACGATTGAGAGAAAGGAGTGACATCATGGGCCGTGCAATGGATCATATTCGGTATCTTGTCGATATCGTAGGATATAGGCCGCCCACCTCAGAAGGCGAGCGATGGGCCTCGAAGTATATCACGGGGGTCCTACAAGGCCTCGGCCTTACACCTGCAATAGAGAAATTCCAGTCCCACAGGACATTCTCTTATCCATATATGATCATCTTTGGCATAAGTGTGCTCGGAGGTCTTCTTGCGTGCAACCATGGGTTCCTTGGATTCATTGTGGCATTGTTCGGTGCTATCGCCTTTTATCTGGAAAATACCTCAGGGGATTTCGTATCGAGGATAGTGCCCCATGATCCTTCTCAAAATGTCGTTGCAAAGATCCCACCACAAGATGAGGTACGTTACAGAGTGGTGCTCGTTGCTCACTACGATACATCGCGGTCTGCCATCACGTTCCACCCTCGTCTCGTACAAGGGTTCCGTACCGCAAGTATTGTGACCATTGTCTCTATCTTTGGCATACCTGTGGCTATTCTTATGGGCGGTCTCTTCTGGTCAGGTCTGTTCGGGTTTTTCCGCTTGTGTGCTGTAGTGTGGCTTGCGATCAATATCCTCGTGCTCCTTCACCGCGAGGTGTATGGAAAGAATGTGTATGGTGCCAACGACAATGCTTCAGGCGTCGGTGTTGTGCTCTCGCTCGCAGAGCGCTTCTCAAGGGAGCCACTCAAGAAGACCGAGCTCTGGATTGTTGCAACTGGCTGTGAAGAGGCTGGTTTTGTCGGGATGAGGGCCTTTCTACAGCAGCACGGCTCTGAACTCAGGGATGCGATGGTCCTTAACTTCGATAATGTGGGCATAGGGAGGCTTCGTTACATCACAGGCGAGGGAATGATCAGGATCTACCCATCGGATCCTGAACTGTTGCTCCTTTCCTCAGAGGTCGTGCGCGAGAACCCGGACCTGAAGCTCGTGCCTCACGAATACCGCACCTTACCTACTGATGGATACGCAGCGTTAGTCAAGGGATACCGAGCTATGTCAGTCATGGCCTTTGACGAAGAGGGCGTCATCCCGAATTGGCACTGGGAGACTGACCTTGTCGAAAATCTCGACGAAGCAAATCTTGATCAGGCAGAACGATTCGCGTTGTTGCTTGTGCGAAAGATCGACGGGAAATAAGAACGATCACGTGTGTGAAATGGTATGGCTGTTCATGCTATAGCACCTACCTGAAAGAGGGAGTGCCAGGCCATGAAACAAGGTGTACAGCTCGTTGCGGTCGGTATGATTTTGGCCGGGCTGCTTGCAGCTGAGAGGACTCAGGCCGGGTTCATAGAGATCATAGGACTGGATCCACGGTCTTCGGCTATGGGTGGAGCAGCGGCTGCAGTAGCTGATACCCCTTCTGCCTGGTACTACAATCCTGCGGGCCTTGCGCAGATAAGAGAAGGGTGGCAGGAGGTAGGCCTTTCTCAGATAGCATTTCTTAATTTAACTCAGCGTAACCCAGAGACCGGCCGTTCCTCAAAGGATACAACTCCTCCTACCTACAATCTGCATTTTCCAGGGTGTGATACGTATGGGCTCAAAGATATCACGATTGGATTGGGTGGTGGACCGAACTTCGGAGGTCTTGAATATTTCAGCGATAAAGAAGGAGAGATGCGGTACACTGCCTATGAGACTATGACTATCCTCAATACGATCGCCCCCACGATTGCCTACCGGGTCAATGCATGGATCATGATAGGGTTTGGTGTGGAAATTGTCGCGCTGACCAAGGCAACAACCTTTACCAAGTTGGGCGACGACTACATAGGTGGTGGAGCGCGCGATCAGATACTGACCATGCTCAATGTCAGCCCTGAGAAGCGAGTCCCCTACGAGCAAAATCTCATTCGCAATGGGTTTCATACAAGGAATGGCCTTGATGACGGGAAGATCGAATTCTATACGGACAAGGAGTTTCCAACTGGGCTGCAACCGACCAATGACATGGACATCGACATGAAGCATTTTTCATATAACCTGGGCATACTCACGTTTCCGGCCAAGAAACTCAGGATCGGTCTTACCTATCGAGAAGAAATCCGATTCTATTATGAGGGTCCTGCGAAGCTTATTCTGGAGGAAGATGTCAAGCAACATCCACTCATTTCCTCGCTTGCCTCGGCTTCAGGGACACCCCTGGAGGACGAATCGACGCGGTGGAAAATGGATGTGGTCATGCCTCGTCAGCTTGTGCTTGGGTGTGCCTATCAGGCCACTGATAGGTTACTTTTGGCAGCAGATGTTCAATGGACAAACTGGGCTAGTGCCTGGGATACCCAAGTCGTGACACTGGAAGGCAAGGGCATTCAGGGTCTGACAAGGCTTCCTGTGAACCGGAAGTTCAACGACACGTTTTCCTTTAGGCTAGGTGCAGAATATACGCTTTGGAAGGGGCTTCGATGCCAGGCAGGGTACTGGTACGATCCCACACCGGTACCTAACAGTACCATTGATGGCACTACCATGGATGCTGATCGCCATGTCTTCTCGTGTGGGCTTGGCTACTACGGGTTGTTCAGGGGCCTTGTGGATATTACCAGCGTGTTTCAGTACATATTGTTCGAAGATCGGTACATTCCAAAGGGAGCGAGCGAGAATCTCGGAGGTTTCAAGAAATATGGGACGACCTGGAACGATGATTTTTCCATGGAGATCTCAGGAAACATCATAAATCTTGGGATCGTTGTGGGGATTCACTATTGAAAGGACGTACTGGCCTATAGAAAAGTGAACAAGGGATCCCCTTTAGGCACAGGGGATCAAGACGCACAGACAGAAAGGAGGAAGGCCGATGGCGGTAAGGATCGGAATCAATGGGTTTGGAAGGATAGGGCGATGTATCCTCAGAGCCGGGCTCGATCATCCCGAGCTAGAATTTGTGGCCATAAATGACATTACCGATGCCAAGACACTCGCCCATTTGCTGCAATATGACTCTGTTCATGGAAGGGCACATGCAACGATCGAGGCTGCTGAGAACGCAATTATCGTAAATGGCAAGCGTATCAAGATCACCTCAATTACCGATCCGGCATCATTGCCTTGGGCAGAGTTGGGTGTGGACATCGCCCTGGAGTGCACGGGAAGATTTGTCGAGCGGAGCAAGGCAGAACTTCACCGAAAAGCAGGAGCAAAGAAAGTTATCATCTCTGCCCCGGCAAAGGGCGAGGACCTCACGGTCGTTATGGGGGTGAACCATGATCGCTATGATCCAAGGAATCACCACATCATCTCCAATGCGTCGTGTACAACCAACTGTCTTGCCCCTGTTGCCAAGGTCCTCAATGATACCTTTGTCATCGAAAAAGGGCTTATGACCACGATTCACTCCTATACCAACGATCAAAGGATTCTGGATTTGCCCCACAAGGACCTAAGGAGGGCTCGGGCAGCTGCACTCTCTATGATTCCTACTACCACGGGTGCTGCAAAGGCGGTGGGCCTTGTGCTTCCTGAACTTCAGGGAAGACTTGACGGCCTGGCAGTGCGAGTGCCGACACCGAATGTCTCCGTTGTCGACCTGGTAGCTCAGCTCGGCAGCACCACAACCGCATCGGAGGTAAATCAGGCGCTCAAGGAGGCCTCTGAAGGACCTATGAAAGGGATTCTCGGCGTCTGCAACGAGCCCCTTGTCTCGATTGATTTCAATGGCACGCGTCTTTCCTCGATTGTCGACGCAGGCGTCACAGCGGTCATGGGCGGGAATCTTGTCAAGGTCCTTTCATGGTACGACAACGAGACAGGATTCTCTGCCCGCATGATAGATCTATGCGTTCTCATTGCTAAGGATCTTTGACGCGCCAGCATGTACCGAAGCTCAAGTATCTGGACACATGCCTGAGAAACCGAAAGGGAGGAGGGTAAGGTGAGCATACCGTCCATAGCCGAGTTGCTGATTTCAGGCAAGAGGGTGTTTCTGAGAGTAGATTTCAACGTGCCCTTGGACGACCAGATGCGTGTTGCTGACGATACTCGTATTCGCGCTTCTTTGCCTACGATACGCTACGCATTGGAAAAGAACGCGAAGCTCATTCTGGCATCGCACCTCGGCCGACCAAAAGGCAAGGTTGTTCCAGCAATGAGCCTTGCCCCTGTCGCCCAAAGGCTTTCAGAGCTGTTGCAAAGGCCTGTCATTATGTGCAGGGATTGCATAGGACCTGAGGTGGCAAGGGCCGTCAGAGAGATGAAGGATGGAGACATTGTCCTTCTTGAGAACCTACGATTCCACAAGGAAGAGACTGATAATGACGAAGCGTTCGCAAAGGAGCTTGCTGCACTGGCAGATGTCTATATCAACGATGCATTCGGTACGGCTCACCGCGCCCATGCTTCTACGGAAGGGATCGCACGTTTCGTAAAGATTGCTGGTGTGGGGTTCCTCATGAAAAAAGAAATCCAGTATCTCGAAGAGGCCCTGAAAGATCCTCAACGGCCGTTTTTCACCGTGCTGGGAGGTGCCAAGGTCTCGGACAAAATTGGTGTAGTCAAGCATCTCCTCACTAAGGTTGACGCGATAGTGATCGGGGGTGGCATGGCAAACACCTTTTTAGCGGCCAAGGGATACGACGTAAAGGCATCAAAGGTCGAACTCGACAAGAAAGAAGAAGCGCGCGCGATCCTGGATGAGGCACAGCAGAGGAACGTTACTATCTTGCTACCCGTCGATGCGGTTGCTGCAGATAGTATGGAGGCCGGCGCACGCACGAAAGTGGTAGAGCTCCACGAGATCCCTGACGGTTGGATGGTCCTTGACATTGGACCGCGTACCAGAGAGCTCTTTATGGACGCACTTGCAAAGGCGAAGACCGTTGTATGGAACGGACCCATGGGTGTATTCGAGGTCCAGCCCTTCCAGGAAGGTACCTATGCGATTGCCCGCGGCCTGGCATCGACAGGCGCCATGGTCATTGTGGGCGGTGGGGATACTGTCTCAGCCGTTGATAAGGCAGGGGTGAAGGACAAGATGACCCATATTTCTACTGGAGGAGGGGCGTCCTTGGAGTATCTGGAGGGAAGGCCGCTTCCAGGAATCGAGGTGTTACGGGCTAGGGCACACGACAATAGGAGTGCTGTCTGAGCACCATATAAAAATGGCTATAGTCCGGAAAGGGGGCGCGTATGCGCAGGCCGATCATTGCTGGGAATTGGAAGATGCATCTTGTCCGCTCAGAAGCGGTAAGTCTGGCGGACGCACTCAAGAAAACACTGCGGGACGTTACAGATGTGGAGATCGTTATTGCACCAGCGTTTACGTCGCTTTCTGCGGTTGCAGAGGTAATTGAACGGAGCAACATCCTCCTTGCAGCTCAAGATGTCCATTGGGAATCTTCTGGCGCGTACACTGGTGAGATTTCGCCTGCAATGCTCAAGGATGTGGGCTGTACGTACGTAATCGTTGGTCACTCAGAGAGACGACAGTTGTTCAACGAAACCGACACGATGATCAATAAGAAGCTACGAGCAGTGCTGGCCGAGGGATTGCGTCCTATCCTCTGTATTGGTGAAACACTCGAGCAGCGCCGATCTGGAAACACACTGGACGTAATCAGAACGCAACTCAAGGGTGGGTTGCAGCAGATCGATGCAGAATCGCTCCTGAAAGTGGTACTCGCTTATGAGCCGGTATGGGCTATCGGTACCGGTGAGACAGCGACACCAGAGCAGGCAGAAGAAGTGCATAGCGACATCCGACGATTCCTGGCAGCACAGTATTCAGAAGAGGTGGCTCAGGCCATTAGGATACAGTACGGGGGAAGCGTAAAGCCTGAGAACATAAAAGCACTCATGGGAGAGAAGGATATCGATGGTGCACTTGTCGGTGGCGCAAGTTTAAAAGCAGAAAGTTTTGTCAAGATCGTCCGGTACCGGTCATCGGAGTGACCTGTGATGAACAGGAAAGGACTTCGGATTCGACTCGTGAAGGAGGATTGATCGCCTTTGTATAACGTGTTAGCATCATATCGATTACAGAGTTCGTAGCGCTGCAAAGGCGCATCACGTTGCGTGCCGGAACTCACGCACACATTTTTTAAGGTACATACAGGGTTGTAATCATAATGTTTACCGTAGTCCTGATTATCCATGTGCTGGCGTGTATCGCTTTGATAATGATTGTCTTGCTTCAAAAGGGCAAGGGTGCAGATCTTGGAGCTGCCTTTGGGGGGGCTTCACAGACGGTGTTTGGAAGTAGGGGCGCTGGCGGGTTTCTTGCGAGACTCACCACAGCTGCAGCAGTGATCTTCATGCTGACGTGTTTGAGCCTGGCATATATGACGTCGCATCGGGCTCATGAGACTGTCATGCGTGATGCGGCGACAGGGCAAGAGCCTGCGGCCAAGGCAGAGGCAGTAGGCGGAGCGGATTCATCAGAGCAGAAAGAGCAGAAGGTTCCTTCCGCGGAGGAGAAGACTGGGTCTGTCTCGAATACCGGACAAGAGGTAGAGGGGACAGGGAAACCAGCCGCGGCCGATTCGTCGAAGGCATCCCAATAGCCGAAGCGATTCTTGGTGTCTGGTGTATGATTGTACACACGGGTATGCCGAAGTGGTGGAATTGGTAGACACGCCATCTTGAGGGGGTGGTGCCCACCGGGTGTAGGGGTTCGAATCCCCTCTTCGGCACCATTATGCTACTAGAGGCCTGTACCCACAAAAGGGGTACAGGCCTTTCAATTCTAGCTATACTGGACGTGTGCTCCCCCTCTTAGATGTGCTACCAGGATAGTGACGGTGTGCGAGAGGCTACGTATGAAGTCCAAGAAGGATCGACTTGCCTTTCTAAAGGCGGATGCAGTGCAAGGGTTTACCGCATACTGTGGGATGATCCCTGTCTCTATAGACAAGGGGCGTTTCGTGACGAGGGTCATGCTCGAGGACCATCACCTCCAGCAAGATGGATATGCACATGCAGGGCTGATCGCTACATTGGCTGATCACACTGCAGGGTATGCATCGTTTACCTTGGTACCTGAGTGCCAACGTATTCTCACCGTTGAATACAAGATCAACTTTTTGAACCTTGCAAAAGGAGATTACCTTGAATGTCGGGCAGAAGTAATAAAGCAGGGCAAACATCTTCTCGTGGCCGAATCCTGTGTATATGCAATAGACAAAGGGGTTGAAACACTCGTGGCCAAGGCCCTGCTAACTATGGCCGCTGTTCCCAGTGAAAAGGTGCGGCCGTCATCCCGACGGTAGTAAGCAGCGAGGTTGTCGTACACTCCTCGTACCAGCTGCTTAGCCAGTCATACCCGAGGAATGAGATAGGCGGCATGGTTCATGGGCGATGCTGAGCGGAGACGAACTGTTTGCCTGCCTCGAAGCATTCTGTAAAGGCAGTGGGATGAGACCGAATGGCGCCTGGGTCGTCGAATCCCCTGTAGAGCAGATGACCTGCATACCTTACATCAATGGCATTGAAGAAATAGCGGATCGTGAAGATAGCCCCGTCGAATAGACGTTCGCCGTGGGTTGCTCCCACCGAGATGAAAAACCCCAGCCGATCTGTGTGCTTGCCTATTGTTTGTCTGAGGAGATATTTTTTCGACCAGAAGGCCTGTGCTCGATCTATGACGAGCTTTGTCTGACCAGTGACTCCGTAGAAATAGATGGGCGATGCGACCACAATGCGGCAGCTCTGTTCGAGGGACGTGTATATCGACTGCATCTCGTCATCTACTACGCACATCCCTGTGGTTGCACATGCCCTACAACTACGGCATCCTGTCAAATGAAGGTGTGAGAGGTAAATCCGCTCTATGGTGACGTCATGTGAACTGCAGCCACTCAGGAATGCTTCCATGAGCAGATCGGTGTTGCCGCCTCTGCGTGGACTGCCAAATAAGGCTGTTACTCTTGTGGGTTCCATTATGTCGTACCTTTATGTTGTGTAGGGCACTTCTATGCCACATGGGGACATGCTACCAGCACATACTCGGCGTATTCATCGTAGTACAGTGGGCCGTATAAATAAAGGATCATAATTGCCGCTCCTTTGGGCGAGCTGACAGTGTGAGAGGAGTGATGAGGCCGTTTTCCATTGCATACTGAGACCCGAACATGCGATGACTGGGGAAAGGGAGCTCTACAATGCATACAAGAGCAAAAAACACGAGCCTGCCCATAAGAATGCTTTGCACGAGTTTGACAGCGTTGATCCTGCAAGGCTGTGTGGGCTCGTCTGGGGCACCTGATGGTATCTATCCTACTGCACAGGATAGTACTGGGCCCCTGATTGTAGTCGATCCACTGGCTCAGCCAATGCCTGAAGTGCCCTTCCCGAACGACCTGATCACTGTACTCGATCCAAACCAACCAACCGGAAGGAGACTCAATGTCCGGCTTCATGCGCCGACACAGCTCGAGTCAGGCATACGGGACCTGATCGATACGCTGGATGGGTTCGGGGTCTATGCGCCGATTACTGTACGCTTCAGTGCCCGGCTTGACATTGAAAATATCAAGAGACGCCACACATCTGACTACGATTTTTCAGATGACGCTGTGTACCTTATCAATCTCAATCCAGCCTCAAATAGGTATGGACAGCCAGTACCCCTGGACCTTGGGACAGGTAATTTCCCAATCGGCCTTCCAGCAGCCCATAACTGGCGGTTTGGGGATGTGCAGGACAGCAAACGAAATTATCTTTACTTCAAAAACGACTATCGGGAGTTTTCAAGCAATCTCGTAGTGGAGACAGAAGAAGAAGACCTCAATTGCAACGGAAGACTCGATCCCAATGAGGATTCTGATTTTGACGGGATATTGGATCATCCCAACGTGCCTGATCCTGAAAACTACAACCCAGCGTGCTGGTTGGACGGACATCCGCCCAAGAAGCTCGATGTGCTGGCACGCTACGACGATATTGTATCCTTCTATGAGTTCGAAACCAACACCCTTATCATTCGCCCGATAATACCGCTGGAACAGTCCTCAGAATATGCTGTAGTGCTCACACGTCGCCTTGTTGGCGAGGATGGTCAGCCGGTTCGGTCTCCATTCCCCTATGTGAATCACAGCACACAGACAGAGCGCCTTCGGCCGTTGCGAGAAATCCTCGAGAACCAGCGCAAGGTGTTGGGCATCGGGCTTGAGGATATTGCATTTGCATGGACCTTTACCACTCAGACGGTCACCAAGGACCTTGAACGTATCAGGGACGGGCTTCATGGAACAGGTTCTCTTGCGTGGCTGGGCAATGCCTTTCCAGCTACGATCAACTCAGTCGTTGATACGGGCAAACCATCCTTAGGTGACGGCAATCCCTTTATTGTCAAGATTAAGAACTTTCAACTTCCTTTCCTCATCATCGGAATCTTCAGCTTGGGTGACGTGGAAATGGTCGCTGCGCTGCTGGATTCCTACCGATATGTAGACTACCTTGTGTCAGCGACCTTTGTAAGTCCGTATTTTCTCGGCAATGACGAGGGCGTCTTCGATATCGATCTTCGGACGGGCCACGCACAGGTTACTGGGGACCGGGTGACCTTCTGGCTCGCTGTGCCAAAGCGAAGGGTGGACTACCCAGGCCCTGCGCCAGCAGGCTATCCCTTGGATACCCAGCCATTTCCTGTATGCTTCTATGGTCATGGGTATACCACTGCCCGGACTGAAGCCCTCGGCTTTGCCGGGCTCATGGCAAAGTTCGGTATCGCAACCATAGGCATGGATGCGCCTGGCCACGGCCCGCTCGATACACTTGCTGATATCCCCAATGAGTTGCGCCGTATGGCGCAAGAGACCTTTGGTACTGATACCCTCGACCAGGGCGTAAGGAATCTGCTGAACGATCTGCTTCCTTCTTTTCTTGCAGATGCGGCGTATAGACTCCTTCAGGGACTTCTGGTGCACATTCTTATCCAGGTAGATCCCTGCATGAACAGTCCAGATGACCTTGCACGCTGTGTAGAGCCACCGCTCATACTGGACAACATTGCAATAGCAGCAGTCAACACCCCATGTATTAGGTACGGCTTCCGTGACGGCCGTGCGGTAGATCACACCGGTGACGGCGTTTCAGATTCAGGTGCAGACTTCTGGACAGCCAGGACCTTTCATACGCGGGACATCGTACGACAGGGTGTGGTCGATCATCTTCAGTTGGTTCGTATCATGGAGACCTTTGACGGCCATACGCGCTGGGACATTGACAGTAACGGGAACGGCATCAAAGACGATCTTGCAGGTGACTTTAATGGCGACGGAGTCCCGGATATAGGCGGAGTGCGTTCGCTAGGTGAGGGTTGGGGGAGATACTATACGTGGGGCCAATCGCTCGGTGGTTTTTTTAGTTCCATCCATGCAGCAATCGATCCATCCATCAAGGCGGCAGCGCCTGTCTCTGCTGGTGCGGGACTTACTGACATCGGACTGAGAAGTATTCAGGATGGCGTCTTTCAGGCGGTGTTTCTCGAACTGCTCGGCACCATGGTGATCGGTGGATACGGCAAAGACATCCTTGCCGATGATTATGATCCCAAGATGACAGCGTACGCAGAGGCAGACCTGAACAGTTTTTGGCTGGCATTCGATACCCTCCTGGGCAACAAGGAGAAGGTGATACCTATTGCCAAGATCGAGCCATTGGTCGAGGGCGATATGGTAGAGGTCCTCAATCTTGCAAATGGAGAAGTGGGCAAGGGTGGAGGAGTTCGCACATTCGCTGATGGGCACATTGGATTTCGAGTATCAGTGGCTTCTGATTTTGGCGATCCCCTGCAGATTACGATACGGGATCGGCAGGGCACTATAAAAGAGAGGCGCATCGTCTCGTGCCTCACTGCACGGGGCTATGGCCATGTACGCGGATCGCCGGATCTGAGGAGGTTTCTGGGGCTTGCACAGATGATTCTTGCACCTGGCGATCCTGCAAGTTATGCTCCCCACCTGATCTTCGATCCGTTGCCTGGTATGGAACCGAAAAACATGCTGTTCGTTCATTCAATAGGTGATCCAGTTGTTCCTATTGCAACAGGAGTGGGAAAAGCACGGTGTGCCGGGCTTATAAACTGGCAAGGACCTGACCCTCATCATCCCTACGAGGTGAGCCTCAACCAGTACCTTATTGAACACTACGTCACAGAGGGGCTTAAACACCTGGGACGGTATGGCACATGGGAAGATCCGTGGCTGTTCGATCCTGACAATCTCTCAGGCGGCACAGACGGATTGCATGCAGAACGGCCGCCTCCTGGAGAAGAAGTACGCGTACGGTATGTGCGGAGGGGACTAGCAGGAGACGTGCTCGGCATGTCTGGGGTCCGCTTTCCCTTTACAGATTACAGGGGTTCAGATCTCCATGGTGTAGACCCGCCGACCCCGAGGCTGCGATTTGATGTCGGCACCTTTGTGACAAACCAGATCGGTGTGTTTTTTGCGTCAGATGGGACGTGCATCACCGACGATACGTGTCTTGCTCACGTCGACATGAAGGACTGCAGATGGTTTTGGGACGGTCAATGGCCCGATGAGTGTAGGTAGGGTCGACCTGAACGAGGTGTTTCAGCGTTGCTGTGCTGAAAGAAACACGATTTGGTCCGAACCTTCCCTATGGCTGAGGTTTGTTACACATGTTCCTGGGCATAACAGGCTACACATCTTCCTGAGCAATTCGAGCACCTTGGTATTTTTATCAAAGTGACTCCCTTAGGATAGAAGCAGAGGCACCCCATGCGTTTTGCAACGGGAAGCGTCGACTCAGGAAAGGACATTCCTGTAATCCACTCGATATCACAACATGCCCCCGCCGGAATGCCTTTCTGCCTGAGGTCTGTTGCACATGTTCGGATCTGCATGCCCTTATCGAGCCATGGGCTTATGTAGCGAGCCACCTCGGTCGGGTCGACGTTCAGATGCTTTAAGCCGATCAGCTCCATTCTGGGCCGGATCTTGTTGAGGTAAC
>FWPV01002788.1_pt1 | contig 41499 bp, 39 predicted proteins | sample 2228371 | NCBI WGS metagenome assembly FWPV01 (sample SAMEA103939776, study PRJEB20133) | metagenome
GATTATTTTACGACCGATTTTGAGTATCGTATTCGGAGTGATTCCGTTGAGGAGGCATAATTTACTTACGGTAGTTCCGTAATTACGGGCTATACGACCGAGGTTGTCGCCCTTTTGAATGGTGTAAACTAGGGTTTTTCGCAATTCGCCGATGTATTCGAATGTCGCGCGGGAAAGATGCAGCGTATCACTTTTCAGAGAGTAGTTTTCATAGTCAAGCAGAATCGCCGGATCGAACGGCTCGCCGCAGAAACGTATTTCGAAATGAAGATGATTGCCAGTGGCTCTTCCGGTTCTGCCTCCAAGACCTACTACGTCTCCCGACTTCAGCTCCTGATTGACTTTTACCATAGCAGAGGAGAGATGTGCATACAACGTCTCCAACCCGTAGTGATGCCTTACCACGACTACTTTCCCGTATCCGTGGCGATCATTGAGCACAACCCGCACAATACCGTCGAAAGCGCAACGGATAGTATCACGGTAATTCACCTTAATATCGGTTCCGAAATGCCAGAACTGACGTCTGGGGCCGAATGGAGAGGTTATGGAATTTTTGAGAGGATAGGTGAAAAAACGGCTCTTTGAAGCATCCACAAGAGGAATTCTCAAAGTGTCGTAAATTTGTCTGTAATCGAACCGATCGCAGTTTATACGGTACGTACACCATCCTGTGGTGTCTATAATGTTCTCTGAAGACAAGAGCGTATTTATATACCTCTGGAAACGGTCTTCTTCCGCATCAGCGGTAGACGTAGCTGAGTCGGAAAAGAAATCAGGCTTCATTCCAGGATGGATATGCACAATTCCGGCAAATGAGACGCCATATACAAACAGAAGGATCATCCCCCTCATCAAATCGATTTTCTTATTACACATCCGCAACTCACCTTTCTTTTATGTTTTTTTTGCGATGAGGGGCATTATTGGTCGGTTGAAGAAACCGATATATAAATCGGCATAAAAGCCAAACAATCACCAGCTTTCTTATCCTTTGAAGGCGCCCCCTGGCCGCAGGCTTGAGGAAGATTACAGAACCGCCGGAACATCGAAGAAAAAAAATATATATATAATCACGCTTAAAACAAATCTTACCGGAGATTTTTTATATGATTTGAATTGTAAGAGCTGTGGAGGTGCTGAAATATCAATCTTTAAAAACATAAATACCATCATATTATTATATTTTATTTTTTATAGTGACAGAATAGAGCCCTTAAGAATTACGGCACTCCATCCCCTACCCTTTCAAATATTTTTTCACTGCATACACAGATGCATCAACCCGTAAAGAAGCAGTATAGCTCCTACGGTTACAATTCCTATTAGAAACGGATTTTTATACCATGTCTGAAGGAAGTTCCAGACGAAATTTTGTGGTCGTTTACTTCGGGAAATAGCCAGAATCTTCGCCGCCAGCCGCTCGGGAACCGGTTCTTCGTCGATCGAAGAAATATCTTTATAAACCGATCTGATCTCTTCAACGTAGTCTCTGCACTGCGGACACTGTTTTATATGTTCGAGTTGAACCTCATTCCCTTTATCGAGAGCGCATTCGACAAGAACTTCTTCAGTAGGATGGGTTGTTGTCGTGTTCATATTTCCTTCTTTATTAAAGTTTCCCTCAGGCGTTTGAAAGCCCTGAAGGCACGCACTCTTACGTAATTCTCTGTCATTTCGAGCAATTTGGCTATCTCACCATAGTTGAATCCTATTTTTATATGAAGATACAAAATGCTCCTTTCGGTTTCGGGAAGATTACGAAGTTCCTCCCATATAAAGGAAGCGTCGACGTCCCGATGATAATCGAATCTTTCACTCTTGTAATGATTCTGGAAACGTATAAAACGGGAACTCTTGCGGAGAAAGTCGAGACAGGTGTGACGCGTAACCGTGAGCAGCCACCTTTTCAGTTCACACTCATCCGACGGAACGGTTTTACAGCGCCATATTTTTATAAAAACTTCCTGTATAATATCTTCGCACATGCTTCGGTTTGCGGTGATCCAGAGTGCAAAGTTGTAAAGGCTTCGGCCGTACTCACTATAGATTTTCTTGAATTCCTGTTCCTGCATACTGCTTCGTGATAACCTATCAGTTTTTTAGGATTCAACCGTTCCTTTTGATTTAAACTTACGGTCTTACAATATCAAACATCTGCTTACTATATAGCAAACGATATAAATGCATCGGTTGTTACATATAAATAAATGATTAACCGTCCTGCCGGCCTTGGCTCTTCCGTCGCTTTACATCACATCAGCCTCAATTTTTCGGAAAATATTTCTGAGACGTTGTGATGGCGCACGGCAGGTTCATATAGAGCTTTACATCGCATTCCGGCGGCCTTCGTCCCCGCCCTGAAGCCAACCGTTTAGCCGAAGCAGCTTCTTTTTCTTCGATATAATTCAGTGCAAGATCAAAGGCATCCGCCGTATCTGCAAGGATGTGAGGAACTATACCTATGCTGTCGTAGTCTGTAGCTCCCTCTCCTATCGGGGTTATTTTCATGCAGGTGACCTTTGCAATTACGGAATCCGGCCCCCAAAGCATTATCTGGCCCCTTGCTTTACCGAAGGTAGTATCCCCTATTACGGTAACATTTTCCCGTCTCATAAGGCAAGACACCACTATTTCCGAGGCGCTTGCCGTTTGTCTGTCGACAAGGAGGAGCAGTTTTCGATCCGACGCCTTTCCGAAACCGGATGAAAGATATGTGGAATCTATTACCACGATTTTTTCTGTAATTGTGTCGTAGGTCCGTTCGTGGGTTTTTATTATCGGCGTATTGGGAGGTACAAGATTACCTATTATATCCATGCACTGATTTATGTATCCTCCTCCGTTGTGCCGCAGATCGATTACCGTGTATTCTGCCCATTGGGTTTTATCCAGCGCTATGGAGAATTCATTGGCCGAACCTCCGGGGGTATTTGTCTCCTGGAAAAAACCACTTATTATGATGCATGCTACAGCGGGACTGATTGAATCTACAAATACGCTCGGCGCGGAGAAGACCCCGCGGGTTACCGTAATATTCATCTGATTGCCGAGTCTTTTTATCCGTAAAACCACCTGTGAACCTATTTCTCCCTGTAAAAGAGAGGTAAAACTGTCCCACAACAATCCTGCGGTAGAGACGTCTCCAACCCTCAGTATTGTATCGAGTACCTGAAGGCCTGCAGCTGCGCCGGGAGAATTGGGAAAAACCTCTTTTATTACATAGCCGTTGTATACTGAATCTATCCTTATGCCGATTCCTCCTTTCCGTGTGGTAGTAAGCTGAGACACCAGCCAACGGGCGTATTCACGATTAAGGAATTCGGTATACGGTTCATTGACCGACTCATACAGCTCTTCAGGGCTGGAAAAAGCGTAATAGTCGGAAGGCAGACGTTCCCTGAAGATAAAGAACGCATCCAGGCACTCCACCGCGAACTCATACTGTAAGTCGGCCAGGTCGCGGTCGAGCGGTCTGAATTCGCATGCAGTCAAAACAGTCAAAAAAGAAAGGGCTGTCACAAAATATTTTTTGAATTTTATCGAATGCATATTCTCTCCTTTACCATACACAAAGGTCGCGCATGTCCGAAAAAAAATAGGTGGGTGTCGACTGTAAAGAGGAGGGGGAATTAAGGCTCCAGGTAACGAAGGCGGTTGCAACTCCGGCTCTGTTTCCGCATTCGATGTCGTAATTCGAGTCTCCGACCATCAGCGCTGATCCGCTGCTGCCGTTCAGCCGTGTGAGCGCCTCCAGCACCGGTTGAGGATCCGGTTTATGCCGGCTTGTGCATTCAGGAGTAATAAGTACGCTGAAATAGCGTTCGATGCCGGTTTCTCTGAGATATAACGTGAGGGTATCGAGCATCCTCGAGGTTACAACCGCACATTGTTTGCCCCTTTCATTTAGCTTTTGCAAAGCCTCGGCAACACCGGGGCAGAGCCGGAGATAATCCCTGAAAATCTCAAGTTGATACGACATGTGTGTATGTCTGTAAATCTTGTAAAGGTCATCCGGGAGCTTGCCGAAATAGTACTCCATTTGATCACGCAAAGGCAGTCCGACATGGCTTACGATCGTCTTCCGATCCGGCACAGACAAGCCATGCACCTTTGCCGTATTTTCGAAGCAGCGGACGATCATTTCGGTTGTGTCGAAAAGCGTTCCGTCCGCGTCGAAAAGATAATAATCATACTCTTTTACCGAATTTTTTTTCATCGCTGATGCCAATTTCTCTACTACCGATTATTATATCGTTCCGGATACTATATCGATATTTTTTTGCAAAACATATTTTTAAAGTAAAATAATTGATTGGCGGATATGATAATATATGATAATAATAGTCGATTACAATGCCGGTAACCTCACGTCGGTAAAGAGAGCGCTTGACTATTTATCTATTCCTTGCATGATTTCTTCAGATCCGGCAGAATTACTCAGAGCCGAAAGGGTTATATTTCCCGGAGTAGGTCATGCCGGTACTGCTATGCGGGTGCTTACTGAGAGAGGGCTTGATAAAGCTCTTAAAGAAGCTTTTTCGAATGGAACCCTTATTCTTGGTATCTGTCTGGGAACTCAGATAATTCTTTCCTCTTCGGAAGAGAGTGACATTCCGTGTCTCGGACTTATCGAAGGAACCTGTCCGAAGTTCAGACTCTCCGATCCTTCGTTAAAGGTTCCGCACATGGGCTGGGATTCAGTAAGAATAACAAAACCGCATCCGATATTCGAAGGTATTTCTCCTGAAGACGAATTCTATTTTGTTCATTCATTCTATCCTCTTCCCGATAACGGTTCCGATATTTATGCAACCTGCGAGTATGGGATAATTTTTCCTGCCGTTATAGGCCGTAAAAATTTAATTGCTTTTCAGTTCCATCCTGAAAAGAGCGGACCTGCCGGGTTACGTATGCTTTCAAATTTCTCCCGATGGGAAGGTTCGCCGTGCTGAGCAAAAGAATTATATCGTGCCTTGATGTCCGCGATGGTAAGCTCGCTAAAAGCGTCAGGTTTATTGACACACGGGATATAGGCGATCCGGTTGAGGCTGCGGAAAGATACTACAGGGAAGGCGTCGACGAACTTGTCTTTTACGACATCACCGCATCTAGCGACAAACGGGACATTATGATCGATGTCGTAAGCTCTGTTGCGTCGCGTATATTTATTCCGTTTTCCGTAGGCGGAGGATTGCGAAGCGTGGAAGATTGCATGAAGGTAAGGCTGGCAGGAGCGGAGAAAGTGAATGTTAATACGGCTGCGGTGGCGGATCCGGCACTCATCACGCGGGCGGCCGAGGCGCTCGGAACGCAGGCCGTTGTTCTTTCGATGGACGTTCTTCGGGTAACTCCGTCTAACCAAATTCCATCAGGTTACGAAATAGTTACTCACGGCGGCCGCGTGCGCACGGGAATTGACGCAGTGGAGTGGGCGCGGAAAGGGCAGCGACTAGGCGCCGGAGAGATAGTAGTAAATTCAATAGACGCCGACGGCACCAAATCAGGGTACGAAATAAGGCTTACCCGTATGATAGCCGATGCAGTATCCGTTCCCGTAATCGCGTCCGGCGGAGGAGGCAGACCCGAACATCTGTACGAAGTACTTACCGAAGGACGGGCAGACGCAGCCCTTATCGCCTCGATACTTCACTTTGAGGAATACTCGGTAAGAGAAATAAAGGAATATCTAAGAAATAAAGGAATTAAAGTCCGCATGATTTGAAAAACGGCGGCAGCGAACAAACAGTAAAACTCTGGCCGTGAATTTTTGCTAAATATAAGTAGAGAAGAAAATAAACCCTTACAACCATTTTTTCCTTTTAAAGAAAATAATAAAACCCGACGCAATCAATACCATCAGGCAGAGAAGCGTGGGGTATGCCCATTTCTGTTCGAGTTCCGGCATATATTTGAAATTCATACCGTATATACCGGCAATGAAACTTAGGGGGATAAATATCGTCGATATCATTGTAAGAACCTTGATGATTTCGTTCATGCGGTTGCTGACGGATGCGAGAAAAATATCGCGCAATCCTGTTAATGTATCGCGGTAGGTCTCGAGTGTTTCTATCACCTTTATTGTATGATCATAGAGATCGCGTATATAGGGTTCCATCTGCGGTCTTATAAGTTGATATTCGGTCCGCAGGATTGTACTTATCACATCGCGTAACAGCCCGATCGAGCGCCGCAGCATTGTCACTTTGCTGCGCATAGTATTGATTCTTACGGAGGTCTCGTCTGAAGGTTTTTCCACAACCTCTTCTTCGATCGATTCGATATGCTCGCCTATTCTGTCCATTACCGTAAAATATCCGTCGACTATCGCGTCTATAAGCGAGTATAGGAGATAATCGGCATGTTCTTTACGGGTGCGTCCCCACCCCCGTCGCAGCCTTTCCCGTATCGGATTAAAAACATCGCCGGGCCTTTCCTGAAACGAAAGAACTATGTTGTGTAAAAGTAGAAAACTTACCTGTTCGGTTTCGGGTTCGTTTTTTTCACTATTCCAGTATATCATTTTCAGAACCAGAAACAGGTAGTGGTCGTGATCCTCGATTTTTGGTACCTGATCGATTGTTACTATATCTTCCAGAGTAAGGTTGTGAATACCAAGTTCGGAACCTATTTGATCCATAATTGACGTATCGGAAAGACCGTCGATATTGATCCAGCAGGTAGTGTCTTTTTTCTGTAGCTCTCTGAAATCCAGCGATTCCGGCCGGATTTCCCGGCAGCCGCTCTCGTTGTACTGAAATATCCATATACGGGCCGGTTCCGGTTTATGCTTTCCGATAGCAACAATACTACCCGGCGGAAGGCCGGTTTTTTCTGTAAGTTTAGGAGGTGTCAGAAGCATTTCCTGTTTAAAACTCCGTTAATGGTGGTTTGATAATTCATTAAAAATATATATTTAAAATCATCTTTATTTTACAACATTCGATTCTATATAAACATTAGATTAATATAAATTCTTGCAAAGGGTGGCTATGTCTTTACAGCAGAAAAGAGCTATTTCACCAACGCGGGCCGAAGATTACCCAGAATGGTATCAACAGGTGATCAGGGCCGCTGATCTGGCCGAAAACTCTCCTGTACGAGGTTGTATGGTTATAAAGCCGTGGGGTTATTCACTCTGGGAGAATATCAGAAATGTTCTCGATAAAAAGTTCAAAGAAACCGGACATCAGAACGCCTATTTTCCGCTCTTCATACCCAAGAGTTTTCTGGAGAAGGAAGCGGCTCATGTCGAGGGCTTTGCAAAAGAGTGCGCAGTGGTTACTCACCATCGCCTGGAGGCCGACAAAGACGGGAAGCTTATTCCTGTCGGCGAGCTTGAAGAACCGCTTATAGTCAGGCCAACGTCGGAAACGATCATCGGCGCCATGTTTTCCAAATGGGTTCAGTCGTACAGAGATTTGCCGCTTCTTATAAATCAATGGGCCAATGTGGTACGCTGGGAGATGAGAACACGGATGTTTCTGCGGACCACCGAATTTCTCTGGCAGGAGGGGCATACTGTACATGCCACCGAAGAGGAGGCCCGGCGGGAAGCCGCGTTGATGCTCGACGTCTATGCGGATTTTGCCGAAAATTATCTGGCGATGCCTGTTGTCAAGGGAGAAAAAACCGAAAGCGAAAGGTTTCCGGGCGCCGTAACGACCTGGTGCATCGAGGGAATGATGCAGGATCGGAAAGCTCTTCAAGCCGGCACATCCCATTTTCTCGGACAGAACTTTTCACGTGCTTCCGATATAAGGTTTCTGGATACTTCCGGTACCGAGAAATACGCATGGACAACCTCGTGGGGTGTTTCGACCAGACTCATCGGCGGAATGATTATGACTCACGGCGACGACGACGGTATTATTATTCCGCCACGGCTTGCGCCTAGTCATATTGTTATTCTGCCGGTAATCCATGGGGATCGTGAAAAAAGCACCGTACTCGAATACTGCAATTCTCTTGCCGCACAATTACGCGACCGACAATACTGCGGACGTCCGATAGAAGTAATTGTCGACGACAGGGAAGGAAGGGGTGGAGAGAAGGTGTGGTCATGGATAAAGAAGGGAATTCCCATTTATTGCGAAATAGGCCCGCGTGATATAATGACCAATAGCGTTTTTGTAGGCAGGCGCGACAAGGAAAGGAAGGAAAGATACGGCAATAACCGGGAAGAGTTCATTGCGAATATCGAAAAACTGCTTGACGATATACAAAACAACCTGTTTGATAGAGCGAAGAGATTCCTTACCGAAAACACACGGAAAATCGACAACAAAAATGAATTCTACGAATTTTTTACGCCGAAGAACAAAGAAAAACCTGAAATACACGGCGGTTTTGCCCTCTGCCACTGGAACGGTTCCGCCGCCGTCGAGGAAATTGTCAAAAACGATCTCAACGTAACCATCCGGTGTATTCCTCTGGAAGGCGAAACAGAGGAAGGACGGTGTATTATAACAGGAGAACCGTCTAAACGCAGGGTGATATTTGCAAAATCATATTAATAAATATCTGATCGCAGCTTTATGTTTTTTCGTTTAACCGTTATATTTATTATTTCGGTCTTATGCAGCATTACTTTTCCGGAAGCGGAGGAAAGTATCCTCTTAACAGTCGCTCCTGAGCCGAATGAAAACGGAAAACCGAAAAACGAAACCGTTATCGTAACTGCGTCAATTGTAGCCGCCTCTGCGGCCACTGCCGGCGCTTTTTTAATCTATCGCCGGGAAACAATAAGTCGATGCCGGGCGGATTCAATCATTAATATTGTTGAAACATCATGGGACAGTTCCTCAAGGCTGTATGAAGCGGAACGTTACAGGGAGGCGGTAGCTCAGCTTCAGAAAATAATAGAAGTCTGGTATGATTATGAAAAGTACAGCCGTAAATACCGCAAAAAGAGGAGAGTAGATCCGGACTCAATCCAGGCAGTAATTGCTTCATGCGACTTTCTAGAGAGTATGATCCCGCCGATAAAAAATCTGACCGAATTAGCCGAACGTCTTCCCGAAGATGAATTCAGCCTTTCTAAATTTACAAGACGTGAACTTGCCGAAGCGCAAAAGTATATAAGAAACGCAATAGACAGCATTCTAGCCGCCAATCCAAACCACCGGAATGCATTGGAGTACAGCTTCCGTCATATCAATAAAAGATTGCAGACTGTTGATTCGCTTATTGAAATGACTTATGAACAGCGGAGAGCCGATTTTACGGCTAAAAACCGATATTATTACAACAGGGCAGTGGAATCTCAGGATACCGAGGCCATACGGAGGTTTGTCGAAGATTGCGATTATTATCATGTCGACAAAGAATGGTGCCAGCGGGGTCATATAATCCTCAGAGAAAGGAGCGGCGGAGATTACCCGACAGCCTCTTTGCCTGCAAAAAAGATGGGTGTAAAGGATTCCATACAGCTCGAGTACGAAAAAGCTATGACTTCGAAACGGATCGAATTGCTTGAGGCTTATATAGCAAAATATTCTTCCGCAAAATATCGCAAATACAGCCGGCATCTCAGACTCGATAATGTAAAGGAAACGCTTCGAAAATTACGGCTGGTTATAGAAAAAGAATCGGCCCTGAACAAGAACTATCCCCGTTTCGGAAAAACAAATGATTTTAAAATACCTTTATCGATAAAAGGCCTTTCCTCAATGTCTGAAAATGCATTCACTATCTCATGGGAGAATCTGCGCTCCGAAACCTCAAGGTTGCCCGCCGTCCGACAACCGGCAAAAATCGATATCGATTTTACTTCCAGATCACCTCTTATCATTCTTGAGGCGGCTATCTCTCCGGAACATGATGTTGAAAGGCTCATCATCAATTCCCGTAAAGTATTCCATATAACGTGTCTGCTGCCGGTTATGAAACATCTCCAACGATTTAAGAGAGTCGCAATAGAATTGATTAAAAAAGATGGCGCAAAGAATTCAATGCCCGATGAAATAATCAATTATGAAATCAACAAAATAAGTTCGGCTATCTACGGGTTGCGTCTTAACAAACCGGAGAATGCAGGCGCTATATTTTTTTACTCCAAAGACAACGATGAAAACCCAATTTCCATTCAGTTCTACGATTTTTACGATATTACGGCTGCTTCCTTTCCTGTCAAGAGGTTCCCCATCTATCCAGGCTCTCTTCCCAGAATAATCCCTTCCCTTTCATCAGACACCCTTGAACAGCGAATGGGAGAGAATTTTTTCGGGGAGTGACCGACCGGCAATAAAAAATATCTACATAAACAATGTCAATAACTAAAAACTATTGCAGCCCTAACAACCTCCTAATTTCTCTTTTCTATCTTTATCTTAAGTAGAATACTTTTAATCCTATTAATAAAAGGAGGTTTCTATGTTAAAAGCGTTAAGTGTTGTGTTATTAACATTTATTTTATTAACAAATATATACGGAGGTTATAATTTTTCAGAGCGATGGAAATTTGGAATAATGGGAGATACCCAATGGAAAGAAAATCTTGATGGAGAGAACCCAAATACTGTAGCAGGAGGGATAATCAGGCAGATTAACAGAAAATTCATTGAAGAAAAGGTCGCTTTTGTTATTCAGGTTGGTGATCTGTGTGATCTATACAGTAACTCAGCTTTTAACACAAGGGCGGATTTAGCGGCAGAGTTAATAAACGAGGGGATAGGTTTTTTTCCCTTAAGAGGCAACCATGAATCTTCACAGGCAGCGGCAAACTATTTTAACACCGTTTTTCCGCAGACAACAGGGAGTGTAAACACTTTCGGAGCGACCAATTTTACAAGTCCCTTCCCAAGCCTAGGTGGTTTATCTTACTCTTTTTATTATAATAATGCATGTTTTGTTCTGTTGGATCAGTTTAGAAGAAAAGATGGAAGCGGAAACACAAACACAAACATAATTGACCAGATTCCATGGATAGATTCAATATTCAGAAGTAAACCTGAAAATTATCATGGGTTTATTTTTGCTCACAAAAATTTAATCGGACAAAATCATACAGACGCCCTCTTCGGCACAAACCCAGCATCAAATGTAGTCGCCCAGAATTCTTTCATAGCCGCCACATCTGAAAATAACGTACGATTCTTTTTCTCTGGACATGACCATATGCACAATCGTTCGCTTGTGTTTAATTCAAGATTGTCATCGTATATTCAACAGATAATATGCTCTTCAAACAGTTACAAATTCTATACTCCGGTAGTGCCTGCTCTGGACATAACCTATAACAATCCTCCAAGAGAAATTCCGGTCGCTCAGGAATTATATACGGTTGGGTATTATATTGTCGATGTAGACGGGCCCAATATAACTGTCACGCATTACGCTTCTCTTAACGGTTGTGGCGGGGACTGGGAAAGAGGAGGTATACCCTGTGACCTTAAAACAACCCCCAGTTTGTCTTTTGTAAAAAGAGAGACATGGGGATATTCTCTTGAAGGAAAAGAGTTCTTGCTTTCTCAGGGAGAATCATTTACGATTGTTAAAGATACCATAGAAATAGGGAACGGTTATTCCGGCGCCTGTATGGAACTTATATACGGAATAAATAATTATACCGGAAACACTTATGACGGAAGAAAAACTACAAGGTTGGTAAATACAGGTTGGAGCCCGAAAAGAGACGATCTTTGTTCTGATATATTATATCTTTGGGGAATGGAAAACGGATGTGGAAAAGACACAGGTGATCTTTTCACGCTTTCTATCACATATAATGAAAGTGAAACGGTTCCTCTTGTTATCGCAATACAAAACAAAAATGGTGAATGGGAAAATGCCGCTGTTTCAACAAACCCTAATAATAAAAAATTTATAATTGGATCATTTAAAGCAGAAAATTTTAAAGCCGGATTTTAAGGAAGAAGTAGAAAAAATTTTAGATGATCTAAAGTCGTCTATATATGATTTATATGAGGTCGCTACATTTTAAAGCCGGATTTTATGGAATAGACCCATCCAGTAGAACAGTTTGGGTAGTTGTTAACAAAGGAGGTAAGTTTGCGCTTAAAAAATCTTCAGATGGAGATCAGGACGGTGACGGCGACATAGACAATGACGATGTAGCGATAGTTATTTCATATAGAAATCAACCGGCCTCCGTGTACCCGTTGGCGGATCTCGACGGAGATAATAAAATAACCATTCTAGACGCAAGAAAACTTGCATTAATCAAAAACAATTGAATTATTCGACAAACGAGAAAGGAGATATTAAAATGTTTAGAAAAATTTTTTCTATTGTTTTATTTGCCGTATTACTAATTGGTCTATCAGATAGTTATGGCGCAAAAATTGAATTAATGCCGTATAGTGATGAAGTATATCCGGGCAACATTTTGAATCTTGACATTATAGCATCGGAGTTTTTAGGAGAAAACATCGGTGGTTTTGACGTGTTTATAAAATACGATTATAACGTGTTCTCTTTTGTCGGTTATAATATCAATACCCAGATACTAGGAGATCTTTCGGCTGGAGAAGTAATTGATGTCAGTCTTGGAGAGATATCTCACGGCTACTTAAACATTGGAGCGGTTTCTCTGTCCGAATCACTGCCGGAACAAAACGGAGGCCTTCTGCTTGGTAGTTTAGAATTTATTGCTCTTCCTGTTGAAAATACCGGTTTTTTTTCAATCACAGAAGCATTATTAGCCAACAAATGGGGTGATCCAATTTCCGTAACATATAATAATGAAATACAAATCACAGTTCGTCCTGTCCCAGAACCGTCATTTAAAATGTTATATTCATTAATGTCAATAATGGGGCTATGCGGTCTGGTTTTGTTTAGAATCCCCAAAAAAACCATGAGTAAATATAAACTCAAATATTCTTGGGGGGGACATTAAATAATCAAAGTTAAATAAATAATATCAGTCTGCTTTAACACACATAGCAAGATGGTCGTATTGGTGAAGGGAATGGTTATTGATTTAACCATTCCTTTATTTTTTTGTATGCGTTCAGTAAACCCATACTTCAGTTTATGTCTATCGAAAACAAACAACGCGTGATAAGCTAGAAATTTAATCCTGAGTTCGCAGAAAGAAAGCACTACAGAGCGGTAGGTTAAGTTTTAATGTTTCGGAACCGTGATCAATTTTCCTTTTATCCAATTTATTTTTATTCACCACGTAAAACACGAAGCGTTTTCCCTTGTGCCGGTACCTAAGGAAGAAGGGGGAAACAGCAGATGAAGTAAGAATAGTTATTGTTGCATGAAACTCCATTGACAGAAAATCACTGGAAGGCAGCTCTATAAAAAATATATTGACATTGATCATAGCAGCAAAACACGAAAAAAATAATAAACCATATCTTTTCGATCACTAATTTACATATTCTATAAACCTAAGTTGAAATAAATTCATATATTTCTCCGTGCTCTCCGTGGTTAATATTTTTCTCTCATTTTCTGCAATAAACTCTGTTGTTAAAAGAAAAGATACCAACCTCGTCAGTTTTTGATGGTGTCTTTATATCTAATCCCTCACATCCCGATTCGACTAAGCTCACCACGACGCCTATCCCGAAGAGAGAGGGGAAATTGACTATTACCTTACGGGTTCACTGAATATATACGAAAAATCGGATTCAGAGAAGCAATCAAAAAAAGCCAAAAATGTGATCTACGTCACAGACAGATAGGGAAGCGGCGGCGGTGAAACGAGTTCCGTTTCCGGCGTCCGCAGCCTGTCGCTGATATACAGGCAGTTGCAGCTTTATCCCGACAAACGGGTACTTATATGCGGTCATGCCGACCGTTCGGGCGAAACAGCGTATAATTTTGAACTTTCGGCGCTTCGTGCGGAAGGCGTTTACCACCTTCTTACAGGCAACCGGCCGGCATGGGCGAAACTGGCTGCATCGAAGCACCGTGTGGAAGACTACCAGCAGATAATGAAGTACTATGCTGTTACGAACAGATGGCGGTGCGATCCCGGCGCTATCGACAATACGTGGGGGAGAAAAACCGAAGCGGCGACGAAGGAGTTTATTGCGGCGTGGAACACTCTGTTCCGCAATAAAGCTTCTGATGCGAAACCTCTTGATCCGAGCCTTGTTGAACAGATTAAAAACAGCTCATCCCGCGCCTGGCCTGCGGAATTGTGGGAGGCGGTGTATGATCTTTACGAATATGATCTGATGACGGCTGCCTGCGGTCACCGCAAACAATTCGATGGGATGCGGAAATACCTTGCGATGAGCTTTGTGGATGCGGATCGCCTCTGACCTTTGCGCAACTGCCGCACAAACGGCGCCGGCACTATTACGATATCCCCCAAAAATGGGACTGCCGGAACTGGTTTTGCCGCAAGGGGGTAGACGAGGGGGTATGGAAGGAGATTTCAAAACTGGAGACCACAGCATCGGAGCCGATCTGTTTTAGTTTCGACGATATAGTTCTTGTTGAGGAAAAGAACGGCGGGATGAAGGAGATTAATTGGAAACCGGACTTTCGCTTTACTGCGTTTACCATGAACATGGAGGTGAGTTGCCCTGATTCTGCCTGTCCCTATTTTACCATAAATAAATCAAAACAGAATGCATTATCGTACCTTGACGTCGGAGAAGACCTTCGGGCTATTGCGCTTTCCGGCAGAATCTATGACGTCGGGTTTCGCCGTACGGTTTCAGGAAAAGTGATAGGCGCAAGAGCGGCGGTACTTGACCAGAAAGATATTCACGTATGGGAGCGTCGCCGCGAACCGGTGGCTAAAGGTGCAGGAAATTATGATCTTCACTATTTCAGGGAGTGTCTTGATAGCGACGGGAAAGAGTGTTCGGTGCTTCTTATGTACTGGGGACTGCACATCTGAAGGGTTCAGGCAAAGTTGAAGACGATGACCTTAATAATTTCCGGAAGTATGGTTTTTCCGACAGCAAAGTGCGATGGGAGGCGAAAGGGTATTGGTTCGAGCCTGTAAAGGATCCGGAAGGAAAGAAGATAAAGATTATTCCGCGGTTCTTTTTTGAAGAGAACCAGCAGATTGCAAAGCCTCACTGTATTGTGACGATCAGTGATGGGGACTTCCGCTCCGAAATGGGTCTTGACGAAGCGAAGTTTGAAAAAAGCACCTTTCAGGAAGATGTAATAATTGATAAAAAAGGTATATTCGAAGACAATAAACAATTTATATGGTATACCATGGCTCATGAGCTGGGTCATGCTACTGGACTGGATGATGAGTATATAGAGCCGGCGGAGATGGATGAGAGTAAAAAATGGAAAGATCCGATATTACCTGCCCTACCCCAGTGGTATGCCGGTATGCCTTATGATTTAGATGTAAATTCGATGATGAAAGCAAACCGCGCCCCGCGGCTCAGGCATTTATGGATACAATGCAGATGGCTGAATGAGAGCCCAAAGGTACAGGCGCTTACCGGCAATACTGTATTTATACTAAGGCATGAAGGTGAACAGATAGGTGATCAGGGAAAGAAGAAACATTCGTTTTATTACTATCTACCAGCCAATAACGCAAATTTTTATAAGCCGGTGTATGAAGAAAAGGACTTTAAGAATGGCCCCCATGGAAAATTAGACCTGTTTCTCTATAGGCTGGGGCAGGATGAGATAACTAAAAAAGAATATGTTGAGCTTATTAAGAATCAAAGCGATTTCGATGGTATACTTGTGGTAAGGGTTAATATTATCTGGCTTTTTAGGAACTATGATGGAATTGGCAGCGATCAGTGGGGGAAAGATAATAGTGCAAAAATAGCAAGGATGAGAAATTTTCAAAAAAGTATTCATCGTGCACTCAATAAGCGTTTCTGGCTAGAAAAACGATCATCTGATAAAAAAAATATATCAAAAATCTACCTCTATTTTCTTCCTCACCATCAGTTCGAAAATAACAAGAATGGCACCACAGGCTGCGAGGTGCCTATGTCTTTTTTTATAGTAACAGTTCGTGCTGATAAGCCAGTATTTATAATTAAGGTTCCTCCGACAGAAACATTTTCCGGAGACAGACTTACCATTGGAAAGGGTACCGGCAATATTGCTATTTTGCGGTATATTCTTGGAATGAGCTATAAGGATTCCGACAATAATTTTATAACCACTATTTCGGCAAAGGATATTGAGTTTATAAAAACATGGGTCGAGAAAAAGACGGGGTCACAATATGAGCTGCATAGTAAAAGATAGAATTTTGTTCATTGTATTTTGTATCATTCTTTTATCTGCCCAGACTATGGCAGGAGCTACAGAAAAACCATTGAAGAAAAAAATGATTAAAAAGGAGAATAAAAGTATGACAGTAAGTTTTACACAGCCATATGCTAATATTCACAGGAACTCCCTGGTTCTTGAAAAAACTGAAGCAAAAGGAAAGGATGTGAAACGTATACAGATAACAGGTCGTAATAGTATGCCTGAAAGTACTGATTTTTTTCTGTATGATTCGAGACGTGGAGTATTATGTACCCATACACGGGTTTATATCGTTTCTCTTGAAGACGGCACAACAGGAGAATATAAGTCGAAATTGATATATTCCCCACTTGTCTGCGATGGTAAAGATATTTACATAACAGACATGATGCTTATGCGTAGGAAACCGGAGACGATATCAGAGCATGACCCCGCATACGATGTTGCGGGCTATCCCGGCGGAAGCAACAGCCTAAGCATTCTCTTTCCCTTTAGCGACTACTTTATTTCCGGGGTTATTGCGAGACCGGCTGCGGGAGCTCCTCGTAATATTCCCAAAGAGTTTATTCTTGGCTGCGGTTTATATGCTGAAAATGAGAATGAGGTTTGGTCAATAACAGTAGAAGAGCCTCTTCCCCCGCCTCCGGTCTGCAACAGGGAGGGGAATATTGTTTTTTATCATCTGGGGAAGCTGATGCTTATAAAAGCAAAGAATGGAAAGAAGCTAATAGAGAAGCCTGTTGATAAAGAGATTCTTTTGTATTCCGTAGGTCCCGATGGCAGACTTTATACGGTAGCCAGTAAGGAGACGGAGCACTATTTTGTTGAGTGGGACGAGAAGTTTAACGAGGTTTGGGAAACGGAGATACTTCGGTTGAGGTGGACGCAGCCGCCTGTTACCATGAATAATGGTACGGTACTTCTTGTGACCAACGGGATGATTATTGCGATTCGTGATGGTAAGGAGCTATGGAAGTATGCGAGTGTGAACGGGGTTGACGAGACGTTTCAGCAACAGATAGAGAGGCTACGGCAGTATGCTTTCGATTATAGTGAAGATATAGAATTTTACAAGCGCAAGTTTAAAGCCACGGCTACGGCGAATAACCGGATAGTTCTTATAGACGGCAACCGTCTGGTGTGTCTAGACGAGAATGGGAAGGAGCTGTGGGTATATACCAAGAACGGCGCGACGTCATTCCGCACGCAGCTTGTGATAGGAAAAGATGGGGAGATTTACGTTGCCGACAATGAGGCGATTTATGTGGTGAGGTGAGGGGGGGGGATGAATAAACATTAAGAAAATCAGAGCCATAAAAAATACAAAACAGGAATGATTTGTCCTCTACGTGAACCCATACTTTTTATCTGTCTCATATCTATAATAAAAAAACGCCAAGAAAAGCCTTAGGAGCATAGAAATACGTTTGGGTATTATTTGTCAATTTACATATTTTATTGTTTTTTCACCATGGAAGACACGGAGCACGGAGGAAAATAAAATCCGTACAGTAAACACATACCTTAAAAAAATCTTTAAACCACCAAGAAAAAAAACAAAAACACAAAGAAAATTAGAGGTGTTTCATTTTAAAAACCTTTGTGGACTTTGCGTAAGGTCTTTGGGATTTTCGTGGTTAAGTATATAGTTTATAGTGGGATAGGTTCGGTGGATGGATACGTTTGTCTTAGTAAAGATTCCGGACTGGGGTTGTTTCAGTGCGTTTATGAGTTTTTTCAGTGAGCGCCTTTTCCCGTAATAACGACAAGCAGGGTGCGAAGGATAATCTTAATATCGAGACCAAGCGACATATTTTCGAAATAGTAAAGATCGTAGAGAACCTTTTGTTTGACGTCTTCTATGGAAGAATCGTATTTATGTTTTACCTGAGCCCAGCCTGTTATACCCGGTTTCATCTTTATCCTCCGCACATACCAGGGGATTTCTTTTTTGAGTTGCTCTACAAAATAGGGCCGTTCGGGTCGGGGCCCAACGAGGCTCATCTCTCCTTTCAACACATTGATAAATTGAGGAATCTCGTCGAGACGGGTTTTGCGTATGAATCTGCCTATTGGAGTAACGCGCGGGTCGTTTTCCGTGGCCCACTGCGGTCCGGTTCTTTGTTCCGCATCGATATACATTGAACGGAACTTGAGCATTGTAAAGTTCTTTCCGTTGCGGCCTACACGAATCTGTTTATAGATTGCGGGTCCCGGAGAGGTCGCCCTTATGGCAATGGCCAGAATAATCCATAGCGGAGCGCCGCAAAAAAGAACCGCGGCCGATACTGCTATATCCATCAGTCTTTTGACCTGTGCCTGCCATGGGGGCATATGATCCTGCAGAAGCACCATCAGCGGAACGCCGAAAATCTGGTGGGTTTTAAAATGGCCCGAAATTACGTCCATAAGCGAAGGCGTCATATATATATTCAATCGGATATCGCCGCAGTATTCGAGGATTTTTTGAATTTCATTGGGAGATGCGCTTACGTGCGTAATAATAAGGCCGCTGATCTTCTCTTTTCTTACAACCTGCGGAATATCGGAATAGGTTCCGAGCACCTTATAGTCGCCGAACATGGCGCCTTTTTTTCTGCCGTCGTCGTCGATGTATCCTGCCACCCTGTAGCCGAGTTTCGGAAAACGGTTGATGTCCATGGCAAGCTGCATTCCGGAGGGGTTTGCTCCCACAATCAGCACCTTGGAGACGGCTATGCCGCGCGAAAAAAGCATCGAAAGAATTGTGTGCATCGTAAAGCGGTTGATCGCCGCGAAGAAAAGCATACATGAGCCGTAGACAGAAAGGACGGTAAGTTTTGTACGTGTAAATAGAAGACGGAAGTCGCCTTCCTTAACGAAGTCGATCACCTGTTGTGCGCTTGTCACAAGAAACAGTATGAATATACCGAAAAGAACCGTCCGCGTCACCACAAACAGTTCGTCAAGGCGCGACTCCTTGTACCAATCCCTGTAGAGACCCGTCAGAAAAAAAAGCCCGATCCAAAAAACTGAAACGATAAGCGAAGGATAGATATGGCTTGCCGCATCAATAGCCGGATCGAACGTTTCCGGGAATAGATTCGATTTGTAACGAATCCAGAAGGCGACGAAATACGCAACATTGATCGCAATAAAATCGAATAGAAAAGTAAGGCATTTCTCGAGAAACCTTATAACCATAGACCGACTACCAAGGCTTTTTGATGAACCGGTCGAAAAGCTCCTCGCCGGTTATGGGAGTAAAGGATTGAGCGCCGGATTCGCTGTAAAATTTGTGTCCGGCCTTCGAAATCCGTGGGCCGCAGAGTCCGAACGGAACGGGTTCCGAGCTGTGAGTTTTTATGGCAAGCGGCGTCGCATGATCGGCCGTTACGAGTATTCGCAGATCCCCCCTCTGCTCCTGATATCGCAACATTTCTCCCACTATATGGGTATCGAACTCCTCGATTGCCTGGATCTTCTTTTCGAGCACCCCCTCGTGACCGGTTTCATCCGGCGCCTCGACATGCACATAGACCAGGTCCTGTTCCTCGAGCGCTTCGCAGGCAGCCGCCACTTTGCCGGCATAGTTGGTTCCGAGATATCCTGTCGCTCCCTCGACGATACGTACCTCTAGACCGGCACAGACGCCGATTCCGCGCACAAGGTCTACCGCAGAAATTATCGAACCCCTAATGCCGTACCGTTGCGCCATCGAAGGCAGAGACACGCTGCGGCCCTGGCCCCATAACCAGATATCCGTTGCCGACATTTTTCCTTCTTCTTTACGCTGTAAATTTACTTTAGAAACAGCCAGTACTTCATGAGCTTTTCTCATTAAATCCTTCAGCTCCTCAGCACCCTCGCCCTGAGGAATATAGGAATCCACCGGTTTTCCCGTAATATCGTGTGGCGCCACGGTAATAGTAGTTCCTTTAGTGGGGAAACCGGTAATTACGGTAAGGTGCCGGTAGCTTACGCCCGCGAAAAACCGCACCTTATCAGTCGAGCAACGCTCCTGAAGTTCGTTTACAATAAGACCGGCTTCGGCAGTTGTGATATGTCCGGCCGAATAATCGACCATTATACCGTTTTCTATTGTAACTAGATTACATCTGAACGCCGTATCGTCCGGGGCTAGCTTTATTCCCATGCTTGCGGCCTCGATAGGCGCACGGCCTGTATAGTAGTTTCTCGGATCATATCCCAGCAAAGAAAGGTTTGCGACGTCGCTTCCCGGCGTCATACCCTGAGGAATTGTTGAAACCATTCCGATGGTTCCTTTCGAAACAACAGCATCCATATTAGGGGTAGAGGCATATTCGAGCGGTGTACGGTTTCCCAGCTCGGGTACAGGCCAGTCGGCCATTCCGTCACCGATAAGCATCGCATATTTCATAAAAAAGCCTTTTTAGAAAAAGTTAGAATTAAAGAAAAGTGGTGATGATTTCAAGAACCGTCTCACGCATTTTGTCTTTGTCTATTACTCTATTGTGAAGCACAGGTCTCTCTCTTATTCCTTCGAGTGCATAATGCACGGGCAGACCCGACATTTCCGAAAGTTTAATAATACAATCGAACTCATTATCGGAAACCGCACGGCCATCAAGCGCTCCAAGCACATCGCGGCTGAATTTGAACGGACTGGCTGTAGACGCAATAATCGTATAACGTCCCCTTTTCCTGAAAAATTCGCTCAATGCAACGCCTATTGCCGTATGAGGATCGATCAAATATCCATAAGTGTTATAGGTTCGGTTAATTGTTGAACATACCTGGTCCTCATCGATCCAGCCCGACAGTATTACTTCGTCTATGGCTTTTTTTGTGGTTTCGTCGACAGTAAAAGAACCGTTTCGGGCCAAATCACGGTACCACGTTTCTACAAGACCTTTATTGCCTCCTGTCACCGCATAGAGAAAACGTTCCAGATTAGATGAGACAAGGATATCCATTGACGGAGCGTTTGTGCGATAAAATTCACGTTTACGGTTATAGATGCCTGTGGCGAAAAAGTCGGCCAATACTCTGTTTTTATTCGACGCACAAATGAGTTTATCTATAGGAAGGCCCATGCATTTTGCATAATAGCCCGCCAGAATGTTTCCGAAATTGCCTGTAGGAATGCAGAAATCGACCGCCTCCCCTTTCTTTATTCTTCCTCTTCTTACGGCATCCGCATAAGCGGTAAAGTAGTAAACTATCTGAGGGCACAGTCTTCCCCAGTTTATGGAATTTGCAGACGACAATTCTATTCCTTTTTTGTTAAGCTCCGTGCGCAGAAGCGAATCGGCGAAAAGCTCCTTTACTCCGCTCTGACAATCGTCGAAGTTGCCCCGCACCGCAACCACCGCCGTATTGTTTCCCTCGGTGGTGGCCATCTGCAACCGCTGGATTTCGCTTACGCCCCCATGAGGATAGAACACGACGATGGAGATACCGGGAGCGTTCTTGAAACCTTCGAGAGCGGCTTTGCCGGTGTCACCCGATGTGGCTACCAGAATAACCGTATGCATTGTATTACCGCATTTCCGTTTTGCAAAGTCTGTCAGATACGGCATTATCTGAAGCGCGACGTCTTTGAAGGCTGCGGTGGGGCCGTGCCACAACTCCATTACGCTCCTTTGTTCGTCAAGGTCGAAGAGCGGCACCACGGAGGACGAATCGAACGTCTCCCGGTCGTAAGCTTTACTGATGCAGATTGAAAGCTCCTGATGCGAATAATCGGTAAGAAGTTTTTCGAGTACCGGCAGGGCGGTCTCCTGATAAGAGGAGAGATTGATGTATGAATCGACGCCTAGCTGCGGAACCGATTGAGGGACGAAAAGCCCTCCCGCCGGCACCATACCTAAACTTATGGCCTGCGATGCGGTAACCTTACTATAATTTCCCCGAGTGCTTTCGTACATCATAAAGGCGAAAACCTTTTCTTTTGTAAACAGAATACTTACAACCGGCGGCGATCTACTCTTCTATGCGAATAAGTATGGTGCGTTGCTTTATTATATCTAATTTTTCTATTTCAGTAAGCGCGCGCTTGACCCCGCGTTCCTTGGCGCGGTGGGTTAAAATAATTACGGGTACGCCGTCGCCGGAATACCCCTCCTTCTGCATCACAGATGCGATCGATATTCCCTCCCTGCCAAGAAGCGAAGCAATCGAAGCCAGTACGCCCGGCTTGTCGATTACGGTAAAACGAAGATAATAACGGGATACTATATTTTCTATAGGCTCCACTTCAATAGCGCGCGCTATGCTGTAATATTCCATAGGAATACGAACCGGAGCGCCGCTTTTTATATTTCTGGCTATATCTACTATATCGCTTACCACAGCCGATGCCGTGGGCATCTCACCTGCTCCTTTTCCGTAAAGAAGTATTCTCCCCACTGCATCGCCTTCTATCAAAACCGCATTAAAGACATCCGCCACCGAGGCAAGAATGTGGTGAGATGGAAGCATGCATGGATGTACACGCACATCTACAGCGGCGGAACCCGGTTTTCTATTGATCACTCCCAGTAATTTGATGGAGTAACCAAGCCCGCGGGCAAATGTTATGTCTTCGGCTGAGATTTCGGTAATTCCTTCTATATAAATTTTATCGTACCTGACATAACCGCCACAGATAAGCGAGGCAAGAATCGCCACTTTGTGTCCGGAATCGCCTCCGCCGACGTCGAGAGTGGGATCGGCTTCCGCATATCCTTTTTTCTGAGCCTGGGCAAGAACGGTTTCAAAAGGAAGCGACTCGGCAAACATTTTGGTAAGAATGTAGTTGCACGTACCGTTGATGATTGTCTTTACGGAAACTATTTCGTTTCCGGCAAGAGCCTCGCGGACGGTTTTGATGACGGGCATTCCTCCGCCTACCGAAGCTTCGAAATAAAGCGAAACGCCGTTGCGTGATGCGCATTCGAAAAGCTCAGGGCCGTATTCCGCGATAAGCGCCTTGTTTGCGGTTATCACATGCTTTCCCCGGCAGAGCGCCTCCAGTACGATCTTTTTTGCAAAGGCGGTTCCGCCGATAAGTTCGATTACTATATTGACGGCCGGGTCGTTCAGAACCTCATAGGCGTCGGTAGTGCAAATTGCGTCTCCGATAGGTAAAGCAGAGAAACGGTTTGGATCTTTATCCGCTATCCTCGCAATACGCACGTTTACTCCCTTCGACTTCAGAGCTTCGCCTCCGCTATGCAGCATTTTGACTACACCGCCTCCCACCGTACCGGCGCCGATAAGGCCTATTAAAATATCGTTCATAAACTTACCTTAAAAGAATCGGATAAACGTATGATTAAAATTATCATGACTAAAATACGTCACATTTATATTCATTTTTGTTAAACAATTAAGATCTCGCAAATCAATCGGAGCCCGTAAAAAAGCGCCTGTGGTTTCTACTCTTCATCGAATTTACGCTTGAAAAGTTCTGTAAGCGCTTCGACCGCCGCTTCTTCGTCTTCCCCCGACGCACGTATTGTTACAATAGATCCGCGCACCGCGGCAAGCATCATAACGGTCATAATACTCTTTGCGTCGGCTACCGCTCCGTTTTTTATCAAAGAAATTTCGGATTTGAATCTTCGTGCCGCTTCTACTATCATCGACGCTGGACGAGCATGAACGCCATGGAAATTCAATACTTCAACCTGTCTTTCGGTCATATCTATTTCCGTCTTTTCCCGAAACCGAATCTGATCCTCAATTTCAAAGCATCCTCCTGCACGTTTCTTACAAGCGTGTCGAGTTCCGCAACCGTGCTTCTGATCTCATGATACAGCTCTTTGTCGCGTATCAACTTACCCACCGAACTTTCCTCATTGTCAAGACGTTCCAGAATGGTATTTACCGACCGGGAAAGCGAATCCACGCTTTCAGCAATCGCCACCGCCCGCCTTGAGAGCGCTTCGCCGTGAGCTACTATCGAGTCTACGCCGGGAGCATTGCGTTTGACGAGCAGTTTCGCTTCATCCGTGATGGTCTGTAGATTGCCGATGCTTCGACCTATCGATTCCCGATTGTCTTTTACAATACCATGTAAAGCCAAAGTAACGCTGTCGAGCCTTGCAACGATCGCCTTGAATAGCGAAATAAAGGAAGTGTCACCTATTGTTTGCGACACGACCGAAGAGAGATTCGCCGCAAGAGTTTGTACTTCTCCCAGCACATCACCGAGCATGCCCATTGCTTCGGCAATTCCGGTGTCGAAATATCCCCGCATAAACGTAGTATCCCTGCCTTTTATAGGCCTGACCGCAGTTCCTAAGTGAGAATATTGCAAACCAATACCCCGTTCACCCATCAGCCCTATATTCTGAACCGCTATCCTGCATGAATCGGTTAAATGTAAGTTCCTGTCGAGTTCAAGAATAACGGCCACGTCATTTTTCCGCAAGAATATACGCTTGACCTTACCTTTCGATACGCCGTTTACCATTACAGGATCGCCCTCCTGAAGCGTGCCGACATTAGGAAACAGCACAGCGTAATCCACCATTTTCCGGGAGACAGAAACCTCCTTCAGCCATAAAACACCGCCTATTAAAATTACCAGCGAAAGAAGAATAGAGGTACCTACAATAAGATCAATATCGGCCTTTTTCACTTTAATACTCTTCCCATGATTATTCTCCTTAAAATAAATTTAGGAGAAAATAAAATAAACTATGCTACTTTGTGATTCTTTATTTTTGCATTTATCTTTTTTAGTTGACGTTCCGCTTTCGACAGCGCATCGTCAAAAGCTTTTCCGATATTTTCCGCCCGTGCGGTTGCAACAACCCTACGATGGGCAAGAGTATTCATTGTGATTTCCACAATTTTATCTACATGTTCATTGTCTATAATTACATGGCATGAAGTTATCTTATCAAAAAATTTTCCGAGTTTCTGAAGCTCTGCAGTAATCGTTTCCTGCAGGGAGGAGGACGTCTTCCCATGTCGTGTCGTGATCTGAATTTCCATATTTATTCACTCCTTTCCCTATTGAAAATGGCGTTAAATAATATTGAAAAAGAAGAAATATACTCAATATTACCATTTATTGTCGATGATGAACAGATCAAAAAAAGTAAAAGCGGTTTAGTAGGCAGGCAGTAAAAGAACGGTACTTGGCTCAAGATCATCATCCCCTCTATTTAATAAAATCCGCCGCATGATATGAGCTTCTTACAAAAGGGCCGGCGAATACCTCACGGATCCCTGCTTTCCTGCCGTATTCCGCATATTCCACGAACTTTTGCGGAAATATGTATTCCTTAACAACCGTCTGTAAAGCCGTCGGTTGAAGGTACTGGCCTATTGTTACGATCTTGCAGCCGCACTCTTGTAGATCATCCAATACGGCGAACACCTCTTTTGACGTTTCGCCGAGGCCGACCATAAAACCGGACTTGGTAATAATCCCCGACTGGGCTGAATATTGAAGTACAAAAATCGAACGTTTGTAATCGGCCTGGGGCCGGATCTCCCGATAAAGCGAGGGAACGGTTTCTATGTTATGATTAATAATATCGGGTCGGCTTTCAACAACCGTTTGAAGTGCTTTTTCATCACCTTTTAAATCCGGAATAAGAAGCTCTATTGTGACGCCTTCAAGGTTGCTTCTGATAGCGGCAACCGTGTCTGCAAAAAAAGCGGCGCCGCCGTCGGGCAGATCGTCGCGGGTAACCGACGTAATAACAATATGTTTCAATCTCATAGCGCGGGAAGCTTCGACTACACGGTTGATTTCATCCCTGTCGATAGGATCCGGAGTACCTTTTGTTATGCTGCAAAAAGTGCAGTTTCGTGTGCATTTAGCGCCCATAATAAGAAAAGTAGCTGTGCCGGCCGAAAAACACTCACTGCGATTAGGGCATTTTGCTTCGGAACAGACCGTATGTAATCCCTGGGATGAGAAACACTTTTTTACCTGGCCGTATTTTCCGCCGGAGGTTATTATAGGCCTTCTGAGCCAGGTGGGTTTCCTTTTGGAGGAAGTTGTATGTTTTATTTTATCAATACAATCTATATTTTCTATCATTAATGTCCGTCTGGATGTTTACATAAATATATAAAAAATATCGGAATATGAATACGGTTAAATAAGCTTTTATTATTAAAAAATATTTTAGATTGTTAATAATGCTCTGCATCAGTCAAAAACCATCGTAATGGGCCGGCTCTTGTTTTATTATTATTGATCCTCCTCTTTCAGGAACACCGGAGATCCCGAATTGATCATAGTGGTTATTCCGTTACTGATAAGCTGAAGTCTTCCGTCTGCGGCAACCGACGAGAAGACGCCTTTGCGGCCGTTTATGCTTATAACCATCCCTTTACCGTAAAGCCTTTCGGAATACATGCTATGGATTTCACTGCTATCCATAGAGATAAATTCCATATATTTTTCCAGAATTGCCCTGAGCAAAGATACAAGTGAACACCTTCTGCCCGTCTCGATAAGAACCGATGTGACAATAGATCGCAACTCATCAGGAAACTCCTCATGCCCGATGTTTACATTGATTCCGAAACCGATAACGAGAAGATCATCGTAATGCAGATGGTTTTCGAGGAGGATTCCGCATATTTTTCGCTCGCCCCAATATATATCATTCGGCCATTTAATGAAAACCGGCGGATCTTTTCCGCACTTTGCAAGCGCAACTGCAACAGCAAGGGATATTGCACGGTTATAACTGAAATGATTCGCCGTATCATCAACTTTTGTAACAATGCTTACCCATAGACCGCCTTCGCAATCGGAGAAGAACGAGGCTCCCCTACGCCCTCTGCCTGCCGTCTGACGGTCGGCCTGAATGCAGAATAGTCCCTTCTGAGGGCGCTGAACGATCTCTCTGGCGGTTTCGTTAGTCGAAGGAATGGAGGGATAGGTATAAAACCTCTCGACAAAAGAGAGTCCTGAAAGAGCATGAGGTATCATAACGTCTTCAATGGATTATCAGATGAATGTCGAGCGCCGGAGCGCTGTGTGTAAGAGCTCCGACGGAAATATAATCAACGCCGGTTTCGGCCACGGCTGCGATATTATCCAGAGTAATATTTCCGCTCGCTTCGAGTTCCACGGGGCTTTTTGTAATATTGCGGCGGTTTACGCACAAACGCATAGCGTCGTATGTCATATTGTCAAGCATAATACGGTCGGGAGCAGCCGCAAGCGCGCTCATGAACTCTTCCACCGATTGTACCTCAACTTCTATTTTCAGCTCCTTTAAGGAGTTTCTTCTTCGGAATTCGAAAGCTCTTTCGAGAGCTTCGGCGACGCCGCCGGCGTGCCTGACATGCGTGTCTTTGATCAGGATCATATCGTAAAGCCCGAACCGGTGGTTATAACCTCCTCCGTGAAGCACCGCCTGTTTTTCGAGGCTGCGGAGCATGGGAGTTGTTTTTCTTGTGTCAAGTAAACGAGCTTTGGTATGCGAAATAGCCGCCGCATAACGGCCGGTTAGAGTCGCAATACCGCTAAGATGCTGCAGGAAGTTGAGAATTGTCCTTTCGGCCGCAAGTATTCCGCGTATGGGGCCGTCGATTTTGCATATTACGGTTCCAGGTTCCAGACGAAAGCCGTCGCTGCATTCGATATCGATATTGATGCGCGGATCGCATTTTAAAAAGACCGGTTCGATAAGGCCTACTCCCGACAATATACCTGAAGCCTTGCTTTTAATAACCGCCTTTGCGGTTTCGTCTGAAGAGAAAAGCGCGACAGAACTGAGATCGCCCGCGATACCCAGGTCCTCTTTGAGCGTACCGGTGATAATATCGTCCAATCTTTCTGAATTATCAACTTCCATCAGAATCCCCAATTAATACTTATACTGATTTCCGTCGCCATATCATCTCTTTCGATACGGTTGTTGCGGACGGGGCCTTTGTCAATATAAAAAAAACGCCCCGCCGTTTCAAATACAAAATCATTGAATACCGGAATGCTCGATATTCTGTATTCTCCGGCAAACGTCCATCCTGCAAAAGGCAAACCCTTCGCCGGATACATACGTCCGTGGGCCTGTCGAAGAGATATTTCGGCATATTTAATGAATTTAACCAGTGAATCGTTGATTGCCAACCTCAAATTAAACGAAAAATCTCCGTTAACCGTCTGTGTTACGACAGAGTCGTTTGAAACAATGCTTATGTTGTTTCTGGCCGAAATGTCCTGTTTGTAGGAAATATCGACGTCGGTTCCGCGAAACGGATTCATCTTACAGAACGCCGATATACCGAAGGCGCGTCGGTCCCGGGGCAGAAAATTGTTCGGTGTTATAAGCGTATCGGTAAGATATGCCTTGTCGTTTTTTATCCGGTACCGGTTTGTCATATAGCCGGCGTCGAACTGACCCGACAGAAGTCTCCCTGATTCTATAATACCCCCACCACCGCAGCTTAATTTATGCCTGGTTACATGAAACGAAGGCAGCCGGGCGACAAAGCCGTCGTTGCCTCCGAAAAGCTTCTGAGCGAATTCTACGACAAGACGCATTTGTAAATCGTAGTTGTTGACGATGTCCGCTGTGAGGTCTACGCAATAACAATGAACGTGCGAGATGTTTTGGGGCTGGGCCGGATATGTCGCTTTCGTATGCGAGAGCAAATCGTACCTTGAACCGCTGACCGCGGTTGTATTGAGATATTGGTTGAAATCGGCGGCATATCCCAAACCCATACGATAAATTCCGGCTCCTAAATCCATATAAATACCGCTTACAACCGGCAGTGTAATATCGGAAACGAATGTTTTTATAGAAAAATTGTCGGATAAATCTAACCTCCCCGTCACTCCAAGCGGATGGAATGCGTTATTCGGATTTATGTTAGAGAAATTATCTACTATAAGGCCGTAGCCGAACGTTATATTGCGCATTTCGCCGGCGTGAATTAACCGCGAACCGTCTTTTTTTTCCCACGAAATATGCTCTATTTTATCTATTATGCCTGCAAGCGACGAAAAACCGAAAACATAATCCTCGTCGGCGTTCTTAAAAACCGAAAGTCGCACGCCTCCCTGGAAACCACCGTGTTGAAACATGAAAAGAGGCGTTATCCTCGGGGAAAAAATATCCTGTGATAATCCAATGTCGGTTTGAAGAGCCACAATCCGACTATTATCCATAGGGAAGGCTGCCGGTTTGATGGGGCTGTAACCGTATCCGTATTTGTTCCTTTCGTCAAGGATGCTTCCGTATATTCTGTTAATATTGAAAAGCGGCTTATATGTTCCTTCGCCTGTAGTTCCGCGGGCTCTTCCGGAATAGGGCTCGACGAATCCCGTGTTCGATGCGGATCGGTCGGATGTAGGTTTTATATTCGATGCGTCGAGTTCCGAAGAGATATAATCGTTACCGAAATAGTGTTTCAATACCTCCGTATGCCTCTGGGTAATATATAGTGGAGCCGTGGGCTCCCTGTTTGCTTGTATAATGGAAGTAAAACCGGAACGTAAATCTATCGCTTTCTGCTGCGCTATATTGCGAATTTTAATGACGCCGGCGAGAGCCTGAAATCCGGTCTCATTTCTCTTGGTTTCCACTATTGCGGTAAGCGAGCCGCTGTCGAATACCGCCAGAGCGTTGGCCGTGTAAATATTGATACGGCATGATTTGACTGCTTTCGAAAATATTCCGCCGCCGAAAAGCGTAAAACCGGCCTCCGCTATTTTTTCGTTTTCTACGCTCTTTAAGGCAATATTACAGAGAACCTTTGAATTCGATCCCAGAACAATAAAATTTCCGTCTCCGAATTTCAGAACGACTTTCGTCTGAAAAAAGGTTTCGATAATATCATTATCGAAAATTCTGTCGCCGGAATCTATCTTTTCCCATTTGTATTGATTTGAGCGCTGTACGCGCGCCGTACCCTCCACCGAAACCGCCGTAAAAGATTCTTCCCGCGCCATAAGCACAAGCGAGGCGGCAAGCAGAAAACCGATCGATAAGGCGATATTTTCTGTAAAGTTCATTCGGTAAATATTTTTAATAATCCTTTCCCATGCCGACCATATCACATGGATCGAATAATATTATAATAACCTGTTGTAGGCAAATATGTAAAGAAAACGAATCTATTTTAAATACATTTACGCGGTTCTGTAACTTTTTATTTCCATATTGCTTGCCCGCAACAGCGGGTTGACGCGATCCATGTCCCATTTTTTGTCAAGATCGATTATGTTTTCTCCGTCGACAAAAGCGGGGTGACGCCTTTTCTGAGTTAGTCTTATATAATGATGCATATATACGCCGAGAAGCAAATGAACCGGTTTGATGTCGCCGTATTCTATGGAACGAAGTTTTGTTCTTATAACCAGATCGAAATCGGCCGACTGAATCCGTTCATCCCACATTCCTATCTTGCCAAGCGCCGACCGTTTCATAATTATATTGGAGCCGGCAATGCCTTCCCTTATGTCGTAACCGTATTTTTCGAAGCGGTTTCTGTTCCATTTTTCCCACTTGCCGTAACGCAATCTGAACATTAATTTGAGATTTGAATAAGAAGGACCGAACAGATAGAGTAACGGATTACGAATATATCTCCATATACGCTGGCTCGAGCGGGTAGATTCCTGCGATTCCGTACGATCGGTGGCACAGCATGAGCCGATCTCCAGTCCATGCCTTTCCATAACGGCAAGCGCACGTATGTCCCACATAGGCGAGACTATAAGATCGTTGTTTAGAAAAGCAAGAATGTCGTAAGAGGCATTCCTGATACCAAGGTTCTGACACCATGGGTAGGAGTGGTTTGCTCCTGTGCGTATGACTTTTGCTCCCTGCCGTTCGAAAAATTCGGCGCTGCCGTCATTGGAACCGTTGTCGATTATAATCAGTTCAAACCGCCCGGAAGTAAATTTCCTCAGACACTCGTAATAGAGTCGATTCATTGGAAGTTGATTGTAAACGGCCGTAATTATGCTTATCATTGTAGTCGTAAAGAAAATAAAAAGGAAAAGGGAATGGGGCACTTCCGCCCCATACATAAAAGTTCTTTCGGTTTGTAAACGTCTATTCTACACTTACTCTTGAGCTGTGCCGCTACGGGTTTCTTTTTCAGCTTGAGCCTGCGCCGAACGGGCTCGGGCTAATCCCTCTTTTGAGAAAGCTATAGCCTTGAGGGACGTTTCATCCGCGCCTTCTTTTAGAATCTCCTCGCCGTAATACATTGTCAGTTTGAACTCACGAATGAGGAACCGGTTGGCGATCTTTTTGTCGCCTTCCACATTAATGATGAAATCGCCCCGTGCGCCGCTTTTAAGCTGTATTTTAGATCCGTAATCATAAATAAAATCGATGCTGTCTATATCGATTTTACGTTCGCCGTTCGCATCCCTTATCTCCATTGTAGGAAGAGACTGTACCTTTCCGCCGGGGCCGTATCCGTTTCCTTCGATGTAACCGCTCGAAAGAAACTGCAGGTTCATGGTAGCTTTTATCTCTTTATCCTGCTGCCCCGGAGTTTTTCTTATAATCCTGCAATCGTGACTGCCAAGATATATGGACCAGAATCTGGCCTCTCCGGTTTTACCCGAACCGTCGATGTAATACAATTTCCTTTCGAGAATACTGCGGGCGGAAGGTTTTATAACAGGAAGAGAACAGAGTAGTAAAGCAAAAAAAACAACGTTTCGTCGGAACATAATAAACACCTCCCTTGTTGACTGAAAATACCGAATGCTTTCGAGAACTATTCTCCGGGCTTCACTATTCACTATAATATAATAAATATAACCGTCGGCATAAATATAAGCATTTGAATAAAGAGACGCCAGTATTTAAAAATGATTCCCCGAAACGAAATAATGGATTTCTTCCGATTATTCTGTCTTAGCCTGCCTTGTCTCCCCGACTCCGCGCATCCGTGGAAGGGGAAAAACGGTTCCGGATTTCCCTTTTTTATGTTTCAGAGGAATTTCCCGCCACATACCGCTTTGGGTGTCTTTAACCAGTTTGAGATGGGGAGTCTCGCCGCCGTCGAAAACGATAAGCTCTTTTTCGGAAATGACGGTCTTTCCGTAGAAGCTGATCCTCTGTTTGTGCAGAGCGCGTGATTGAAGGATCAGAAAGTTTTTTATTTTTTCGAAATCATCCCTGCTTTCGTTAAAGGTGAAAAATATTGATCCGATGCCATGATTATAAAGGTATTCGTATACGGATACCGGCAGGGGTTTGATCTGCCGGAGGCGGTCGTAGGTATTGCGGACATACAGTGAATTACGATCGGTAAAAAGAATATAGGAAAAACTCGCCTCCGGAAAAAGTTTTTTCAACGGATCGAACAGATTGACAATCAGCTCATTGCAATCGATGTTGATTTTCTCCAGTTTGCTTTCCAGTACGATAATATGCCGTTTTCCGGAGTAACGGTAGTCGAAAAAACCGTCGAGTTCCTTTATACTTTCATAGCCGTATTTCCCTCTTCCGGTTTTTCTGAGAATAATCAGATTGGGATACTGCCTGATTTTAAGAATGAACTCGTCCGTATGTGCGATAATAAAATCTTCATGATGCTGCGGATCGAACCTGCGGTCGAATATTCCGCCGGTTTTTCCCCGCTTACTGAGATGTTTCAGAAAATATTTGGTAATACGACGGGCAATCCTTTCCGCGATTTCGCCGAGAATATTTCCTTCCGACTTTCTGTCGAAAAGATAGGGTGAATTAAGTATGTCGGCAACGGTAAACAAAATGTAATTATTTTCTTTGATGCCGTATTCTACTATGATCTTATCGTAAAGCGTCCGGTTGTCGTTGATCGCGTCGTTCAGATTGTGCAGCCGGTATTCCCCCGATACGCCGTGGTTTCGTTTGATTGAATAGATTGCTTCCTCTTCGCCCATTCCTTCGGACTTCGGGAACCAGCGTACAGGATGGAACTCAGCAAAAGGATCGGTCGGAGAGGGCCGCTGCTGCCTTGAAAAAATGTCGGACTGCTTGTCTGTCATAATTGCTAGAAGGCTTTTCTTAAAAATTTAATTTTACACAGGCAACCGGTATTTAAAATCTCAAAATATCCCTATTCAATTATTAATATAACAAACACCGCCTGAAACCTGCAGATAAATCAACGTATAATTACTTGGACAGGGGGAGGGAAGCGGTTAAGGGAAATCAGGTGTTTTTTTCCTTGATTTTTTCCCAGTATTCCGGATAGAAACGCCGAATACAGTCGGGACATAGCGTATGAGTAAAGTCTACATGGGCGCGTTTGCCGATGTATACTTCGATATGGTTCCAGTATCCCTTGTCGTCTCTTATCTTTTTGCAGCTTGCGCAGATAGGCAGCAGTCCCCTAAGCGTTTCTACTTCGTCAAGAGCACGCCGCAACTCACGGATCAGTTTGATGCGATCCTGTTCGGCTTTTTTCCTATCCGTTATATCTTCGGAAATAATAATCGCCCCTTGCGGAAAAGGAGCGATAGTTATCGAGAGAACCCGGCATTTATACGGCATTTCTTCGAATCGGCGTATTTTACCGTCAGATATAGAGTCCATAAGCTGACGGTACATATCTATGGAGTGCCGTGAAGCGTAATCTTTGTACATGACGTCGCCGATATTGGGAAGCCGGTCACCGCTTTTTTTCTTTGCCATGTTGGATTTAACGACACGCCCCTCTCTATCCACAACGACAATATTGGCAGGATTATACTGAAAGAGCGCGAAATTGAAGGCCTCTTTGGCGCAAAGCTCATCGAGCATTTCACGATATTTACATTCGACAAGCTCGAGTTCCGCTATTCTGCTCTTCAGCCTTTCGATTTCAGATGCATGCCGATCTTTAGTGACGGGAAAAATGTCGTTCATAATGCACGCCTTTTGTGCAGGAGTATATTTTATACGCATTATATATTTTAAAAGAAAAAAATTCAAACTTAATCCGGAAAAAAAATCAAAATGTTTTCTATAACCTTAAAAACACATTTCTATTTAAACCGGTTGCGTATCAAATGGAGTAGAATGTATCTTTTTGCATTGCTCAAGCGGCCGAGTTTGTGATTTCAATAAACTTTAAATCGGATTCACGCTGTGACAAACCAGAAACCATTTCGGATTCTGCTGGTAGATGACGAACCCGGAATACGCAAAATACTGAGACTCTTCCTCGAGCTGGAGGGTTTCAGTGTTTTCGAGGCTATTACAGCCAATCAGGCTATTTCGGTGATAAAGAAAGAAAAGCCGCATTTGGTTATTCTCGACGTAATATTATGCGGCCAGACGGGATTAGATGTTTGTGAATGGATAAAAGGAAGTACTGAAACAAAGGATATCATTGTTTTTCTTTTTACTGCTTTGAATCAGGAACATGATTACCGTGAAGGACAGCGTGTCGGATGCGATCTGTATCTTACCAAACCTCAGAACCCGAAAGATATTGTGGAAAAAGTAAAAGAGTTTCTGAAAATAAAAGCTGAATTGAAACAAAACCAGGAACAATCCTAAACATAAAACATAACTTCTTCTGTATTGCAGTTAAAAAAGGAGCGGCGGAAAGGATAAGCATAAAGAGATGAAGAAAAACAATCCTATAAGTATTCTGATTATTTTGGCTGCGGTTGGTCTAATGATTTACTTCCTCATACCATCGGTTATTTTTTACTCCAAAAGTACGGAAGAGCGTGAGGCGTACATTCGCAACAATCCCCGTATCTTCAGAAAGATCCTTAATCTGGGTCTTGATCTTCAGGGCGGTATGCGGATGGTTCTGGAGATCGATCGCTCCAATCTCGATAAAGACGCCGAAAAGGATGTGCTTGATAGGGCGTATGCCATAATTGAAAACCGTATAAACGCTCTCGGCGTCGCGGAACCAATCATTCAGAAACAGGGGAAAGACCGGATAATTGTGGAACTTCCAGGTCTTAAAGACGAAGCTGCGGCAAAAAACGTTATAGGAAGGACGGCCCAGCTTGAGTTCAAACTGCTGCGTGAACCGGTACAGCTTGAACGGGCGATCAATATAATCGACAATGTTCTTACAGGTAAAGGAGATAAAGAGCGTGATTCCACGTTGCTCAAAGACTCAACCGAGAAAAAGTCTCTCGAAGAGCAAAAACTTGCCGAACAGCTTTTCAAAGGGACAGAGGAAGCTGTCTCAGACACTGACACGTCGACATTAGAAGGGGAAGGAAGCCCCTTTGAAAAGGAAAAAATCTCTTCTTTCAAAGAGCTGCTTGTGCAGATAGGCGACCAGATAGGCGTTAAGCTCGACAATGTTCCACGTGTTCAATCTATCCTTACACGCCAGGACGTTCGCCATGCCATCGACAGGGCCGGCCTTGGGGGTAATTCTTTTTTATGGGGCCACGACACTGCAAAAATCGAGGGCGCTCTCTATCGCGTTCTATACTATCTTAAAAGCACGCCCGAAATGCGGGGTGACGTGATAAAAGACGCAAGAGCGTCAATAGATCAGAGCGGATTACGGGCTGGAGGGGCAAAAGTCGACCTTGAAATGAATGCGAAAGGCGCAAGACGATTCTCTTCCGTAACCGCCGCCAATGTCAATAAGTTTCTGGCTATAGTACTCGACAGTACCGTTTACAGCGCTCCGCGGATCATACAGAAAATACCGCTGGGCCGCGCCGAAATAACCGGAAGCTTTACAATGGAAGAAGCGAAAAATCTCGCCATTGTACTGCGTGCGGGAGCGCTGCCTGCGCCGGTCAGAATAATAGAAGAGCGCACCGTCGGCCCCTCTCTGGGTCAGGACTCCGTCGATAAAGGGATTCTGGCCGGTATTGTGGGCTCGATCATCGTCATCCTTTTTATGATTATTTACTATCAGTTAAGCGGAGCCATAGCAATCATTGCGCTGATAATAAATATCTTATCGGTTCTGGCCATTATGGCAGGAGTGCACGCTACTCTGACACTGCCCGGCATTGCGGGTATAATTCTTCTGGTAGGTATGGGCGTCGACGCAAACGTAATTGTATTCGAACGTATCAGGGAAGAACTCAGACTCGGCAAAACCGTCAGAAGCGCAATAGAAGCCGGATACGACCGGGCTTTTGTAACGATAATGGACGCCAACATCACCACCCTTATAACCGCCTTTATTCTCTTCTGGAAAGGAACCGGACCCATAAGAGGATTCGCCATAACCCTTATTTTCGGAATTGTAACTTCACTGTTCACAGCGCTGTTCATTTCGCGTGTTATAATGAACTCTTTTACCACAAAAGCCACTTCCAAATTAAGCATCTGAGATTAACGGGGGATTTAACAAATGATCGAACTGATAAAAAACAGCAATATCAACTTTATAGGCGTACGCCGTATTGCGATTACCTGCTCAATAGTCGCTATTCTGGCAGGAATAGTGTCGGTGGTATTTCATGGAGGATTGAACTTTTCCATAGATTTCTCGGGCGGAACCCTTATGCAGATAAAATTCCAGAATCCTGTCGTAGGCGACATCGGAAAGATCCGCTCGGTTATTTCCGGTCTTGGATACGGCTCTCCCGAAGTCAAGACTATAGGCCCGATCTCCAACAACGAGATTCAGATAATGGTACGCAAACAGCCGGAAACCGTCTCTGTAGCCGACGGGATAAGAGAGGCTCTTTTAAAGAATTACGGCGGCAATCCTTTTGAGATACAGAAAGTCGAAAACGTGGGGCCTAAAATCGGAGGTGAACTGCGGCGCAACGCGATAATAGCTTCCATCCTTTCACTACTGGCGATTCTCATCTATATAGGAGTGAGGTTCAACCTGCCTTTCGGCGTTGCTGCGGTTATCCCCCTTTTCCACGACTCATTGATAACTATAGGCGCTTTTTCGATTCTGAATCGCGAGATATCGCTGACCTTTTTAGCCGCTTTATTAACCATTATCGGCTATTCTCTGAACGATACGATCGTCGTTTTCGACAGGATCCGCGAAAACATGAAAACCGGTATCCGCAGCCGTAAGTTCGATGAGATAATAAACGGCAGCATAAATCAGACGCTCTCCCGTACCCTTTTAACCTCTTTAACCACTCTTATAGTGGTAATCTCCCTTTTCGTTCTCGGCAGCGAAGCCATTAAAGATTTTGCGCTGGCTCTTCTTATCGGTATAATCGTCGGTACCTATTCGTCAATTTACATTGCAAGTCCTATTCTTATCTGGTGGAATAAACGCTGGCCGATAGTAAAATAACGGTTCGGAAATAATCGAAATCCTATAAAGAAAGGCAGACGGGATGAATACCCGTCTTTTTAATTTTTATTTTTTTGTCTTAATATCGGGAGCGAGAGCTGTTTTTCCGGTTTGGCAACCATTTAATTATTTTTAAAGAATGATTATAAAAAAAATGAATAATATGAGGAAAAAATCTCTTATTTTTCTTCTTTTGCCGTTTATGTCGTTTTGGCCCGTAACGAATACCGGGGGCGAGGAGTGCGACTTTACAATTGCGCGGCTTAAGTACGACGGAGGCGGCGACTGGTATGCAAACCCGTCTTCGCTCCCCAATCTTGTAAAAGCCGTGAAAGAACGTACCGCAATAAAGATATGCGATTCTGTGGCTACGGTAAATCTAGACGACGACAGGCTCTTTCAATATCCGTTTATTTATATGACGGGGCACGGCAACGTCAGATTCTCTCATGAGCAACGAATACGTCTGCGCCGCTATCTTATAGGAGGAGGCTTTCTCTGGGCAGACGACAATTACGGTATGGATGAAAGCTTCAGAAGAGAAATAGCGCTGCTTTTTCCCGACAACCCTCTTACCGAGATTCCTTCCGACCATCCTATTTACAGATGCAAATATCGTCTCGATGGTTTGCCTAAAATCCACGAGCACGACGGCAAACCGGCGCAGGGATTCGGCGTATTTTTCGAAAATAGGCTTGTAGTATTTTATACTTTCAGCTCCGATATAGGAGACGGAATGGAAGATTTGGACGTGCACAACGACGGTCCGGAACTTCACGAACTGGCGCTTCGGATGGGAGTAAACGTCGTGTGCTACTTTTTTTCCCCATGAACAGAGATCTTGCAGAACTTTTAAGGTTTATCGGCGACCGTCACCGGAAGCGGCTTTTACGTATTGCTTCCGAACGAATATCGTCTCTTATTCTCATTTTTCTCGGCCTGACGACTTTGCTAAATATTCTCTTTGCCGTTTTTCCATTGACAATATTACCTCTTGTATGGGATGTTTCTGCAGTTTTATTTTGCTTCGGCTGTCCGGCAATACTGCTCGATCTTATTTTATTTCGCCCACCGGCTCCGATTTCGACCGCACGCTTTCTGGAAAGAATGGGGGAGGAGAGGGTTAAGCATCCTCTTTTATCGATTGCGCTGGAATTATCGGAATCACCGGAGAAAAACGGATTCTACGACGTGGTTTTTTCGCGTGCCGCATCTCAGATCGAAACTTATAGAAAGGTCTCTTATCACGAACGTAAAGCATGGCTTTTCCCAATGTCAGTCGTATTGATTTTATTGACGGCAACTTCCTTTCTGATTCAACCGAGACTTACTGCATACTGGAAATTACCGTTTATGCTTTTCAAAGGATACGATTTCACCGTTTATCCGGGGAGCGTCGATGTGCCGAGGTATGCATCGGTGTCGCTTAAGCTCGTTCCTCACAGGCCGCTTGAGGCGCCTTCGTGCAGGCTTGAGATAATCGATTTAAAATTCGGAAAACAATTGGTGAGGCGTATTCGACCCGATAAAACAGGCGCTTTCTGTCTACATATCGACAGTTGCGCCTCGTCTTTTGTCTATCGCTTCAATTACGGGGCAATATGGTGTCGTCCGGAAACGGTTACTGTTGTGCCGCCGCCTGTTTTGAAAGGATTGCAGGTGGAATTGCAGCCGCCCCCATATACCGGCCTGCCCCGTAAAAAGCTTTCCGAAGGACAAGGGGACTTTTCCGCCTATGCCGGAACTGCCGCACGTTTTGCGCTCGAATCATCGCCGTTGCGCGCGGCCTATTTGATTTACGGACGTGACACCATAAAGCTACGTATCGAAGGAACGAAGGCGACCGGCGAACTTCAGGTGAAGAAAAGCGGCTTTTACGGTTTTTCTCTTATCGATACGTTTTTGCAGAAAAACGATTCCCTTCCTCGGTTTACAATAAATATTCTTCCCGACGAATCTCCGATGATCCGCTTTATCAGGCCGGCGACCAACAAATGTCTCGAACCGGCACAACGTGAAACCCTTCTTGTAGAAGCAGCCGATGATCTGGGAGTAAAGTCCGTATTTCTTTTCTGGACAAAAAACCGTTCCGGTTCCGAAAATCCCTCGCATGAGGATCTTTCACCTCCAAAACCTATTCCTCAATGGCAACGATCTTTTATCTGGAATATTTCCCGACTTTCGCTCTATCCCGGGGATACGCTTTTTTACTGGGCGGAAGTGAGGGATAACAAGGCTTTTGGTAAACCCCAATATGCCGTTACCGATACATTCTGGTTCAGAATTCCGACCTTCGACGAGATTCATCGTGCAATAGCGCAGCGTGAGGAACTGGCCCGGCAATCGATAGAGAGAGCTCAGAAGCAAAATAACGAAATACTCAAATATATCGAACAACTCGATAAATCAGCAGCCCCGGGATCTGAGCAACAGTCGTGGGACAGCCGGCAGCTGAGCGCAAAAATCGAAGAGACCATGCGGGCGCAGGCCGACTCCCTTCGCCGTTCGCTGGAACAACTAAAAGAAAATATCGATCGGCTGCGCAGTGAAGACGCCGAGGAAATAGCCCGTAAAATGGACGAGATAAGTCAGGCTCTCAAGGAAATAATAGACATGTACGGCGACTCGACCCTGTTTCCGAAAGATGAAACCGGAGAAATCTCTCTTAAGGATCTTCGCAGTACCCTGGAGAAACTCAACAATATGATTCCGCAATTAAGTGAACGGCTCGATAATACCCTGCGGTTTCTGGAGGCTCTTAAGAGAGATCGGGAACTTTTACAGTTTGCTCTGCGCGCGGAAAAGCTTGCCGAAGAGCAGGAGCTACTTGCCAGCGACGGCAATGAGAATCCCGACGCTGCATTAGCACGTCAGAAAGATCTGCTCGATCGAATAGAAAAATTGCAAAGAGATATTAAAAACGACGCAGAACTTGCAGCCGATCTTAAAGAAGAGCAATCGATGAACCGTATCGACTCACTCGGCAGACTTATGAAGGAGCAACTGTCAAGGCGGCAAAACTCTTCACCGGCAAACATGCGACAAATGAGCGCAAGCCTTACGTCGCTTGCAAGACAACTGCGCGAGAAGATGAGCTCTTATATGATGGAACAACTCGAAGCCTTACGCAATAAACTGCTCGACCTTGTAAATAGTTCTCTGAATCTTCACGCATGGCAGCAGCGTATCCGATTAAAAGAACCCGGCGATCCGCAGGCGGCCCGGCTTCAGGCAATGGAACAACAGGCGCTCGCAGAGGCCCTGAGTTATCTGGATTCGGAGGTAGACAGTCTGCCCGGATGTCCGCCTCTTTTCCGCAGCAATCTTAAAGGCGCAGTCTCTTCGGCTGAAGAGGCCGCGAAATCAGCAGCCCGGTCGATTGCGGAAGGCGGCGGTGGATTCGGTATGCGCATAAGCGAGCAGTCGATAAGTCAGCTCACAGCCGCTCTGCTCGAAACCGTCTCGGCTATCGATCGGCAGCAGAACGGATCGTGCGGCGGCGACGGAGCAGGTCTTATCCGTCAATGTTTACGCGGAATGTGCGGAAAGCAGGCGGCAGTCAACGAAGCTACCGCTGCTCTTCTGCGCTCGATGCTAAATAGGAAAAAAACCGGCGACGGAGCCGAAGGGAGCGATGGAGAAGGTAACGAGGCTGCACGTAAAGAGGCTCAGGCGGCACAAAAGGCGATTGCCGACGAGTTGAAGGCGCTGGCTGAAAAATTCGGCGACGGGTCGGCGGAAGAAATGAGGGAACGGGTAAAACAACTCGAAGATGAAGCACGTAAGATCGCCCAGATGCTAGACAGACCGACCGAAGAGGCTACCGAAAGACAAGATCGGTTCCTTGCCAGAATGCTTCAGGCCGCGCTCTCGCTTCACAGGGAAGAAGAGGAGAAAGAGGAACGAAAATCGGTTTCCGCAAAGGCTATCTTTACAAAAACAACAATACCTTTTTCTGATTCCGTACGGGGGATAAACGACTCCTTTCATTCCCTCCGGTTCCGTGCGCTTCAGAACGGCGTCTACCCCCCTTCCTACCGCACGTCCATAAACGCCTATTTCGATTCTCTCGGGGTATTATTTATGAAGTAATAATGTATCCTTTCTGTGAACCTATACTTCTTATTAATATCATATCGATAGTAAACAAAACGCAGAGAACGCTGAGAAATAAAAAAAAACACC
>FWPV01002384.1_pt1 | contig 41498 bp, 49 predicted proteins | sample 2228371 | NCBI WGS metagenome assembly FWPV01 (sample SAMEA103939776, study PRJEB20133) | metagenome
CACAGTAGCCAATCGGTAGTGAGCCACCGTGGAGCCTTTCTCTTGCCAATATAATTCAGATAGCTCGTCCACGAGTACTCCTCCGGAAGGGTTACAAGTCCGGCTCTCACAGGGTTAAGATGAATATATCGTGAGAGTTCTCCTGAATATTCATCGGCATCAATGAGGATCGACTTGCATCTTCCTTGGAAAAGATGGCCAAACCTGTGATGTCGCTTATTGAAATAAACCGTGTATGCGCCGTTGATGTGCCTTAGTATCTGTGAGAGATTCCCGGCGGGCGTTGATAGAAAAAGATAATAATGATTGTTCATTAGGCAACAGGAACCTCCATAAAGAGTGTTTTTTCTATGAGTGACAAGCTTACGTGAAAAAATCGTGAAACGAATATATCGAAAATAGTTAATCTGAAATAAAATAATCGGGTTGAATAAATTGTTGAGTAAGAGTGTTTCATTAAAGCGAATATATGTAGTTAAATAAATGTAGAGGTTTCCAGTTTTAAGCAAAAGTAAATAATATTGTTTATATATGAGGGTATTGTCACTAAAAATTAATGTTTATAATTTTTTGCTTGAATTTTATTTAAGCATATGATAAAGTTTAAAAGGATTTGTAGGGCACAAAGAGGGTTAAAAGAATTAAGATTTTCTTAATTCTTGAAAAATAGGAAATTATTAAAAACCTGTTTTTTATTGAGGGAGATAAAAATGGGCAAGAGAGTATTGGTAATCGAAGATAACGAGGAAATTTTAGAGTTATTCTGCACTGTTCTCAAATGTGGTGGTTATGAACCACTACAGGCAAAAAATGGCGCAGAAGGCATTAAAGTAGCAATGCAGGAAAGGCCAAATCTTATTTTAATGGATATCCAGATGCCTGTAATGAACGGTTTTGATGCAATTAAGATACTTAAATCAGAGTCATCAACTAAGAATATACCTTCTATCGCTTTAACTGCTGAAAAAATAAAGAATCCCCACGAAGGATTCAAGATGCACGGATTCGATGACTACATTCCCAAACCTGTAAGACCGAAAGAATTAATTGAAAAAATAGTAAGACATTTACCATAGTTTAATCCTTAACCTGAATTATAAAGATGTTTCGAAAAAATTGGTTTTCTATAAAACTCTCTTATTCCCCGTTTGCTAAGGGGGGAATACATAGTACAAATTCCCACTTTTCAAATAAAATCATCGGTTTAAATAAATTACAAGAAATGCCTTGATTATTTAGCTCAACTAAATTAAAGGTTTTAAAAAATAGAGCAGGTTTTCTGGTGTTGTTTAAAAAATACCTACTCTAAATATATATTTCATTTTGTGGCAAGATAAACCGTTTTATTATGGAGGTATATTATGAAAATCTGTATTATTTCTGATACTCATTTTGGAGACACTAATTGTATGCTTGTTACTTCACAGAATGGCATGATTACTGAAGGTACAAAATATGAAGATTTCAAAAATGCTGTTGGGCAGGGGAATGACTTTCTCATCCTCGCAGGTGATATACTGGATTTTTCAGTATCAAGTTATGCTGAGGCTTATAAATATGCACAATTTTTCTTTCAGAAAATCAAGGAAGATAACATCGCAAACGAGATAATTTATCTGGCAGGAAACCATGATGCTGATATATGGCACATTATCCAGCATCAAAGGTCTGTCATAAATAGAATACAAAAGGGTTTTCTTCCTGAATCATTTGATCACTCTGTCGCAGGAATTATTGACGATAGAGAAAGAAGCCCACAAAAAGGGTTCATTCTTGATAAAGTTACAGTAAGAAATGAACCAGGAAGTCCCAGATATGCAGGGATGTTTCTTGATAAGATAACATCTCCAGATACATTCTTTAATTTTGCATATCCGAATCTTTACATTGTTACTGATACTGAAAGCATTATTGTAACACATGGTCAGTATCTTGAACCCTACTGGGCTATTCTTGGTGAAATAGGAATGAAGATAGCTTATGATGATTTAAAAGTTGGTGAGGTTGACATAGAAGAAATGGTTGAGATGAATTTTCCTCTAAATCAACTCGCATGTACAGGCATTGGTCAGGCAGGTGTATTAACCAGAGTTGTGAGAATGGTAGAGGAGGATGTAAAAAATGGGAACTTTGGCAAGATAAAAAAATATGTTAAAAGACTTGGGAAAGAAATTGATGATATGACAGATTATAAATGGCTAAAAGAAATTGTTGTGGATTATATAATAAAGAAAGCAGAGGAAGAGATAATAAAATCTATAAGCAAAATTGAAAGGACAAGATACAGTGAAGAATTCATATATAAAGAAGATGTTAAAGAAAGATTCAGAAGATTCTATGCATCAAGTCTTCTTGAAATAGGAGATATAAATTCAAGAACAAATTTAAACATCCCGGCACCCTGGCGTGTTATTTTCGGACATACACACCAACCAATACCATGGAATGCTCTTAATCCACCAAAACTTGATACAGTATCTTCTACTTCTCCAAAACGTTTGACATTACATAATATGGGAGGCTGGATTAAAGAAGGCGGTGATTTTTGTGGGGCAGAAATATTTACCTATGAAACAAATAAAGGCTTTAACTCTATATCTATCAGATAGGTTATAAAAGCTTCTGTGATTTATGAATTACCTGTTAAAACAGGAGGGGTTATGCGAATTGATATACATTGCCATGTAGCAGGTAATGGCAGGGATATTAATAATATTGAAAATAATGTCTATTTTCTTGCAGAGGACAATCAGCACTGGTTTACGAGAATACTTTACAATCTTCTTGAAAAAGAAATGGATAAATTAGAGGCAGATTTAAACAAGGATGGGATGATTTCCACTGATGAATATTTCAATTTGATTTATAATCTTCTCTGCCAATCAAAAACAATTGACGGGATAGTTCTTCTTGCTCTTGATGCTGTTTTCAGCCGTACAACTGGAAAGCTGAGCAAAAAAGAAACTGACCTGTGGATTTCGAACAGATTTCTCTTTAAGAAAGTAAAGGAATTAAATCAGAGACTGCAGTCAGAGGAAAACCCTGATTTAAGAAAAAAACGTTTCTTTTTCGGAGCATCAGTAAGTCCAAACCGTAGGGATTGGAAAGATGAATTATCTTTTGTAATAAACGAAACAGATGCTGTTTTGATAAAAATCATCCCATCTGCTCAACAGATTGATTTAATGGATAAAAAGCATGAGGAGTTTTATAAGACTCTTGCTTTAAACAGTATGCCTTTACTCTGTCATGTTGGTCCTGAATATTCATTTCCTGAAGGTATAAGAAACATGGATCTTGACCACTATAAAAATCTTAAAAAACCACTGGATTGTGGGGTCACTGTTATAGCAGCGCATTGCGCTTCACCTGTCTTCCCGGTTATCGATAGAAATTTTATAAAGGAGTTTTTCCGGATGATGAAGGAATACAATAAAGATGGAAAAATAAAATTATGGGCTGACACATCAGCACTTTCTTTATCAACAAGAATTCCGTATATCAGGGAAATTAGAAAAACATTTCCTGCAAAATGGCTTGTTCATGGAACTGATTTTCCTATACCTGTAGATGGCTGGCCACATCTGCCTTTTATTACTGATGTTACACCTTCTGAATATATAGATATAGCAAAAACAAAGAACCCTTTTGATAGAGATGTTAAGATAAAACGCTGCCACGGATTCTCTGACTCAATTCCTGGAAACGCAGAAAAAATTCTAAGGCTCAAGGATAAGAAATAATTTTTCTATTGACGGATTTCAATCCAAAAAGTTATAAAATTAACTGTATTAACCTGAATTACATATGCATGTAAGAACGCAAAACGTAAAAACTGTTCTATGTTCAAGGTTCAACAACAAAAAACTTAAACACATGAAGAGTAAGCACGTTTTTTTAATATCTCATGATTTACTCTTTACATTTTGTAAAAATTAACATTTTACGATTTACTTTTTGTGAGCACAAGTTAAATCTTACGAAAGAGAGGTTTTATGGAAAAGCTGAAATCAATTGCGCCAGCTTCAGTACTTGATGTGCAGGGACTTGCCTGTCCTCATCCTATTATGCTTGTAAAAAAGGAAATGGAAAAATTAACTCCGGGTTCTTTATTGAAAGTTCTGTGCGATTCTGCTGAAACTGCTGAGGATGCTATCCCGAGATATTGTGAAAAAAAGAATTTTGTTTTTGAAATATATAAGACAGAGGATAACGGTTTCTGGGAAATTTATATTCTTAAAAAATAATTTTATTTTTTCCTGTGCAAACATCTCTTAACAAACCAGATGAGGAAACCGATAACCATTACTCCTACAGCAATTAATGGTTCATATTTTTTTATGTCTCCAACAAATTTTTTTATTGTTGCGCCGAAAAAATATCCTGCAGACGTACAGATAACTGCCCAGAGCAGACAACTTATAAATTGATACGAGAAATATTTAGATATTCCCATTCGGGAAAGTCCAAGAACTGCAGCACTGAGTAACCTGAATCCATACAGCCATTGACTTATAAATAAAGCTGCAATTCCATACTTTGCCATCAGGTTTTCAAGTTTTGTAATGTCAACTTTTATAAATCTGCGTATGAGCTTCAGGAATGCATCTCTCTTATACAGAGCAATCAAAAAAAATGCTCCGTGTCCAACATATGAGGCTGCTGTTGATACAGCAATAACTGCTAATGCATTCAGATACCCGCTAAAAGCAAGAAACCCGGCTGCAATTAATACACTTTCTCCTTCGAAAAAAGTGAGAATAAAAATTGCAATATAACCATATTTCGGAATAAGTTCTTCCAGAAAAGCCCCCGGCTGAATTAACCTGAATAATGGAGCCGTTATTTAAAAACGTGAAGCATAAATATTAAACTTTCATATTATCAAACTTGCTCTTTGCTTTAAGCTCCATGACTTCTTATGCAAGATTCAAGACTTTTTGACATAGAAATTTCATCTTTTCCGTAAAAAGTAAATCGTGAGATGTTGAAAAACATGCTTACCCTTCATATGTTTACGTTTTACGTGCCTACGAATTTTTCGCTCCCTGCTCTTTGCCATTCATATGATTTATTTCGTCTCAAAAATAGAACATTGTTATTTATATCTCGAAGTTAAATAAATTTTGAGCAAAGGCTCCATTATACCAATCGCATCTTTTGGATTAATAAAAAAGGGGATGCCATTTGCCGGGCATCCCCTCTGTGATTTTATTGAAACATGTTTTATATAATTACTGCTCTTTCAGCGTAATTGCTCCATTCGGACAAACACTAACACATGTTTCACAACCTTCACATGCATCTGCCTGATAAGGATCTGATTTCCCGTTAGTAATCTGGAAAACTCCCACAGGGCAATTGTTTACACATTCCTCACAGCCATCACACTTGCTTGTGTCAACTACTGGATATACACCCACTTCTCTTTCACCTCCTTGGTTTAATTAGCCTTATAATCTATTCTTTCCTATTAGGAACAAAAAAATCTATAATCATCTAACTTTGAATCTGTTTTTCTCCATATTTATCAAAAACAACTTCCTCTTTAACAGATACTGCAATTTTATATAATATTGTCAGTACGAGAAAACCAACCGCCCAGACAGCTATGCTGATAACTGTTTCAGGAAATGTTGGCCAGTACTCTGTAATTCTTTCCATCGGGTTTGGCACAAAACCACCAATAACAAGTCCAAAACCTTTGTCTATCCATAAGGAAAGAAATGTACTTGCACAGGCAACAGCAAGAAGTCCCTCATTCTTTCTGAATTGCGGGAATATGAGAAGGAATATTGCAATAGCAGCGAGTATTGATGAAATCCACATTACAGGAACAAGCTGGCTATGTCCATGTAAGCCTGCGTAAAGATAAATAAATGAATGCATATGACCTGGTATTCCGCTATAGAATGCCGTAAAGAATTCCAGTCCGAGGAAAAAGACATTAATCAACATACAATATGTAACAATTTTTCCTATAGCTTGAATGGCTTCTTTTCCAGGATCGAATTTTGTATATTTTCTTACAATCAGGCAAAGAAGGATCAAGAGTGCTGGACCTCCTGCGAATGCTGAAGCAAGAAATCTTGCAGCCATAATTGCAGAAAGCCAGAAGTGTCTTCCAGGAAGACCTGCGTATAAGAACGCTGTAACAGTATGGATTGAAGGTGCCCATGCTATTGAAAGATAAATAACAGGTTTTACCCACTTTGGAGGAGGGACATCTTTTCTCTCTGCACCAAGCACGGTCCAGCCAACTATTAGATTGAGAATTAAGTATCCTGCAAGAACACACATATCGTAAAACATGACAGAATTTGGTGTTGGATGCAGAAGCACATTCAGCACACGTAAAGGTTGCCCCATATCAACAAATATAAACAGCATGCACATTACAACAGCAGCAATCGCAAGAAATTCTCCCAAGATTGTCAGTCTTGCAAATTTCTTGTAATGGTGCAGATAATATGGAAGCACTACCATAACTCCAGAGGCCGCAACTCCAACAAGGAATGTAAACTGTCCGATGTATAGCCCCCATGATACATCTCTGCTCATTCCTGTTACACCTAATCCATTCTGGAACTGGTAAATATAGGCTATAACTCCAGCACCAATTAAGGATAATAGAAATAATATCCATACCCAGTATCTTGAACTTCCCTGTATAGCTTTCTCGAGCATTATGACCTCCTAAAATAAATAATAAACACTGGGCCGTGTTCCAAGTTCAGGTCTGCGTCTGTAGCTATGTCTTTCGCTCAGGATCTTCCTGACTTCGGAATTCGGGTCTTCCAAATCACCAAATATTAATGCACCATTGGATGCCTCGACACAGGCAGGCATTAGCCCTTTAGCAAGTCTTTCATAACAAAAAGTGCATTTTTCCACAACACCTTTCATTCTTGTAGGAAATTCAGGGTTCATATCTTCTTCTTTCATGTAAGGTCTGGGATCTTTGTAATTGAAACTCCTTGCGCCATAAGGACATGCTGCCATACAGAATCTACATCCAATACAACGATGCATATCCATCATAACAATTCCATCACTTTTTCTCTTGAAAGTTGCCTTAGTAGGACAAACTCTTACACATGCAGGATTGTCACAGTGATTGCAAAGAACAAGCATCGGCATTTCTTTAACTTTTTCAGCAAGATACTCATCCTCTACACCCGGAAATACATGTTCATATGTATCAGTCCAAATCCATTTAATTTCATGTTTTATGTTGTCTGTAATATGCGGAACATTGTGAGCTTTGTGGCAGGCATCAATACATCTCTGAAAATCTTCTTCGGTCTTGAATTTCGTAGTATCGATTACAAGTGCCCACCTTTTTGCTTTCAATGCTTGAGGATTCTGAGAAGGCCCTGTTTGTGAGGCTTCAAGTTTTCCCTTCAATGTTCCAAAAGCGGTTAAGCCTCCCAATCCGAAGATTGATGAAATTCCGGCTATTTTTATAAATTCTCTTCTGTCCATAATTATAACTCCTTTTCCTTCGGCTTAATGTGGCAATCCCAGCAATATGGTTTAACCGCCGTATAATTATGACATTCATCACAGAATTTTGTTTTATTAGAGTGACATTTCATACAGGTATTCTGAAGACTCATTGTATATTGTTTTCCGCTTGAAGATGTATATATTGTCAGCCCATCACGAACCACCCAGTCCCTCCACTCATTAAGCAATTTCATATGCTCTCTTTTCATATATTCCTTTGATTCCACACATTTTCTTTCAGATTCAGGCAGTTTGAGTATTTCGGGTGTGTCAAGCTTTGGTTCAGGTTTTGCAGATGCTCCTTTACCGCTAAACACAAAGGGTAAGGCTATCAGCCCTATAAAAATAATCAGACCTATGATTATTTTTCCACCGTTATACATCTTATTCACCCTCCATTCCCGGGAGTGGCTCACCGCGTAAATTCGTAGTTCGCTTCTTCTCTCCTTTACAAATCAATGCATTTGCAACCATCTCATGAACACCTGTAACACGAACTCCCGGCACCCAGTAATCCATAAGAGGAGGAAGTGCAGCTCTGTCAATTGCACAGATACATGCAAGCATATTTACCCCGTATTTTTTTGCAACATATTTAACAGCATTTGCTCTTGGCAGCCCCCCTCTTAATCTACTTTCCATATTTTCAGATGCATTCAATCCTGCACCGCTCCCGCAACAGAAGGTTTGCTCGCGTATTGTTTGAGGAGGCATTTCATAAAAATTATTGCAGACATTTTTAATAATATATCTTGGCTCTTCAAGCATTCCCATTCCTCTTGAAACATTGCAAGAATCATGGAATGTTACTATTAAATTATCATTCCTGCTTTTATCAAGATTAATCTTTCCATGTTTTATTAAATCTGATGTAAACTCACATATGTGCACTGTTTTATTTGATTTTGCATTTTCAAATTTAGTTCCAGTGATCGGAGAGACTGGTTCTTCAAGAAAATCTACAGGGCCATACCATGTATTATGGTATTGATGCCAAACTCTCCACATATGTCCACATTCTCCGCCCATAATCCATTTTACTTTTAATCTTTTTGCTTCCTCGTAAATCTTGGCATGAAGTCTTTTTGCCATTTCATTTGTAGTAAAGAAACCAAAGTCACCACCTTCTGAAGCAAATGTACTAAATGTATAGTCCAGACCAATTTCATGTAACAGAAGCAATTCTCCCATACATGTGAAAGTTCCGGGATCAGCAAACATACTTCCTGAAGGTATTACAAAGAGTATTTCAGCACCCTTACGATTAAATGATGGCCTTACCCTAATTCCCGTTACTGTTTCTATATCATCGCAAAACATATCAAAAGCATCTTTGATTGTATGTGGTTGAAGTCCGAGGTGATTTCCTGTAAGCCAGCAATTTGCAACAGGTCCTGCGATCCATTCAATGTTTAAGCCTAAAAGATTAAGCAGTTCCCTTGCAAGAATAGTAATTTCTGCAGTATCAATACCATATGGACAGAAAAGAGAGCAACGTCTGCATTCAGTACATTGATATGCGTAATACCAGATCTCTTTAAGGACATCAACAGTAAGATCCCTTGCGCCTGCTATTTTGCCCATAATTCTGCCTGTAGTAGTACAATATTTTCTATATACTGATCTTAAGAGTTCCCCTCTTAAGACAGGCATATTTTTGGGGTCTCCGCCACCTATGAAAAAGTGACATTTGTCTGCACATGCACCGCATCTTACACAAATATCAAGAAAAAGCCTGAAAGAACGGTACTTGCTTACTCTTTCTCTGAGTCCTTCAATAAAAATCTCCTGCCAGTTAGGAGGAAGTTTCCAGTCTTCATCCTTAACTGACCATTGCCTCGGATTCGGGAAACCGACAGTTTCAAGGGACTTTGGTTTGCATGCATATGGAAAGATACCGGGCTTGAAAACAGTCGGTGTATCCATCCATCCTGTTTTTGGAGGCTGATAATCAATCTTTGCAAGTTCTTCTGGTTTTGGATTTGCCATATTTACTCCTTTTCTACCGGTAATCCAGCTGCTTTCATTTTGTCTCTGAAATCATTTTCATATTCTTCATATGTGTGAACTTTAACTGGATAATTCCATGGATTGACATGCATTTCTGCCCGGTTATTGTTTGCAAGGTTTCTTGTTGGACTAAGAAAAACTCCTGCCATGTGCATTAATTTACTCATAGGGAAATAAATAAAAAGGGCACTTACAAGAAAAAGATGTATGTAGAAAATTATATTTATATCTTTTGGAACTACAGGTTTAAAAGTTACCAGACCCATTGTCAATTCTTTTATTCCAACAACATCTGTTTTAAGGAAATATCTCATCAATACACCTGTAAGACCTATCGAAAATATAAGGAATAACGGGAAATAATCCTGAGCAAGAGAAATATATCTGACCTGTGGAATTATTACCCTTCTTAAGAACAGGAATGTTACAGCAGCAAGAAATATTAAATCTGTAAGATAAAGTACAGGTGCACCGACCTGAAAGAATCCATCAAGAGATTCTATTATTTTAATGACTCCGGGAATTGGTTCGAAGAAAAATCTAAGATGTCTTGTAAGAATTATCAGAAAAGTATAGTGAAAAGCAAGCCCGCCAAGCCATAACCATTTTGTTGAACCATATGAGAGAACAGGGCCATCTCTTAGTTCTGCTTTAGTATTCCGAAATAGTGAGCGGAACAAAAGAACCTCGAATGCCATTCTTATGAAAACACCTGTTGCAGTAAAGGGGTTGTCTATTGGATTGGTTTTAATCCAAGAATGACTCTTTTGCTGTCCGGCAGTTGTAGGTATTCTGAATGGAACAGGGATACGCCCCCACTGCAAAACACGATAAATAACACCAAATAAAAAAATAAAGAAAGCTGCATAGGGAATAACAACGCCAAACAGATAATGGAGACTGGCGCCCTGTACGCCAATAAACACAATAACGATTAGCGCAATAACTGCGAAGAATGAAAATATAATTCCCATAATCTTACCCCTTTATGTTTTGAGTTAATACTGTTTCAGCTACAAAATTCGACTCTTGTTCCTCTAATTCCCGGACAAGATTTGCTCTTTTTAAAAGTCTGTATGACATATTCTTTAGTTCTTTCACTCTGATTTCAAAAATTCTCTCCCTGCAAAGCATATATATATCAAAAGCAAGAAGAGCGAGTTTATCCAGTTGATCTTCGAATATTTTTAAATCATTCAAGAGATTTTTTTGTTTGATTTCAGACTCAAGCTCTCTTCTTATGATTTTTTTTAAAAAATAGATGAACTGGACAGCTTTTGAAGGAGAGAAATCCTGAACAGCCCTGATTTTTATGATGTCATCAAGATAAGGGTATATTTTTTCAGATTCAGGGTCCTCAATTATCTCATCAAAAAGACCTTTAATACTTGTTGAAATGGTGTAACCTACAGGATTTCGGAAACTATCTTTCTGTTTCCTGAAAAATTTAGAAGCATCAGCAGGATAACTATCTAAAATAGCATCAAGCCATTTTTCAACAATTAGAGGTTTTTTTTCTGAGAGAATTTCCTTAAAACCCATATCCTGTCTATACTTCTCCTTTTGCCATTACTGCTATGGTAAATAAACTAAAAGATTTGTGTTTTCAGAAATTTTAAACATGAAGAGCAGGAGGCAAAGGAATCCAAACTTCCTGCTCTTCGTATATGTTATCTATACACAACCTGTTGGTTTAGGAAGTCCAGCGTATCTACAAGCCTGTTTTGCAGGTCCGCCTGGGAATAATTCGTAGAGATATTTTGTATTTCCTTTTTCAGGACCAAAAGCTTTACCAATCTCTTTGACAAGGATCTTAATCATTGGAGCAATCTGGAATTTGATGAAATACTCTCTTAGAAATTTGATGATTTCCCAGTGTTCATTTCCGAGAGTTATACCATCCTGAGCTGCCATGACCTGAGCCATTCCTTCTTTCCATGCCTGCCAGTCAACGAGATAGCCATCCTCATCAACCTCATACTGTTGTCCTTCAAATTCTAAATACGGCATTTTTGTTCCTCCTTTTACTTTGGTTTATTTTGTTGAAAAATATGCCTGATTTTCAGCCCGAGTATCTTAACACATAACTGTTATGTCTTTCAATAGAATAAAATATATAATGACTTCCTTTTGAATGGGTTATACAAGTTAATACAAAGAGATATGTATGGTCAAATAAAAAAATTTTATTTGCTGATAATATTTTATTTTTTATTATTTTTACCAGCACTTACCAGACTTTTTGCCCATTCCGGTGTTCCGTAAGAATGTAAATGCACATAAGTCGCAAGAGTATTCCTCGTACATAAGCCATCAAAACCCCTGTCAACTCCGCTTCCTTTATTCAATCTAAACACAAAAGAAAAAACCTTCTCGTCTTTTATTTTCATAACATATGAATAATGAAATTCATGCCCGCGCAATATACTACCTGTCCTGAAAAATGGATTTTGTCCAGTTACAAGAACTTCAGCATAACCATGACCCTGCGGTTTTTTACTGACTCCTATAGTTATCGGGAAGACACCAGCCATAGGATAAAGTTTCTCATTCCAGATAAGTTCTTCGGCGAGATACATCAACCCACCACATTCTGCATATATAGGCAGTCCCTGTTGGGCAGCTTCTTTTATAGAATTTCTCAACGCTTTATTTTCTGCTAATTGTTCTGCATGTGTTTCAGGAAATCCACCACCTATATAAAGTGCATCCAGTTCAGAGGGGAAACTATCTTTCAAAGCACTGAATTCAATAACATCAGCCCCTTCAATCTTTAATGAATTTATATTTTCTGGATAATAAAATTGAAAAGCAGAATCTCTTATTACACCTATTTTTACTTTCTTTTCTACTGGTTCAATTTTTTCTTCAGGTGCAAAATCTATTGAAGGTGATTCCTTGGCTATATCAAGTATAAAATCAATATCTAAATATTTTGAAACTATATCAGATGCTGTTTCAATGGCTTCTTCAGCCAGTGGATGTTCCTGTGGAGGGACCAGGCCAAGATGTCTTCCAGGGAAAGTAATATTTTTTAATTTCGGGATTCCACCAACAACAGGTATCTTACAATAATGTTCGATACTTTTCTTGATTACATCTTCATGTCTTGAAGTGGCAAGCCTATTAAGAATTACCCCTTTTATTGAAACATCTCTATCAAATACCTGACATCCAAGCACAATTGCTGAAACGGTTCGGGTTACTTTTGTGCAGTCAACCACCAGAATAACAGGAGATTTGATTAATTTTGTAACTTCGGCAGTGCTTACACTGCCTTCGACATCCATTCCATCATAAATTCCTCTGTTACCTTCTATGACTGCAATTCCATTTGCTTTTGAATGAGTAGCAAAAGAAGAAAGTAATTGCTCTTTATTCATCATATAAAGGTCAAGATTATAACACGGGTGACGTGCTGCTCTCTCAAGCCATCCCATATCAATATAATCAGGACCTTTTTTGAATGGTATAACATTTAAACCTTTGCTCTGCAAATAACGGCAGAGACCTACACTGATTGCTGTCTTTCCAGTATCTCCTCCAAGTCCTGCAATTGTAATTCGTGGAGAATTTATCATCTCTCAGGGCCAGGGATCTCGAATGAAGCACATGAACCGCTACTACAGCTCTTTGTAGAATGTGTGCTCTTAAATCCTGATGATGTAATTACACTTATAGTACTCAATAGTTTTTCAATTTCTTCAGAATTGCATTCAGGACACTTCATTTCAGCATTGTCTTTGTTTTTAGTTAATTGTAAAAGTTCAAAAACATTTCCACACTTAAGGCATTTGAATTCATAAATTGGCATAAATCACTCCTTCTGAAAAAAATTTAGCAATGTCTTATAATATCATATACCAACATTTTAAAGAGAAATGCATTTTATATACTCTATTTAAAGAGGTTTATTTATGAACATTTCAACAGAAGAACCGCGTTGTCCTTTTTGCTTCTCTAAAATTGAACAACCAAAAGAATTACCATCAAGAAAGATTATAGAATTTCCACTTGGTGTCTGCAGTAATTGTAATGCTGTTTATGCATATGATGCAACAGGGCATAATATGGGCGCAGCATTTATTGAAGGTCTGCTTTTTGCATGTAACGAGGATGATTATCTTGCATTTTCACTTTCACATGGAGAAGATTATACAGATGCCATTGTTGGTAATTACGATATATTTTCACATTCAATAGTACCTGACAAAATTTACAATGAACGTTATGTAAGAGGAGTCTTAATTTTCATTAAATTATTTGGTGAATTCAATGAATTAACAGGCGAATTTATCAAAGAAAAGGTTAAAACACTTCAACCCATTACAAAAAACAAAATGCGCTCTGATAAATTTTCCAAAGAAAAAGTTCGTAAATATATAATTGATAACAATAGAAAGGAGTTATTAGAACTTGCTGAAAATGATTCCCGAGTCTTAAATGAATTACAACGTTTTCTTTATACCCCTGATGAAAAATTACGCTGGCAGATAATTGAATTGATTGCAGAAACAAGCAAAATTGTTACTTCAAAGAGACCTGATTTGGTGAGCAAATTTCTTTCAGGACTGCTTCAGAGCGCCACAAATCCTGGAGCCTCTGCATGGGGCGCAATTGAAGCAGCGGGTGCTATAATAAGTTCAAACCCCAAAAATTATGGAGAGTTCAGCCCCATGCTCTTATCTTTCATTCAACAGGAAAATCTTCATAGAGAAGTTACATGGGCAATCGGACGTGTTGCCTTATCTGAACCTGCTCTTGTTAAATATAGATATAAAACTTTGTTATCATTATTAAAATCAGATGATCCTGTTGTTAGGGGTAATATTGCATGGGCTTTAGGAAACATTGGGTTTAATGATGCAATTGAAGACTTAAATAAACTTCAATTAGATGAATCCGTAATATCAATATGGCTAAATAATAAATTAATTGAAACAACTATATCAAGCATAGCAAAGGAAGCTATTAGTAAAATCAATTCATGCAACCTGTAACAAACTTCTTTGTTTCATCTCCAGAAGGCGACATAATTGCCGAAGGCAAAAATCTTGACTTAAAATTAGAAGAAGATATTTCAAAAACTTCTTACAGAGTTTACTTTAATTCTATTTTACAGTTTTTGTCACAGAAGAACTACACAACGATTCTTGATATTGCAAGCAAAAAGATTTCAGAAAAACTGAGATTAAAAGACATTCTTAAAATAATAATCAGAGCTGAAAAACATGGTCTTCTATATCATCCTGCAAGTATTGAACTATTCACTAAAAATAATAAGATTAAATTTGGGTTGAATGTTGCTATCTCTGAAGCTGGCAAAAAATGGCTTAAAGAAGAAGTAAAAATACTTGAACAATTTACGACAGAAAATTATTTATCTTACTTACCTGAAATATACCTTTATGGTGAATTAAATTCGATGTTCTTTCTTCTTGAAGAATGGTTTGAAGGTTATCACGAATTTCATTATTCGCAGGATAATACTGGAAAATATAAATTAAAACTCTGGGAATTTGGGAAAGGGTATCGTTTTCTTTCAGATAATGAAGGTTTCGAAATTTTTAAACAGATAACAAGAATCTTGACCTATTATTACGATATTGAAAATTATAATTTTATTTATCCATGGCACCATGCAGCAGGTGATTTTATTGTTAGTATTGATAACAACTTAATTGATGTCAAACTAACAACTATACGAAGATATAAACCTATTCTTGATTTTAATAAAAATGAAATTGATCCATTAATGGCATTATGTTTTTTTCTACTTCATCTTTCTATTCAAATGCGTCTTGATAAAATTGATGGTTTAGGCAAAGTCATATGGGCTGATGAATATTGTTTAGAAGCAACTTTTAAGGGGTTCTTTGAGGAAATAGAAATCAAAGATAAAACAGGCGATATCGCTAAAAAGCTCATTTCACTTTTAAAGTCGTTCAGTAAGGAAGAACTGAGAATTCTATTTAATCCTCTTATGACTTATTACGAAGGATTAAAGGACCTTCCTGTGGTCTTGGAAAATATTGATAATCATACTATAAAAATGTTCGAAATTATTCAAACTCTCCCTTGACAATAGATTCAAAAGACATTCTTACAACTTTTGATATTATTAACATATTGTCAGCTCTTTCAGGATGTGCAGACCCGGCTTTTGTAAGAAGTTCTTTTGAAAGCTCGCAAAGTATATGATAAATTTTATCAAGTTTTATAGCCGGATATGAGACCTTAGCCTGAAACCCGGAAAGACCACAGGCATATGATACTTCTTTATCGTTTTTTTGTTTCAAACTGAAAGGCACTCCATAAACACGACAAATAATTGGTCTATGCTCATATAACACACATTCATCCCTTTCAGAAAGAAGCGGACACCTCACCCGTTGCTTGCCAAGCCCATATACCTGCATTTTAGGGTCATCTTTGAATACATCTTTTAATTTATCAGTTGCCTTAAGCATCTCAGCTTTTGCTTTTTCTGCATATCTCTGCACATCTCTTCTTATTTTTCTATCGAGTTTCTTCAGATGATAATTTATATACGCTGCCTCAATCGGAAAAACACCAAAAATAGCATGACAGCAATCACAACAACGTATTCTGCATTTTACGCTTAAAGGATACTTCTCAGAAATAGTCTTAAATAAAATATCTGCTTTGTGTGATTCGCTCTGATATTTTGAAAAAAGTTCTTCAATCATTTTTTTCTATAAGGTTCCAACTCTTTTAAAAAATCAGGGTGAACTTCAAATCCAAGTTCGATAGCTTTGTTACAATTTTTTATAGCTTCTTCATACTCACCCTTAATAAAATATGCGTTTGCAAGATTATTATAACCAAGCGCAAAAACTGGTGCTATTTCAAGCATTTTTTTATTCGTCTCAATACTTCTATCAATATCTCCTTTTTGTAAATATGCGTTTGCAAGATTACACCATGCCTGAATAATTTCAGGATTCAATTCTAAAGCCTTATTTAATGCCTCTATGGCTTCATCTGTTTTACCCATCTGAAGATATGCAAATCCAATATTTGCATATCCTCTTGCATATCTTGGCTCTATTTCAACGGCTCTCTGATTAGCTTTTAAAACCTTCTCGATATCACCGAACTTAAAATATATATAACCGAGATTAACAAAAGCCTCAAACATCCTGACGCCTTGAATAATTGATTCTTCAAAAGCATCAATTGCTTCGTCAAACTTTCCCTGAGTCATCAAAGCTACACCTAAATTATAAAGTGATGCAGCACAGTCAGGCTTCTCTATAAGCCGCAATTTTTGCTCATTTATAAAACTATCAATATCTTTCGGGTCTTCCATAATTTATTTAACCTAAAAAATCGAGTTTTTATTAAGGTAAAAAAGAAATGAATAACACCTAACTCAGGAGAGAAAATAAACCTGAAGGAATTTCAAACAAATTTTACTCGGGCGGCCATTTTAAAGCCGCCCGAATCTTGTGTTTTTAATAACCTTCACAGGAAATATAAGATTCCTGAATCAGTCTTTTATCCTCCTGTATCTCCTGATTTTTCAACAGAGATTCCTCTTCCCTTCAGTCCATACATAGTTGAGCTTCCAGTTGAGAGAAGTTCCATAACCTCTTCTCTGACTAATTCAGAAGCTATATTTTTTACTTCAGAAGCACCTGCATCAGGAATTACTTTTTTTACACCGGCAAGCATATCCTTGAAATAAAACTTACTTTTTGCACCTTTTGATGCATAATCAATTATAGCCTGCCTGATATCTTCTTTTCTGCCCATAATATTTCACTCCTCTTTTATTATATACCACCAACAGCTTTTGATACAGCCCAAGCGTGGTCAGTATATTTAAACTGAGTTGAAGTTCTGTAAGTGTCAACTGCAAGCCTGTAATCATCAAGGCTTTTCTCAGTAAACGGTATGCCTGTTTTCTCAAAGAATTTTTCCCAACCAATTCTTTCAGCCCACTCACCAACTCTTTCGTACTTGTTGGCATCTTTCGCCCATACTTCGACAATACGCTTAACAGTCTCGGTAACTTCAGGCCAGCGAGGGGTATTATTGGGAAGCCATGGAACTACTACTTTTGAGAATTTAGGCATGGTTTTACGGTTAGAAATTTTACCACCAACGAGTATTGCGATACCATCACCCTCTTTATCAGCCAAAGGTAATGCCATGCACATTGTGTAACAGTTACCACAATACATACATTTTTCTACATTAACCTGAACACTCTTTTTACCATCTTCTGTGGTAATTGGTTTAATTGCATAAAGTGGACATGCAGCAACAACTAATGGTATTTCACAGACTTTTCCTAAAACATCGTGGTCAATTGCAGGAGGTTTACGATGGTAACCAAGAAGTGCAATGTCAGAACAATGAACAGCACCACACATGTTGAGACAACAGGCTAATGCTATTCTTAATTTAGCAGGAAGCCTCATATTTTTGAATTCATCGAATAAGACATCAGCAGTAGCTTTGACAGGTCCTGATGCATCGGTTGCAGGTGTATGACAATGCACCCAGCCCTGAGTATGAACAATATTTGACATACCCATTCCAGTACCACCTGTTGGAAATTTAAACGAACCTGCAACATGTTTTCTGCTGTTAAGATCTTTCATTAATTCTTTTGCTTTTGCCTCATCTTCAAGTATAAACTCAATATTATTTCTTGTTGTAAATCTTACATAACCATTACAATATTTATCTGCAATATCACAAATCTCACGAATATGTTCAACTGACATAAGTCTTGGAGCACCAGCTCTAACTGTATATGCTTTTTCGCCAGTTTCAGAAACGTGAACTAAAAGCCCCGGCTCAAGAATTCTATGAGAAACCCATTTACCATAGTTTCTTCTAATAACAGGAGGTAACATCTGGCCATAATGGCATGGACCTATGTCAGTTATCCTGTTTTCCAGAGGCTTTTGGGGATTATAGTAACCAAGTTTGCCCTTAGACATAATATATCCTCCTTTTATTATCTTGGATGCCTTGCTCTATAGGCATTAATATCTCTTGTCCATCCACCTGGGACTTCCTCTTCTTTAAAGAATACGTATGGATTGGAACGTGGCTCTTTAACCATCTGCGGCATAGGTGGTATTCCGAGAACTTCTATGAATTTCTTCAAGCTTACACGTTGAATAGTTTCACCTATACGTTCTCTATTTTTACCTTCTTCAATCCACCAATCAAAAACTTTTCTTACAAGGTCTTTAATCGGGTCATAAGGTTTATTAGCATACATAAAAGGAATTGTTAAGACAGCCATTTGTGCACCTTCAAGAATTGGAGCTTTCGCGCCAAAAAGAATACTTACACCCTGATCTAACCCTACTCTTAATGCCTCAGGCATTGCATCTATACAGTGCATACAACGATTACATTCAGCGTTATTTATTGAAAGTTTCTTTCCATCCCATTGCATGCATTTTGTTGGGCAAAGGTCTATTATTTCAGACTGGATATCGAATTTACCCCAATCCCTACCTGCAAATGCACCGCCATCAGGAGGGATTTCTCCTGCAACATATGCTTTAACTGCGTCCTGATCAATACGAATATCATCCTTCCATGTTCCTATATACGCCATATCAGAACGTGCTATACTTGCAGTACAACCATTTGGGCAACCATCAAATTTAAATTTAAATTTATATGGGAAGGCAGGTCTATGTAATTCATCCTGGAAAGTCATAGTCATTTCATAACACATATCCATTGTATCATAACATGCAAATTCACAACGAGCCTTACCAATACAATCAGATGGAGTACGAAGGTTTCCACCTGAACCACCTATATCATTACCAAGGTCATGAGTAAGATCAAAAAATATTGGCTCCAATTGATCAGTAAATGAACCAAGAATAACAAGGTCGCCTGTGGAACCGTGTAGATTTGTCAGACCACTTCCGCGATACTCAGCTATATCACAGAATCCTCTTAACCAATCTGTTGTGTAAAATTTTGCTCCAGGCTGATTAACACGAATTGTATGGAAATGAGCAATATTTGGGAATTTTTCCTGCTGGTCGCAATAACGTCCGACAATTCCACCACCATAACCAAGAACACCAACAATACCACCGTGCTTCCAGTGTGTTTCACCTTCTTTATATGATAATTCAACCACGCCTAAAAGGTCATCGCAAATTTCTGCAGGAATCATTAAATTTTCCTGACCCAATTTGTGTCTATGAAGGGCTTCTCTCTTAATATCACTGACAAAACTTGGCCATGGACCTGACTCTAATTCCTGTAGTTGCGTAATATCATGTTTAGGTTTAAAATTCTTTAATTCTTCTTCGGTATAATTTTTTAACTGCTCATCGGTGAATATTCTAATATCATTATACGTTCTGTGGCCTTTTTCTTCTTTATCCCATAGCTTCTCTTGTCCTGGGATTCCCATATGTAACCTCCTTATGATAGGATTTTTTTAAAAACCTGAATTTAATACTGCCCTAACCTGCTTCTTCCACCCCCTTCCTTCATTAGATTTTTACTAACATTGTTTAAACAGAAATATACCTTCTGCTTTTTGAGCTTAAAAGAAAGGTGTTTAATGATAATCAACTCTTTTTTTTTTGTCAAGTAAGGAATTATTATATCTTGATTAAATCACCTGATTATTATAATTTTACATCTATTTATTTTTAATTTCATGCATATCGTGGCTTGCTTTGATTGATAAGGATTATTCAATAATTGATTATAAATCAATATGTTATGTCACTATCAATCTTTGATAATGCTTCTTTCGCCCATATAGATACTGGTTTGATAACAAAATTTCCATTGATATAAATTTTTATTCGATCACTTATAAAAATATTTTGTTTTATATATGGTTTTGAAGGAATAAATTTTGCCTGTCCCATTGCCCAGCATAAAAGCCCTGTAATTTCCGGGTCCTGTGAATTAAAAATCTCAAATATCTGCTCTTTAAAAAAATCAACTGAATCAGTTATCAACTCACCAAGACGTCCGATTCCCCAGATACACCCTTTTACAAGTGGTGGTTCATCTATACAATGAGCTATCATCATACTTCCATACGGATCTATTATTTCAGGTATGTTTGCTATTATTTCTGCAACAGCCTGCGGAGAACTCCAGCCAATCCCTCCTGATTCATCATTCATTGACCAGAACAGAGTCCTGATATAATTTCTGACTTTTTCTTCTCTTCTATTCTCCCACAATAATTTCATAAAATATCCAACTGCTTCAACAGCAGCCCATCTTATAACTTCATCAAGTGAATATAATCTGTAACGAACCTCCTGCCATGCACGTTTTTCTTTCTCGCAAAGATTTACAAGTTCCTCAAATTTACGTTCTTTAAGTAAGTTATCAATTTCAATCTTTAAACTCATAAAATATCCCTGTAAATTAATACACTTGTTATGCTATACTTTCTGAATCTATAATACTTAAAATATGACAGTATGTGTTATAAAAAAATATTAATAATTTTCATTGCTATTTTAACCATTCCTGCATTACTCTTTGCAGAGGCACAACCTCTAATCAACTCTATTGAAATCAGAGGGCTTAAAAGAATAGAGGAATCCTCTGTTAAGGCAAAAATCTCTCAGAAAGCAGGAGAGCCTCTGTCACAGGACAAAACTAATGATGATATTAAAGCTATTTTCAAGATGGGTTATTTTGACGATGTAAGAGCTGAAATTGATTCATTTGAAGGTGGGATTAAGTTAATTTATGTTGTCAGAGAAAAACCAACAATTGTAAAGATAGATTTTCAGGGCAATAAAGAATTTGATGATGAAAAAATTAAAGAAAAAATAAATATTACAGCAGGTGCAATAGCAGATTCTGTTTTAATTCAGGATAACGCAAATAAAATCAGAGCTTTTTATGAAGAAGAAGGTTACTGGCTTTCTCAGATAGTCCCGGTTATTAAAGTAATAAATCAAAATGAAGTAAGCCTTACTTACCAGATAACAGAAGGTTCAAAAGTTCGCATAAAGAAAATTGAAATCGAAGGCAATAAAGTTTTCAGTGACAGCAAGATTAAAAAACAGATGGATACAAGAGAATGGTGGCTCTTCTCTTTTATTACTTCATCAGGCTATTTCCAGAAAGAACGTATGGATATGGACATTGAAAAGATAAGGGATTTTTATTTGAATAATGGCTATATAAAGATAACGATCGGTGAACCAAAGATAACTCTTACAGATGATAAAAAAGGGATGAATATCTCTATACCTGTTTCAGAAGGCGAGCAATACAAAGTGACATCAATCTCTCTTTCAGGTAATAAAGTTTTTGACGAAGATATATTAAGAAAACGCCTGAAAATGGCAATCGATAAACCTTTCAGTAAAGAGATGTTAAGGAAAGACATTCTTTCTATTTCAGAGCAATACACTGAAAATGGATATGCAATGGTATCGGTCTCCCCGGAACTTTTTCCGGACGATGCCACCAGAACTTTAAAACTTGGCCTGAAAATAGATGAAGGAGACAAATATAAAATTGGAAGAATTGAAATAATCGGAAATACGAAAACAAGAGACAAAGTTATCAGAAGAGAAATAAGGCTTGATGAAGGCGATACCTTTAACAGTGCATTAATTAGAAGAAGTTATGAGAGAATCAATAATCTAAATTATTTTGAGACAGTTGAATTAATACCAAAACCGCAACCTGAACAAAAGGTAGTTGATTTAGACGTAAAAGTAAAAGAAAGGCCAACAGGATTTTTCAGTATTGGTGGTGGCTACAGCTCTGTTGAGAAATTTATCGCAATGGCAGAACTGTCACAGGGAAATCTTTTCGGTAGAGGACAATATATTAAATTGAGAGCAGAACTCGGTGGAAGAACAACTTATTATGATATTTCCTTCAGAGATCCGTGGTTTCTTGATAAGCCATTAACATTCTCAACAAATATTTATAAAATAAATCGTAATTATATAGATTACGATAAAAACGCTACAGGCTTTGGAATATCTTTTGGAAAAAGACTATCTGAATACTGGGCAGGAGACATTTCTTATAATTTTGAAAGAGCGAAAATATCAAACATATCCGATGATGCTTCTTCTATAGTTAAAGAACAGGAGGGCACAAGAACCACAAGCAGTATTACACCTTCTGTTACAAGAGACTCAAGAGATAATTATCTCGACCCTTCAAGAGGCTCGAGAAATTCTCTTTATGTAACTTATGCCGGCTTAGGTGGAACGAATAATTTTGCAAAAGGTGAGATTGATTCAGCATGGTATTTCCCCATCGGTAGCACTACTGTTATGTTCAGAGGAAGATTCGGTTACGCAAGAGGACTTGGAGGTAAAGAACTGCCCTTATATGAAAGGTTTTATGTTGGTGGTATTTATACTATTAGAGGTCTTGGATATGGTGAAGCAGGCCCGAGAGAAAACAGTGAAAGCACAGATACAGACACTTCTAATAAAAAAGGCGAACTCATTGGTGGCACAGAAGAACTAATATTTAATTTTGAATATATCTTTCCACTCGTCAGTGACATACGTCTTAAAGGTGTAGCTTTCTTCGATGCTGGCAATGCATATGATAAAATGCATGATTTCGGAAAATTAAGATATACTACAGGTCTTGGTGTTCGATGGATTTCGCCTATGGGACCGGTAAGACTTGAATGGGGTTACAATATTGACAAAAAACCCGGCGAAGAATCAAGCAGATTCGAATTTGCATTCGGAACATTCTTTTAACTTTAATTGAAAAATCAGGAGGAAATAATGAAAAACAGAAGAATTTTGTTTTGCACATCATTTATTATTTTTTTATTATCATGCAGTCTTGCTTTTGCAGCAGATACAATAAAAATAGGATTCGTTGACATACAGAAAGTACTGGAGCAATCTGATGAATCCAAAAAAGTTAGAAGCACTCTTGAATCACTCAAATCCTCAAAAGAAAAAGAACTTGAAAAAATGGTAACCACTGCAAAAAAACTCGACGAAGATCTGAAGAAACAGCAAAACATTCTCTCTGATGAAGCAAAAAAATCAAAGATTGAAGAACTCGAAAAAATGGATAGAGACATCAGGAGATTTGTTTCTGATTCAGAGGCAGAACTCGCAAAAAAACAGAGAGAAATGGAAAATTCGATATTGAATGACCTTGTTAATATCATACAGAAAATTGGTAAAGAAGGTGATTACACCTTAATTCTACCTTCAACCGTAATTCTTTATTCAAATAAAGTTATTGATATTACAGATACAGTACTTAAAAAATTTAATGAAATGAAGAAATAAAAATCTCTTGAATCAGAGAAGATATATATTTTAATTGCATTTTTCGGGTTAACATATAGTAATAACAATTTATTCACAGAGAGTTTTACATTTGTATTTGGGTAGCTAATTTTTTCAGAAATAGAAATTTCCTGATATTAAACTATAAAGTAAAGGATTCATTCTTCTGTTTAAAGCAAATTATGGAAATTAATTTTAATAAAACCATGCTGAGTCTGTGCTCAGCACTAATTATATTCCTTAGTTTAAATTTATTTTTATCAGGTTGCTCTTCCAGAAACAAGAAACCTGTTGAACCCAATATTGTCTCAGAAACTCCAAAAGAATCTGTTAAAGGAGAAACTTTAAATATAAAAGAACCAGCTATACCGGCAGGTGAAGTCATCGAACAGTCTGTTAAAACAGAAGTCAAGGAAGCACCTGAAAAACCTGTAGAATCACCGGCTAAAGAATTGCCAACGAACAAGGAGCCTGATATTGCTGCAGAAAATATATTCAAACTCGGATTTATTGACCTTCAAAAAGTAGCTGAGGAATCCATTGCAGGGAAAAAAGCAACTGAAGAATATAATTCTCTGGCTAAATTAAAACAGGAAGTCATTGATGGAAAAAGAAGGGCAATCGAAAACCTCAGGTTTAATCTTGAGATTCAGAAAGCTGGATTATCAGATTCTGCTTTGAGGAAAAAATTTGAAGAGATTGACAGACTCGAGACAGAACTCGAGAGATTCGGTCAGGATTCTGAAAAAGAGCTTGATTCAAAATATGATGAACTCTATAACAATATGCTTCAGGAAATTCTTACATTATCAAATATTATTGGTGAGAAAGAAAAATATACTTTGATACTCGATAAAGGTCAAATATTATATGGTGACGACAAAATAGACATAACTGACTCATTCATAAAAAAATACGATGAAACTAAAAAGCCTGTTTCATCAGGGATTGAAAGCAATCCAAAGAAATAAAAGGAAAGTTCTTACTTATGAAGCTTGAAGATATAGCAAAATTAGTAAATGGAGAAGTTTCTGGTGACCCTGAAATCGAAATTAAAGGAGTATCAGGAATACTTGATGCTAATCCAGGGGATATAACCTTTATATCTTCAAAGAAATATATTAAAGAAATCAGTAATTGTAAAGCGTCAGCACTAATTGTAAAAGAACCGATTGAAGGCATCTCTATTTCACAGTTAAAAGTTTCAAATCCTTATCTGGCTTTTGCAAAACTTCTTGAGTACTTTTATGTAAAACCTTTTTCTTGCAAAGGAATCAGTAAATCAGCGATTATTTCTGACAAAGCTACAATTGGTAATAAAGTAACAATCTTTCCTTCTGTTTTTATAAGTGAAGGTGTTGTTATCGGGGATGAAACAATTATTTATCCTTTTGTTTATATAGGAGAAAACAGCAAAATAGGTGAAAATTGCATCATATATCCAAACGTTACTATTAGAGAAAATGTCAAAATCGGCAATAAGGTTATTATTCATTCAGGCACAGTAATAGGCTCAGATGGTTTTGGTTATGTATTTGACAACGGTGTTCATAATAAAATTCCTCAGGTTGGTGGCGTTATTATAGAGGACAATGTTGAAATTGGCTCGAACGTATCAATTGATAGAGCCACACTGGGAAACACAATTATAGGGAAAGGGACAAAGATTGATAACCTTTCTCAAATCGCTCATAATGTAAAAATAGGCTCGAATTCATTAATAATTGCCCAGGTTGGAATAGCCGGCAGTACTGAAATTGGGGACTATGTAACACTGGGCGGTCAGGTTGGCATAGCTGATCACTCGAAAATTGAATCCCGGACCATGATTGGTGCGCAGTCAGGAATTATGGGAAACGTACCAAAAGGTATTTATTCAGGTTCTCCAGCTATTCCTCACAGGGAATGGCTCAAAGCCCAGGCAATTTTTGCAAAGCTTCCTGAAATGCACAAAAAAATAAAAGAACTGGAAGATAAAATCAAAGAACTTGAAGGGAGGAACAATAAATGATTGACACAAAAGAAATAAAACAACTTTTACCACATCGTTATCCCTTTTTGCTTGTTGATAGAATTATTGAACTCGAACCCGGCAAAAGAGCTGTTGGTATAAAAAATGTTACTATAAACGAAAATTTTTTCCAGGGTCATTTCCCGGGCAATCCCATTATGCCCGGAGTTCTAATCATTGAAGCCCTTGCACAGGTTGGCGGAATTCTGGCTTTTCGCTCTGGTGTTACACCTGGCAAGACAGTTTATTTCATGACCATAGAGAAAGCAAAATTCAGAAAACCTGTTGTTCCAGGTGACCAATTAAAACTTGAAGTTAGCATATTACACCAGAGGAGTCAGGTCTGGAAATTTTCTGGCAACGCTATAGTTGACGATAAAATTGCTGCAGAAGCAGAATTTACAGCAATGGTTACAGATAAGGAGATATAAAACATGGCAAAAGAAATTCATTCCACCGCTATTATCAACGCTCATGCAGAAATAGAAGATGAAGTTATCATTGGTCCATTCTGCATTGTAAATGAAGGGGCTTATATTAAAAAAGGCACAAAGCTTATCTCAAATGTTGTCATAGAAGGCAATGTTGAAATAGGCGAAAAATGTATCATATACCCCTTTACAAGTATTGGATTGCCGCCGCAGGATCTAAAATATAAAGGCGAAAAAACTGCTGTTAAAATTGGCAATAACAATACCATACGTGAATATATCACAATTCATAGAGCATCAGTATCCGGAGATGGAGTTACAACAATCGGGGATAATAATTTTCTAATGGCTTATGTACATATCGCTCATGACTGCAAGATTGGCAATAATATTATAATGGCAAACGTAGCCACACTGGGTGGACATGTTCAGGTTGAAGATTATGCAGTAATCGGAGGTCTTGTTGCTATTCATCAATTCACAAGAATTGGTGCATATGCGATGGTAGGTGGTTTTAGCGGAATCAATCAGGATATACCGCCATATACAATTGCTTCAGGCGCAAGAGTAAGACTCTATGGTTTGAACACAATTGGATTAAAACGTCACGGTTTTTCAGAGCAGACAATAAGTGAACTCAAAAAGGCTTACAAAATTATATTCAGGGAAAAACATACATTAAAAGAAGCCATTAAAAAAGTTCAGGAAGAACTGCCTTATACGGATGAGATCAAACACTTAATTGAATTTATACAGAAAAATAAACGTGGGATATGCAGAAAACAGGAAGATTAATTAATGAAGTCCGAGTCAGATAAAAAACTTGGCATTATTGCAGGAAAAGGCGAACTCCCTGCTTTAATTGCCACTGAAGCAAAATCCCTCGGATATTCAGTATTTGCTGTTGCTCTTGAATCTCTTGCAGATGAATCTCTCAGAGAATATGTTGATGAAATTAAATGGGTAAATGTCGGGAAATTTGGAAAACTAATTGATACCCTGAAAAAAGCAGGAATTTCCGAAGCTGTAATGGCAGGCAAAGTCTCAAAATCACTCCTTTATAAAAGTAATATTACTCCTGATCTCAGAGCTGTAAAACTTCTTTTTTCTCTTAAAGACAGGAAAGATGATTCGATCTTGCTTGCGATTACAGAGGAACTTGCAAATGAAGGAATTAAGCTTCTCGAGATAACTCAATTCAGTTCCAAGATTTTAATGCCAGAGGGGATACTCACCAAGAATAAGCCTTCGAAAGAGGAATGGAGAGATATTGAATTTGGCTGGAAAATCGCAAAAGAAATTGGTGGACTCGATATAGGTCAAACAGTTGTTATAAAAAATTGTGCTGTAATGGCAGTTGAAGCAATTGAAGGTACTGATGAAGCTATAAAGAGAGGATGCGAACTTGCTGGCAAAGGCGCAGTAGTAGTAAAAGTCAGCAAACCAGGCCAGGATATGAGATTTGATGTTCCTACTGTAGGACCCCGGACATTAAACGTAATGAAAAAATACGGAGGCAGTGTACTTGCCGTGGAAGCTGGAAAAAGTCTTATTCTTTCTAAAGAGGCTTTAATAAAAGAAGCCCAGAAGTCCGGTATTTCTATTGTAGGCTTTACACCTGAAAAAAGTAGTTTACAAAGCTAACAATATTACAAGCTATCAATACAGTAAGCCGGCAAGTTATCAACCCTAAAAATGCAATTAGAATAATGTAGATGTTGCAAGAAAACTTATTTCTTTATACAACAACCCCCTTTATCCCCCTTTTCTAAGGGGGAATTAATTAAAGTTATCCCCTTTTCTAAAGGGGAATAGTTAAGGTTTCACAAATTACCAGTCTTCATTCCCCTCTAACAAGAGGGGTGTCACAAAGTGACAGGGTGTGTAGACTTTGCGCTATGCTATTTTTCGTAAAAATCGTAAAGCGTAAATCGTGAAGTGTTAAAAAACGTGCTGACGTGATTACAGTTTCTGACGGTGTCAGGGGGTTGTCCCCTCTATAAAGAGGGGTGCAGGGGTGTGTTTAAATTCAATTTGTATAATAAAAATGTTCATAGCCTAAATCAATCAAATTAACTTGTTCTTGAATAAAGTACCTTTCCATATTTCTTTATCTCGCCCAAAAGTGTATCTTTTTTTGCTGATCTGTAATCATCCGTGGAGTATCCGACTGGCTCTACAATAGAAAGATATTTTGCCAGAGCCTTTGCAAGCTCACTTTGAATATCAATAATCCTTCTTTTTCTAAATGAGGATGAAATTACCGCAATGTCAATATCCGAATGCTCATGAGGCATTCCCTTAGCATAAGAACCATACAGTATTATTTTATCTACCGTAATATTATTCTCTCTAAGGGAAGAAATAAGTTCCCTGACTATTTCTTTTATTTCACTTTTAGTATATTTTTCTTTAACCATCGCACAATTTCCCTTGTAATCTTTAAGTATTGTTTTGCCAAATTCTCATCAAATTCTTTAGATAATCTTCTGAAATCCTCAGGATATCTCGTTGGTACACTTTGAAGATTTATTTTATCTATAAACATCTGATGTCTTTCGGGCAACTCAATGTTTGCCAGGCTGATTAATTTATTAAGGTTATGTGTATAAGGCGGCATCTTTCTAAATTTCTCTGAATAAACCGCTTTAAGCATTTTTTCCAGGCTTAGATGACACATAAAAACTACATATATATAACGTTTATTTTTTAACAATGCTGATGCAGTTTTAATATCGTAATCAGCTGAGAGAAGCCAATTGGATGTTATTGATTTCATGTTTTTTATTATAACAAATCAGTAGCGTACACTATAAAGTGTTATAGTTAAGTTCTTTCAGCATTACCAATTGATACTCTTCGAGCTATCTACTTTCACCTTTTTTGACTTAAGCAACCCCAGAATACCCATTGATGACAACAATTTCATTATTGCCTTAAACACCTTGCCTCTCAAACTATACGGCTGATACAAATCCCATGCCTTCTTTGTAAGCTCAGGGTCTGTCGGGATTATACATCTACAGTTCTTTTTTGAAGGAAGAGCTATATAGTTGGTGATTTCTGATTTCCAGAGATACTGTGACTCCACTGGCTTAATCTTAAGGATTTTTCTTTTATGTGCTTACGGTTACTTTCGCTTTCCAGCTTGCAGGCTTGCTCGCTTGTTAGCTGTTTTAACATAGAACAATTTTTTCGGTTTATTGCAAGATGTGAGGCCGAAGGGGTTTGTGAAGGTATGTGGAAGAAGCTAAAGTTAATGTAATAATCCTTTAGATTTAAGAATCTCTAAATATTCCTTTCTCCAAATTTTACATTCCTGAAGATCTTTGAATTGTATTTCACTGAGTTTTAGCTGCTGACGTATAAAATATCTTAACTTTCCCTTTAATTCACCTTTTTTATGAGGCACCTTAGACCATAGAATAATTTTATCATTTACTTTTAAAAAGGCTAAGGAATCTCTTCCCTCCCTTATCTCCATATTTAATTTTTCAAAAATCTGCGCAGCATCTCTGACTTTCAATCAGAAACCCCTGTCTTTTCCAGTATTCCTGAAAGATAATCCCAGACTTTTTGGGGCAAAACACCCAATTGGTCCTTATTGCTTTCAAGCTCAAAATATAAATCATTTATAGTCTTTCGGAGGTCTTCTAATGCTTCACTTTCTGTTTCACCATGTCCAAAAACATCTATATCATAACAATACGCTATTACTCCATCTGAATCAATTTCTAAATATACAGCTAATGGTTGTTTTAATTTCAGTGAAGGATTGTGTAAGCTGTAAAGTAAGATAGGTTTTCTCTTATTTAATTCATCTACCTTCGGCAAGATGTCTGAAATTATTAAATCTCTTAGACCCTTTATTTCACTTTCCAGATTTATAGTTTTACTCATATTTACAACCTCTTTTATTCTTTTAGATTGCAATATTATAGCATAACCTCTTGCTTTCTCATCTTCTTATCTTCTCATCTGCCAATCTTCTTATATTCTCAACCTTATAACTTCTTCATAAATCCAAAGCAGTCTTTTTGCGTTGCTCTTAGCTCTACGCTCTTTTCACGCACTCACGGATGTTTGTCGTTTAACATCGAACATAGAACGTAGAACGGTTTTTTATAAAAGAACGTCGAACGGTTTTTTTACGTTCTTACGTTTTACGTGCTTCACGGTTTTTTCGCTTGCCAGCTTGCAGGCTTTTTCGCTTTTTCGCTTGCTCGCTTGTTTAACATAGAACAATTTTTTAGAAGATCCAAAATCAGAGTGAGGTTTTATACATATTGTTGATGGTGTTTCTCAACTCACAGGATGAAAAAATGTAAAAAATCCTGCATGATTAGATTTTTATTTCAATGCCTGTTTTTTTTATCTCGTAGATTAAAGGTATCCAGGTATCCTTTTCATATGATTTATCAGATATGGGAACTGGTTCAAGACGGCTATCTATGGTACCTGCGATTCTGAAAAGAGCCATCCCCTCTTTAACCTTGTCTTTACCAAAATGCCCCGAAATCACAGCAACATCAATATCACTATTGGGGCCTGCTTTTCCAGATGCATGAGAGCCATAAAGAACAAGATGTTTAACAGGTATTCCGTGCTTTCTAAGTTCTTTCCCGAATTTCCTGATTGTTTTTATAACTTCCCTTTTATCCATCGGAATATTTTCCTTATCTCCTTCAACTGAGCAGCAGTATAAGTCTTTGTGCACTTCTTGTAAAATGCCTTTGCTGCATCGGGATATCTCCCCTCAAAATGAAACTCCATAAACTCGCGTAATTTTATCATTATCTGCTCAGGGAACTTCTTACCGGATTTCTCTGCTAATAAGGGCAGTGAATGACTAAAGGGTGCATGTTTTTTTGTATTTTTTACCACAAAAGCCTTGAGGATTTTTTCCAGAGCCAAATGTCCCATAAAAAGTGCATATGGATACTTCCTGGTTTTTAACAGAACACTTGCAACACTCAGATCATACTGAGCCCCTTCAAGCCAGTATTTTACCGTTTTATTGAAATCAAATTCTGACATAATTTCTTAATATAATTATATCATACGGCTCTTCTATTAACCTCTTCTCACACTGATTTCCAGGTTTGTTTATCAAATGTATTGTTTTTCTCCCATTGACCCATTTACCATTAAATCGTCCGCTTCTGTAAATTGTAAAATGTCAATTTCCGCAAATCGTAAAGCGTAAAATAAACGCTATAAACGGTTTTTTTCGCTTGCTCGCTTGTTAGCTTGCCAGCTTGTTAGCTGTTTTAACATAGAACGGTTGTTTTATATTAAACGCAACGAACTCAATAAACTCAATGAACGTAATAACCCTATAAACGGTTTTTTACGTGTTTTTGGTTTTACTTTACCGGTGATAAAACTGAACGCTGCACCGACGCCAAGCTGAACTGCCTTGCTCCTTCCCTTATGTGCAGCCATCCATTGTTCCTGCTTCGGCGCACCAAGAGATACAAAAAGAATGTTAGCGCCGGAATCATTGATCCGTTTCATGTACGTTTCGTCTTCTTCTTTTGTCAGCGGTCGAATAAAGGACAAAAAACAATGTGACTATTTCTTCGTCCTGATGAACCTGCCGAAGTTTTCCAAAAAAGTTTTGATATCAGGGAGGCGTGATTCAAGTATCCTGTAAAGTTCGTTGTCGTCAACTTCCCAATAGATATGGACAAGTCTATTCCTGAACCGGGCCATCTGAATTAATGTTGGGGTAAATTCTTTGCTAAACGCGCCCACTTCAGCCATGACCTTAAAGGTATCGGCATAATCTTCAGGGGTCCTGAAACCGTTTTTCGCAATGACATGATTGCAAAGATCTATCATACCTTCAATTGCAACAATAAGATTATACTTGGCGCTGCCGATTTTATGCCGGTCTGAAAGAAATTCTTCTTCAGATAAGGCTTTCAGTTCCTCAAGCCTTGCCAGTGAAAGGAGTATTTCTGACGTAATCTTTCTGACCTTGTCCTGATTAAATTCCAAAACCGATCGTCTCCTTCAGATACATTGCGCGGAAAAATGCAAAATCGAAATATCTTGACAGCGTGATTTCCTGAAACTCCACCCGCTCATCTTCGTCCCTGATGAGCAAGGGAACTCCTTCCCTGATAACATGATATCTGAAGGAAAGAGGGGCGCTGTTCAGAATTCTCACATCTACAATCCTGCCTGTCACCTGTATTAACTTTGTTTCCAGATCAAGCTCATATTCCAACGCAGATCCGGGGAACTCTTTCAGGAAAACGGCAATATCAATGTCATGGAACGTATCTTTTTCCGTGAAAGAACCATGCAGGTATGCAAAGGAAATTTCCTCATGCTTCTGTAATTCCTGTATAACGATTGCCCTTATTGTCTCTTTGCTTTTTAACATATCCCTTAAAAGGTTTTCCTGATTCAATAAATATTATCAAGCCTGCTGCAAAGAGAGCAAGCGCTTTTTCAATTGTTAACCACACTATAAATTAGGGGGGAAGCGCAATCTTCTTATTATTCACTGTTCCGGGTTCAAGATTTCAGGTTCCTTGTGCCCATTTATCATAGCGCGATGCACCATTTCCTTGCACGTCGTAAGTGCAAGTTTTTTAGGTCAGGGTCTTTTAAGCGTTCGTTGCGTTTATTGCGTTATTGAGTTCGTTGCGTTTGTTGCATTATTGAGTTGATAGCGTTCAATTCAAAAACTGTTCATTGCGTTATAGCGTTTATTGCGTTATTCTTTTTCACCGTTTCACAAGTTGTATGAAGGTTCTTATGAGGAATTCAGGAACCAGAGACATGCGATAAATCGTCAGCTTCTGTAAATCGTGAAGCGTAAATCGTGAAGCGTCAATTTCCGTAAAGCGTAAATCCGTGAAGCGTAAAGTGTTGTTTTCCCGTAAAGCCTAAAATGAACGCAACAAACGCTATAAACGCTATGAACGGTCTTTTCTGATATTTCAAGGCATAACCCTTGCGATTATTATCAGTGAAGTAATAGGTCGTATTTCCTGATAACAATGTCCCAGTTATATTTTTCCTTTAATATTTTCTCATAGTACTTGAGTATTTTTTCCCTGTCGGTCTCGCTGAAATCTTGTTCCATAAAACTGATCAACCTGTAAAAACCTGCACGTCGGAAGTGCAGGTTTTTTACAGAAACGGTTATCTTTTTCTTTTTATCATCTGGAGTAAGATTCGCATGAGGAATTCAGGAACCAGAGACATGCGGTAAATCGTCTTCTTAGGCTGCTGGGGTAGACAGAAGAGCCACTCAAGACAATAAATGGTAATTAAAATAATGTTTTCTCAGAAACCTAAAATAACTCTTAAGATGATGCAGTGTATATCTATTGATGGCCATTTCAGACAAGAGAGGGGAAATACTTTTTCTTGTGCCTTTGTATTCAATTACCAGGTCTGGATAATACACGACTTTATATCCATGTTCCCAGAATCTCTTGCACCAATCCATATCCTCAACATACATGAAGTAGCCTTCATCAAACAAACCCACTGTTTCAATAGCCTTTTTCTTAATCATCATAAAGGCACCAACAATCCAGTCAACAGGCTGAATTTTGTTATAGTCAAAGTCAGCACGTAACAACACCTCTTTTTTGTATAAAATTCTTTTAAAGACTCTTCTAAACAATCTCATGGGCGTCATAAAGTTTCGACAAGAATCCTGTAATTCCCCATTCTGGTCAATTATCTTTGGGCCGATTACACCTATATCAGGAACTGACATAAGATAATGATACGCTGAATTAATATCATTTAGGATTCGTACGTCAGGATTTGTTATCACAATGCATTCACCCGACGCATTTTTAATTCCTGCATTCATTGCTTTTGCAAATCCAAGGTTTTCTCTGTTAAAAACCCATTTCAATTCACTATTTTCTTTTTTAAGTTCTTCTTGCCTTTCTGAAGGATATTGAGAATTTGATGTTATAATAATCTCATAGCTGATACTTTTACATTTTTTTCTTATAGAACTCATACATTCCTGAATATCTTCAAGTGAATGATATTCAATAAGAACAAATGAGAGGTCATGCACCTGCATTGCTTAACTGGTTCGAAAAGTTCTTTCTAAGAACTCATTAATAACTGTCCCGGCATTTCCTCTTTTGAAAGGTTTAGGGGTAAAGGATTCTACAGATCGCATTTTATCTTCTAAATCATTGATATCGTAAACACCAACAATGTAACCTTCCGCCTCCAGAGCTTTCACCAGTTCTTCCTGAGAGTGGTTATGTTCACCTTTCACTCTTGGAACTGCGATCACCTTTTTGTTTTTCCTAATACATTCCGAAAGAGTTCCATACCCGCCATGACTGATGATAAACGATGCATCATTTATATATCTTTCCATCTCTGTACTAGTGAGAAACTTTTTTGCCTTAGCATACTTAAAATGATAATCAGTATAGCCATGCTGAATAATTATGTCTTCATTAATCCTGCTTGCTATCTCATCAATTTTAGCTGCAAGACGTGTAAAAGGAATGGGGACGTTACCAAGTGTCACAAATATCATACTAAACCGATATACTTTGCTTCAGGATAATATTTTTCTAAAGCCCTCCACTGAATAAGAAATAGATCGCAATGCTTATATAGAAATAATCCTGTATGTGAAGGATTAACAACATTAGCAGCAGATTCGATAAAAACTATCTTTGATCTAAGTAAATATTTACTTATAAGAACCGTAGGAGCAGCAATCCCCGCGCCGGTTGAAATAACAACCTTTGGCTTTTCTTTAAATATGTGGTAAAAAGACTGAAGAGTATTAATAAAATATTTTAGGAGAGATTTGTGCGGGTCAATAATAAAATAATGAGGGAACTTTTCTAGTAGTTCTTGAGTATGTTTAGTTTTATAAGTTACATAATATTTATTGCCTATAACATTTTCAGTAGCATCTATCAGTTCCCTGAGATGACCGCCATGGGAAGAAATAAGACATATTTTGATGTCATTCTTTGTCTTTGACATATTTTTCCTTGTAAGCTAATAGAAAATCTTCGAGCAAAACATAGTTACTATATTTTTTTTTCAATTCATTTTGAGGATCATAGAAAATGATGGGTGGTTCATCTGATCTCATTTTTTCATCAATCTTTGAGAGATCAAATGCATAAATATCCATTGGAAACTTATGGATAAAAGATAGTGCTCTTTCAGACATAATCCAAAATAGTGCTTTTACCCAACTTACAACACTTTTTTTAGGAAAAACACGCAGATCAAAATCAGAGGTTGTCTTGAATTCATTTCGAGACAAGCTACCATAAGATGCAGCACCTAACAAATATTTTTGAGAATTAATTCGTTCAGAAAACTTTTCAATATATTGAATAAAACTCGATGGTTCATTGTTAAGTTTACCAAGATTATGTTTTAAAACATAAAAATGGCCATTAAAGAACATGTTTATTGTATGTGCAATTATGAACGAAAATAATAAATTAAGCCCTATTTTATAAAAAAGTAGAGTTAGTAATAAGTCTAAAAAAAGCTTGAATGTTTTTTCACGAATATCCATATAAAGTATTCCTTGAAAAAGCCAATACGAAAAAACAACCCCAATATTAGTTTTTAGAATTTTTATTAATAAAGGGTTTTGTATCCAGCTAGGAATACTTTTTTTATTCATTTTAACGTTAGCTTATTAAGAACAGCCTTCAATGTCTCCTCCGGCATTCCATTGTTATCAATAATAGTCCAATTGAATTCTTTTGAACATGCCATATAAAGCTCATATCTTAGTTTAAAGTTCTTATCAAATTTAACATCGGGTCTGCTTTCAAATATTTTTTCAGGCTCTCTTGCTAAAAATATAACTTCATGAGGTCTTGGTAGTAACTTTAAAAATGCTTTACCAAGAGATGTTTTGTAGAGATTTGTATTTTTTGTATCAACCATTACATCAATCAAAGTATCATAAGCGCCCCTGTCGCAAACGAGTATTTCATTATTTTTATTAGTTCTTGGCCTTACTTTAAAAACAGTTACCAACCAAGTATCAACTAACTGAAAGAAAATAAATAACCAAGAGATGACTTTAGACTTTTCGAAATCATGATAGCCTACAGTTACACCATTATGTTTTTCATAATAATTCAATCCAATAAGTCTGCAAAATCCGAGCAAGGGTTTTGAAATTATATTGTTGAAGCGTGACCAGAGATGTGACGTTAATATATCTCTCTTATTAAGTTCATCGATTAGCTTCTCTGCAAAGAAAGTCTTGCCCGAACCATCAGCTCCTGTCAGGTAAATTATCTTTGGAAGGTCTAACAATCTGTACCTCTTGAGTCTAAAGAATTACTGAAAGGAATTTATTAGTAATATCTTGCCATGTAGGGTATTTGGACATATATGAAATGCATTTATCTCTAAATGAATTGTAGAGATTTGAATCGTGAGCCATATTTATAATGGCATCTGAAAGAGCTTCTTTATCGCCTGGTTTAACAATAATCCCTCCGTCTTTTATCATCTCGGGCATACCATCAATATCAGTAGCGATAACCGGTTTTCCCATAGCCATAGCCTCAAGCGCCCCTAACGGCATATCAGAGGGGACAAGTATAAAAGGCAGCACCACAGCATCTGATGCATAGAGATATTCTGAAACTTTTTTCTTATCCAGAAATCCACTGAAAAGTTTTACCTTATTTAATATACCGTATTTCTTAATTAGCTTTGTAACTCTTTCAATTTCAGTTTTATCATTGGTCCTTGCCAAAATAAGTAGAAGAACATTTTCTATCTTTTGACATACTTCATTGAATGCATCTATCAAAATGTTTATACCACGAATTTGGTACAGAGAACCCATATAGGTAAAAATTTTTTGTCCTTCTGGAAGGCCCAATGAATTTCTTAAAACAGATATGTTTTCAATATTAAACTGCTTTTCAATATTTCTATCATAGCCTGGTGGTATGACGGTCACCTTTGAGGCACAAGCGTTCCTATTTTTTAGTATATCAGCATTCCTTTCACTAAGAACCACTGCCTTCTTGACAAATTCAGAATTTATAAGATCAATTGTAAATTTCAACGGCACTGCTGCATTCTTGTAATGTGATGCTAACTGCCTAAAAGGGACATTAAGCGTTTGGGCTTTTTTAACTTCCGAAAATGTATAAAAAGGTCCAGTAAACAGGAGTACAAAAGGTTTATTCACAGCCTTCAGTTTTTTATTAAATAAATAAGTTAACGGTGATGATGACCAGACAATAATATCAGTTTCTTTAAAAAGTTTTACTAATTCATAAGTGCTGAAAAGATTTTTTCTACTTACAGCAAATACATCACACCCACCTATATTGTTCTTTTCAACCGTATCAGTATTCTCTACTGATATAACTGAAACATTATTGCCTTTCCGAGTTAACCCCTTCGCTATTTCATAAAGATACCGCCATGGCATTAATCGGAGGTTTTCGTTTTTAAAGTCATGACAGCAGAAAAGAACATTCATTTTTCTGTCAAAATATCGTAAAGGGCATCAAGATTTCTCTTGCTGTGGAGTTCCGCTACTATCTTCCTATTTTTCTCTCCCATGCTTTTTCTTAGCTCAGGGTTATCAAGCAGTGTATTCAGCCCTGTTGAGAGAGCCTTCGGATCATTTGGCTTCACAAGAATTCCATCCTTGACCAGTTCTTTGATTGCTCCGACTTCAGTTGAAACAACCGGCATACCTGCTGCCATTGCTTCCATTAAGACAACGGGAATACCTTCCCTTTCGGAAGAGAGACAGAATATGTCGCAATTATCATAAAAAAAGCTTAATTGTCTCTGATCCATCTTGTCAAAAATAATCACCTTATCGGCAATTCCTTTTTTTTCTGCGATTTCCCCAGGGTTCTCTGGCCCAAATCCAATTAATATTAATTGAATGTCATTACGGTTCAGTAGCTTGATTGCCTCAAGAAGCACATCAAATCTTTTTTCGCTGACAAACCTACCTACCCACAGGATTCTTTTTATCTCTTTTTTGCCATATAAATCCATATCAATAAATAGTTTTACAATTCTGATTTTGTCTTTAGGTACTCCATATTCCTTTACCAGTTTATCAAAGTTTTGCTCCGATACAGCGATAATTAAGTCACAGTATTTAAGAGAATGTCTGAACATCCTCTCATTTGGGTTTGTCACAAACTCATGTGCATGGATCGTCACTGAAAGGGGTAGATCAAGAATCCTTTTGCAAAAGTAGCCTATAAAAAGTTTCCGATCCCCAAAATGGCAATGGATTTTTTTTATACCAATGCGTTTCATAATATTTGAATAATAAAGGGCAATCATAAAATCAGCGAGTGACGAAAATTTCAAAGCTTCAATTAATAAAATCATATTTTTAAATGGAGATTTAATGAACAGAAGCGGAAAGAAAAGTAAAACATTCAAAACCTTAAACCTATAATATTCCCATTCCTTTTTAGGAGAATATATGTCAATTTCTTTAAATTTTGTAGCAAAAAGCACAATCCTTAAACCTTTTTTATAAAGCTCATCAACTTCCCTGTAAATAAAAGGCTCAAGGCCGTTTATCATAGAGACAATATAGGCAATTTTAATTTTAGAATTCATTTGGTTTTTGTTTATATAAGTCTTTTTTTATAACCAAACTTAAAAGAGGGAAATATAAAAAAACAACTGAATAAATGTAATTATGAAATAATTGAGCACTTGGACTTAATAGAAAATGATAAAGTAAACTACAAAGTCCAAGTATTCCAATTGTCTTTACCTCTATATTTGAATTTTTTGCAATCTTTAACGACGATTTAAAAAGCGACCAAAAAAACCATAAATATATTATGATTCCAATTAACCCCAAATTGAATATTACTAAAAGGTATTCATTCTCAATTTGAACTGTTCCAGGGTCAACTAAGTTCATATTATATTTTTGACTCCACATATAGTTTGCACCTCCAGGCCCTAAACCTGTTATTATTTGCCAAAGGGTCATATTGTTCCATACATATAACATTGGAATTGTTCGACCACCAAGCATTAAAAATACTTTCTCTTTTAAATCATATCCATAGCTATTTAAATAAAATCGCTCTCTAAGAGGTTCTAAAAAATAAATAACTAATAGTATCACTAAGAAAAAAGATAAAATCTTCATTACTGAAGCTTTATGTTTATAGATAAGCAATTCAATCATAGCTATCGTAATTAAAGTTAGGATTATTGCGCTTCTTGTAAAGGTTGAAATACATAGTATACCCCATAAAATCATTAATAAATAACCCTTATATGATTTTAAATAATATCTATTACGTAATAATACATAAGAAACTATCACCAAGAACCCCATAACGAGTCCATACGTTTCCGCGGCGCCAATTCCCGCAAACCTTTTTACGCCTTCAGGAGAGGAGCGCAATAGTATTTCACCAGTAAAAAGCCATAATACAAAGGGTGCAATGGCTAATCCACCCCCCCACAAAATTACAAACTTAACTATCCATCTCGCGTGTATTGACTTCACATAAGAAACAAAAAATGCCGAAAAAACAAGCACATATGAGATTCTAAATAAATAACGATTTGCTTCTGAATAAGAAGGAGAAAAGGGATAAAGTATTAAGCTCAACAATAAAAGTATTGTAAGTGGCAAATTAATTTTGAGTGAATCAAAAAATTTAAAGGGCTGTTTCAAGAGCCAAATTGTATATAAGCTAAATAAAAAAATACCGACTATTGTATGAACCTCTCGTATTAAAGGAGACTGCGGTTTAAATTCGTATAACCAATAATTAAAAGGGAAAATACTACAAATTAGTGTTAACAATAAAATTATTTTCATTACAAAATAGAGTTTGGCATTTTTTCACCAACTACTATAATTTGGCTTGAAGTCCAACGAGTATTTAAAAAAAATGTGAGATATCCAAGAATTAAATTAATTGAATGTATTAAAGAGAAAAATAAATTTCTAAACTTACCTTTAAATGGCCAAGATACACATGCAATATTTATAGGCCCATAATGTGCTGCAAATAATATTTTGTAAGATTCTATCTGTTCAAAGTAACGTTTAAAATTTTTACCCATTAACTCTAAATTATGGTCGTTGCTTAAATCATATCCTACAAAACGAGCAAGCCAATAATACATAGCACTTTTAGAAAAATTGGGTATAATAATTATAATTTTTCCTCCAGGTTTTACTAATCTAATATGCGCTTTGATAACCTCATCGATATCGAGAAAATGCTCAACGAGTCCGTTCGAAAATGCTACATCAAAATAATTTTTATATTTACTTTGAAATGCACTATCAAAAATGTCAGAACAGATAACCTCACACAATATTTTCCTTCTATTCATTATTTCTTTGGTCATCTCACAGCCGATTTCAGAATAATCAACAGAATATAAATCAAATCCATATGTATTTTTAAAATAAATAAGCCATTTACTCGAAGCTCCTCCTAACTCTATAAGTCTCCTATAATTTGAGTGTTTTAAATATTTTTTAAATAACAAAATCAATTTCAAATTATTAGGAAGCCATTTAGTAATTGTTTCACGATTAAAAAAACCCACAAGCTTTTTTTTAGTCTCCCATTTTACATTCCAAAGATTTTTATTTGTAAGTCTATTTTTTGTCATAATTTTTAATTACACGTCAATGATAGTCGATCTTTTGTATATTTTTATTATTTTTTGTGAAATATTTTCCCAGCCAGCTCTTTTGATAATTCCTCCACCTTCTCTAAATACATCAAAATTAGATAAATTGCTTATCAAATACTTACTAATTTTATCAGCAAATATGCGTTCATCCTTTTTATTAACTACTTCACCCAAATGGTCATTAGAAATCCATACTCTTACATCTCCAACATTTGTTGTAACAACAGGAACTCCACATGCCAAGCTCTCTTTAACAATTATAGGACTTGCTTCAAAATAAGAACTCAATACGAGGACATTTGTACAATTGATTATTTCGGGCAACTTATGATGTTCAACCTCTCCTAAGAATATGACCGAATCACTAAGATTTAAGTCTTCCACTAATTTAACTAAATTATCTTTTTCTAACCCTCTACCAATAATAAACAATTTTGCATTTTTAATTTTATCTTTAACATATTTAAATGAACGAATTATAAAATCAATATTTTTTCTCCATAAATATCCTAAAATTAGAATAAATAAAAAACCAATCCAAAAAAATATTTTATTTATAATTTT
>FWPV01002789.1_pt1 | contig 41495 bp, 32 predicted proteins | sample 2228371 | NCBI WGS metagenome assembly FWPV01 (sample SAMEA103939776, study PRJEB20133) | metagenome
CAGCCGTCAACGTCGTCTTGCCATGGTCAACGTGACCAATGGTCCCGATGTTCACATGCGGTTTCGTCCGTTCAAACTTTGCCTTCGCCATTGCGCTTGTCCGCCCTTGTTCAGATCGGGCCCGGAAGCGGCCCCTGGTCATACGGGCGGCGACTTAGCCTTTGGGCGCGGGAAATTCAAGCCTGATCGGGCCCTGCGGCAAGGTGGTGCTTTGCCGGGGGCATCGGCCGGCCTATCTTCGCTGCATGATGTCGGATACCCCCTCTCCCCTGCCCGCCCGCGTGCCCCTGCACACCGAACCGATGGGGGTCTGGGCCAGCTTCCGCGCCGCACAGCGCAACGTGCTGGAACTGATCCCGGAGATCGCGACACGGGTGCCGATCCTGTCGGGTCGGACGGGCAAGCGGTGGCACATGCTGATGGACCCCGACGGGCTTCGCCGGGTGCTGCGCGACAAGGTCGACGACTACCCGAAATCCGTCGTCACCAAGCTGATCCTCGAACCCGCCATCGGCGACAGCCTGTTCGTGGCCGAGGGGGCAGAGTGGATGTGGCAGCGGCGGACGGCGGCCCCGGTCTTCTCGCACCGCAACGTCTCGGCCCTGGGGCCGGTGATGACGGCTGCCGCCGAACGGTCGGTCGCGCGGCTGGACAGGGCGGTCGGGCGCGCTGCGGATCTTTTCGAAGAGATGGTCACGGCAACCTTCGAAGTCATCGCCGATGTCACCTTTTCGGACGGCTCAGGCTTCGACCGGGCGGCGGTGCACGAGGCCATCGAGCAGTATATCGGTGCGACGGCCAAGGTGTCGCTGCTGGACATCCTGGGCGCGCCGCCCTGGGTGCCACGGCCGAACCGGATGTTCACCGGATCGGCAATGCGCGCGACAAAGCGGCTGGCCGACCGGGCGATCGAGGCGCGCAAGGCCGACGGCGCAAAGGCCCCGCCCGACCTGCTGGATCTGCTGATGGCGGGGTCAGACCCTGAAAGCGGGCGGCAAATGACGACAGCGGAACTGCGCGACAACCTCTTGACCTTCATCGTCGCGGGGCACGAGACGACGGCGCTGACCCTCGGCTGGGCGCTGTATCTTTGCGCCCACGACCCTGCTGTGCAGGCGGCAGCGCATGCAGAGGCGGCAGCGGTGCTGGGCGACCGCGTGGCGACGGTGGCCGATGTCGCGAAGTTGCCCCTGGTGCGCCGGATCGTGGACGAAACCTTGCGGATGTATCCCCCGGCAGCCTTCCTGTCGCGCACGGCGATGGCCCCCGACACCCTCTGCGGCCGCGAGGTTCGTCCGGGCGACACGGTGATCCTGCCGATCTATGCGCTGCACCGGCACAGGCTGCTGTGGGACGACCCAGACGCCTTCCGTCCCGACCGCTTCGCCGACCCAAAGGCCGTGCCGCGGTTCCAGTATCTGCCCTTCGGCGACGGCCCGCGCATCTGCATCGGCGCAAGTTTTGCCCTGCAGGAAGCGGTGATCGTGCTGGCAACGCTGCTGGCGCGGTTCCGCTTCTCGGCGATCCCGGGCAAGGTGCCGAAGCCGGTGATGATCCTGACACTGCGGCCGCAGGGCGGCGTCTGGCTGAAGGTAGAGCGGGCAAGATAGCGGCGGCGCCCGCAGATTTGCAGTGGCGCCCGGTTGGAGCGGTAGTATAGAAATGCTCGCACATTCGGCCCCGCCGCGTCGGGCTGGTCTCAGGCGGAACACTGTCGCGCGCTGGCGTGCCGGAGTGGAAAAAGGCAGATGTTCAAGGCGTTTCTCGGCAAGACCCACGAACGGCTGATCTTCAACAGACGTGTCGGCGTTCTGGTAAAGCGGATCGGGGCCCTGGTTCCGTCCGGCAGCACCGTGCTTGATGTTGGAACCGGGGACGGCCAGATCGCCCGGATGATCGGTGCCGAACAGTCGGGCACATCGGTGCGCGGCATCGACATCATTCTGCGGGAAAAGACCCATATTCCGGTCGAGCTCTTTGACGGGCAGGTGATTCCGGTCGGGGACAAGGGCGTTGACGTCGTGACCTTCGTCGATGTCCTGCACCACACCGACGATCCCGGGGTGCTGATCACCGAGGCGGGCCGGGCCAGCAGGACCTGCGTGATCATCAAGGATCATCTGTCCGAAAACCGGTTCGATCACTTCACCTTGCGGCTGATGGACTGGGTCGGCAATGCGCCGCACGGTGTGGTCCTGCCCTATAACTACGCGTCGCGCGCGCAGTGGGAGCAGTGGTTCGCCAAGGCAGGCCTGAGGATCGAGACCTTCGAGACCGACATTCCCCTGTATGCCTTCCCGTTGAACATGATTTTCGGCCGCAAACTGCATTTCGTCGCCCGTCTCACGCCCACCGCCTGACATATCGCGCGAAAATGCCCCTGCGGCCCGGCACTTCGCACCTCAGGCGAACCTGTTGTCCCGCGGGAAACCGCGCGGGGCCATCTTGCCTGCGCTGGCGCGCGCGCCTTGCCATTCGGTCAGGTCGGTTTCCGTGCGGGTGCGCCCGGCGGGATCTTTCCAGGACAGGCCCGCAGCTTTCGTGAAGGTGATCGCGTCCGAAAGCCCGCCATCCTTGTATTTCTGCAACCTCAAGCCCTTGCCCTTGGGCATTTCCGGCAGCTCTGACAACGGGAAAACCAACATTTTCCGGTTGTCTCCGACCACGGCGATGCTGTCGCCGGTGACCGGGACGCAGACCGCCGTCTTCACGCCGTCGCGGACCGTCAGCACGGCCTTCCCGGCCTTGGTCTGGGCCAGAAGCTCTTCCGACGGCACGATGAACCCGTCGCCTGCGCTTGACGCCAGCAGATACTTCTGCCCCGGCCGGTAGATCAGCAGATCGGTGATCCCGGTGTCGTTCGGCAGGTCCACCATCAGCCGCACAGGTTCGCCCATGCCGCGCCCTCCCGGCAGGTTCGCGCCCAGAAGCGTGTAGAAGCGACCGTTCTCGGCCACGAGCAGGATCTTGTCCGTCGTCTCGGCGTGGAAGGCAAAGCGGGGGCCGTCGCCATCCTTGAACTTCTGGTCCGCCGCCAGGTCGACATGGCCCTTCATCGCCCGGATCCAGCCCATCCTGGAGCAGATCACGGTGATCGGCTCACGGTCGATCATCGCCTCGTAGGGGATGTCCGGCGTTTCCGTGGCATCTGCAAACTGGGTGCGGCGGGCACCAAGGACGGTGGCCTTGCCATAAAGCTTGCGCACCTCGTTCAGGTCGGTGCCGACCCGCTTCCACTGGCGGCGGTCACTGGCCAGAAGATCGGCCAGGTCGGCGCGTTCCTTGGTCAGCACATCGCGTTCGGCGTTCAGCTCGATCTCCTCCAGCCGCCGCAGGGACCGCAGGCGCATGTTCAGGATGGCTTCCGCCTGGTTTTCCGTCAGCACCCCCCGCCCTGTCGCCGGGGGCCGGTAGTCGCGGTCGGATGTGGCGCGGATGTGCGATCTTGACCAGTCCTCGGCCATCAGGGCGGCCTTGGGGTCGTCGTCGTATCGGATAATGTCAATCACGCGGTCAAGGTTCAGGAACGCGATCAGAAGACCACCCAGGATCTCCAGCCGGGCGTCGATCTTTTCGATCCGGTGGGTCGTGCGCCGCTGCAACACATCGCGGCGGTGGTCCAGAAAGGCGCGCAGCACCTCTTTCAGCGAGCAGACCTTCGGCACCTTGCCGTCGATCAGCACGTTCATGTTCAGCGAGAACCGCACTTCCAGGTCCGAGTTGCGGAACAGGCTGCCCATCAGCACGTCGGGATCGACGCTGCGGGTCCGGGGTTCCAGGATCAGGCGGATGTCCTCGGCGCTCTCGTCGCGGACATCGGCCAGAAGCGGCACCTTCCTGATCTGGATCAGCTCGGCCAGCTTCTCGATCAGCTTCGACTTCTGCACCTGATAGGGGATCTCGGTGACGACGATCTGCCAGGTGCCGCGGCCCAGATCCTCGACCTGCCACCTGGCGCGGGTGCGGAAGGCGCCGCGCCCCGTGCGATAGGCCTCAACGATGCTGTCGCGGGGTTCCACGATCACGCCGCCGGTCGGGAAATCCGGGCCGGGGATCAGCGCGACCAGCGCCTCGTCGGTCAGATCGGGGTCTGCCAGCAGCGCCTGGCAGCCGTCGATCAGTTCATCCAGATTGTGCGGCGGGATGTTGGTGGCCATGCCCACGGCGATGCCCGAGGAGCCGTTGGCCAAGAGGTTCGGAAAGGCGGCTGGCAGGACGACGGGTTCTTCCAGGCGACCGTCATAGTTCGGGCGGAAATCGACGGCGGTCTCGTCGATGCCTTCCATCAGCGCCTCGGCGGCCGCCGTCACCCGCGCCTCGGTATAGCGGCTGGCCGCCGGATTGTCGCCGTCGATGTTGCCGAAGTTGCCCTGCCCGTCCACCAGCGGGTAGCGCATGTTGAAATCCTGGGCGAGCCGCGCCATCGCGTCATAGATCGCCTGGTCGCCATGCGGGTGGAAATCCCCCATCGTGTCGCCGCTGATCTTGGCCGATTTCAGAAAGCCCCCGGTCGGCGTCAACCGCAGCCGCCGCATCGCCCAGAGGATCCGGCGATGCACCGGCTTCAGCCCGTCGCGGGCGTCCGGCAGGGCGCGGTGCATGATCGTTGACAGGGCATAGGTCAGATACCGCTCGCCGATCGCGCGGGACAGCGGTTCCGAGGTGGTCAGGCCTTCCACCGGTTCGCCCTGAGGCCCCTCGATCTTGGGCTCATCGTCGTCAGCACTCATGCATGTTGTGTAGGGAAATCCGTGCGCCCGGTCCAGATGGCATCGCTGCCCGCGGAAAGCATCGCCGGGTTGTGCATTTTTCCTGCACTCCCGTCGCGCGCCTGTGCTATGTGACGCCCAAGCGAAAGAACGGAAATCCCATGCTGCGCCTGACGTTGATTTTGTGCATCGGCCTGTTTGCCGCCTTGATGATCGCGGGGGAAGACCGGGGCCAGCTGCGGCCCGGTCTGGCGGACGCGGCGGCGAGAAGGCCCCTGGCCGGGGTCGGCGTTGCTGCAACCGCTGATTCGGTCGCGCCGGCGGCGGCGGCAGAATCGCAGAGCCGGATCGCGGCAGCGCCTGCGGTCGGCACGGCACCCGCGCCGGTCGTGGCCCGCGTCGATCCCGACCCCTATGCCGCGCCGAAGCCGAACCCGGTAACCCGGGTCGAAACGCCGGTCTTCTCCCTGGCCGCGGACGGCAAAAAGGCGGTGCCCGCCACCGATCGGCAGCCCGAAGTGGCGGCCGGGGGCGCGGGCACGGTCTGGTATGTCGTCGGCAACGCGGTGAACGTCCGCGCGGAACCCTCGACCGAGGCTGCGGTGCTGGGCACGCTTGACTCGGGCGAAGCGCTTCTGGTGCAGGCCGTCGATGCCGAATGGGCGCGGATCGTGATCCAGGGCGACGGGGTGGAAGGCTTTGTCGCGTTGCGCTACCTCAGCCCCGAGGCCCCCTGAGGGTCGCAATCCCTGCGGGAGCCCGAGATGACCCCACGTTCGATCCTGCTCACCGGATGCTCCTCCGGCATCGGCCTTGATGCGGCGCGGACCCTGCATGCGCGCGGTTGGCGGGTCTTTGCCACCTGCCGGCAAGAGGCGGACTGCGACCGGCTGCGGGCCGAGGGGCTGGAAAGCTTTCGCCTCGACTACGCGGATGAGGACAGCATCGCTGCCGCCGTCGCCGAAGTGGCGGCGCGCACCGGCGGCACGCTGGATGCGCTGTACAACAACGGGGCCTTCGCCTGCCCCGGCGCGGTCGAGGACCTGCCGCGCGGTGCCCTGCGGGAAATCTTCGAAACCAACCTTTTCGGCTACCACGACCTGACGCGACGGGTGATTCCGCTGATGCGGGCGCAAGGCCACGGCCGGATCGTCAACTGCTCTTCCGTCCTTGGCCTCGTCGGCATGACCTGGCGTGGGGCCTATGTTGCGACCAAATTCGCGCTGGAAGGCCTGACCGATGTCCTGCGGATTGAAATGGCGGGCACCGGAATCGACGTGATCCTGATCGAACCCGGCCCGATTGCGACACGGATCCGCCAAAACGCGGTCCCGCATTTCGAACGCTGGATCGACTGGGAACGGTCCGCCCGGCGCGACCAGTATGTCAGCTTGCGCGGGCGGCTTTATGACAAGAAGATCAGGAAGGACCGGTTCGAACTTGGCCCAGAGGCGGTGACGGCCAAGCTGATCCACGCGCTGGAGCACCGCCGCCCCAGGCCGCGCTACTACGTCACGACGCCGACCTACCTGATGGGCTTTGCCCGCCGCATCCTGCCGACGCGGATCCTGGATTGGCTGATCGCCCGGGGCTAGGTCCGAGCTTTCAGGCCTGCCCTTGCCTTGCCGGATCCTCGTCGTCCGCCGGAGCTGTGCCCCAGCCTCCGCCGCCCGGTGTGCGCATCTCGAACACCGCGCCTTCCGGCAGGTGGCACTCGGCGTTGCCGCCCAGGCGTTCGACCCGGCCGTCCGGCCAATGCACCAGGTTTTCGCCCACGGCGCCCGCCGCGCCGCCGTGGGAACCGAAGGGTGCGACCTTGCGGCTGCCGCAGAGCGTCGTCACCGTGACCGGCACCAGGAACCGCAGCATCCGCACCGCGCCGTCACCGCCCCGCCAGGCGCCGACACCGCCCGAACCCCTGCGGATCCCGAACGATTCCAGCCGAACCGGAAACCGCTTTTCCAGCACTTCGGGGTCGGTCATGCGAGTGTTGGTCATGTGACTTTGCACCGCGTCACAGCCGGCAAAGCCCGGACCCGCACCCGTTCCCCCGGCAATGGTCTCGTAGTTCTGGAACCGGTCGTTGCCCCAGATGAAGTTGTTCATCGTCCCCTGTGACGCCGCGACGACGCCCAAGGCTCCGTAAAGCGCGTTGCAGGCCGACTGGCTGACCTCGGTGTTCCCCGCGACGACCGCCGCAGGGGCAATCGGGTTCAGCAGCGTGCCTTCCGGCACGATGATCTCCAGCGGCCTCAAGCACCCCTCGTTCAACGGAATCGCCTTGCCGACGAGCGTGCGGAACACATACAGCACCACCGCGCGCGTCACCGCATGCGGCGCGTTGTAATTGCCGGAATGCTGTGCGCTCGTACCGGTGAAATCTATTTTCGCCGACCGTTTGGCACGGTCCACCGTGACCGCCACGGCGATCTCTGCCCCGATGTCCATCGGAAAGCGGAAGGCGCCGTCCGACAGCCGATCGATCACCGCGCGGACGCATTCCTCGGCGTTCCGCTGCACATGCCCCATATAGGCCGAGACCACCCGCGCGCCCTGCAGGGCGACCGCCCGCAACAGTTCGCGCCGTCCAGTCTCGTTGGCCGCGATCTGCGCCTTCAGGTCGGCTATGTTCTGGTCCGGAGACCGGCAGGGCCAGCGGCCAGAAAGCAGAAGCGCCCGCGTTTCCGCCTCCTGCAGCACTCCGTTCCGGACCAGCGGGAACAGGTCGACCAGCACGCCCTCTTCCTCGATCGTGGTGCTGTCCGGCGGCCCCGACCCCGGCGTCCGCCCGCCGATATCGGCATGATGCCCGCGCGATCCCAGCCAGAAGGCGGGCCTGTCGCCCACGAAAACCGGCGTGACGACGGTCACGTCCGGCAGATGGGTGCCACCGTTCCAGGGCGAGTTCAGCATCCAGGCATCGCCTTCGCGTGCCGTTGCTCCGACGGCCCCGATCACGGTCTTCACGGCATTGGACATGGACCCAAGATGCACCGGCACATGGGGGGCATTGGCGACAAGATCGCCGTTCGCATCGAAGATCGCACAGGAAAAATCAAGTCTTTCCTTTATGTTGACTGACCATGCCGTGTTCGCAAGCGTCGCGCCCATCTGATCGGCGATCGACATGAAAAGGTTGTTGAACACCTCCAGAAGCACCGGATCCGCGCTTGTCCCCGCAGCGGATACGCGCGCGATGCTCTTGACCCGGCGCAGGATGAGGTTCGCCCGCGGATCGATCCGTGCTTCCCAGCCGGGCTCCACGATCACCGTCCCCGTCGCTTCGACGATCACCGCCGGCCCCGCGATCCGGGTCGCCGTCCCGCAGTCCTCGCGCCGGTAAAGCGGCACCTTTCGCCACTGACCTTCGGCCCAGACGGTCAGCCGGCCCGCTGGCAAACCCGGCCCCGCCCCCGGCACAAGTTCAGGCAGGTCCGCGCCACCGCCCTCCGCCTCGACCGCCAGCATTTCGAACAGAAGCCCGCGTTCGGGCGAGGTGAAGCCGAACCGCGCCAGATGCGCCCGCGTGAAGGCCCGCTCCATCGCAGCGGCATCCCCGAACGGCACGGCCAGCGCCTGGTGCTGCCCGTCATGCCGCAGATGGGCGGTCAGGGTCACCACGGGGCCCTCGACGCCTTGCGCCTGCACCTCTGCCACCGCTTCCGCCGCCAGAGCCGCGATCCGCGACCTGGCCTCCGCAACGGCGGCGAGCGGTGCGTCAAACTGGACTTCCCGCAGAACCCGCAACTGCGCAAGACCCATGCCAAAGGCCGAAAGCACGCCGGCCTGCGGATGTATGAAAACTATTTTCATACCAAGTGCATCCGCCACGCTGCAGGCATGTTGACCGCCCGCACCGCCGAAGCACTGCAAGGCATAGCCGGTCACATCATGCCCCCGCTCCACGCTGATCTTCTTGATCGCGTTGGCCATGTTGTCGACGGCGATGCGCAGAAAACCCTCGGCGAGGACCTCGGGCGGATCATGCCGCCCCGTGGCGCGGGCCACAGCGGCAGCCAGACCGGCGAAGGCCCGCCGGACCACCCCGACATCCAGCGGCTGATCCCCGTCCGGTCCGAAGACCGCCGGGAAATGCGCGGGCGACAACCGGCCCAGCATGACATTGCAGTCCGTGATCGTCAGTGGCCCGCCGCGCCGATAGCTTGCCGGTCCTGGATTGGCGCCCGCGCTTTCCGGCCCAACCTGAAACCGCCCGTCGCGGAAGGTACAGATCGAGCCGCCACCCGCCGCGACCGTGTGGATGTCCATCATCGGGGCGCGCATCCGCACACCCGCCACCTCCGTCTCGAACGATCGTTCATAATGTCCGGCAAAATGGCTGACATCGGTCGAAGTGCCACCCATGTCAAAACCGATCAGCCGGTCGAACCCCGCCGCCTCGCCGGTCCGCACCATGCCGACGACGCCCCCGGCAGGCCCGGACAGGATCGCATCCTTGCCCTGGAACTTCCCGGCCTCGATCAACCCGCCGCTCGACTGCATGAAAAGAAGCCGCCCGGTCGCCCGACCCAGGTCCAGCGCTTCCTGCACCTTGGCCACATAGCGCCGCAGGATCGGCGACAGATAGGCATCGACCACCGTCGTATCCCCGCGCGCCACCAGTTTCGCCAGACCGGATATCTGATGCGACAGGGAAATCTGCGAGAAGCCGAACTGCCGCGCCAGCTCGCCGACCATGATTTCCTGTTCTGGATTCACATTGCCATGGATCAGCGCCACCGCGACGGCATCGATCCCCGAACTTTGGGCGCTCCTCAGTGCAGAAACCACGGCCCTCGTGTCCAATGGCCGGATTTCACGGCCTTCGGCATCCAGTCTTCCGGGGATTTCGAACACATGTTCATATAACAGATCGGGCCGCCGGATGTTCAGGTCGAACAAAGCAGGCCGCGCCTGGGTGCCGATGCGCAGAAGGTCGCCGAACCCCTCGCTGATCAGCAGCGCGACCCTTTCACCCTTCCGTTCCAGCAGCGCATTGGTCGCGACGGTCGTACCCATCTTGACGACGGCGATCGCGCCGTCCGGGATTGCCTCGCCCGGACCAAGCCCAAGGCAGTCACGGATGCCTTGCACGGCGGCATCCGCATAGCGTTCGGGGTTGTCCGACAAAAGCTTGGCCGTCACCAGCCGCCCGTCGGGCGACCGGCCCACCACGTCGGTGAAGGTGCCACCCCGGTCGATCCAGAAATCCCAAGCCATCCGCGCCTCCGTTCTTGGTTCCTTGGTGGCGCGCCGGCGCTGCGGATGCAACAGGCGACTCCCTGTCGCCCCACACTGTCAGAGCCTGCCCGACCGGACGGAACCCGCGTCCGGTCTGCGCGGGCGACCGGAAAACGGCGACAGGGCCGCGGGACCCCTGGTGTCGGCAAGGCCCTGGTCGGCCGTCCGGAACCGGCGGTTCACGGCCTCGACAGCGCCAACAGGTCCTCGACTTTCGGCCCCAGCGCCTCGACGATCAGCCGCACGCCCTCGGGGTTCGGGTGGATGCCGTCCGCCTGCATGAAGGCCGCCATCGAGGCCGGATCGGCCGGGTCGGCACCTGCCGTCCGCAGCCCGCCGAAGAAGTCGTCGGCCAGAAGCGTGCCATAGCGGGCCGCGAGGTCAGGATACATCGCGTCAAACGCTGCCTTGTAGTCGGGCCCGAAATTGGTCGAAGCCTTCATCCCCACCAGCAGGACCGGCAGTTTCCGCGCTGCCGCCGCTTGCAGGATGCCCTCAAGGTTGGCCTTTGCCGCCGCCGGGTCGATCCCCCGCAGCAGGTCGTTCCCCCCCAGCGCCACGATCAGCGCATCCGCATCCGGCCCCAGCGCCCATTCGATCCGCGCCAACCCACCCGCCGTCGTATCCCCGGACACGCCCGCGTTCTGCACGATCACGTCTTGCCCTCTGGCCTTCAGCCAGTTCTCCAGCTGTGGCACCAGGCCCTGCGCCTGGTCCGCCAGCCCGTAGCCCGCCGTCAGGCTGTCGCCGAGCGCCACCACCGTCACCGGCTCGGCAGCCGCCATGCCGCAAAGCAGTAACAAACCCGTAAGCCCATTGCGGACCCCCCGCATCGCGCCATATCCCTTGGACAGCGAAGCGCGAAGGAACCTGTTGATGCCCCCCGCAAATCCCGACGACATCCTCGCGCTGACCGACGCGCGGCTGACCCTCGCGGGCAATGCCGGAGCCGTCGAGATCCTGAAGGGCATCACGCTGACCATCCGGCGCGGCGAAACGGTGGGGCTTGTCGGGCCATCGGGATCGGGCAAATCGTCACTCCTCATGCTCATGGGCGGGTTGGAGCGTGCCACCAAAGGCCAGGTGCTTGCCCTCGGGCAGGACCTGACCGCGATGGACGAAGACGCGCTCGCCCGGTTCCGTCGCGGGAATATGGGGGTTGTGTTCCAAAGCTTCCACCTGATTCCCACGATGACAGCGCTGGAGAACGTCGCCCTCCCGCTGGAACTGGCCGGAACGGCAGAGGCATTCCCGCGTGCCAGGGCGGAACTGGCGGCCGTGGGCCTTGAAGCCAGGATGCACCACTACCCCTCGCAGATGTCTGGCGGGGAACAGCAGCGCGTGGCTCTTGCCCGGGCCGCCGTGCCCCGTCCCGCGATCCTTCTGGCGGACGAGCCGACCGGCAACCTGGATGGCGTCAACGGCCAGGCGATCATGGACCTTCTGTTCGGCCTTCGCGATCGTCATGGTGCCACGCTGGTCCTGGTGACCCACGCGCCGGAACTTGCCGCACGCTGCGACCGGGTGATCCGCCTTGCCGACGGCCTGCTTGCACCCGACGCGCTCGCGAAAGCCGCCGAATGAGCCTCTCCTTCACCATTGCCCGCCGTGAGCTTCGCGGTGGCCTGCGCGGGTTTCGCGTCTTTCTCGCCTGCCTTGCGCTTGGTGTCGCAGCGATTGCCGCCGTCGGCACGCTGCGCACCGGCATCCGGCAGGGACTGTCCGACCAGGGTGCCGTGGTCCTGGGCGGCGACGCCGAGATGCGCTTTACCTACCGGGCTGCCGATGCGGCGGAACGGGCCTGGATGGACAGCGTCGCGACCCGGGTGTCAGAGGTCTACGACTTCCGCTCCATGGTCCTGACCGCCGGCGATCAGGCCCTGACGCAGGTGAAATCGGTGGACGCGGCCTGGCCCCTGACCGGCACCGCCACGCTTGACCCGCCGATCCCGGTGGCCGAGGCGCTGGCCGACAGGAACGGCCTGCCCGGCGCGATCGTTGACCCCGTCCTGATCGACCGTCTTGGTCTGCGGATCGGCGACACCTTCCGCCTTGGCACGCAGGCCTTCCGCCTCACCGCCGCCCTGACGCGCGAGCCCGACAGCGCCTCCACCGGCTTCACTCTCGGCCCCCGCACCGTGGTCCGCACCGATGCGCTGGCGACCTCCGGCCTGCTTGCCACCGGCTCGATGTACGAGACCCGCTACCGTCTGGTCCTGCCGCCCGGGGTCGACCTGCAAGCTCTTGAAACCCGCGCCGAATCCACATTCCTGGACAAGGGCATGCGCTGGACCGACAGCCGCAACGCCGCCCCGGGGATCGGCACCTTCGTCGACCGCATCGGCAGCTTTCTTGTGCTCGTCGGCCTTGCGGGCCTTGCGGTCGGCGGCGTCGGCATCTCGGCCGCGATCCGCAGCTATCTGGACGGCAAGGTGGCGACCATCGCCACCCTGAAAACGCTCGGCGCCGAGGGTGGCCTGATCTTCCGCAGCTATCTGTGGCAGACCGCGATCCTCTCCGCCCTCGGCATCGCCATCGGCCTGACGCTCGGCGCTGCGGTCCCCCTGCTCGCCGCGCCCCTGATCGAGGCCTCCCTCCCCTTCCCCGCGGCGATCCGCCTCTCCCCCGGAGCCCTTTTGGAAGCCGCGTTCTACGGCACCCTCGCGGCCCTGATCTTCACCCTCATCCCCCTGTCGCGCACCGAAACCATCCGCCCCGCCGCGCTCTACCGGGGCGGCTCGGGCACCCGCGCCTGGCCGCGAAAACGCTACCTCACCGCCCTTGCGTTCCTTGCCGCCGCCCTCATCGGCAGCGCCACCTGGCTGTCCGGCATCCCGGAGCTTGCCCTCGGCACCGCCGGCGGCGTCCTCGGTGCCCTCGGCATCCTCGCCCTCGCCGCTCTCGGCCTGCGCAAGACCGCACGCCGCCTTGCCCGCTCGAAGCTTGCGCAAGGCCGCCCTGCCACCCGCGCCGCCCTTGCGGCGATCGGCGCGCCAAGATCCGACGCCACCTCCGTCGTGCTTTCCCTCGGCCTCGGGCTGTCGGTTCTGGCGGCGGTCGGCCAGATCGACTGGAATCTCCGCCAGGCCATCGCAACCGATCTGCCCACCCGCGCGCCCGCCTTCTTCTTCATCGACATCCAGCCGGACCAGCTTGGCCCCTTCCTCACCCTGGTCAAAGCCAATCCCGCCGTGACCGAGGTCGAGACCGCCCCGATGCTGCGCGGCGTCATCACCCAGATCAACGGCAGGCCCGCGCGCGAGGTCGCGGGCGACCACTGGGTCGTGCGCGGCGACCGCGGCATCACCTACGCCGCCACCCCGGGACCCAAGACCCGCATCACCGCCGGAACCTTCTGGCCCGAAGACTACACCGGCCCCCCCCAGATCAGCTTCGCCGCCGAGGAAGCCCAGGAAATCGGCCTCAGACTTGGCGACACCATGACCGTGAACATTCTCGGCCGCGACATTGCCGCCACGGTCACCTCGTTCCGCGAAGTCGATTTCTCGAATGCCGGCATGGGGTTCGTGATGACACTGAACCCCTCCGCCCTTGCCGGTGCCCCGCACACGATGATCGCCACGGTCTACGCCCCGCCCGAGGCAGAAGCCGCGCTGCTGAAAGATGTCACCAAGACCTGGCCAAACATCACCGCGATCCGCGTCCGCGAGGCGGTGGACCGCGTGGCCGAGGCGCTGTCGGCCATTGCCACCGCCACCGCCTGGGCCGCTGCGGGCACACTGCTGACCGGCTTCGTGGTGCTGATCGGGGCCGCCGCCGCAGGCGAACGGGCCCGGATCTACGAATCCGCGATCCTCAAAACCCTCGGGGCCACGCGCGGCAGGGTTCTGGCCAGCTTCGCCCTGCGGTCCGCCCTCATGGGTGCAGCCGCAGGCATCGTCGCCGTGATCGCCGGGGCGCTTTCGGGCTGGGCGGTGATGGTCTTCGTCATGGACAGCACCTACCGGTTCGAGCCCGTCTCGGCCATCGGGATCGTCGTAGGCGGCGTCCTTGCCACGCTTTTGGCAGGCCTGTTCTTCGCCTTGACGCCGCTTTCGGCCCGACCGGCACGGACATTGCGCACGCAAGAGTGACCGGCGACGCCCCTGGCCCAGGAATCTTCTGGGAAATTCTTCGGCTTGATCCCGACGGGCCCGCCTTGGGCAGGCACCGCCCGGTTCCAACGGATCAGGGCGTGACCGGCTGCGGCTCCAGCGCCGCCGCCTCTGGCAAGGCCACCGGCCGGAAGAGCTGGAACCCCTTTCGGGCCACCAGCCGCGCGGCGGTATAGTCGAAGGAGGCGAAAAAGCGGTCGACCCCGAAGCCCTTGATGTCGGTGTCGGAATACTCGGCTACGATCCGGTCGTGATTGTCCGCCAGCACACGGTTCGCCGGGCTCAGACCGCTGACGCAGACCAGCCCCGTCGGCTGACAGTCGAGCACCGTCAGCGTCAGGTCCGGCCGCCACTTCTGCAGGATCGGGATCAGTTTCCAGACATCCCCGGTCCAGGCCCCGTCCGGCAGATTGTCCAGATCGCGCCGCGTCATCTTCAGCCCGTAGGGCACGCAATCATGCAGGAGGATCACCCCCTTGGGATCCATCGCCGCCTCGGTGTTCATGAAATCCCGCAGGAGGTATTCGAAGAGATGCATCCCGTCCAGAAACGCCAGGCTGAGCCTTATGTCGTTTCGTGCCAGGAACCCGCTGGCAAAGAACTCATCGCTCGTCGCCTGGAACACATGCAGCGCGGGCTTCTTGCCGATGATGTTGATCTCGGCCCGGAAGAAGGGGTCGACCGCGATGGTCTTCGACCGAACCGGGGCAAAACTCTCGCCCGACCGGCAGCCGACCTCCAGATACCAGTCGAAGAGATGCCGGGAATGCAGCGTCGCCAGAAACCGGCGATACTGCGTCCCCAGCGGCTTGACAAACATGGACGATCCCTCGGCAGCGGCGTTGCCGCACATTGCCGGGGGACCGGGCCACATGCAACCCGGGCGTCGCGCGCCGCACTGCTCGTCGTTTGACTTCGTCACTCCTCGCGGCAGTCAGCCCTGCGCGAGGAGTGCATGAAATGCGACGACGAGCGGTCCCTCAATGTCCGGGTCGGATGAAGGTCCCGTTGCGCAGTTCGGTGAAGGCCTGCCGCAGCTCGGCCTCCGAATTCATCACGATCGGCCCGGCCCAGGCCACCGGCTCCTCGATAGGCGCGCCGGAGATCAGGAGGAACCGCACGCCCTCCGGCCCCGCCGTCACCGTCACCTCGTCCCCCGCCCCGAACCGCACCAGCGTCCGGTTCCCCGACAGGTCGCGGATGTTGACCTCCTGCCCCTGCACTTCCTTCTCCAGCAGGACGCCCTCGGGCCGCCCGGCATCGCGGAAGTTGCCAGCGCCTTCGAACACATAGGCAAAGGCCCGGCGGCGGGTATCGGCCCTGAAGGTCTTCCGCTTTCCGCCGGGCACGAAGACATCCAGATACTGCGGGTCCGCTGCGATGCCATCGACCGGGCTTTTCACCCCGCGCCAGTTGCCGATCACCACGCGAATGCTGGTCCCGTCATCCTCATGCCGCTCGGGCAAAGCCTCGGCCGGCATGTCCTGATAGCGCGGCGCGGTCATCTTCAGCGCCCGCGGCAGGTTCCCCCACAGCTGGAACCCGTGCATCCGCCCCTGCGCATCGCCCTTCGGCATCTCCTGATGCAGGATGCCCCGCCCCGCCGTCATCAGCTGCAGCGACCCCGGACCCAGGGTGCCCTTGTTGCCAAGACTGTCGCCATGCTCCACCGTCCCGGCAAGGACATAGGTGATCGTCTCGATCCCACGATGCGGATGCCAGGGAAACCCGGCGGAGTAATCGCGCGGATGGTCCCCCCGGAAGTCGTCGAACAACAGGAACGGGTCGGCCTCGGTCGGGTCCTGGAACCCGAAGGCGCGATGCAGATGAACGCCCGCGCCCTCGATATGGGGCTGTGCGCGACGGGTCTCGATGACGGGACGGATGGACATGAGTGCCTCCTGATTGCGTTGGGTAGAAGATGGGGCCGAGCAGTCCGCGCGCCAAGGCGGAAATACGGGGGCCATCTGTGCAGGGATGCACCATGGATGGATCTCTCGTGACGTTTCCGCGCCGGGGAGCAAATCTTTTCGAAAAGATTTGCAAAATCCTTCGAAGGATTTTGGTCCGGTCTCCTCTGGTTAAGCGTTGGTGAACGCCCACACCCAACCCCTTGATTTCCCTGCTCCCGAAACCCGCGCCACGCGTGGCCACGTCACCCCGTCAGATGCCGCAGCCCCTGGGTCACGTCAGTCCTGACCGCCAGCCGCAGCCCCGGCTCGTCCCCCGCCTTCAGCGCGGCCAGGATCACCCGGTGGTGCTGCGGCGGCTCCCTCCGTTTCACCCGCGCATAGACCGCACGCATCGTCGGCCCAAGCTGGAGCCAGACCGTCTCGCACATCGCCAGCATCGCCGGGGTCTGGGCCCGCAAGTAGAGGGTCCGGTGGAACTCCAGGTTGGTGCGGACATAGGTGACGGCATCCCCCCGAACCGCCGCCTCACCGTTCAGCGTGTTGATCGCCGTCAGCCGTTCGATCAGGGCGAAATGGGCGCGGGGAAGCGCACGGGCGGCCATCTCCGGCTCCAGAAGCGCGCGGATCGACGCCAGCTCTTCGATCCGCTCCGGGGTCAGCTCCGGCGTGGAAATCCGGCCCGAGGAGGACAAGGTCAGCGCCCCCTCGGCCACCAGCCTGCGGACCGCCTCACGGGCGGGGGTCATCGACACGCCGAAGGTCCTGCCCAGGCCCCGCAGGGTCAGGGACTGCCCGGGGTCCAGCTCGCCATGCATGACCTGCTGGCGCAGGGACCGGTAAAGCCGTTCGTGGGCCGAGGCGTTGGGGTCGGGCGGGCGGGGGGTCAGCATGGGGGCAGGGAACACCCCCGGGCCAATGCGGTCAATCCTGAAACCGCAGGCGGTGCAGGGTCTGGCCTTGGGTCCGCAGCCAGGCCCGCTGCGCCTGCCAGCCGGGACAGATGCGGGAGACGACCGCCCAATAGGCCCGGGAGTGGTTCAGTTCGACAAGGTGCGCGACCTCATGGGCGACAACGTAATCAAGGACTTGCGGCGGGGCCATGATCAGGCGCCAGGAATACATCAGCCGCCCGTCAGGCGAACAGGAGCCCCAGCGGGACCGGGTGTCCCGCAGCGCCAGAGAGGAATAGGACCGCCCCACCAGCCCCGCGTAATGGGTGGAGGCCCGGGCCAGCCGGTCCCGCGCCAGCACCTTCAGCCAGGCCGCAACCCGCAGGCCTGCCGTGGCGGGATCGCCAGGGACGAGAAGGCGGTCATCCTCAGCCCGGATGCCCCGCCCGAAGCCGGGGGACAAGAGAAGGTCGCGCCCCCCGACCGGGATCATCGTCCCCAGACCCACGGGCCGCGGGGCAGAGTCCGGCATCGCCTGCAGGGTCTGCCGCAGCCAGCCCTCATGTCCCTTCAGGAACGCCAGCGCCTCGCCCTCCCGCGCGCGAAGCGGCATGGAGAGCGTGACCTTGCCGTCCAGCCGCGACACCCGCAGCGAAAATCTGCGCGCGCGGGCAGAGCGTTTCAGATGCACCTCGACCGGCGGCGAGCCTGGCAGGACGGCCATGGAAACCCCTTGAAACCTGCGCCGACCATAGCCATCTCGCCGGCCACAGAAAAGGCTTTGACAGTCGGCGGCACCTGTGGCAAGCGGCTGCTTTCTTGGCTTAGCCAGCACTCAAAGGGATCACCATGCCCAAAGCTGAATGGGGCACGAAGCGGATTTGCCCGACCACCGGCAAGCGCTTCTATGACCTGAACAAAACCCCGATCGTCAGCCCCTACACGGGCGAGGTCGTGGACATCGAATCTGTCCGTCGCAAGATGGCGGCCTCGGTCATCGCGCGGGCGGTGCCAGAGAAAGACGACGACGTTCTGGTCGAGGATCTGGAAACCGAAGACGCGCTTCTGGACGGCGCTGCGACGGATGATGCCGAGCTGGACGATGATCTGCTGGAGGACGATGCGGACGACAATGTCTCGCTTGACGACCTGGCCGATGTGCCAGGCGACGAGGAAGAGGTCTGAGGCAAAGCGGACCGGCGCAGGGGCCATTTTTCCACTTGCGCCCCCGGGCCGCCTGCCCTAGACACCCCGCATCTCGCCGGCAACGGCGCGATGCTTCTCTCCGGTGGGGTCATAGCTCAGATGGGAGAGCGCTTGAATGGCATTCAAGAGGTCGGGAGTTCGATCCTCCCTGGCTCCACCAATGAGAGGCTGAAAGCGGGGCGGTTCTGACCGCCCCTTTTCATTTCTGCTCTCCAGACAGTGATTGACGAAGGCCCCCAGGGTGGCCCGAGGCAAGCCCGTGCGAAAGCAGCATTGACGGGGCTTGCAGACCGGGGATGCGGCGTGTGGAAAGCGTATGGCTTTGGTATGGATCCCATGGATGCACGCGTATGTTGCCCCGGGCGTTAGATCAGGATGATGTTTGCTGGAAACATCATCCTGATCTCGATTCCCGGCGGTCGCGTGATTGACGCCGAAAACCGGAGTCCACTTTTCCTCATCACGCTAACCATGCGGTGCGAATCGTGTTGGCGTCGGACAATGCGCTGTAGCGCAGCCGACGATCATTCTGCCGGCTGTGCGCCACCGTGCGGTTTGATCGGACGGTGTTCGGCATACCACTGCCGCCGCTTCTCGCGTTGCCAGAACCAGGGTTTCGGATGGTCGGCCCGGGTGACCAGCATCAGCATCGAGGGAATGATCACCAGCGTCAGCACCGTGGCGAAGGCCAGCCCGTAGACGATGGCCGATGACAGGGCGATCCACCACTGTGTCGAAGGCGCGCCGATGGTGACCTCGTGGCTCAGAAGTTCGAGGTTCAGCCCGAAGGCGATGGGCAGCACCCCCAGGATCGCGGTCAGCGCGGTCAGCACCACGGGGCGGGCGCGTTCGCGGCAGGTCTGCAGGATCGCCTCGATCTTCGGTTTGCCTTCGCGTCGCAGCGTGTCGTAGGTGTCGATCAGGACGATGTTGTTGTTCACCACGACGCCCGCAAGGGCGATGATGCCGATCCCGGTCATCACCATGGTGAAAGGCTGGCCCATGATCATCAGGCCCAGGAACACGCCGATCGTCGACATGACCACGGCCGACAGCACCAGCCCGACCGAGGTGAAGTTGTTGAACTGCGCCAAAAGGACGATGAAGATCAGGAAGATGGCTGCGGCGAAGGCCTTGGACAGGAAGGCCGCAGCGGCGGCCTGTTCCTCATCCTCGCCCGCCAGTTTCCAGCGGATGCCAAACTGGTCCAGCCCGGCGGCCTCCATCTCTTTGGTGATCTGGGCATAGATCGCGTCGGCCTGCACGCCCTCGCGGATACCGGCCTGCACCGTCACCGTGCGGGCACCATCGAGCCGGGTCAGGTTGCCGGTTGTGGGCGCGGGCTTGCGGGTGACGAAGTTCGAGATCGGGATCGAGCCCTCAGCCGTCTGGATGCGCAACTGGTCGAGCGCGGAAATGGTCCGCTGGTCGGCAGGCAATCGCAGGACGATATCGACCGCATCATCGGCACCGGCGGGGCGGTAATCGGACAGTTTCAGCCCGGAGGTGACAAGTTGCACCATGGCCCCGACGGTCGAGGGTGCGATGCCGTAGCGCGAAGCGGCGGCACGGTCGACGTCAAGCTCCCAGTCCACGCCGGGCGGCGGCAGGCCGTTCGAGATGTCGATCACATCGGGGACGGTGGCCAGCCGGTCGGCGACCTGGCGGGCGACCTCGTTCAGATTGGTCGGGTCGTCGGCGGAAAGCTGGATCTGGATCGCCTTGCCGGTCGTCGGGCCGGCCTGCGGAACAGAGACCTGGATGTCGACGCCCGGAATGCCGACCATCGCCTGTCGCAGGTCGGCAAGGATGGCATTGGCGTTCTTCCTTTCGCGCCAGTCGACGAATTCATACTGGATGGTCCCGATCACATCGGCATCGACCTCGTTGCCCTGCCCGCCACCCGAGCCGGTGCGGGTGTAGACCGTCTCGACACCAGGCCAGCCCAGGATGCGGGCTTCGGCCTGGGCGACGAGGGCGTCCTTTTCGGCGATGGACAGGTTGCCCCGCGCCTTGACATACAGAAGGCCGAATTCGGGTTCGACATCCGGGAAGAAGATCACGCCCTTGCCGACCTTGGCATAGGTATAGGGCACCGCGACCAGAAGCCCGACCGCCAGTATCAGCATGATCCACGGGTGGCGCACGGCCTTGCCGACGACCCACATGTAGGCGCCGTCCTTGTGCTGCGGCAGGTGCTTGAACGGTTTGGCGATGATCGCGCCGAGGGTCGGCACGAAGATCAGCGCATAGACCAGCGAGGCCGACAGCGTGACGATCAGGGTGATCGGCAGGTATTTCATGAACTCGCCGACGATGCCGGGCCAGAACAGCAAGGGCGAGAAGGCGGCGACGCGGGTCATGGTGGCGGCGATCACCGGCCCGGTCATCCGGTGCGAGGCCATGGCGAAGGCCGCGCGCTTTTCCATCCCCTCGGACATCCGGCGTTCGGCAAATTCGGTGACGATGATCGCGTCATCGACCAGCATGCCCACGGCGAGGATCAGCGAGAACAGGACGACGATGTTGACGGTGTAGCCCATCAGCGACAGCGCCAGCATCCCCATCAGGAACGAGGCCGGGATGGCGAGGCCGATCAGCAGCGAGGCGCGGACCGACAGCGCGTAGAGGATGACGATGAAGACCAGGATGACCGCGGTCAGGACCGAGTTCTGCAGATCGAACAAGAGCTGGCGGATTTCCTTGGACTTGTCCTGGCTGAAGCTGACTTCGGTGCCTTCGGGAAGCAGCTTGCGGAATTCCTCGGTGACCGCCTTCACCTCGTCCACCGTCTCGATCAGGTTCGCGCCGGTGCGTTTCGAGACTTCGATCGCGATGGCAGGAACGCCGTTCAGGCGGGTGATGGTGTCGGGTTCCTTCAGCGTGGGCCGGATGTCGGCGATGTCGCGGACGCGGACCGTGGCGGTCCCGGTGGAGATGACGGGCAGGTTCGCCACATCCTCGACGGTTTCCAGAAGCGAGGGAACCTTGATCGCATAGCGCCCCTCGGCACCTTGCAGCGCTCCGGCGGCGACGAGCTGGTTCCCGGCGGCGAAACCGGCGATCAGGATGTCGGGGCGCAGCCCGTAGGTCGCCAGCTTGCCCGGATCGATCACCACCTCGACCAGATCGTCGCGCACGCCCCGCAGGTCGGCGTTCAGGACGGGGGGCAGTTCCTCGATCCGGTCGCGAAGCGTGCGCGCGGATTTGGTCAGCACGCGTTCGGGCACATTGCCGGAAAGGGTGATGACCAGGATCGGGAATTCCGACAGGTTCACCTCGTTCACCGTCGGCTCGTCGGTGCCGGCAGGCAGATCCGGGCGGGCCTGGTCGACCTTGGTCTTCACGTCGTCCAGCGCCTTCTTCAGGTCGGCGCCGGCCTGGAACTCGATCACCACATTGCCGCCGCCCTGATAGGCGGTCGCGGTCATCTTCTTGATGCCGGTGATCGACTTCAGCGCGGTTTCCATCGGGCGCAGGAGGAGCCGCTCGCTGTCCTCGGGCGAGATGCCGTCGTAGGACAAGCTGACATAGAGGATCGGGATCTGGATGTCCGGCTCGGCCTCTTTCGGGATCGAGACATAGGCCATCGCCCCGGCCAGCATCAGGAACAGCAGGACCGAAATGGTCAGCCGGGCGTTGGCGATGGCGGTTTCGACAACCTTCATTGGCCGACCTCGGCGACGACGCTGACCGCTTCGCCGTTGCGGACAAGGTCCTGACCGGCGGTGATGATCCGCACGCCTTCCGGCAGTCCGGTCACGACCAGCCCCTCTGGCGTGTCGTCGATGATCCTGACGACGGCGAATTGCGCGAGGTTGTCGTCGCCGACGACGCGCAGGCCAAGCTGGCCATCCTCGGCCAGGGTGATGATCGAGCGCGGCACCACCACGGCGCGGACGGGGCTGGCCAGCAGGGACACCTCGGCGGTCATGCCCGATGGCAGCGTGAGGTCGGGGTTCGGCAGGGCGATCTCGACCGGGAAGGTGCGGGTCTGGGCCGAGGCTTCCCGCGCGACAAAGCGGACGGTCCCGTCCATCTGGGTGCCGTTGACCAGCCGGACTTTGGCAGTCGAGCCGACAGAGACCGAGGCGAGGTCGACCTCGCTGACCTCGGCCTTCACGAGGATCGGGTCGAGCGACAGGATCGTGGCGACGGGGGCGCCAGTCTGCACCCATTCGCCCAGTTCGACCGCCAGCGTATCCACGATACCGCCAAACGGCACCTTCAGGCGGAGCCGGTCGGCAGAGGCCTGCGCACGGGCAAGTTCCGCTGCCGCGGCGTCGCGCGCCGAGCGGGCATTGGTCAGATTGCTTTCGGACGTGCTGCCCCCCTGGAACAGCTTCTCGGCCACGTCCAGGTCACGCTCCTTCTGCGCCAGGGCGATTTCGGCGATCTTCTCCTGGGCGACGGCTTCGGGACCTTCCAGCGTCATCACCAGCGCATCGGCCGCGACCGTCCCACCCTTTTCCAGCGCCAGCGTCGCGATGACGCCGTCGGCACGGGCGGCAAGGTCTACCCTTTTGTCCGCGGCCGTGATCCCCGACAGCCGGATGGCGCGGGCATGGTTCACGAACACCGGCGTCACCGCCGAGACCGTGCGGATCAGCGGGGCAGGCGCGGCCTTTGGCGTAGGGGATTCCTGACCCCCGGCCTCCTGGGCGCTGCCGACGGAAGAGAACTCACCGGTCGCGATCCAGGCACCGGCGGCAACCATCACGCAGAAGGCGGCAATTCGATGGAACTTCGGCATTGTCGGGAAAATCCAGGCAAGGTGTTGATGAGCAAAGACTTCGACGGACGCGAACCGTGGCCAGGCCCCGTGGCCGGACGGCACGGGTGACCCGTGGCGCGGTCGCGGGCAGTCATACCGCCCGGCTGAAACAAGGTCCAGTCCGCTGTTGCAACCGCTTTGGCTTGACTTCACCGCGAAATGCGCCCATCTGCCACCTGTCCGACGTCCGTGCCGCGTGAGCACCGAAAGACCCGGACACCAAGGTTCCCACAGTCACGCAGGGGCGCCGCTTGCGGCACGGTCACGGGCAAAGGTCCGGGGCGAGGGTCGCAGGCCCTCTGAACACTGGGATACCCCATGACCACGTTTGCCGACCTCGGCCTGTCGCCGAAAATCCTGAAGGCGCTGGAAAAGACCACGCTGAAGACGCCCACGCCGATCCAGGCGCAGGCCATTCCCCATATCATGCAAGGTGCCGACCTGATGGGCCTTGCCCAGACCGGCACCGGCAAGACCGCCGCCTTCGGGCTGCCGCTTCTGCACCGGCTTCTTGACATCGGCCACCCGCCGGGGCCGAAGCACGTCCGCGCGCTGATCCTGGCGCCGACGCGCGAGTTGATCGGCCAGATCAAGGACAATTTCGAGGTCTTCACCAAGGGCACCGCCGTCAAGGTGACGATGGTCGTGGGCGGGGCATCGCTGTTCAAGCAGGCGCAGGCACTGTCCAGGGGCACCGACGTTCTGGTGGCGACCCCGGGCCGCCTGATCGACCTTCTGGAACGCGGCGATGTCAGCCTTGAGAAATGCGGCTATCTGGTGCTGGACGAAGCCGACCACATGCTGGACATGGGCTTCATCCACAGCCTGCGGAAGATCGCCAAGCATATCCCGCTGAAGCGGCAGACGCTTCTCTTCAGCGCGACCATGCCCAAGGACATCGAGGAAATCGCCGAGACCTATCTGCGCAACCCGATCCGCGTGCAGGTCGCCCCGCCCGGCAAGCCGGTCGAACGCATCAGCCAGGGGGTTCATTACATCCCGAACGGCGACAAGGCCCGCGTGCTGGAAGACTATCTGAAGAAGCATCCGGGCGAGCAGGCCCTGGTCTTCGGACGCACCAAGCACGGGTCGGAAAAGCTGATGAAGCTCCTCGCGACCTGGGGGTTCAAGGTCGGCTCGATCCACGGCAACAAGAGCCAGAACCAGCGCGACCGCACCCTGGCGGAATTCAAGGCGGGCGAGCTTGACGTGCTGGTCGCAACCGATGTCGCCGCGCGGGGGATCGACATTCCCACCGTGCGCCACGTCTACAACTTCGACATGCCGAACGTGCCGGAAAACTATGTCCACCGCATCGGCCGCACGGCGCGGGCGGGGGCTGATGGCGCGTCGATCAGCTTTTGCGCACCTGCCGAAATGGGCGAGTTGCAGGCCATCGAGAAGCTGTTGAAAAAGCCGCTGCCGGTGGTGGGGGGTGCGCCCTGGGCGGCCGACGTGGTGGCGGCCGCGCCGAAGCCCGGGCAGAACAGGGGACAGCGGCCGGGTCGTCAAGGCGGGCAGAAGCAGGGCTCGACCCCGCCTGCACATGGTCAGCGAGCCGGGCAGAAGCCACGCCAGAACGGCAAACCGCAAGGCGGCAGTCTTGCGCCGCGCAGGCCCGAAGGGCAAAAGCGGCGGCCTGGCTGATTCGCGCGACACGACAGAGCCAAAAATTTTCCAGGGTATTTCTGGCGTGCCGGGGCTTGGTCAGCTGGCCTCTTCCTCCAGGTTCAGCTTCATTTCCAGCAGCACCTGCTGGATTGCCAGCGTCTCGCGCAAGAGCCGCTTGGCCTCGTTGACCGTGATCTTCCCGTCGCCAATGGCCTGGTTGTATTCCGCCATCAGCATCCCGAAACGCTGTGCCAATGCGACCACGTCCTGGTTGACCCCGGTCGAGGTCGCGTTGCGCTTTTCGCAGTCGTAAGACAGCGTGATCCCGCGCAGGTCGGCGAGGGCCGAGGTGACATGCGGAAAGCGGCTTGAAGCCTCAAGCGCGGCCACGACGTCAATCGGCATGAAGCGGTCGTCATGTTCATCGCTGTCAGAGTAGTAGCGGCCAAGCGTCGCCTTCGACTTGCCGGTGGCCTCGCAGGCGGCTTCGATACCCACGTCCTTGACCAGGGCCTCGGTATGCTTCTTCAGATAGGTGGCAATCGACATGTGGGGCTCCACTCCCTCGACGCGGACTGAGGGGAAACGCGGTGTGATTTTCCCATTAGTCGGACGGGAACTCTTTGTCATTTATAAAGATGTTCCGGCTAAACCGGAATGTGTAACGAGTGTCCGATGTCCCCAGCATCGGAGTGGGGTTGGGTCCGCCGCATCAAGCCGGAAACGGACTGACGGCGGTGCCGACGAAACGCGGCGGGCCCGTGTCTTGCCAAGTGCGCGGGTGTATCCGCAACAGTCCGTTCCGGGCCTGCCGATGCCCACCCCTTGCCGGTTCCCTGCGATTGCCGGGCAAGGCCTGCTGGCCAGTGGCTTGCAGCGCAGCCCGGTGATCGGCTAGGGCTTTGCCGCCATGGCCAAACTCTACTTCCACTTCTCCACAATGAACGCGGGGAAATCGACCTCGCTTCTGCAAGCCTCGCACAACTACCGCGAGGGGGGCATGCAGACCTACCTCGTCACCGCGCAGTTCGACAGCCGGGCCGGTCAGGGCCGAATCGCCAGCCGGATCGGCATCGGCGAGGATGCCGATACCTTCGGCACCGGCGAGGATTTGTTCGAAAAACTGCAGGCGCGCTTCGCCAAAGGCCCGGTTGCCTGCGTCTTCATCGACGAAGCGCAGTTTTTGTCCAAGAGCCAGGTCTGGCAACTCGCCCGCGCGGTGGACGACCTTGGCGTGCCGGTGATGTGCTACGGGCTGCGGGTGGATTTCCAGGGCAACCTGTTTCCCGGCTCGGCTGCGCTGCTGGCCTGGGCCGACGAGATGCGCGAAGTGCGCACGATCTGCCACTGCGGCAAGAAGGCCACCATGGTCATCCGCCGGGGGCCCGACGGGCGCGCGCTGAAGGAAGGCGAGCAGGTGGTGATCGGCGGGAACGAGACTTACGTCAGCCTCTGTCGCCGTCACTGGCGCGAGGCGGTCGGCGACTGACCTGCCGCCAGCGTCCGTTGCGGGCGGGCGATCAGCATCCCCGCCACCACGATCAGCCCCATCCCGGCAATCGCGACCGGGGTCAGGCGCTCGCCCCACAGGATCAGCCCCCAGACGGCCGAGGCGGGCAGGATGACATATTCGAAGACCGACACGCGCGAGGCCTCGGCGATCTGATAGGCCTTCACGATCATGCCGACGCCGAGGAGTGACCCTGCCGCCTGCACGAAGGTCCACCACAGAAAGCTGCCCGTCGGCCAGACCGGACCGCGTTGCAGAAAACCGTCGGCGCCATCCGGGGCGGGCAGGGGGAAGACCCAAAGGACCGCCATCCCGATCAGCCCGATCACACCGAGCATTCCGAAGAAGCCGGCCACGAGGGTCTCGGCACTTTCGCCCGCGCACCAGGCGCGCGTGGCGATGTTGCCCATCGCATAAAGCGCGCCGGCGATCACGGGAAGAAGGGCTGCAAGGGTGGCACCGGACATCGCCTCGGGGCCAAGGACCAGGACGACACCGAGAAAGCCGATGATGACAGCAAGGATTTGCAGGCCGCGGATCGTGACCCCGTAGAGAAATCGCTGGATCAGAAGGACGAAGATCGGCGCGGTGAACAGGCCCGCCGCGACCTGAGCGACCGGAAGGAAGGCAAGTGCACCGAAGTAGATGACCATCGCCGCGCCGTGGATCGCCGATCTTGCAAGCACCGCCCCCGGTCGCCTTGGCCGCAGCGTCAGCCCCAGCGGGATCGCGACCAGCGCAAGAATCGCGAAGGCCATCCCCGTCCGCGTGGCGTGAAACTGCCAAAGTCCGGCATCCCGGGCGATGACCCGCACATAGTTGTCGGTAAAGGCAATGACGCAGGCATAGATCAGGACTGCGCCGAAGGCGGCCAGGGTTCGGTTCGGGGTGTCGCTCATCTGCCTGTCCGGGTTCTATGCGTCTTCAATGCCGGGCCTTGCGGCCGGACGCCTGCCCGAACGCGACGCGGCAAGGCTGTTCCCGGTCGCGGATGCGCCTTGACGGGAGAGAGATTGTCGCCGCTGCCGGGGCCGGGTAAGCTGCGCGCAAAGCAGGCAGAGACGCTCCGGCCGATGACGGCACTGAAAAAGTATCAAAGGCTGGAATGCGGAGGCTTGTGGCGCGAGACGCCGCAGGATCAACGTCGCGAGGTGCTGGTGCATTTCGGCGACGCGACCCTGGTGCTGTCGGACCCCAAGAGCGGCACCGCCATCAGCCATTGGTCGCTGCCTGCCGTCGAGCGGATCAACAAGGGTGTGGAGCCTCCGGTCTATGCGCCCGGCCCGGATGCGAGCGAAAGTCTGGAACTGACCGACCCCGAAATGATCGCAGCCCTTGGCGCCGTGCGTCACGCGGTGCAGGCGGCAACGGCGCGACCGGGGCGGCTGCGCGGCGTGCTGCTGTCGGGAACGGCGCTTGCCGTGATTGCGGTCGGGATCCTCTGGCTGCCGGGCGCGCTGGTGCGGCACACCGCTTCGGTCGTGCCGCCGACGCAGCGCGCTGATCTGGGGCAGCGGGCGCTGGACGATCTGGCGCGCGTGACCGGGGCGAACTGCCAGAACCAGCTTGGCCTGCAGGCGCTGGCGACCTTGTCCGAACGGGTCTTCGGGCCGGTCGACACGCCGATCCTGTATGTCATGCCCGAAGGCGTCGAACGGCCATTGCATCTGCCAGGCGACCTGATCGTCCTGCCGCGCCGGCTGATCGAGCAGGCGAATGGTCCCGAAGCCGTGGCCGGAGCGGCCTTGGTGGAACGCCTGCGGGCAAAGGCCCGCGACCCGATCATCCCGATGCTGGAATATGCGGGCCTGCGGGCAACGCTGCAACTTCTGACCACGGCGGGCCTGCCCGATGCGGCGCTGACCGGCTATGGCGAGACGCTGCTGCGGTCTGCCCCCGAAGCCCTGCCCGACGCGCAGGTCTTGGCCGCCTTCGAAGCGGCGCAGATCCCCGCCACACCCTATGCGCTGGCTATGGACCCGGAAGGCAAGACGACGGCCGGGCTTGCGGCGGGCGATCCCTACAAGGGCCTGGCGCCTTCGCCCATGATCCCCGACGAAGCCTGGGTCGCACTGCAGGGCATCTGCGACGGGTAGTCCGGGCAGGTGATCGGGGCCTCAGGGCTCTGTCACGATCGCATCGGGAAAGCCATTGCCGTGCAACGCCTGCCGCGCTTCGGAAGCGGTGTTTGCGTCCTGGAACGGGCCGACGAAAACGGTGATCTCGGTCTGGGTGCCGCCCCGCACCCTGCCCCGCACCACGCCGTAGCCAAGCGCGCGCAGCTTCGCCTCGGCCGTGTCGGAACTGCCGTCGTCCCCGAAGCTGCCGACCGAGACGAAATATCCGCCCGGCACCGGGTCCGCCGCCGCCCCGGTCGAAGTGGCCGGTCCGGGCACGTCGGCCCCTGGCACAAAGGCCGTTGCCGCCCCCTCTTCGGCGACCGGCACCCGGCGTCCGGAGGGCGGGTTGTCGCAAGCCAGGGAACCCTCTCGCGAGACGCGGGGCACCCAGATCGTTGCAGCTGCCGTGCCCGCCCGGACGAACATGCAGCCCTTGCTGTCGACATATTGCTGGCCGGCGTAATCGGCAGGGGGCAGTTCTGCGGGGCCCGCCGGATCAAGCGCCAGCGCCGGGCCGGCCAGCGCGAGGACCAAGCCTGCGGCAAGCGCGCGCATCATCTGGTTCCGAACATCCGGTCCCCGGCATCGCCAAGGCCCGGCACGATGTAGCCGTGATCGTTCAGATGGCTGTCGACCGCCGCCGTGACGATGGGCACGTCGGGATGCGCCTCCTTCATCCGCGCGATCCCCTCGGGCGCCGCCAGCAGACACAGGAACCGGATCTGCTTTGCCCCCGCCGCCTTCAGCAGCGACACCGCCGCCGCGGACGAGTTCCCCGTGGCCAGCATCGGATCGACGACGATCGCGATGCGGTCTTCCATATGGTCGGGCAGCTTGCAGTAATATTGCACCGGCTGCAGCGTTTCGGGGTCGCGGTACAGCCCGACAAACCCCACCCGCGCCGCCGGGATCAGCTCCAGGATGCCGTCCAGCAACCCGTTGCCTGCCCGCAGGATGCTGACCAGCGCCAGCTTCTTGCCCTCGATGGCGGGGGCGTCCATCGCCTCCAGCGGCGTCTCTATGCGCCTGAGCGTCATCGGCAGTTCGCGCGTGACCTCATAGGCCAGAAGCAGGCTGATCTCGCGCAGCAGCTTGCGGAAACTTGCGGTCGAGGTGTCCTTCTCGCGCATCAGCGTCAGCTTGTGCTGGACCAGCGGGTGCGACACGACGGTCAGGTGATCCGGCATTCAGGCCTCCAGGCGTTTCGCGATCCGTGCCTTGGTATCGGCGTCGCAAAAGGCCGCGTCAAGCGACTGGCGCGCGATGCGCCGGAATTGCCCGTCGTCCCAGTCGAAGGCCCTGTGCAGCGCGTCATATTCCCGCGCCATCGTGGTGTGGAAGAACGGTGGGTCGTCGGTGGAGATGGTGACCTTTACCCCCCGCCTGTCCAGTTCGGCAATGGGGTGATCGCGGAACGTCGGATAGATGCCCAAGGTCACGTTCGACCCCGGGCAAACCTCCAGCACGATCCCCTTTTCGGCCAGTTCATCGACCAGTGCGAGGTCCTCGATGGCCCGCACTCCATGGCCGATCCGCTCCACCTCCAGATCGCGCACCGCGTTGCGCACACTGTCCGGCCCGCCCCATTCCCCGGCATGCGCCGTCAGCCGCAACCCCGCCTCGCGCGCGCAGTCGAAAGACCAGCGGAAATCCTTCGGCTGGCCGATCTTCTCATCCCCCGCGATCCCGAAGCCGACGATCCAGTCGCCTGCCGTCTCTGCCGCGCAGCGGGCCGTCTCGCGCGCCTTGTCGGGGCCGAAATGCCGGATGCAGGTGATGATCCCGCGCAGGGTGATCCCCAACTCCCGCTCAGCTTGTTCGGCCGCCTCCTGCATCGCGTGCACGTATTCCTTCCAGGCCCCGACATCGCGCCCGCCACAGAAATCGGGCGACAGGAAGGTTTCGGAATAGACCACCCCGGACCTGGCCGATTCCTCCAGCACCGCCAGCACCAGACGCTGATAGTCGCGAGGGCTTTGCAGCACCGAAGTTGCCGCTTCATAGACTTTCAGGAAGTCCCAGAAGTCCTTGTAGCGGTAATTCCCGCCCTCATCGAACACCCCGGCTATATCCAGATGCTTCTCTTTCGCCAGCCCCGCGATGAAGGCCGGAGGGGCTGCGCCCTCCAGATGCAGATGCAGTTCGACCTTGGGCAATCCGCTCACGAAACGCTCCCTGTTTTGCTCATTTTCCAAATACTCCGGGGTCCGGGGCAGCGCCCCGGGGGCGGTCACAGGAAACTCCGCCCCGGCCCTTGTGTCTGCACCGAAAGATGCGCCGCCACCGACGCCCCGACATCCGCGAACCCGCGCAAGCCCACCTCGCGCAGGCCCAGGCCCCACCCCACCACCGGCACCCGCTCCCGCGTATGCTCGGTCCCCCGGAAGGTCGGATCGTTGCCATGGTCCGCCGTGAAGATCGCCAGGTCGCCGGGCCTCAGATTTGCGAAGAACCGGGGCAGCCCGGCATCGAACCATTCCAGCGCGCGGGCGTAACCGGCCACGTCCCGGGGATGACCATACAGCGTGTCGAATTCCACAAAGTTCGCAAAGGTCAAGGACCCGGGCTCGGCCTCGGCCCCAAGCCGGACAAGATGTTCGAAAAGGTCAGCATCCGACTTGCCCTTGTGCAAGCTGCCGATCCCGCGCATCGAAAAGATGTCGCCGATCTTGCCGATGGCATGGGTCGCGCGCCCCGCGCCATGCACCCAGTCCAACAGCGTCGGCGCTGGCGGTGCGATGGCGAAGTCCTTCCGGTTCGAGGTCCGCCTGAAATCGCCGCAGCCCCCGGTGAAGGGCCTTGCGATGACGCGCCCGACTTTCCGGGCATGCAGCATCGGGGCGAGGTCGTGGCACAGCTTCAACAACCGCTCCAACCCGAACGCTTCCTCATGCGCGGCGATCTGGAAAACGCTGTCCGCCGAGGTGTAGCAGATCGGCCAGCCGGTCCGCAGATGCGCCTCGCAGTGTTCCGCAATGATCGGCACGCCCGAGGCGCGACAGTTCCCGAGTATCCCCTCGGTCCCGGCAAGGCGGCAAACCTCGGCCACGATATCGTCCGGGAAGGCGGGCACGGTGTCGGGAAAATAGGTCCAGTCCCAGGGCACCGGCACGCCCGCCAGCTCCCAATGCCCGGACGGCGTGTCCTTGCCCTTCGACACCTCGGTCGCAGCGCCCCACAGGCCCTCGGGCACCGCCGCCAGCCCCGGCGATGCGGCCCCCGAGGCCAGCCGGATCGCCGCGCCGAGGCCGAGCCGGTCGAGGTTCGGCAGCTTCAGCCGCCCGCGCCGCCCGACGTCCGCCCGCCCCTCGGCACAGGCCTGCGCGATATGACCCAGCGTGTTCGAGCCTTCGTCGCCGAAGGCCGCCGCATCCGGCGCCCCGCCGCAGCCGACCGAATCCATCACGATCAGGAAAGCCCGTCCTACAGGTTTGACCATCAGCCGATCCTTTTCTGCACCAGGTCCGGCTCCACCGGCGGGGCGGAGGCGATAAGATAGGCTGTCTGCACCGCCTTGACCGCCGCCTTCGCCGCATCTTCGGTCACCGCATGCACCATGGCCAAAGGCACCCCTGCCCCAGCTTCCTCGCCGATCCCGGCCAGGTCCGACAGCCCGACCGAGGGGTTCACGCGGTCCCCCTCGCGCAAGCGCCCGCCGCCCAGATGCACCACGGCGAGACCCAGCGCCTCGCCGTCGATCGCGGTCACGAAGCCGCCCTCCAGAGCGGGCACTTCCAGCATCACCGGGGCCGAGGGCAGCCGGTCCGGCCAGCGGTCGACGAAATCCGCGGGCCCGCCCTGCGCCACGACCATCCGCCCGAAGCATTCCGCCGCCGCGCCGGATTCCAGCGCCTCGGCGATCCGGCCTGCGCCGTCCTCGGCGTCGCTGGCCAGCCCGGCCAGCGCCAGCAGCTCGCCACCCAGGGCAACGGTCACATCCCGCAGGGCCACGTTGACCGAGGTCCCGGTCAGCGTCTCCATCACCTCGATCACCTCCAGCGCATTGCCCGCCGCCGTGGCCAGGGGTTGCGACATGTCGGTGATCAAGGCGCTTGTCATGCACCCCGCGCCTTGCGCCGTCCTGACCAGCGACCGGGCCAGCGCCTCGGCCCGATCCGGCGTCTTCATGAAGGCGCCACTGCCGCATTTGACGTCCAGCACCAGCGCCTCCAACCCCGCCGCCAGCTTCTTCGACAGGATCGAGGCGGTGATCAGATCGATGCTCTCGACCGTCCCCGACACATCGCGGATCGCGTATAACCGCTTGTCGGCGGGGGCGAGGTCGCCACCTGCCGCGACGATGGCACAGCGCACCTCGGTCATCTGCGTGCGCAGGGCGCTTTCGGTCAACCCGGTGCGGAACCCCGGGATCGCCTCGAGCTTGTCCAGCGTGCCCCCGGTATGGCCAAGCCCCCGGCCCGAGATCATCGGCACATAGGCCCCGCATACCGCCAGGGCAGGCGCCAGCAGCAGCGAGGTGCAATCCCCGATTCCGCCCGTGGAATGCTTGTCGACGACCGGGCCGGGCAGGTCCCAGGCCATCACCTTTCCGCTGTCGCGCATGCCCTTGGTCAGGGCGACCCGGCCCTCTTCCGACAGGCCCTTCAACAGCACCGCCATCGCAAAGGCACCGGCCTGCGCGTCCGTCACCTCACCCGAAGCGAGCCCCGAGGCAAACCAGCGCAACGCCTCGGGCGACGGTTGCCTGCCATCGCGGATCGTCGCGATGATCTGGCGGGCGTCAGTCATGCCCGGTCCATGTGGGCAGCGGTGAAGACCCCGGGCAGAAGCTCGGCCACGGTCATCACCCTCTGCTTCCCGTCAGTGGTGCACAGGGTCACGCGAACATCCTGCGCGGCGAACTCGGCGATCTTCTGGCGGCACCCGCCGCAGGGCGGCACGGGATCCGGGCTGTCTGCGATCACCAGAACTTCCGCGATCCGAGTATCCCCCGCCGCGATCATCGCCGCGACCGCCCCGGCCTCGGCGCAGGTGCCTTCGGGGTAGGCGACGTTCTCCACGTTGCAGCCGACATGCACGGCTCCGCTGGCCGCGCGCAACGCCGCCCCCACCTTGAAGCGCGAATAGGGCGCATAGGCGCGGTTCCTGACGGCTGTTGCTGCCTCAAGCAATGTCATTGGCTACTCCTTGACCATTTGGTCAGAGTGTGGGCCGAAGCCGACGGTTCTGCAAGCGGGTCAGAGCACGCGTGTCGGCGGATTGCCGGGCAGGGCGACCTCCAGCAGCTGCAGGTCGGCCGTCACGTCGCTGTAGCGCGTGGCGAGGTCCGGCGGGATCACGAAAGCATCGCCGGGTTCGAGGCGGCAGGGGTCTTTCCCCGCGCCCTCCAGCGTCATGCCGCCGGTCAGGACGAAGGTGAACAGGATGTCGCCGTCATGCGCCGTCCAGGGTGCCTGACCGACGGGACGGGCGACCATGACCGAGGCAACACCTTGGGTGGCCGCCATGATCCCCGTATCCCGCGCCTCAAGGCCGGGGATGCGGAACGGTCGGAACACCCCTTCTGCCCCGATGTCATGCACGAAACGCTGACTCTCCCATTCCCGGTCCGGGCGGTATTGCCGCGTGGGAAGCGTCATCTCGTGGTCGATCTCGGTGACATGCTCGGCCGGAACGCCGATCTCCACCACCTGAACGCCTTCGGAGTGCAGCACCTTGTGGCGGATGCCCGGCGGCTGGATGAAGCAGTCCCCGGCATGGATGCGGCGGATGCCGCCCTGATCCTCGTACAGAACATCCACCCAGCCCGCGACGCAGAAGATCAGCTGGAATCCCACTTTGTGGAAATGCACCATGTCCGGCACCGGCCCGTCCGGCACGCGGATGTGGCTGGCGATCATCGCGCCGCCGAGGCGTGTCGGGACCAGGTCGCGATATTCCATCCCCGCCCGCCCGATCACCCAGGGGGCCTGATCGGCAAGACGGCGGACGATGAAGGCATGTTCCGTCGCGGGGGTGACGACCGGCGGGTTCAGCCCGTCGATTTCGACCCTGGTGCCGTTCGGGGCGGTCAGCGTCCTCGCCCCGCCCGCAAAGCCCGGGTCATCGGTCAGGATGCGCAGGGTTCCGGGCGGTTCCGCGGCCCCCTTCTGGATCCGAAGGCGCAACCCATGGCCGGACAGGACCGCGACCTCGGGGTTGTCGGCGGGAAAGATCATGTCCAGCCGCATCCCCAGTGTCTGGGTGAAAAACGGCAGATCGTCACGAAGCTCTTTCGTCGGCAAACGTATCTCGGCGCGTGTTTCCGTCATGGCATTCCCCGTGCTATGGCGGCATGGTGATCGGCAGGGAACCGATTTGCAAGACGGCTGCGCCAGGCCGCGGCCTGGCGGTCAGACAGAGATGGTTTAACGCTAAACCATCTTGGGAGGGGCGGATGGACGAGACGAGGCATGACAACGCGCGGCAGGCGGCACTGGATTATCATGAGTTTCCGAAGCCGGGGAAACTGGAAATCCGTGCGACGAAGCCCCTTGCCAACGGCCGTGACCTGGCCCGCGCCTATTCCCCCGGCGTGGCCGAGGCCTGCCTGGAGATCAAGGCCGATCCCGCCACCGCCAGCCGCTATACATCGAAGGGCAACCTCGTGGCCGTGATCTCGAACGGCACCGCCGTCCTTGGCCTTGGCAATATCGGGGCGCTCGCCTCCAAGCCGGTGATGGAGGGCAAGGCCGTCCTGTTCAAGAAATTCGCCAATATCGACTGTTTCGACATCGAGGTGAACGAACCCGACCCCGAGAAACTCGCCGCCATCGTCTGCGCGCTGGAACCAACCTTCGGTGCGGTGAACCTGGAGGACATCAAGGCCCCCGACTGCTTCATCGTCGAACGCCTCTGCCGCGAGCGGATGAAGATCCCCGTCTTCCATGACGACCAGCACGGCACTGCGATTGTCGTGGGGGCCGCGGCGACCAACGCGATGATCGTCGCGGGCAAGCGGTTTGCCGACATCAAGGTCGTCTCTACCGGCGGGGGGGCGGCGGGCATCGCCTGCCTCGAGATGCTGGTAAAGCTGGGCGTCCAGCGCAAGAACATCTGGCTTTGCGACCTGGAAGGCCTCGTCTTCAAGGGTCGGCAGGCGCAGATGACGCCGCAGAAGGCGGCTTTCGCGCAGGGGACCGCTCCGGCGAATCTGGCCGAGGTGATTGCGGACGCGGATCTTTTCCTCGGCCTGTCGGGTCCCGGCGTCCTGACGCAGGACATGGTCCGGGCCATGGGACCGAATCCGATCATCTTTGCCCTGGCAAACCCGATGCCGGAAATCCTGCCTGACGACGTGCGCAAGGTCGCGCCGGGGGCCATCATCGCCACCGGGCGGTCGGATTTCCCGAACCAGGTCAACAACGTCCTGTGCTTTCCGTTCATCTTCCGTGGCGCCCTTGACGTGGGTGCCACCGAAATCAACGACGCGATGGAGATCGCGTGCATCGAGGGTATTGCGGCCCTTGCGCGCGCCACGACGTCGGCAGAGGCCGCCGCTGCCTACCGGGGCGAGACCATGGCCTTCGGTGCCGACTACCTGATCCCGAAGCCCTTCGATCCCCGCCTGATTGGCGTGGTTGCCAGCGCCGTCGCCCGGGCGGCGATGGAGACCGGGGTGGCCACGCGCCCGCTTGACGACCTTGACGCCTACAAGCGCAAACTGGACGGGTCGGTGTTCAAGTCCGCGCTGATCATGCGCCCGGTGTTCGAGGCGTCCAAGCTGGCCGCGCGCCGGATCGTCTTTGCCGAGGGCGAGGATGAACGCGTCCTGCGTGCCGCGAATGCGATGCTCGAGGAGACGAACGACCAGCCGATCCTCATCGGTCGCCCTGAAGTGGTCGCGGCGCGCTGTGAACGCTTTGGCCTGCCGATCCGGCCCGGCCGCGACTTCCATCTGGTGAACCCGGAAAACGACCATCGCTACCGCGACTACTGGGGCACCTATCACGAGCTCATGGCCCGTCAGGGCGTGACACCCGACATCGCCCGTGCCGTCATGCGCACGAACACCACGGCGATCGGTGCGATCATGGTGCATCGCGACGAGGCCGACAGCCTGATCTGCGGCACGTTCGGCCAGTTCAACTGGCACCTTGCTTACGTCCGACAGATCCTTGCGCGGGGGGGGCTGCATCCCGTCGCCGCGCTGTCGCTGATGATCCTGGAGGACGGCCCCCTCTTCATCGCCGACACCCATGTCCATTCCGAGCCGAGCCCGGCGCAGATCATGGAAACCGTGATCGGTGCCGCCCGCCACGTCCGTCGGTTCGGCGTCACCCCGAAGATCGCGCTTTGCACGCAAAGCCAGTTCGGCAACATGGACAATGCCAGCGCCCGGCGGATGCGCGAGGCGCTGGAGCTGCTGGACGCCCGCGAGCCCGACTTCGCCTATGAAGGCGAGATGAACCTTGATGCCGCGCTGGACCAGACGATCCGCGACCGCCTGCTGCCGGGGTCGCGCTACGAGGGGGCCGCGAACGTGCTGGTCTTTGCCTCGAGCGAAGTCGCCTCGGGGGTGCGCAACATCCTGAAGGTCAAGGCGGCGGGCCTTGAGGTCGGGCCGATCCTGATGGGCATGGGCAACCGCGCGCATGTCGTGACGCCTGCGATCACCGCGCGGGGTCTTCTCAACATGTCCGCCATCGCCGGGACGCCGGTGGCGCATTACGGGTGAATGGCCGGGGGACTGCTTCACGCCGGAACGTCCGGCGTCCCGCCGCAATCGGCTCCGGGCCGGGCTCAGAAGACCCCCGCGGCAAGCGACCACAACAGGTTGGCGTTCAGGGTGATGATGGTGAGCGCGATCAGCGCGCAAAGCGCGGTCAGCCAGAGCGGTGCCACCAGATCGCCCATCTTGGCCCGGCTCGAGGTGAACATGACCAGGGGCACGATGGCGAACGGCAACTGGAAGGACAGGACCACCTGGCTGAGGATCAGCAACTGCCCGGTTTCCTCGCTGCCCCAGATCAGGATCACCGTTATCGCGGGCAGGATGGCGATCAGCCGGGTGATCAGGCGGCGCATGACCGGGCTGATGCGGAAGTTGATGAACCCTTCCATCACGATCTGGCCCGACATGGTGGCCGTCACCGTGGCATTCAGCCCGCAGGCGAGCAGCGCGATCCCGAACAGCGTCGGCGCAAGGGCGCTGCCCAGAAGCGGGGTCAGCAAGGCCTGGGCCTGGCCGATCTCGACGATTTTGGTGTTGCCGCTGGCATTGAAGGTCGCCGCGGCCAGGATCAGGATCGAGGAGTTCACCATCAGCGCCAGCATCAGCGCGATGGTGCTGTCCCAGGTCGCCATTCGCAAGGCGTCGCGCTTTTCGCCCGGGTCCTGACCATAGGCGCGGGTCTGCACGATCCCCGAATGCAGGTAAAGATTGTGCGGCATCACCGTCGCGCCGATGATCCCCAGCGCGAGGTAAAGCATTTCGGGATTAGTCACGATCTCTACCGACGGCGCATATCCGACGATGACGGCGTTCCAGTCCGGATCGGCCATGGCAAGCTGCACGGTGAAGCTGACCGCTATGACCATCAGAAGGCCGATCACGAAGGCCTCGACCCAGCGGAAGCCCCGGTTCTGCAGCCATAGGATCAGGAACACATCGGCGGCGGTGATGAAGACCCCGATCTCCAGCGGGATGCCGAACAGAAGGTTCAGGCCGATCGCGGTGCCGATGACCTCGGCCAGGTCGGTTGCGATGATCGCCGCCTCGGCGAAAAGCCACAGCGGCACCGACACCCAGCGCGGGAAGGCATCGCGGCAGGCTTGCGCCAGGTCACGCCCCGAGGCGATTGCCAGCCGGGCGCAGAGCGATTGCAGCAGGATCGCCATGATGTTCGACAGCAGCGCGACGAACAGCAGCGTGTAGCCGAACTTCGCCCCCCCCGCGAGCGATGTCGCCCAGTTGCCCGGGTCCATGTAGCCCACGGCCACCAGATAGCCCGGCCCGATGAAGGCGAGGAACCGCCGGAACGGCGACCGGCCGGAGGGAACGGCGATCGAGCGGAAGACCTCGGACATCGAGGGGCTGGTCGGCTCGCTTCGCCACGCATTCATGCTCACTTCAAGGCTCCCGGTTCGCTGGCATAGTCGGCGCACATAATATTAGCCTTGGCTAACAAACTGCACGGCGGCTTTACTTGTCAAGCCGGATTGTGTCAAGGATCAGGAATGGAGACCGACAGCGACAGCCTGACCGATCCCTCCGACCCGGAGGCCAGACCCGTCACGCAGCGGGCCGAGGCGTTTCAGAGCGTGCGGGATGCCCGGCGGCTGGAACTGGCCGAGGACTATGTCGAGCTTGTCGCCGAACTGATCGAGAGTATCGGCGAGGCGCGACCGGTGGACATTGCGGCGCGGCTGGGCGTCACCGCTCCGACCGTCGCCAAGGCTCTGGACCGCCTCACCCGTGACGGGCTGGTCACCCGCGCGCGCTATCGGTCGGTCTTCCTGACCGAGGCCGGGGTGGCACTGGCGGCAATCTGCCGCGAAAGGCATGAGGTCGTCGTGCGCTTCCTGGTCCGGCTTGGCCTCGATCCAGCCACGGCGGAAAAGGATGCCGAGGGCATCGAACACCACGTCAGCCCGGCGACGCTGGAGCTGTTCCGGGAGTTTGCCAACGGCTGTCGGCAATAGCCGTCAAGCCTGGCAGACTGCCGCTGTCAATCGAACAGATCGCCCAGCCAGGAGCGCCGCCGCCGACCATGGCCGCCGCCATAGCCACCGTAGCCGCCGCCGTGCCCGCCACCGTAGCCGCCGCCGTGCCCGCCGCCGTGCCCGCCGTCATGCCCGCCGTGGTGGCCGCCGTAAGGCAGGTTCCTTCGGTCGTAGTCAGAAGCGGCGTAGCCGCCGTCGCGGTCGGACGATGGTCTGGTCGATGCATCGGGACCGGCGGGCTGGCGCAGCGACATTTCGATGATCTTGTCCAGTTCGCCCCGGTCAAGCCAGACGCCGCGACATTTGGGGCAATAGTCGATTTCGACACCCGCGCGGTCGGCCATCACCAGATCGACCCGGCACACCGGACACAGGAGGCCCGCCGCAGGCTGGGCTTCGGGGGATTGCAGAGGAACGGGGGGGACGGACATCTTTGTGACCTCATGTCGCTTGCGAGCGTTTTGGCGCGCCGGGGAATCGGGTTATCGTTCGGGATCGTAGTTGAGCAGACGCAAGGCGTTCAAGGTCACCAGGACCGTGGCGCCGGTATCGGCCAGGATGGCAAGCCAGAGTCCGGTCAACCCGAAGACCGTGGTGACGAGGAACACCAGCTTCAGCCCGAGCGCAAGAGTGATGTTCTGGCGGATGTTCGCCATCGTCGCACGCGCCAGGCGGATCGTGGCGGCGATGTCGGTGACCCGGTCGCGCAGGATGGCGGCGTCCGCAGTTTCCAGCGCCACATCGGTGCCCGATCCCATGGCGACGCCGACATTGGCCTGCTTCAGGGCCGGCGCGTCGTTGATCCCGTCGCCCACCATCATCACGCCGCCATGCGCTGCCATGTCGCGGATGGCGGACAGCTTGTCCTCGGGCAGCATCTCGGCCCGGAACTCGGTGCCAAGGCTGGCGGCGATGGCCGCCGCCGTGCGCGGGTTGTCGCCGGTCAGGATGGTCGGTGTGATGCCCATGGCGCGGAGCTGCCGCACCGCCTCGACCGCGTCGGCGCGCGGCTCGTCGCGCATCGCGATAAGGCCCAGTGCGGTGCGGCCCTCATACAGGACGGCGACGGTCTTGCCTGCTTGCTCAAGCGCCGTGGCGCTGGCGATGTCGGCCCCCTGCAACGCGCCCTGTTCGGTCGCATGGCGCGGCGAGGACACCGTCAGCGCCCGGCCTTCGACCATGGCCGAAACCCCCTTGCCCATGATCGCCTTTTCCCCGGTCGCCTCCGGCAGGTCCATGCCCGCGGCCCGCGTCAGGATTGCGCGCGCGAGCGGGTGGCTCGACCCGGCCTCGACAGCGGCGGCAAGGCGCAGGACATCGGCCTCGGTGGCAGCGCCCAGCGGCACCACGTCCACCACCTGCGGCTTTCCGTAGGTCAGGGTGCCGGTCTTGTCGAAGGCGAGCTGGCTGATCTTGGCCGCCGCTTCCATCACCGCTCCGCCCTTCATCAGAAGGCCCCGCCTGGCCCCCGCCGACAGGGCCGAGGCGATGGAGGCCGGAACCGAGATCACCAGCGCGCAGGGGCAGCCGATGAGAAGAAGCGTGAGACCCCGGTAGATCCAGGTGGTCCAGTCCCCGCCCATGGTCAGCGGCGGGATCAGGATGACGGCGACGGACAAAAGCACGATCAGCGGCATGTACCAGCGGCTGAACCGGTCGATGAAGCGTTCGGTCGGGGCACGCGCCTCTTCGGCCTCCTCGACCAGCCGGATGATCCGGGCGATGGTGTTGTCCTCGGCGGCCTTCGTCACCTTGATGCGGAGCGCCGCCTCGGTGTTGATCGACCCGGCATAGACCGCAGCCCCCGGTCCCTTGGTGACAGGCACGCTTTCGCCCGTCACCGGGCTGTCATCGACGCCCGAGGTGCCCTCGACGATCTCGCCATCCGCCGGGATGCGGTCGCCGGGACGGGCCAGGACGATCTGGCCAATAACCAGATCCGAAGCCGGAACTTCGCGTGTGCCGGTGCCCTCGACCAGGAGCGCGGTCTTGGGCACCAGGTTGGCCAGCGCCCGGATGCCGTCGCGCGCCCTGTTGGCGGCCACACCTTCCAGCACCTCGCCCACGGCGAAGAAGAACACGACCAGCGCCGCCTCTTCCGCCGCACCGATGAAGAGCGCGCCGATCACGGCAATGGTCATCAGGCTTTCGATGGTGAAGACCTGGCCCATCCGCGCCGCCGCAATGGCGCGCTGCGCGACCGGGGCCGCGCCGATGACGCAGGCGGCGACAAAGGCCCAATAGCCGATCGCATGCCCGGTCGAAAGGTCGATCGCCCAGGCGACGGCAAGCAGAACGCCGGTGACGATGATGAGCCTGCCCTTGCCGGTCTGATACCACACCTTGCCCCGGTCGGCGGGATCATGGTGGACATGTCCGGGACTGCCGTGGCCGGCTTCGGCCTTGCCCACGGTCGGGTGATGGTCGTGGCCGTCATGGTCGCCGTGGCCCGGGCCGTGGTCATGCCCGCAGTCGGGGCCATGGTCGTGACCGTCGTCATGCGCGTGACCCGGACCATGATCGTGATCGTGATCGTGATCCGCCTTCGGGCTGGCCGCCGGCTCGGGCAGGACAAGGCCTTTCCTCTGCGCCGCCGTGCCGCGCGGCGCGATGCCATAGCCCAGCGACTTGACCGCCGCCTCGATCTTGTCGGTCGGCGTGGTGTCGGGCACCAGATTGAGCGACAGCTTCTCCGCCATCAGCGCGACCGACACGTCGCTGACCCCAGGCATGCGTTCGAC
>FWPV01002790.1_pt1 | contig 41471 bp, 36 predicted proteins | sample 2228371 | NCBI WGS metagenome assembly FWPV01 (sample SAMEA103939776, study PRJEB20133) | metagenome
AGGCTCTTACCGTAGCCCACCTGGCTCAAGAAGTTGGTTTTGTAGAGTCGGCTCTATATCGTCATTTTAAGTCGAAACGCGACCTGATTCTATTTATCCTGGATAGCATTCGGCAGGAAGCTCGGAGTCATTTTGCCGAGGTTGAAGAACAGCTGAAAGACTCGCTGGAGGCCTTAAAGCGAATTCTCCATCTCCATCTAAATTTTCTTGAGGAATACCCCGGCATCTTCAAGGTTATCTATTCCGACGAAATCCATCTGGGAGACGAGGAGCTTCAGGATAAGGTAAATCAGTTGATTTCGGAAATTGTGGCTTTTCTTAAAAAGATAATCCAGAGGGCCATTAATGAAAAGAAGCTGAAGCCAGACCTGGACGTAACTGTTGCGGCCATGCATTTTCTCGGTCTGATTTACACGGCTTTTTCCTACTGGACGATCAAGAAACGCAAAGTGCCGTTGAAGAAGATCAGCAACGAGCTGCTGGCTCAATACTTAGAGGGAGTTAAAGTCTGAAGTTTTCAGCGGGGAGGCTGGAATTGGTGACCTGAAGTTTAGGCGCCAAGAGCTTGAAGAACGGTCAGGCAAACAGATGAAAATAGACCTGGCTTTTAAGGATGGGAGAAAGAAAGCATGGAAAGAATCTGGTCGAGGCTCCTGAAACTGAGCCGGCTGGTTATTGTGGCCATCATTCTGCTTACAGTGTTTTTTGTCCTGCAATTTAAACATCTTTACTACCAGAACAAATTCACCTCCTGGCTTCCGCAGGAGGACCCGGTGGTCAAGCTGCTGATTGACACCGGCGAAAAATTTGGCTCTAACGAGCTGGTGCTGGTGACGGTTAAAGCCAGAGAAGGGGAAACTTTTCGACCGGACATCCTGCGTAGCCTCAAGCTGGCTACCGAGGAGCTCAGCCAACGACCGGAAATTTTTTATGTGACTTCAATCATCTCGGCGCCGAACATTCAGTCGGTCGGGGGCGAGCTGGTGGTGGCGGATTTTCTGGAGGAAATTCCCCAATCAGAGGATGAGCTTAAAGCCAAACTGCAGGAATCTCTGTCGAAAGAAAATTACCTTAGCACTTACCTTTCTCCTGACGGTCGCTGGCTGGGCGCGGCGGTTTATCTCAGAAGCGGAGTCGACAGCGGCCAGACTTTTTCCGATGTTGTCAAGGCGGTTGTTGAAAAGCACCTGGCTGATAAGGCTGAAATCCATTACGCCGGGGAACCGGGCTTCACCTACTACGCCGACTGGTATCTGAAGAAAGACCTGAAACTCCTGGTCCCGGTGATAGTCATCACAGTGCTTCTGGTGCTGTATTTCAGCTTCAGGAACTTGCGGGCGGTTTTCCTGCCCTCGCTTGTGGTCTGGCTGTCAACCGCCTGGGTCTTCGGGCTGATGGCGCTCTGCCGCGGGCCGATGAACCTGGTTACCCCGGCCTTGCCTGTGCTTCTGATCGGCCTGGGTTCGGCTTACGGAATTCATATGGTCAATTCGCTCGAGCAGAATAGATCGGGCGGACTCAACAGAGTTGAGACCATAGCCCGGAACGCCAGTCGGGTTGCTCTGCCGGTATTTCTGGCCGCGGCCACGACCATGATTGGCTTTATGTCGTTTCTCACGGCCAGACTGGGGTTGATCAGCAATTTTGGCATCTTTGCCGGGGTCGGAGTTATTCTGGCCATGGTTATTACCTATGCCCTTATCCCTGCATCCTATTACCTTCTGCCGGAAAGAAAAATAAAAAGTGCCAGGAAGGTTATTTCCCTGAGCCATCCGGCAGTGCTCGACTGGATTTCAGCCAGGGTTATCCGACATTCGAAAGTGATAATCATTCTTGGCGCCTTTTTGTTTGTTTTTTCGATTCTCTGGATACCGACGATAAGAAGGGAAGTCAATTTCACCGGCTATTTCCCGCCGGGAAGCGAACCGCACCAGGCGGACCGGGTGGTTAGGGCTAATTTTGACGGCGCGGCTCCTATGAACGTTTATTTCAGGACGGAAAATCTGAGGTCAGCCGGGACATTGCGAGTGCTTCGCCGGACTGAAAATTTTATGGCCTCTCTTCCTCAGTGCGGTCTGCCGCTTTCGGCCGCCGGGCTGGTGGAGGAACTTAACGAAAAAATGAACGGCCGATTTTCTCTGCCGGAAACCCACGGTCAGGTGGCCAATCTCTGGTTTTTCCTCGAAGGGCGGAACGAATTGCGCCAGCTGATATCGGAAGACTTCCGCGAAGGGCTGGTTTTTTCCCGGACTTCCGGCACCAGGACTGAATTTCACTGGAAATTGCGGAAGGCCATAGAAGCCTTTCTTAAGAGCGAGATGCGTTCCAACTTCCAGGAAATTTCGCTCGCCGGCTTGTCTGAAGAGTCCGTTTCTTCTCTGCGGAAAGCCGAGGCCGGCTATCTTCTCGATGAGGTCGAATGGTTGCTGGAAAGATATGCTCCGCGCTCGAAGTTCAACCGGGAAGAGGCGGAAAGAGCGCTCGAACAGGTTATAGAAAGCTGGCCGACCGCGACTGACCCGGAAGTTATTGCCCGCTGGCGCCACGAAGTTGAAAATTATCTCCTTTCTGATTCTTTCGATTTTGAAGTTTCGGGGCTGATTCGCCGGGCGCTGGTGGAAAAGTTCATCAGGATGTCTGAAGCCGTTCAATTCGGAGAGAACGCTTTTCTGAGTCTTCTCCAGCGCGAAATTCCGGCAAAAGTTTATGAGGAAGAGACGGCCCGGCGAGTGGCTTTGACCCTCAACCTCAGGCTGAAAGAGGCCGGAGAAGAGGTGGCGGTCGAGCGGGCGCTGGAAAAAATAAAACCGCCGATTCCTTCCGGCGCCCGGGAAGATGAGCGCTTTGAACGGCGCCTGCGCGGCCTGCTTTTTGAACTGGCTGACTCTCTGGTTGTTCTTCCGGAGAGCAGGCTCAACGGTTTAAGCCTGACCGGCGCAAACTCCAGGCCGATCAATTTTCAACTCATCGAGCAGAGCGGACTGCCGCCGGCTCTCACCCAGCTTGACCATTACCTTTTCCTGTCGCAGCTTCAGTCGTTTGCCCTGGCGCTGGCTCTTACCTTTTTGCTGATGCTCCTCATCCGGAAATCGCTCAAGCTGGGATTGATTTCGGTCACGCCGATAGTCTTTACCCTGGGAGTGGTTTACGGATTTTTTGGACTGGCCGGGGTGGAGCTCGATTATGTAACCATGATGGTGGCTTCGGTGTCTATCGGCGTCGGCATTGATTATTCAATCCATTTTGTTCACGGCGTGATGAGCGGCTTGAAACAGGGGTTGACCCGCCAGGAAGCAATCGCCGCTTCATTCAGAGAAAAGGGCGGCGCCATCATGGCCAATTCCGTGGCAGTGATGCTGGGGTTTGCGGTTCTGCTGCTGGCTTCGATGAGTCCGCTGCGGACCTTCGGGGCGATTATGGTCGGCTCGATGTTCCTGGCGGCTTTTGCGGCCCTGACCATTCTGCCGGCGCTGCTGCTCAGGGTGAAAATCGAATGAGAGAAACCAGGACGGGAAATTTAAGGTTAAAAGTTAAGGAATTGATTGAGGCTTAATGGTGAGGAAAATGAAAGACAGGCCCGAGATGGGTCAGGAAAGACAGCCGAATTCTTTTTCCTTAAAAATGAAATGAAGAATTGAGGAAAAATTAAATGCATGGCAGGAGGAGGAATAATATGAACAGCAAATTGTTTGCTGCCGTAATTATCAGGAGTAAGAGCCTTTCATCTTTTCTCATTCTGATGTTTCTTTTTTTGCTCATTCCGGCGGGAATGTCTTCAGGGCTTTTTGCTCAAAACCGCGGAGCGGAGATAATTAAAAGGGTGGAAGAGCAGACCATCGGCGAAAATGCGCCGGCCGACCTTCAGGCTGAAATGATTATGATTATAAAAAGCGCCAGGGGCGAGGGAAAACGGCGAGAGCTTATGGTCTGGACCAAAAACAATCCCGACCGGGATAACTGGCGCCTGATGAAATTCCTGGCTCCGGCTGATATCAAAGACCTGGGCTTTCTGGTGCTGGCTGATGACCAGATGTACCTTTATCTTCCGGAATTCCAGCGGGTCAGGCGTATTGCTTCTCATAACAAGAAGGAGAGCTTTGTCGGCTCGGATTTTTCTTATGACGACCTGGGAACCGCCGGTTTTTCGGCCTTTTTCGACCCGGAGCTTAAGGAGGAAAACGATAGATTTTACATCCTGGAACTGAAGAGAAAACCGGGGGCCAAGAAGCAGTATTCGAAGATAATGCTCACGGTCGACAGAGAAACTATGATGCCGGTCAGAGCCGAGCTTTACGACGACAGCGGACAGCTTTTCAAGGTTGAAACTCAGGAGAACAGTCGTATCGGCAACTACTGGGTGCCGACGAAATTTGTTATGGAGAATGTTAAAGCGGGGACCGGCACTGTGCTGGAGCTCAGGAATGTAAAAGTCGACCAGAATCTGAGCCCCGAGATTTTTACCGAAAGGTATCTTAAGCGGAGCGTCAGCCGGTAGGAGGCGGCGAAAATGCTTGGGGGAAATCCCGGAGAGCCCGGACAAAAATGTTGATGAGAATACCGCGAGAGACGGCATTCGGGCGAAGACATATCGGTTTATCACCGAAAGTATGGCTGGTCGGACGGCGGGTCTGCGAATTAAAAAAATTAACTTGTCGAATAAGGATATGGTTGGCGCAGACATCAGATTGATTGGCAAACCGATGGCCGGGACGGCAATTCAGGCTCTGAACCGGGGAGCTTTCGGTTTTTGGGGTCCGGCACCGCTCGGTGCTTTTTCAGGCCGGTGGGATTCAAGGAGTTGCCTTTAGAAAGCAATATCGTTAATTTTTCGATAAAGAAATGGCGGGAGGTTTGAAATGAGAAAATCAACCGGAGTAATGAACTCGGCTAAGATTGAAAATAGAGAGAGAGGGGGAAGCCGGAAAAACACCTTGCGCGTCGTTTCCAGGCTAAAGCCCCGCTTTATTTCTGCCGTATTGGCAGGAATCAGTCTCTTCTGGCTGACAGCGGGACCGGGGCTGGCGCAGACCACTTTCGATTTTTCGGGGATGGTCAAGCTTTTTCTTTCCTTCTACACCTCAAGCAATGAGAATGAGGCCATGTTTATTCCCCATGAAAGCGGGGATTTTGCTTTTAAGCGACTCGAAGGCAGGTTCAAATTGCAGGCGCGGGTGTCTGAGAATGTAATGGCGCAGGTTCGCCTGGACGCCTTTTCCGATCCCGGGGCTATTTTCTCTGGCGGTAGCTTTCCTGAGTCGAGCTCGCTGGCCAGCCCGACGAAGACCGAGCCGTTTGAACTTTCTCTTTATGAAGCCTTCATCAAAATCAATCATTTCCTGCTTAAGAACCTCGACCTTACTGTCGGCAAGCAGCGGATTCAGTGGGGCACAGCCGATAAGCTGAACGTTGTCGATAATCTGAACCCGGTGGATTTTGCCAATTTTTTGACTTTTGACCCCGATTATTATCTGGAACGAAGGCCGCAGACAGCTATCAACCTCGAATACTATCTCGGGCGGCAGAGTAAGTTTCAGGCGGTCTGGCTGGCTCAGCGACAGTACGCTCCGCTTCCGGCCGGTTTTTCCGGGATGGTCAGGGCGAATCTGGCGGGGTTGCCGGACCCGGAAATCATACTGACGAGGGAGGCTTCCAGTCTCAAAAACACCGGCTTTGGCCTGAGATTTTCCACCAATCTGTTTAATGTTGATTTCGGACTGAGCTATTATGCCGGGAATTTTAATCTGCCCTATCTCAGGGCGGTGGAGCTCAGTTCGCCGCTGGAGCCGGCGCCGGCGAAGGTTTATTTCAGCTATCCGAAAAAGCAGGTGCTCGGGCTTGACCTGGCGGGTGAAGTGAAGTCGGTAGGATTCTGGGCGGAAGTAGCCCGGGTGCAGCCGGAGAAAATTCTCGGCTGGCTGGATGCCTACCTCATCATCGGCAATGATATTTATCCGGTGCATTCGGTTTTTCCGCTGATGAAGAACGATTACTGGCAGTGGGTGGTCGGGCTGGATTACACCTTTTCCGTGGCCGGCGGGCTTTATGTGAATTTCCAGTATCTGCGCGGACTTTTTGACGAGGCTGAGTTCAGCGGTCAGGCCGCCGCCTATTTCGGGTTGAGGAAAGGAATGTGGTTTGGCCAGGCCCAGGATTATCTGGCGGGGCGAGCGGAATTGAGGCTGCTCAAGGGTGACCTCAAGGCAAGTCTCAATGCCGTCTGGAGTCCGGGGGCCGGAGATTCGAGCCGGAGCTCGGCCATTTTCTACCCGTCGGTTGAGTATAAGGTGCATGACGCTGTCTCGGTTCAGGCCGGCGGCATTCTGGCCGCGGGCGATCAATATCAGTCGAAGTTCGGCGGCTTCAAACACGACCGCGTAGTCTACCTTCTGACCAAACTCACCTTTTAAAACGGGGGACACTATACTCATTCCCCAATTTTTTGTGGAAATAAAACCCGTGACACCTACTATATTTCCATATTTTTGCTGCCAGAAAATTGGTGAATATGTATTGTGTCCCCCGTTTTTGATAAACTTAGTTATTGATGAAGCGGAATGAGGTCTGGGTATTTTTCCTGCTGCCCTACCTGCTTGTGGTCGGAATTATTAGCCTTGTCTTTCACCTGAACCGCCAGGCAATCCAGCAGGGCGTCGAAACCTTAGCCAAGGAACAGCTCCAAGCCACAGCTGGGATCCTGAAAGTTAATATTAAAGAGCTTATAGACCGGCAGGTGCCGTCCTCGCAGATACTCGAGCGCTTTGCCGGGCTGGAGGACATCTATTTCATTGCCCTGCTCGACGACGAGGAAAGAATCCTCGACTGGCATTCAAAGTTTGAGGGATACCTGCCTTTTTCTCGACGCGACCGCCCGGCAGCCGAGTTCTGGATCATAGATTCTCCGATTGGTTCAATCTTTAATCACTATTCATCTTTTACCGCTTCGGACGGCCGGCTTTATCATCTCTATCTTGGCTATTCGCTTGAAAATCTTGACCGGCTGCTCGAGCGTTCCCGGAGAAATTTCTGGCTGCTGCTGGGAATTCTGGCCGTGGCCGGCTTGATAATTTTTGCCGGAATTTACCGGCTGCATGCCAGTTTTCAGAGAGCTTCGATGGAAGCTATCAGACAGGCTGAGGAGAAAGAGAGGTTCAGGGAAATCTCCGGTTTTACAGCCGGAGTTGCCCACGAAATCAAGAATCCGCTTAACAGTCTGGCGCTGTTGTTTGAACTTCTGGAGAAAAAATCGCCACCCGAGCTGTCGAAACAGGTAGAGCGCGGCAAAGGGGAAATTCAGAAAATCGCCGGGGTCATCGACCGCTTTTCTGAAATCATCAAACCGCTTAGCCTGAAAAAGGAAGCCCTCTCGCTCACTGAAATTCTGAAGGAAGAGATCGACAACCTGCAGGCGCTGGCCCGGGAGAGAGGAGTTGCGATTGAGTTTAATGACCCGGGAGCCATAATCATTCAAGGCGACCGCCTGCTGCTCTCGCGGGTTGTTTCCAATCTGATCAAGAACGCCATTGAGGCCTCGGGCTCCGGCCAGAAGGTTTCAGTCCGAGCTCAATCCCGAAAAGGCAAAGTGGTGTTTTCCGTCAGGGATGAAGGGAAGGGAATTGAGCCCGAACAATCAACCGCAATCTTTGAACCTTTTGTTTCCTTTAAGGAATCCGGTTTGGGCGTCGGGCTGTACCTGGTAAAAAAGATAGTTGAAGCGCACGGCGGAAATATTTATTTTAAGAGTGATCCCGGCTGCGGGACGGCTTTTACCGTGGAACTCCCCGGAGGTCGGCATGGCTGAAATTAAAGGCATTGTTCTGGTGGTTGAGGACGATGAAATGCAGCGGGAACTCGTTTCTGAGAATCTCAGACAGGCCGGTTATCAGGTTTACGAAGCCGCCGGGACACACCAGGCGCTGGATCTGGCCAATCAGCAGCCGGTAGAAATTGCCGTGGTCGATTATAAGCTCGGCAGCGAGAGCGGGCTGGAATTGATAAGAGAACTTAAAAGGATCAATCCTCTCATAACCCCGGTGATGGTTACGGCCTTCGCCAGCATTGAGACAGCCGTCGAAGCCATCAAACAGGGAGCCTACGACTACGTGGTCAAACCGGTGGATTTTCAGAAATTTCTGCTGATACTGGAGCGAGCCAGAGAAAGATTCAGGCTGCAACGGGAAGTGGCCGAGTTGAGAAACCGGCTGGAGGAAAAATTCAGCTTCAAGAATTTTGTCTTCGTCTCAAAAGCAATGGAGCAGGTAGCTTCCCTCATCTCCCGGGCTGCCCGCAGCGAAGCCACTGTCCTCATTACCGGAGAGACCGGAACCGGCAAAGACCTGATCGCCAGGTTGATTCATTTTTCTTCCGGCCGGAGCGCGGGGCCTTTTATGGCGGTGAATTTGCCCTCAATTCCGGAGACTCTGGTGGAAAGCGAGCTTTTTGGCGCCGAAAAAGGAGCTTACACCGATGCCCGGGAGAGGAAAATCGGAAAATTTGAGGCAGCCGACGGGGGAACCCTTTTTCTGGATGAAATCGGGGACCTGAGTCCGGCCGTCCAGGTCAAACTTCTGCGCTTCCTCCAGGACCGGGAGTTCTACCGTCTGGGCTCGACTAAACCGCTCAAGTCCGACGTCCGGATCATCGCCGCCACCAACCGGAACCTGGAAAAACTGGTCAGCGAGGAGAAATTCCGGGCGGACCTGTACTACCGGTTGAACGTCATCCGGATAGATGTTCCGCCCCTCCGCGAAAGGAAGGAAGACCTTGCGCTCCTTGTTGACCACTTCATCCGCGAATACAGTCGCCGCGAAAAAAAGAACATCCGGGGAATCTCGGCTGAAGCCCTGGACCTGCTGATGAAACACAATTTCCCCGGGAATGTGCGCGAGCTGGAAAATGCTATCGAGCGGGCGGTGATTTTTGCCGAGGGAGAAATCATCACCAGAGCCGACCTGCCGGTTTTTCTGGAGATAAAATCGGAGCAGCAACTGGCCGGGCAGGAGGGGGAGTCTTCAAAACCCCTGACTGATAAAGTGCGGGAGCTGGAAATAAGGGAAATCAGAAGGGCGCTGGAAAAAAGCGGCGGGGTCAAGAGCCGGGCGGCCCGGCTGCTCGGCATCACCGAACGGATGCTCTCTTACAAAATGAAAATCTACGGCTTATAAAGCTGGGGACACCTTCTATATTTCCTAATTTTCGGGACGGGAAAATTGGGGACACCTTCTATATTTCCTGATTTTTTCGCCAGGCTTCGGGCCCGGGCAGCCAGCTTGTCCTGGAAGCCGGGTCAGGTTGGAGCGCGCAGATCAAAAAAATATGGAAATATAGATTGTGTCCCGATTTTTTTAATCGTAGAGCTGCCATTCGCCGGACTGGTTTTCCGGCAGCTTTGATTTTTCTTCCCAGACTTTCAGCAGATAATCTTTGTTGTCTTCGAAAACCCGGGCCTGCTCCTCCACCACTTGCTCTGCTTGTTCCGAACCCATATCCCAGGTGCTTATCACAAAATCTGCAATCCGGGCGTAATAGAGCGGCGTTACCAACTCGATGATCTTAAACCGGTTCCGGGGCCAGGCGTGAAAGGTGGCCGCCAGCTCATAAAGAATTTTTACCCAGGCTTCGACCGGCAGGCGGAATTCCTGAATCGACAGCCCCGAAGCCTTTTCCACCGCGGCGAAGGCTTCCTCCGAAAACATTTCCTTCCAGAGGGGCGAAAACTGCTTGAAACCCACCTTGAATCTATAAATCAGGTCGGGCAGGGTCACTTCCACCGGTTCCGGTTCCTTCGACTCTATTTCTCCCAGAATTTCCACCGGCTGACTTCCGTTGACAATTTTCCAGTATGACTCATACTGCTCCATGAGCGTAAATAAAATCCACAGCACCTGCCGGAACATCGGCCCCAGATGCCTGGAAGGGTCTTTGACGTCGTGGATTTTAACCCCTAAGTTGGCCTGGCAGATTTTAAAATTCTGGATGATGGCATTGGTGGTCATCCAGATGTCGATACCGAAGCGGGCCACGTCCGTTTCCCAGACATCCTGGTTCATATAAAAGTCGGCCACCCGGCGGTTAAAGGCGAAATCGCCGCCGATAGGCTGCCTGATTCTCTTGCCGTAAAGGGCCCGGGTGAGGTTATAAACAATATTGTTGGTGATGGTGCCGTCGTATTTGTGGCGCTGGTAGATCGGAGCCACAAAGTCATATCCCTTTTCCAGAACCGGGTCCAGCAGATTAAAAACCCAGTCTGAAGTGATGCTGCGCAGGTCGGCGTCGACCACAGCGCAGGCTTTGACTTTGAGTTTGCAGGCCGCCTCAAAAACAGAACGCAGAGCCGATCCCTTGCCGCCGATGCCCCGGTAGATGGAAACCAGCTTTTCCTGCCAGGGTTTGATCTGAAATTCTTTGGCTGCTTCGCGGGTATCGTCAGTCGAGCCGCCGTCGGCAATAAAGATCAGGTTCCGAGAATTGCGGTAGTACTTGTCGAGCCCGTGGGTGACCATCTGGATCACATGGGCGATAGTTTTTTCGTTGTTAAAACAGGGAATGCCGACGATGATATCAGCCTGCCCTATTTCTTCCAGTCTCTTCAGAGTGTAGCCGCGAAGGGAAGTGGTATAGGCCATACGATCATTATCCCGACTATTGCCGGATTAGTCAAATCATGGTTTTCTTTCAGGCAAAGACATAGTATCCAGGGTTAGGGCAGTATATGGAAGAGGCTCGGTGGTCGGCCAGCAGTGGGGGTGGGTGATGAAGAAGCGAAGGGATTTATAAGAATTGGATTAATCAGGCGGAGGCCAAAAATTGGAAGCCCCTAATTTCTGGTTGACATAATAATCAGGCTGCTGTTATTCTTAATTAAAAGAGGGCCGTCTTCTAAGTTATTGTTCATAAAATTCTGGAGGAAGAAGTCTGGTGTCAGTTCTTTTTGTCATTTTTACCGACCTGGATGCTACACTGCTTGACCATCAGACCTACAGCTTCCAGTCGGCCCGGCCTGTCCTGAAAAAGTTAAAGAAAATGGGCATCCCGATTGTCCTCTGCACCAGCAAGACCAGGACGGAGACAGAATCCATTGCCCTTAAGCTTGGCCTGAATCATCCTTTTATCGTCGAGAACGGCGGCGCGATTTTCATCCCGGCCGGCTATTTTGCTGATTCTCTGTACAAAAAGGCAGGAATTTCAATTGTGAACAAAGGGAAATACCGGGTCATTCAGCTTGGAACCCCCTACCGGCGTCTGCGGTCGGTATTTAAGGCCATCCGAAAAACTGCCAGCATCCGGATGCTCGGTTTCGGGGATCTTAACGCTGATGAAATTGCCGCTATTTCCGGCCTGGGTCGGAAACAGGCAGAGCTGGCCAGGAAGAGGGAGTATGACGAGCCTTTTTTCCTGGAAGGAAGCCCCGAGTTTGAACTGATTGAACAGAAAAGAAAATCCGGGCAATCCCGGTTTAACGAAAGGTCATTTTTTGAACGGCCGGCTGAAAGTGAAGTCCGCAAAACCGGCCGCCGGGCGACGAGTTTTATTGACGAGAAAATTACCCGGTCTGATCAAAATACGCTGCTCTCGAAAATTAAGCCGATAGCCCGTCGTTACGGGCTCAGGATAACTGCTGGCGGAAGGTTTTATCACCTGACCGGAGACAACGATAAAGGATTGGCTGTCCGCAGACTAAAAAAGCTGTATCGGCTCCGGCAGGGGAAAATAATCACCATCGGCCTGGGAGATTCGGCTAACGACTGGCCGATGCTCAAGGCGGTGGACCTTCCGGTTCTGGTCGCCCGGCCTGACGGTCGTCATCTAAAAATGCCGGAGCGCAAAGATGGTCTGCTGCGGACTTCCCGTCCCGGTCCGGAGGGCTGGGCCGAAGCGGTGGACTTTTTCCTTTCTTCGAAGGACTCAACTTTCCGGAAAGGGAGAGCCACGGCCGGCAGAAAATAAAAGTAAAAGGAGGCAATCATGGCAGATCTTCATCAAAGCGGGGTGGTTCCGACCTTCCATCGCCTGGGCGAGTTAAAGCTGGACCGGATGGAAAGGGAATTGAGAGAATTTAACCGGCACCGGCCGATTGCCCTGGTGCTACCGGTAACCCCGGCCGAGCTTGATACTCCGGCCCTGAAAGGCATTCTGCATCATCTGAAGGACATAGATTATCTTAACGAAATCGTGATTGTGCTGGGCAGGACGCAGGAGGAAGAAAATTTAAAAAAGACCAGAAAACTTTTTTCCGTATTGCCGCAACGGCATCGGGTCATCTGGGCCTCCGGTCCGCAACTGGGCGAACTTTATAAAATTCTGGAAGAATCAGACCTGTCGCCGGGCGGTGACGGCAAGGGTCGCTCGGCCTGGGTGGCTTACGGTTATATCCTGGCCAGGGAAGAAAGCCGGGTTATTGCCCTTCATGACTGCGATATAGTTAATTACTCCAGAGAACTCCTGGCCAGGCTCTGCTATCCGGTGGCCTCTCCTCACATTGATTACGCTTTCTGCAAGGGATATTATGCCCGGGTGACCGACAGACTTCATGGCCGTGTCACCAGGCTGTTTGTTTTTCCGTTGATACGAAGCCTCATCCGGATTTACGGCCATCTGCCCTTTCTGAGCTACCTGGATAGCTTCCGCTATCCTCTGGCCGGAGAGTTCTCGATGGTGGTCGAGCTGGCGCGACTCAACCGCATACCTTCCGACTGGGGCCTGGAAATTGAAACCTTAGCCGAAGTCTACCGCAATTTTTCTCTCAGACGGATCTGTCAGGCCGAAATTGTCGAAACCTACGAGCACAAGCATCAGCCGCTGTCGGCCGAAGATCCGTCGACGGGCTTGATGAAGATGTCCATTGACATAGCCCGGGCAGTTTTCAGGAATCTGGCGATTGAAGGCATCGTTCTGGCTGAAAGCACCCTGAGGACGCTGATTGTCAATTATCAGAGGACGGCCAAGGATTATGTCAAGCGCTACCAGGATGAATCTGAGATCAACGGCCTGGTCTTTGATTACCATAAGGAAAGCCTGATGACCGAAGCTTTTACCAGAGCCCTGCAGATTGCCGGACAGAAATTCCTGGAAGATCCGCTCTATTCCCCCCATATTCCCAACTGGAACCGGGTGGTGGCGGCCCTTCCGGATTTCCTCGACCGGCTGTGTCGGGTCGTTGAGGATATGAATAGCTAAAACGGGGGACACTATACTCATTCCCCAATTTTTCTGGCAATAAAACCGGGGACATTTTCTATATTTCCATATTTCTGGGACAGAGAAATTAGGGACATTATCCATATTTCCTGATTTTTGGCTAAAAACCTTAGTTTATTAACAGTCTTATCTGGCAAACTGAGCCTGTTTTAGTGAGGTCGATCAGATTATGAAATGAGAGAATATAGGTTATTTTCCTGACTCCAGACCCTGCTTTCTGCCATGTCTTAAACTTTCCAGCTCTGACTTTTTGATTCCAATTGCCATCAGGCAAAAATTCTGGAAATAAAATTTGTGTCCCCGATTTATATTACTTATGCCCAACAAGCCAAAAAACGGGAAAGACAGATTTGGCCCAGGATTTGCCTGCTTAAAAAATTGGTGAATATATATTGTGTCCCGATTTTTTGGGCAACCTTTTGGCTCACTCCTTTGTCTTTATTAGCGAGGATTGATAGATGTTTGCCCTTAACAATTCACTGGTTTTAAGGATGGCAATGGCTGATAATATTATCAGCAGGAGCAATCCGGCCGGAGATATAACAGGAGAAAGACTTTTGGCAACAGACCCCGGAAGCCCGCAAGCTGCTGATTTGGCGGCACTTATAAGCTGTTCTCAGAGGGGAAGCCTGGAGGCCTTTGAGCAACTTTATAACCTCTTTAAGAATAAAGTCTACGGTCTGGCCTTCAATCTCACCCGTGACCACCAGACGGCCGAAGACCTGACCCAGGATATTTTTATGAAGATTTTTTCCGCCATCCGGGATGTTGACCGGCCGGAATTGTTCCCGGCCTGGGTTTACCGGATTGCTCTTAATACCTGTTACAGCCACCTGCGCCGGGAAAAAGTCTACGAAGAGAAGCTGGAAATTGCGGCTCCGGCCGATGAGGAGATGTCAGACGGGTCGTTCGACTCCCGCCATGACGACCTGGCCCGGGCGGTCAACGAAGCCTTAGCCCGGCTGCCTGAGAAGCTGCGCACGGTTTTCCTGCTGCACGAAGTTGAAGGCCTGACCCATGAAGAGATTGCCTCAACGCTCGGCTGCCAGGTGGGGACTTCTAAATCCCAGCTGTTCAAGGCCCGGATGAGACTCCGGAAAATCCTTAAAAAGAGCGAGCTTCGGAAAGGAGGCGGACGATGAACTGCCGCCGGACCCGTCGTTTAATCAACGCTTTTCTTGACGGTGAGCTTCAGGAAAAAGACAGGCAGCAACTGCAGGCTCATCTGGAAAAATGTCCTGCCTGCCGCGAAGTTATTGAAGACCTCAAAGCCATAAAAAGCAGACTGGTTAGAGCCGGAGAGATTGAACCCTCGGATAGAGTCTGGGAAAAACTGAAAAGCCGGCTGCAGGACGAAGTCATTCCCCGGCTTCTGGAAGAGAAAGCGGGCGCTGATAAAAAAACAGCCAGGAAAACCTCCAGCTGGTTCGGGCTTCCATCGCCTGTCTTTCGGTATGCGGCGGCCGCTCTGGTTTTCGTAGCCTTTGTGGCCGGGGCTTTCTATCTTGGGCGTCACTACCAGAAGCCGGGACAGCCCGCTGTCCAGGTAGCTTCACAAAGTCCGGCCCTCCAGAAAATCGAGGAAGCCGAGTTCTACTACCAAAAAGCCGTCCAGTCGCTGACCGAGGCCCTGGAATCTTACAACGGCGGCCTGTCCCCAGAACTGACCGAGATAGTGCAAGCCAACCTCAACCTCCTCGACCGGACGATCGACCTGGCCAGGCAGGCAGTCAACGAAAAACCCGAGGATCAGCAGGCCCATGATTTCCTGATCAGTGCCTACAATTCCAAGATGAATTTTCTCAACGACATGCTGGAGACCAGAAAATCTCTGGCCGGGCCAGGACTGGAAAAACTTTAAGGTGGAAGGCAACAAATTGCCATGCATAACATGAATAAAATGAAAGGAGAAAGGTCAATGATAAAAAAAGAATGGAGAAGGTTAAAAGGCTTGAAACCCGGACTGATGCTGGTTTTAGGGCTTCTGCTGATTCTGCCCTTGATGGCCGGAGAGGAATACCAGGAAAAATTTGAGAGGACCGAAAAACTCAGCCGCGACGGACTGGTAACCGTCAACAATGTCTCGGGCGACATTAGAATTATGGTCTGGAAAGAAGAAAAGGTTAAGATTGAAGCCGTGAAATATTCCCGGGCCTCCAGCCAGGCCAAGGCCAAAGAAAATGCCGATAAGGTTAAAATTGAGGTGACGGCCGAGCCCGGATTGGTCAGAATTGAGACCAGATACCCCGAGTCCAGAAAATGGTTTGGCGGCGATTCCAACGTCAGCGTCGATTATACCCTGTGGATTCCGGATAAAGCCTCCATTGAAACCAGGTCGGTCAGCGGCGAGGTCGAAGTAGAGAAGGCCGGAGGAACGGTCAGGGTCAGCGCGGTTAGCGGTAGCATCTCCGTCGTCGGCGGGACAGGGACGATTTCGGCCAAAGCCGTGAGCGGCAATGTGAGAGTCACAGAGGCCGAGGGCGACTGCCAGCTCAATTCTGTTTCCGGCGACATTTATCTGAACCGGGCCAGGGGTTCGGTGGAAGCCGAAGTGGTCAGCGGCACGGTCAAGCTGCTTGATATCACAGAGGCCAGAAGGGTTTCGGCCAAGTCCGTAAGCGGGAATGTTGAATACCGGGGTCAGGTGTTGCCCGGCGGAGTTTACAAATTCACCAGCCACTCGGGCGAGGTCAGGCTCTTCCTGCCCGGTGATTCTTCCTTTGACCTGGAGGCGTCCTCGTTCAGCGGCTCGGTAACCACGGATTTCCCGGTTCAGGTCATCGGGAAATTAAGCGGCAAGACTATCCAGGGAAGAGTCGGCAAGGGTGGAGCCGAAGTCCAGGCCAAAGCCTTTAGCGGCAGTGTGGAGATAAGAAAGGGCAGCTGACGTATTAAATTACTCCGTCGTATCTAACGCCGGTCAAAAACGGCTCATCGGGGCGGGCTGAGACCCGCCCCTTTTCTTTAACCGGGGCATGATCTCACCCTCAGAATTTTCGCGGAAATAAAACTCGTGAGACCTCCTAAATTCCCGTCCAGCTCTGAATTTTCTGATTTTAATTGCCGTCGGTCAGAAAAAGCGGCAATTTTGCTCGTATATCAGAACTTCATTTGTTATCAATTTCCAATTAAAACAGAACTTGAAATTATGGTTGATATGATCAGTTGATTATTCGATAATAAAAAAAACCGGCTTAATTTTTATAGGAAGGGCAAAATATAAACACTTAAAACAATCAAGGAGGGGAAAAACAATGAGGCAACGCATTCAAGCCGGCTTGTTTATTCTTATGGCCCTGGTTTTGATTATCAGCTGTGGTCAGAAGAAAGAGGAAAAAGCTGAAGCCAGCGCCAGCACTGGAAGCGGAGCGGTAAGAGAAATAAAAGTGGATATGGCCGGCGGCCAGGTGAAAATGGAAGAAAAGTCGGCGGCGGCTCGGGAGGAGTTAAAGGGAGAATGGCGGAATATTCCGATCTATCCTGGAGCTCGCATGACCGAAAAAATGTCTTTTACCATGCCCGTCCAGGAGGATGTAAAGGATCTGGAATACAGGTTTTTCACTACAGGTGACGACATGGCGAAGGTAGCTAATTTTTATCAGACGGAAATGCCAAAGCGAGGCTGGCAGGGAACTTTTATGGTCTCAGACAGTTTCTCCATGGGTAACTACCGCAAAGATGAGGGCAAACTGATCGCTCTGGTAATACTGGATAAGAGGAAAAGTGAGGTTAACATCGTTCTTGGCACTGGCACGGTGAAAAATTAAGCTGGGAAAAACTGCAAAGTAAGTCTTTCTCACTGTAATTGTGAGCATGACCTGGACCAGAAATACAGCCACAGATATCTGAAATAGTCGGCCCGAAGGCCTGATTTCCCGCGTTTCAGGCAGGCAAAATGGTCATCACTCTGATAGAATAAATCTGATGATTGCCCTTAAAGGGAAGGACTTCGACATCATCCTGATCAGCGGCGATCCCTATGCCGACCACCCGCTGTCTCCCGTCGGAGTGATTGCCAGGGTGCTGGACGCTAAGGGCTACCGGGTCGGCATCATCGAAAAACCAGACTGGACTTCAGAGCGGGATTTTCTCCGGCTCGGGCAGCCTCGGCTTTTCTTCGGAATCACCTCGGGCTCAATCGATAGCTGCCTGGCCAATTACACCCCGCTGCTTCGCCGCCGGGAGAAGGATGAGCATGCGCCATACGCCTCCGGAAAACCCGACCGGGCGGTCGTCGTCTACTGCAACCGGGTCCGGCCGCTATTTCCCGGTGTTCCTATCGTAATAGGAGGAATTGAGGCTTCGCTTCGCCGTTTTGCCCATTATGACTACTGGGAGAACCGGGTGCGCCGTTCGATCCTGCTGGATTCCAGAGCCGACATCCTGGTCTACGGGCCCGGCGAACTTCAGGTGCTTGAGATTGCCGAACGTCTGGCCCGGGAAGAAAGCCTTGATGGAATATTAGGAACAGCCATCGTCAGCCGCGAGCTTCCGGAGGGCTTTGAGGAAATTCCTTCATATGAGGAAGTCTTTTCCGACCCGGAAAAGTTCCTTGAAGCCCAGCGGGCTCTGGCCAACTACAAAAAGCTCGCCCAAAAACATGCCAACCGCTACGTGCTTCAGCACCCGATGCCTGAATACACGCCGGAAATACTCGACTGGATTTACGGGCTGCCCTTCAGCCGTCACATTCCGGAGAATTACCCCGAGCTGGAGATGGGCAAATTTTCCGTTGTCACTCACCGCGGCTGCCTCGGACGCTGTTCCTTCTGTTCGCTTTCTCTTCATCAGGGCGACCGCATCATCTCCCGCAGCGAAGAGTCCATCCTGGAAGAAATCCGTCGCCTGACCCGGCATCCCGATTTCAAAGGCTTCATCGATGACCTGGGCGGGCCGACCGCCAATATGTATGGAATGGACTGCCGCCGCTGCCGGCGCGGTTTCTGCCTCACCTGCAAGAAGCTCGACCGCTCCCACCGCCGACTCATCGAGCTCCTGCGCCGGGCGCGTTCAATCCCCGGCATAAAGAAGGTTTTTGTCCGGAGCGGCATCCGCTATGACCTGGCGCTCAGCAGTCCGGAATATGTCCGGGAGCTCGTCGGCCACCACGTGTCCGGCCTGCTGAAAATCGCTCCGGAGCATGTTTCCCCGCCTGTTCTCCGTCTTATGAACAAAGCTGAAGTTCCGGTAGAAAAATTTCGTCAGCTATTTCTGAAATTATCGGCCGATAAAAAGCAGCACCTGAAATATTACTTCATGGTGGCTCATCCCGGCACCACCATGAAAGAGGCCCGGGAGCTGGCGTCCTATATCAGCCAACTCGAAGCTCAGGGAGAAAGGCCGGTCGAAGGAGTGCAGGTTTTCACTCCGACTCCTATGACCCGCTCGACCTGCATGTATTACACCGGACGCGACCCGGAAACCGGCCAGCCTGTCTATGTCCCGAGAACTTTTGAAGAGAAAAAAGCCCAGAAAAGGCTGCTGCTGCAGGTTACTGGAAAGGTGCTCGAAAAACCGAGCCTCCGGAAATCTTCTCCCGCGCCGCGCAAAAAAAAGCTAACAAGATAGGATGAAGTCTTCCGGCCGAGCAGCTCTGGCTTCCGATAATTGTTAACGCTTTTAGGCAGCGATTCATTCTTGGCCCGAATTGTTGATGACTTTATGACAGCTTGCCGCGGAGGTTTAATTATTAGTGTGAAAATGATACCTAAAGAAGAATAAGGTAAAAGAAACGAGAACTCAGAGCCATGCCAGACCGAAGGAAAAACGCAGAACAGCCATCTGAGTGAAACAAAGGAGGGGCAATCCGGCCACCTGGCTGATGAGGGGCGATAGGCTGATGGCAGCAGTATTCCCTGGTTCTTCTCTTATGATCTGGTTGATCTATAGGGTATGGGGGCGAGTTGGCCGCCTGCCTTCGGGTGCGGGATAAGCCCGGAGAGTTGATGAAGAGCGGGGCGCTGCTCAGAGCTCCTCAGACCGTAGCAGCTTTCCGCCGCGCTGGAGGACCTGCTCCTTAGCCTGCTTGAAGCCTTCCTGGCTCAGACTGCGCGTTACGTCCTCGAGGTAGTATGTTTCAAACCCGAGTTCAATGGCATCGAGCGCCGTGTAGAGAACGCAGAACTCCGCGGCCAGCCCGCAGACATAGACCTGGCGCACGCCCCGCCCCCTGAGGTAATCGCCCAGTCCGGTCGACTTTTTCCGGCCGTTATCGAAAAAGCCCGAATAACTGTCAATTGACGGGTCGGTGCCTTTTCTGAAGATGGCTTCCACCCGGCGGTCGTCAAAATTTCTTGAAAACAGCGCTCCCTTTTCTCCCTGAACACAGTGGTCCGGCCAGAGCACCTGCTCGAGCCCGTTTAACATAACGACGTCAAAAACATTTTTGCCCGGATGATTGGAAGCGAAGCTCAGATGGCTTTTCGGATGCCAGTCCTGGGTGGCCACGACCAGGTCAAATTTTTCCTGAATCTTATTGACCAGCGGGATGATTTCATCGCCCCGCGGCACAGCCAGACTACCCCCGGGGACAAAATCGTTCTGAAGGTCAACCACGATTAAAGCCTTCATGGTTACCCTCCTTCAAAATTATGACGATATTTTTCCATAAGCTCATTTCTGAGCGCCAGCAGTTTCTGGCTCAAACCGACCTTATAAACGTGAGGATATTCGAACCTTCTGTGCTCCGGCGGAAGCTGGTGGAGTCGGCGGCGAGCGTAAGAGGCAATGTCAGCCACCGGGGTGATTGGTTTTAGCGGCTTCCCGCCGGACATCATCTTTTCCAGCAATGGCTCGTCCCGATAGGTTGTAAGCTCGAGGAATTTTCCGGGCTCGACCGGATGGAACATCGTTTCGGGCAGAGGTTCTTCGGAAAGCTGGATGGCGTCAGCCATGAAAGAACCCTGCTCATCGGTAAATCGCGCCACCTGTTTTCGGCCCGGGAGGGTGGTTTTCGTCAGATTGTCGGACAGTTTCATCCGCGGCTGCCCGTCGAAAACAGACAGTTTGTAAACTCCGTCCAGCGCGGCGTCGGGGACGCCGGTCACCAACTTTGTGCCCACACCGAAGATGTCAATCGGCGCCTCCTGCTCGATCAGGCTTCTGATGACGTACTCGTCAAGGAGGTTGGAAGCGACAATCTTGGCCTCGGTGAATCCGGCGGCGTCGAGAAGCGCTCGGGCCTTTTTCGAAAGGTAGGCTAAGTCGCCGCTGTCCAGGCGAATGCCCTTGAGCTTGAGCCCGTTTTTTTCCATTTCCTTTCCGGCCCGGATAGCATTAGGAACACCGCTTCTCAGGGTATCGTAAGTGTCCACCAGAAGAATCGCGCGCCCGGGATTGGCTTCGACGAATTTCAAAAACGCCTGAAATTCGTCCCCGTGGCTTTCTATAAAAGAATGGGCCATTGTTCCGGCCGGCTCGAGTCCGAACAATCTGGCGGCTTCGACGTTGGAGGTGCTGTCAAATCCGCCGATGATGGCTGCCCTCGAAGCTAACAACCCGCCGTGAGCCGGAGCCCGGCGCAGACCGAAATCGCTGAGCACCCGGTTGCCCGCCGCCAACCGCATCCGCGAAGCTTTGGTGGCGATGAGACTCTGGTAGTTGATGAGGTTAAGGAGAAGCGTCTCTATAAGCTGGGCCTCAAACAGCCTGCCTTCCACCCTTATCACCGGCTCGAGCGGGAAGACTACCTCGCCCTCTTTCATCGAGTAGACATCGCCGCTGAAGCGAAATTTCTCTAAGTAATCAAGATAATCCGGGTAAAAGCCGATCTGCCGGAGGTAATTCAGGTCTTCAGGAGAAAATCTCAGGTTTTCCAGCGCCTGGAGCAGCGGCTCAAGGCCGGCAAAAACCACATAACCGCCGCTAAAAGTAATCGTCCTGAAGAAATAATCGAACACCGCGGGCTTTTCGGCCGTCCCGTTGAGAAAATAAGCCTGGCCCATGGCAATCTGGTACAGGTCGGTATACAGGGGTGAGAACTGGAAAAGCCACTCTGCGCTTCTCATATGAATCTATTATATTCCAACCGGTCTGAACAGGAAACCCGATCCTCTGTTGAACTCTCCCCCGCTGAGGAGCGGTTCCAGTTCAGCGTCTGGGATAAGGTCGACAAGTTCATGGGGGGTGAAGACCTACAAAAGGCAGACCAGCGCGGTCGTGGCCGACTCCCTCTACCATCTGAAGATGAAGTTTCCTTTTCGGACCCAGGCCATCCAGATCGATGGCGGCTTGGAGTTTATGGACCAGTTCGAAGAGGCCTGTGAGAGAGCCAAGATCATGTTGCTGGTGAACCCTCCCCTCAGACCCCAGAGCAACGGCGATGTAGAGCGGAGTAACCGGACCCACCTGGAGAAGGTCTACGAAGTCGAGGACGTCTCGCTCGATTGCGGGGGACACAATCAGCTACTGGCCAAATATAAATACGACCATAGCTGTATACGGCATCATAGGTCTTTTGAATTCAAAACGCCTTATTTGTATTGTGCCCAATGGAAAAAACTCATAAAACCCAGGTGTCACGCATCTACTGACCCCATACATTCTTTTGACTTTTTTGAACATTGAACTCTATAATTAGGGAGAATTAAAACAAAAGAATGGCAATGGGGGCATTAACAGGGCATATAAAAAGATCGAATCATAATCTTTTTGGGGATGAGGTTAAGATGAAAGAGAAAGTATTCTTTTCCTCAAGAGTTTTAAAAATCATTGCATTCATCAATGAAAATTTTACTAAATCTTATTCTGTTCATGAAATAAGCTTCCTGGCATTGAATCTGAGTGCATCACGGGCTGAAAGGATTTTTAAAAAAGAAGTTGGGCTTTCGATTAAAAAATTCCTTATTCTTAAAAGAATCTGTGAAGCGGCCCATATTTTGAGGTTAGACCCAAAGCTTTCTGAACTTGATGTGCTCTACAGCTGTGGTTATGACGATGTTTCAAATTTTATTAAGCAATTTAAGAAGCATTTCGGCTGTACACCAGTAAAATTCAGGAACTGTGATATAAATCCAGAAAATTGTATTCTTAGAAAAAAATCATATTTTTACCATATAAATGGAGATAAGATTAAAGAAGCACTAGGCATGGACATATCTAAAGGCTGCTTTTGTCTGAGGATTAAAAAGACAAAAAATTAGCAAAAAAAACTAAAAAAAAAAAATAGGCCAAGATTTATTTTTCTATACGACTTACTAAATAGACAGCCTTCTAATTGAAGGGGTTTGATTTGAATCTGAGGAGGTAATAATTCTGAAAAAAAAGGCGTTTGTAGCGTTAATAACTTTAATCATTTTGTTTGCCAATTATAATATTACCGCAGGGATGCCTTCTGATGATGTGTGCAAAAATGCGTTAGCACAATGTTTGATTGATGCTGGATTAGCAGGAGCAATATCATTGCTTACAGGGAGCTTTATTGGAGGATTGATAGTAATATCTGCATATGCATCTTGGTGCTTGGCTGGATATGATTGGTGTATTAGATATTATATAAAATAAGAAAAAGTGAGGGGGCAAAAATGAGAAAATCTGGTTTGTTAAAGTTATTTACTGCTTCATTGCTGATATTTATTATTTTAACTTTTCCAATAGTCTCTTTTGCTACTGATACTCCGGAAGAAGCTAAAAGGAAGTGCTGGGAGGCTTACGAGAAATGTTATAAGGATATGGGTTATATTAGTTGGCAGGCAAATATTTCCTGTATAGCAGGATATATTTTCTGCTTAAAATATATAGAAAATTAAAAAAGATTATCTTAATAAAGTTGATTATGAGTAAAAAAAGAAAAGTAGTTCTTTTTTATATTTTGATATATTTTTTAGTTAATTTAACAGCCGAGCCGGGGCAAAAGATTAAAATTTCCGAAGTTCTTTCTATTGGGGGCATAAATAGTTCATTAATTTATCAATGGTCAGATATGGCGGTTGCACAAGATGATTTCATTTATGTGATCGATTTTAGGGACTGTTCTATAAAGAAATTTGACGGCAAAGGTAGATTAATAAAAAAGGCAGGCAGAAAAGGTGAAGGTCCAGGTGAATTTAGCTTTCCTGTTAATCTGAGATATTGTGATGGGAAATTGTATATATCTGAATTGTACAGACCAGGTGTTAAAGTGTTTGATACAGAATTAAATTATTTATCAACGATTCCATTAACAATGCCTATTTCAGATTTTTATGTATTTCCAGACGGTAACATATTGATCAGGACACTCGGAATGCCAGAAGCTATTTCATCATTAGTTATGTGTGATCGTGATGCCAGGCAGTTGAAGCTAATCCCTTATAAGGATGAAGTTCACGACGGAAAAAATAAGAATCCTTTTTGGAGTTCTGTAAATTTCGAAGTGGATAAAGAAAATAACATAATATTAGCTTATGAGTTTAAAGATTTGATTAAGAAAATTAATAGCCATGGGGAGGTGATTTTCGAGAAAAGCCTTCTTGGTAGAGTTAAACTGGAGTATATGCCTGAAAAGCGCAAAGAATCTTTTTTGCCAAGAAAGATTGTATATGTTGACCTGGCGGTTGATAATGATGGAAATATTTTTGTATTGGGCGGTGATTATACAGCCAATCCTAGACGTGATATATATCTGCTGGATAAGTCTGGAAATTTGATGGGAATATTCACCATACCTGAACCGTCTCATAAAATTTATATAGACCATAATAATTTTTTATACACCAGATGCGACGAAGGAATGGGTATTAAAAAATACAGAATGCTGAAATAAATCGATGAATAATGGCAGTAGCTTTATTTTCATTTGTATTGTTTTTCTGACTATCGGGGCATTGTATCAGGATACCACATTTTCTCAGGTAAGTTTATTTGGTGATAGTTTTGAAATCAATCAAAGTAATAATTTCCGTGTATTCATCATTCTTCATTTTGATTTTATCAGTTGCCCTCTTTGCTGGCAAACATTAGACGAGCTTGTAAAAATTTTAAATTCGGACGATTTTTATGATAAAGTCATCGGTGTTGTTGCCATAGAACCTGATAAAGTCGGTGAGGAAAGAAGTTTTTCCTTTTTTAAAAAACAGATAGAGGGCTTTGTTTTGGGCAATAATATCTTTTTCCCAGTATACATGGATAGGAATGGCAAATTTGTATCTTTGGTTAATAATGCTCCTTTAATTATGATTTTCGATAAAAGAGTTGGAGAAATTCATTATTATTTGCTAAGAAAAGATACCATTGAATTGATAAAGGAGAAATTGATAAACATAAATGGAGATGTAAAGAATGAAAGCTAATATTATTATTTCCATAATTTTTATGGCGGGGGCCCTGATTGTTTCATATATTCAGATAAATAGAAGGGAGGTAAATATCAATAAAGCCGGTCAGATGCTTATAAAATGGAATGCGAGTCCTCTGGCAATATTCCCCTTCAAGCTGATTGCGTTTTTGATAATTCTTTTATATCTGGGGTGGCTATATGTATCTTATAGGGGTATTTCAGGGGGATTCTATTATGCGTTAAGCAGTCTGTCTATAATTATCTTCATATGGTCATTGTTTTTCTGGCAGCCATTCTGTGTGCTTGGCTCTTCTGGAGCGGTGTTGAGAGGTAATTTCTATCCTCTCAGCAGGATATCTGTTGCTGGAATCGAAGAAAAATATTTCTGGGCTGTCTTAAAAATTTCTATTTTTTCAGAGGATAAGAGTATTACGAATAGCATTTCATTAATGATGCCCAAAAAAATTGTTCCTGACGTTAGAAAGTATTTTGGATTATCTGAGAATCAAACATAATTATCCTAAAGCAAAAAGAAGGGAATTTGTAAGAAAAATCCATTCGAATTTAGCTGGTCAGGTGGGGGTGTGTCTTTTTGGGAGTGTTTCGCCACCCTGATGGCGATCGGCAATAGAAGTCACTGCCCACAAGAAGCAAGTTGAAATAAGGAATTGATGCCGGCAGGTTAAGAGGAGCTGAAACCCTTTCAAATTGCGCAAATAATCAGGCTGTCACGCATAATAAACCAACAGAAATTTTCTGACTGACTGTAATATTTTCCCTTCGATGTTCAGAGCAGGAAGGGTCCTGTTGACAAAGCGGGGAGGTTTGTTTAATTTAATCAAAACAGATTAGCAAAGGAAGAAATGACCAGGATATTGCTCGTCAGGCACGGCGAAACTGAGTGGAACCGGGTGGAAAGATTCAGGGGCAGCGCCGATATTCCCCTCAACGAGAATGGCCTTCGCCAGGCGGAACTCCTGGCGGTTCGTATTGCTGCTTCCTGGAAACCGACAGCGGTTTATTCCAGCCCCCTCTCCAGGTCGGTCAGAACGGGAGAAGCAATTGCCTCGCCTTTTAACCTGGAGGTTAAAGTGCATCCCGGTCTATCAGACATTAATTATGGCCAGTGGCAGGGGTTAACGCCGGAAGAGGTTAAAGAGAGGTGGCCCGAACTCTACCGCCGCTGGCGGACGGTGCCGGCTGACCTTCATTTCCCGGGCGGCGAGTCCATGTCTGAGCGCCAGAAGATTGGCCTGGCCGCAGTCAGAGAGATCGCCGAGGCTCATCCCGGAGAAACCGTCGTGGCCGTTGGCCACACCGTCATCAACCGTCTGATCATAATGGGCTTGTTGGACCTTGACTGGAGTTATTTCTGGCGCCTGCGCCAGGACAACTGCGCTCTGAATGTGTTTGAATATCTGGACGGCCAGTTTATTGCCGTGACCGTAAACGAAACAGGCCATCTTTTGAAATATTAAGGCACAGGGCAATGGAAGGCGTGGTTATCTGGAAAATTCTGGCGGCAATTATCGGTCCGGCCATCTTCTGGATTGGCTATTTTTATTACAAGGATCGCCGGCAGCCGGAACCTTTAATCAACCTGCTGGAAGGTTTTCTGATGGGTGTCCTGGCCGGATTTGTCTGCTTCCTGACTTACCGCCAGTTGCCGTTGCTCGGACTGCCGCCGGGTTTTAATCTGGTGGTGGCCAAGGGCCAGGCCAGAGAGATTTTTCTTTATTCCCTGGGAGTGGTCGGCCCGCTGGAAGAGCTGTTCAAATTCCTTCCTTTTGCCCTGTTTATACTGAGGTGGCGTGACCTTGATGAGCCGGCCGACGGCGTGGTTTACGCTTCCTCGGTGGCCATCGGTTTTGCCAGCTTTGAGAACCTAGGTTATCTTCCGATGATGACCGGAGTGGCTTTCTTCGGCCGGGCCGTGGTTTCGCCCCTGACTCATGCCCTTTTCTCTTCCGTCTGGGGATACTTTTTGGCCCGGGCCAAAATGAAAGGTCAGTCAATTTTTCTGGCTTCTCTTTTTAGCCTGCCGCCGGCGGCCATTTTTCACGGGCTGTTCAACGTCCTGACCGTTTCTAATTATTTGCGCATCTATTCAGCCATCCTGGTGCTTCTGCTGTGGCTGCTTCTAATTTACCTGCTGGAAAGGCATAAGAAGACTGCCTGAAATTCAGGTTTTTCCGCCCTTAATCGATTGAATCGCTTCTATATTCCGGCCAAAGGCTCAGCTAAATTCCTATTCTTCGCGCAGCACGATCACTTCCACCCGCCGGTTCTTGGCCCGGTTGGCTTCACTGTCGTTGGGGGCCACCGGCCTGGCAGAGCCGAAGCCCTGGTATTTCATCCGGTCGGGCGCCACCCCCTGGCTCATCAGGAATTCATAGACTGACCGGGCCCGGTCGGTGGACAGGCGCAGGTTAAGCTCTTCCGAGCCGGTGGAGTCGGTATGACCCTCAATGCTCAGTTTCATATCCTGAAAAACCATCAGGATGCCGGCCAGCTTGGCCAGTTTCAGTTGAGATTCAGGTTTCAGCGTGGCCTTGTTGACGTCAAACAGAACCCCGGCCAGGTTGACAATCAGACCCCGGGCAGTATCAGTGGTCTCGGCCACAGTGGACAGCGCGCCTTTAAGCTTTGAAGCCAGCTCATCCCGCTCCTTTTTGATGGCTTCGCGCTCGGCGGCCAGCCTTTCGGTTTCTTGGGCCAGGCTGTCTTTTTCCATGGCCAGCCGGTCCCTTTCTTCGGCCAGCTCCCGCATCTGCCTGGCCAGGTCAGCCATTTCTTTGTCCAGGGCGGCCCGTTCCTGCTTGATCTGGTCGAGCTGGACGGCCAGTTTTTCCGCTTCTGATTCAGCCAGGGCGGCCCTTTGCTCCAGGGCCGCTTTTTCAGCCTGCCGTCGGGCTTCTTCTTCGGCGGCCGCTTTTTCCTCCAGGTATTTGACCGTGTCCTTGATGGCCCGGGTGGCGTGCTGGACGGCAATTCGGGCGGTCTCGGCCATGTTCTTTTTGTCGCGGGTCAGGGTGCGGGCTCTTTCCAGGGCTTTTCTGGCGTCTTCCATGGCCCTGGAATTATGTTCGGCGGCATTGATTTTGTTGGCGTACTCGATGGTTTTTTCGGCCTGGAACAGGGTGACCGGCAGGTCGGTGCTGTATTGAAGCATGGCAATGCTGTCGAGGGCCGGGGCGGCTTCGGGGGAAAAGTCCTTGAAGGCGAAGGGCACAATCTGGACGTTTTTCTCCCGCGTTTCGCCGTTGAAATACATGACAATTTCTGAGGGCCTGGCAACCACGCTGTAGGGCTCGGCCGTCACCATCAGGGCCAGAATTTTTCCCGGAGCGTAGAATTTCTGCGAGCCCGAGGCTTCCCGGCGGTCGACGAATATTTCGCCCAGGTTCTCGCAGGCTCCGGCCGGGTTTACCGACCAGAAGACGTAGGTGGTAATATTGCCGGAAAAGAGAATGGCCGGCTCCAGCTTTTCGAAGCTGAGGTCAATTGTGGTTACGCCTTTGGAAAACGATAATTCGGCCGACAGGCTGGATTTGGACGGAGCCCGGGGGGTTTTGTTGAAGGTAATTTGAACTGTCTTGCCCTCGGTCAGGGTCAGGGCTTTCAGTTGAATTTCTGCCCAGGCCAGACTGGAGGCGGCCAGCCAGACCGCCAGAATCAATAAAATCCTTATTTTTTTCATTACCGGCCTCCCTTAAAATTCCTTCTTCTGCAATTTTAACTCACCCGGCGCCTTTTAATCAATTTAATCAATTTTTATCAGCGGGCAAAGGTCGGGGGTGTCGAGGACAACGCTGACGGTACCTTTCTTCTTCCCTTAAGCGGTTATTTTCCCGAATTTTAAGCGGACTTCTCCGGGAAGAGAACGCCATAGCGGAAACGCCTTTTTTGCCGCGGTCAGGTCTTAAGGCGGCGATTTCTGCTTTATCAGGACCGGGAGGCTGCCAGAGCCGGATGCCGGGTCGGCTCCGTTTTCCAGGGCGGGCCGGTCACAAAAGGGTAGGGCTCAGGATAAAAAATAACCCCGGGAATAATCCAGAGGGGTGTTGACATGTTAACAGCTTGTCTATATAAACTATGCCCGGAATGTGATATTCTTCCAGGCTGTGGCGAGAGAAGAATTGAAGAGACCGGGTGTGAAAAAAAGATCGATCGTTTCTCTGTTTATCGTTGTCCTGACTCTGTCCTACATATCTTTAATTCCGGCCAGAGCCGGTTCGTCGGAAGGCCCGGCCGCCCTGAGGTCATTGACTTCGGAAGAAAAACTCTGGCTTTACAACCTTCGCCAGGAGCGCTGGGAGGCCAACTCCCGCCATATTCTGCAGAGGATTTCCAGCTTTCGGGGAGAGACCGGCCTGGTGGTCAAGGACCTGCAGACCGGCTGGACTTTCCTTCACAATGATGAGGCCCGGTTTCCGGCGGCCAGCCTGATTAAGATCCCCATCATGGTGGCCTGTTTCAAGGCGGTTGAGGACGGGTTGCTGAACCTGGAGCAGAAGTATATCTTGAGGCGGCAGGACCGGGTAGGCGGGTCCGGGCTGCTGCGCCGGATGAGAAACGGCCGGACTTTTACCTACGCCGAGCTCATAGATTACATGGTTACCCACAGCGACAATATCGCCACCAACGTCATCATCAACCACCTGGGCTTTGACTACATCAGAAAGGTGTTGGAAGAGCTGGGCTTGAAGGATACGGTTCTCAACCGGCTGATGATGGATTTCAGGGCTCGTGAAGAGGGCCTGGAAAACTATACGTCCGCCGGGGAAATGACCGAGTTGCTGGAAATGATCTATCACGGCCGATGTCTCAGCTCCTGGATTTCGGAAAAATGCCTTGACGTCTTGAAAAGACAGCGGATAAACGACCGGCTGCCGCGCTTTCTGCCGAGGGAGGCCATGGTGGCCCATAAGACCGGCCAGGAAAGGGAAGTCTGCCACGACGCCGGCATCGTCTTCAGCCCGAACGGCGATTATATCATCACCGTTCTGGTCAGAACCTGGACCGGCCCCCTGACCACCAAAACTTTTATTGCCCGCCTGAGTTCCTATTTTTACCGGATTTGCGGAAGCTGAGAAACTCTGGCTTTTAAGCTGCGAGCAAAGAACTTTAACTGCATTTCTATTGGCCGGGCTTTGTCCATGGATTCCCTGCCGGTTTTGCCCATCTTTTGAAGCGCCCGGAACCGATTCCAGGAGGCGAGAAAATTGGGGAATGAGTATTGTGTCCCCCGTTTTCTTGTGATATATGAATATATATTCATATATTAACGAAAGGCGGGATTATGAAACTGGACGAGGCGGTCAGAGTTTTCAGGGTTTTTTCGGACCGGACGAGACTGCGGATTTTTCTGCTGCTTCTTGACTCCGAGCTGTGCGTCGGAGAGCTTATGGCCCTGCTGCAGCTGGAGCAATCGCTGCTTTCGCATCAGCTTAAAATCATGCGCCGGGCCGGGCTGGTCGAAGCCAGGAGGAGCGGCCGCTGGATTTTTTACCGGCTTCTCCCGGTTTATCGGAAACAACTGGAACCGCTGCTGAGAGACTGGCTTAAAGAGGAGCTGGCTTCAGCCGGGCCGAAGGTCAGGGCGGTCAAAGAAAAGAAGGTCTGCCGGATATCAGGCGGCCGGCCGGCAAAGACGGTAAGGCCAGCTTCGGGGAAAACGCCCGTCGGCAAAACCGGGAAAGCAGCTAAGTCATAGTCGGAAAGCAGTCAGGGCTGTCTTCTCGGGGCGGATTTCGCTGAGCCAACCGCCCGGGTGCAGACTGGAAGCAGGCAAGATAGAAACGGTCTTGCAGGGCGGGTGGCGCCCGGCGGGGAGAAGCGGCGATTTAAGTAAAAGCGTTATCAACCAAAATGAAAATGATAGATAAAAATAAATAACCGAAGGTAAGCCATGCGCAATCCGGATGAAGTCAAACCCGACCGCCAGGCGGTTGAAGCCGTCACCCGGGCTTCCCAAAAATTTCAGGTGGCTGTCGACCGCCAGGGCTGCTTCCGGCTTCCGCCGGAAGTTCTGGAAAAGCTGGGAGCCGGACCGGGAAGTCAGTTGCGGGTGGTGGCCGAGGACGGTCAGGTGCTTATTGAGCCCGATATCCAGGCCCTCAGGCGGCTATATATTGAGCCAACCTCGGGCTGCAACCTCAAATGCCAGACCTGCATCAGGAACACCTGGAACGAACCCTTTGGCTCGATGAGTCTTGAGCTTTTTGAGCGACTCTGCCGGCAGATAAAGGAGCTGCCCTTCCTGCAGTCGGTCATGCTGGCCGGGTTCGGCGAGCCGCTGTTTTACCCCAACATAGTGGAAATGGTCCGCCGGCTGAAAGAAGCCGCCCGAGTCTCAGTTGAAATTACCACCAATGGAACGCTGCTCAACGAGGAAATGTCGGACCGGTTGCTGGAGGCGGGACTTGACCGTCTGTGGGTGTCCTTTGACGGCACCTCGGAAACCAGCTTTGACGATATCCGCCAGGGGGCCAGCTTTCGCCTGGTTTTGAAAAATGTCCAGAAACTGCGGGAACTGGCCACTAATAAAAATCGCCCGCTGGCCATCGGCATTTCTTTTGTGGTCATGCGGGATAACATCGACGACCTCAAAAACATTGAGGAGTTGATCAGGGAAGTCGGAGCCGACCAGGTTCTGATGAGCAACGTTCTGCCGTACACCGAGGACATGGAAAGAAAGATGCTCTGTCTGCTGGCGCTGACCTGCGAGACCTTCGCCAATCTCCCGGGCAAACCAAAAATCAGTCTGCCGCGCCTCGATATCAACTATCTGACGAAGGAACCAATCTATCACCTGTTGAAAGGATACCAGAACCTGTTTATGATCAACAATGCCATTTCCGCCCCGACCCGTTCCTGCCGGTTTATCAAGGACGGGACGACCTTTGTCCGCTGGGACGGAAAGGTTTCCCCCTGCATGGCCCTGCTGCACGAGCACATAACCTATCTTTACGGACTTGAGCGCCGGATAAAACCGTATTTTCTGGGCGACCTCAATCAGCAGAGTCTGGCTGAAATCTGGAACTCGAAGGAGTACCACGATTTCCGGGAAAAGATTTACGAATTTGATTTTTCGCCCTGTCACATCTGCGGCGGCTGTTCCTATCTCGAAAGCAACGAGGAAGACTGCTTCGGAAACACTTTCCCGGTGTGCGGCGGCTGTCTCTGGGCCCAGGGCGTGATTCAGTGTCCATGAAGGCGCCGGCTGAAATCGTATTGAGGGGCCTGTCACGGCGCGCCACCCTCAAGAAAACCTTGGCACTGCGATTCTTTATTGGCCCGGATTACGAAGAGGGGCCTGTCGCGGCGCGCCTTTTCTGTTTTCCCGGCTGAAATGCGGGGCTTGTGATAAAATAAAAAATACGACCTGGAAAAATGGAGGGAATTAAGATGGCTATTCTTGAGGTCAGGGACTTAACCCTGCGAATAGATTCGGCCCATATTCTAAACGGGCTGAATATAGAATTCTGGGAAGGCTATGTGCATGCGGTGGTCGGGCCGAACGGAGCCGGCAAGTCCACCCTGGCCAATGTGATCATGGGACTTCCCGGCTACAGACAGCATGGCGGCGACATACTTTTTGAGGGACGCTCGATTAAGCACTTGAATGTCGATGAAAGGGCCAGGCTGGGAATTACTCTCGGCTGGCAGGAGCCGGCCAGATTTGAAGGGCTCAAGGTAAGCGACTTCATTCTGGCTTCGGCCAGAGAAAAAAATAAGGATGAGGTTGACCGGGCGCTGGAGCTGGTCGGCCTGGAACCCGTCCGCTACCGAAAACGGGCAGTCGATAAGACTCTGAGCGGAGGCGAAAGGAAAAGAATCGAGCTGGCTTCGATTTTGGCGATGAAACCCAGGTTGGTGATGCTCGACGAGCCCGATTCCGGCGTTGACATTGAAGCCATCGAACGAATCTTCGAGGCCATATCGCTTCTTAAAAAAGAGGGGACAACGGTTCTTCTGATCACCCACAGCCCGCGGGTGCTGGAGCGGGCCGACCATGCTTTCCTGATGTGCAGCGGGATGCTGGTAGATAAGGGCGAGACCAGGAAGATTCTGGAATATTTCAGCGGCAAGTGTCTGCCCTGCCCCCACCAGAATGTGCCCGACCTGAATTCAGAGAAAAAAGCGGGAGGAAAAAATGCCTGAAGACCTGGTTGAGGAAATTCTCGAATCAATCAATCTACATAAAAGCTTAAGGCGTGATGAACCGCATGTGGTCATCAACGCCAACCGGGTTCTCAGCTCTAAGGTGGTTGATGGCCTGGAGATAGAGCCTGAAGAATTGGCGGACGGAGTAAGAGCCCGGCTGCGGGTGCGCCGGGGCGTCAAAATCAAACAGCCGGTCCATCTTTGCTTCGGCATGCTGCCCGAGCGGGGAATTCAGAAAATCCTGCTGGACGTGGAGATTGAAGATGAAGCCGAAGTGAGCTTTATGGCCCACTGCACTTTTCCCAACGCCGTGGATATCCAGCACCTGATGGAGGCGGAAATCCGGGTCGGCCGTCGGGCGAGTTACAGTTATTTTGAACGCCACTGGCACAGCGACGAGGGGATGGTTCGGGTAGTGCCCGTGGCCAGAATCAAGCTGGCCGAAGGGGCCCGCTTTTCCACCGAATTTGAGCTTCTTAAAGGTCGGGTGGGTCTGATTGATATCGATTATCACACTGACTGCCAGGCCGAGAGTTCGGCCGAGATGAAAGCCAGAATCTTCGGCCGCCAGGATGACCGCATTAAAATCAAAGAATCGGCCAGTCTGGACGGGGAGGCCAGCCGGGCGGTTCTGACCACTCACATCGCCGTCCGGGATGAGGCCAGGGCCGAGATTTACAATGAAATAATTGCCGGTGCTCCCCACTCCCGCGGTCACGTCGATTGCAAGGAGATAATTCAGGGAAACGGCGTGGCCAGAGCGGTGCCGGTGGTTGAGGTCAGGCACCCGAAAGCTCACGTCACCCACGAGGCGGCCATCGGCAGCGTCGATTCCAAACAGCTTCAGACCTTGATGGCTCGCGGCCTGAGCGAAGATGAGGCTATTAACCTGATCATTGAAGGCCTGCTGGGCTGAAAAAGATAGATTCTCTGCAACCTACTTTTTATTTTTTAAGAAAACCTCATAGGCCCAGGCCAGGTCTTCCTGGGTGGGTTTCTTTTTGTCCCGGGCCTCAGCCGGCCTGCCGCTTCCGGGTCTGTCTTTTTTTCTGTCCTTGCCGTCCGCGGCCAAAAGTTCTGCGGCGAACGCCTGCGATGATTGGGTTTTTATCATGAGGCCCTCGGCGAAATAACGTATGTCAAAATCGGAGGTAATAATCAGCCAGTCTTTTTTGCTGGTTATCCTGGAGACCCGGTCTTTGATTTCCTGATCAGCTTTTCGGCCTTGAGTGAAGATGACGGCCACGCCGGGCTGTTCCGCCCGGAGGTCCGAGCCCGTGTTTTGCCCGTCAAAAACAACTGTTAACCGGGTTTGTTTCAGGCGAGAGTAACCGGCCAGTTTGATCAGGAGCAATTCCCGGGCTCGTTGCAGGTCGGAGTTGACGTAGCGGGCGATGGCCGGAATGGCATGAATCAGGTTGTAACCGTCTATGATCAGGTTTCGAAATTGATGGCTCAAGTTTTCCGCTCTTGTCATATTCCCAGAATAAGTTTGGCTATGCTGAAGAAAATAAAGAGTCCGGTTATATCCACCACGGTGGTCAGCATCGGGCTGGCTACCACTGCCGGGTCCAGCCTGAATGAAGAGGCGATTAACGGCAGAAAAGCTCCGATCAGGGTTGAACTGATAACCTGAATGGCCAGAGCCACGGCCACGGCCAGCGCCACCTTGAGCGGGGCGATGGTTCCGGCCGTTGAAGAATGTCCGATAAACAACAGCACCCGGAGGTAAGCCACCAGAGCCAGGACTATGGCCATCAGAAGAGCCACCTTGAATTCTTTAACCAGGATTCTCAGAGCGTCGCGCGCTGAAATCTCCTTCAGAGCCAGGGCCCTGATGACCAGGGTGGCCGACTGGCTGCCGGCGTTGCCCCCGGTGTCGGCCAGCATCGGCATGAACGAAGCCAGAATGGCCACCTGAATCAGGATGCTTTCGTAGCTCTGGACAATGTAACCGGAGACGAATCCCAGGATGGCCAGGCCGAGAATCCAGGGAATTCGGCTCTTAAAATGATCCCAGGTGGAAAGCCTCATGTAGGCGCCTACTTCATGGGTCCCGCTGATGGCCATTAACTTTTCCACGTCTTCCTGTTGTTCCTGTTGAAGAACGTCCATGGCATCGTCGTGGGTGATGATGCCCACCAGCCGGTGATTTTCGTCAACCACCGGGATGGCCAGCAAGTCAAATTTCTGGATGGTGCGGGCCGCCTCTTCCTGGTCATCTGTCGTCCGGGCAAAGATGACATCTTCGTGCATGATGTCCTGAATTTTTGACCGGGGAGAGGCCAGGATCAGGTCCTTGAGCGAAACGAAGCCCACCAGCCTCTGGTTTTGATCGACCACATAGCTGTAATAAATGGTTTCTTTGTCCGGGGCTTCCCGCCGCAGCTTGGCCAGGGCTTCCTCCACGGTCAGCTCCGGCATGAGCACTGCATATTCGGAAGTCATAATGGCGCCGGCCGTGCCTTCAGGATAGGCGATCAGGCGGCGCAGATCTTCGCGCTCGGCCTGGGCCATGGCCGGGATGATAGCTTCGCGTTTCTTTTTCGGGAGTTTCTTCATCAGGTCGACCCGGTCGTCGGGAGGCATCTCCGAAAGCAGCTTGCCGGTTATCTCCCGGCCCAGGGTTTCAATCATGGTCCGCTGGACTTGCTGGTCGAGATGACTGAAAATTTCACCGCGCTGGGAGGGTGTGAGCTGACGGAGAATTTCCCAGATTTCCTGGGGGGTCAGGGCCGAGAGGAATTCAGCCACTTGAGCCGGGTGAAAGGACTGGCAGAAATCACAGAGAGCCCTGTAATTTTTTTCGGCCAGAAGTTCCCTTAATTCCGGAGCCAGTAAAGGATTGACCATCGTTCACCTCCGCCCTCTGCCGGCCGGAGGCGAACGCCGGGTTCAGGTCCCGGTCCGGCTCACCCCGGCAGCCGGCAAAATAACCGCCAGATACTCTCGGCTTCCATCTATTTTAGACGGGTATGGGTCACCGTCTTCGCAGCAACTCATTTCCCTATCCTCTTTCATCTTGTTGCTAATTCTGGCACTCCGTAAACCCGGTGTCAATATGAAACAAGTATTTTTTTATGATTCCTGCAGGCTCAATTTCAGGCGCTCGCAGGACATCTGAAAAATCGCTCGTAACAGGGAGCCGAGGATGAATTGGCATCTTTCTGATGGCGGCGTTAGTTCCAGTTCTTGAGATTTTGTCTGCTTAAAGCCTGAGGACCAGCTGAGCCACGTTGAAGTAAATCAGCAGGCCGAAAATATCGACCATGGTGGCCAGCAAGGGGCTGGCTACCACTGCCGGGTCTATCTTAACTGATACGGCGGCCAGGGGCAGCATGGCTCCGATTAAGGTTGAAGTGATTACTTGTAGAGCCAGGGCAATGGCTACGGCCAGCCCGACTTTGATCGGGGTGATATGGGGGGGCAGGGCGGCATCGCCATAAAAAATATGAACTCTAAGGTAAGCCACCAGGGCCAGGATTATGGACATCAGAAAAGCCACCCGGAATTCTTTAATCAGCACAAACAGGGCATCACGAACCGAGATTTCCTTGACGGCCAGGGCTCTGATGACCAGGGTGGCCGACTGGCTGCCGGCGTTGCCCCCGGTTCCGGTCAACATGGGCATAAAAGATGCCAGGATGGCCACCTGCAGGAATATGCTTTCATAGTTCTGAATAATCAGACCCGAGACAAAGCCCATCAGAGCCAGCACCAGAATCCAGGGAACGCGACTCTTCAGATGGTCCAGAGTTGAAAGCTTGGTGTAAACGCCGACTTCGTGGGAACCGCCGATGGCCATCAACTTTTCAATGTCTTCCTGCTGTTCCTGCTGGACGACGTCCAGAACGTCGTCGTGGGTGATGATGCCGACCAATCGGTCCTGATCATCGACCACGGGAATGGCCAGCAGGTCGTATTTCTGAATCATGCGCGCCACTTCTTCCTGGTCGTCATGAGCTTTGGCGTAAATAACGTCTTCATACATGATATCTTTGACCCGGGCTCCCGGCGGAGCCACGATCAGGTCTTTGAGAGAGACGAAGCCTACCAGCCGGTGCTCATCGTCCACCACATAGCTGTAATAGATGGTCTCTTTATCAGGGGCTTCGCGTCTCAGCTTGATCAGGGCCTGATAAGCGGTAAGCTCGGGGGTCAGGGTGGCATATTCGGAAGTCATGATGGCGCCGGCCGTGCCTTCAGGATAGGCGATCAGGCGGCGCAGGTCTTCGCGCTCGGCCTGGGCCATGGCCGGGATGATGGCTTCGCGTTTCTTTTTCGGGAGTTTCTTCATCAGGTCGACCCGGTCGTCGGGAGGCATCTCCGAAAGCAGCTTGCCCATTATGTCCCGGCCGAGTGTTTCGATCATCTCCATCTGGACTTCTTCGTCTATGTGGCTGAATATTTCCCCGCGCAGGGAAGGCGCCAGATGACTCAGGATTTCCCAGATTTCCCTGGCGTTGAGGGCAGAGATAAACTCAGCGATCTGGGCGGGGTGGATTGATTCGCAGAACTCGCAGAGTTCTTTGTAATTTTTTTCGGCCAGAAGTTCTCTTAATTCCGGAGCCAGTAAAGGATTGACCATCGCTCACCTCCGCCCTCTGCCGGCCGGAGGCGAACGCCGGGTTCAACTCCCGGTCCGGCTCACCCCAACAGCCGGCAAAATAACCGCCAAATACTCTCTGTTTCCATCTATTTTAAATGGGTATGGGTCACCGTCTTCACAGCAACTCATTTCCCTGTCCTCTTTCATCTTGTTGTTAATTCTGGCATTGAACAGAATCTCTGTCAATAGAAAATGGGGACACAATCTATATTTCCTGATTTTTTCCTGAAACCGGGGACGCCAGAAACGGGGGACATAATACTCATTCACCAATTTTTTTCTGGAAAACTGAAAAACCAGGTGAGCCTCTATCTCCGGCCCTCGAGTTCTGATAACTGATTGATGACCTGGACTGCAGGAAAAGAGCGCTTTAGAGTGTCGACTGCTTTCTGGTCTATTTCAACAACCTTAGTTTCTTCAGGCAGGCGCCGCAGTTGGTGCACAGGTCCGGATTCAGGCGGCCGCCGGCTCGGGGCTAATAACTTCTTTTATCTTCTGGGTAATTTTAATAAAATGTCAGTAGCCATGAGCCCGGGCTGTGCGCTTCTGATTAACCAGGATATTGACCTCTATGACAGTCTGTCTTCCGCTTTGAGCCGGGCTGCGTTCTAACCGCAAAATATTTCAGGAGAAATATAGATGGAAGAAAAGAAAAAACAATCAAGGCGCGAATTCTTAAAGACCGCTGGCCTGTCGGGAGCGGTTCTATCTTCGACTACGCTGACTGCCGGTGCCGTCTCAAAATTGTCCCCTGCCTCTAAAAACGGGCCGGAAGGGCAGACCTTAACCAGGGCCACAAAACCGGCCGGCTTCAAGCTCAAATATGCGCCCCCTTTTGGAATGTTTGAGGCTTCAGCCGGCAAGGACCCGCTTGACCAGATGAAATTCATCGCCGCCCAGGGCTTCCGGGCAATCTTTGATAATGGTTTGCCGGGTCGTCCGCCGGCGCTTCAGGAGGCCATCGCCGGCCAGGCTGCTAAGCTCGGGCTGGAAATCGGGCCTTTCGTGGCTTACGCCGATTTCAGCGTGGAATCTTTCGTCCTCAGGGATGACTCGGTGCGTGAGATGCTCCGGGGAAAATTGAAGACCGCCATTGAGACTTCAAAAAGAACCGGTGTCAAGCTGGCCCTCATGGTTCCCGGCCGCTACAACCAGCGTCTCGACTGGGATTACCAGACGGCCAACGTCATAGAAAACCTAAAATGGTGCGCCGGAATCTGCGAGCCGGAAGGAGTGGTAATCGTTCTCGAGCCCCTGAACCCCAAAGACCATCCCGGCCTCTTCCTGACGAAAATGTCGCAGGCCTACCAGATCTGCCAGGCTGTCGGCAGCCCTTCAGTGAAAATCCTCGACGATATTTACCACCAGCAGATAACCGAGGGCAACATCATTCTGAACATTGATGCCTGCTGGGAAGAAATCGCTTCCTTCCATCTGGGCGATACTCCCGGGCGCAAAGAACCGGGCACGGGCGAGCTGAACTTCAAAAACATCTTCAAGCACCTTTACCAGAAGGGTTATCAGGGAGTGCTCTGCATGGAGCACGGCAAAAGCAGGCCGGGCAAGGAGGGTGAGCTGGCGGTCATCGAAGCCTACCGTCAGTGCGACTCTTTTGTTTAAGTCTGGATAATCGTATTCTATTGCCGGTCAATTAATTTTCCGGCTGTTAGTTTTCTCAGCAATAGGTCAGAAGCCCGATTATTACCATTCTATTTATGATTCCACCCGTGAAATTATGGCTGGAGGACAGGCCTGACTTTCTGGCTAAAAATCATAAGGTCGTAATGACAAAAATTTATAAAATAACATTCTGCCCGGTGATTCAATCATTGTGGATTTGCGTTCGGATAAGATATAATCCCGATTTCAAAGAGTTTTTTTGATGAGAAGCAGGCGGTCTGCCTGATTTTATAATGAAAGGGTGAGCGGCCATTATTAAAAACGTACCTTTAATAACAAAGAAACGGTTTCATCTCCACCGATGGAATTTTCTGCCTTTTCTTATGATTTTGTTTTTCTGTGCGCCTGATCCTTCTGCCGCGGCCCGGAAACTGCCGCCGCTGGAACCATACCGCACCAGCACCCCACCGGTTATCGACGGAGTCCTGGACGACCCGGTTTGGGCTCTGGCCAGCAACGAAACCGGCTTTCTAACCTGGCGTCCCGACTTCGGGAAGGAAATGGCCGAGAAGACGATTGTCTACTATGCCTACGATCATGAAAATCTGTACTTTGCCTTTCGCTGTTATGACCGAGAGCCTTCTAAGATTAAAGCTTCGGTCTCGGCCCGAGATTCTATAACTGCAGACGACTGGATCTGTCTTAACCTCGACACTTTTAATGACCAGCAATCGCTCTATGCCTTCTATGTGAACCCGTTGGGTATCCAGGCTGACTCAAGATTTGAAGAGGGGCAGGAAGATTACAGCGTGGATGTGGTCTGGTATTCGGCTGGCCGGATCGACAATGAGGGCTATACGATTGAGGTCAAGATTCCCTTCAAGAGTATCCGTTTCCGAAACCGGAAAGTGGTGGAAATGGGCATAATCTTTGAAAGGAACATCAGTCGATATTCTCAATCCGGAACCTTTCCGCCGCTTGACCCGGACCGGGGTTTTGATTTTCTGACCACCACCAGGCCTCTCCTATTCAGGGACGTCAAGCATTATACCCTGCTTGAGATTCTGCCGGCAGCCACCTATGGTCAGTCCAGCCTGATTGAGGAAGGGGAACTCCTCAGGCAGAAAGCCAAACCTGATTTCGGCCTGACAGCTAAGTACGGTCTTACCTCTCAGCTGATCATGGACGCAACCATCAACCCGGACTTCAGTCAGGTGGAATCAGATGCCGGCCAGGTTGATTTTAACCTGCGGTATGCTCTTTATTATCCGGAAAAAAGGCCCTTTTTCCTTGAAGGACAGGAAAAATTCACCCTGGCCGCCACCGCAGAAAGTGGCGGTCCGCTGGAAGCTGTGATTCACACCCGGACCATCATCGACCCTCTGGCCGGCTTTAAGCTGATTGGGAAGATTAGTCCGAAAGATACCATTGCTTCGATCTATGCTTTAGACCAGTTAGGGCCAGAATCGGCTACGGACTATGCCCATTTCACCATCGGTCGCTTCAAGCACGCCTTAAGGAGCGACAGCTTCATCGGAGGAGTCTGGACCGGTCGTTTTGCCGGCCCGTCCTATAACGCGGTTGCCGGTGTGGACGGGCATATAAGGCTGGGAGCCTCCCGCTATTTTTCCTTTCATGCCCTTTACTCCCGAACCAAAGCTGCTGAGGAATCTGGTGATAATTCGGCAGAAGGTCAGGCCATCGGCCTGGTTTACAATTATCAGACGCGAAATAATCTCTTTCAGGTTGCCTTCCACGACCTCGGCAAAAACTTTCAAACCGAAACCGGCTATCTCACGAGAAATGGACTGTCCAGGTTGAAGGTCGGATATGTGCCAATGTTCTATCCAAAGTCTAAAACCTTGCTGCGCCTGGACCTTCTGTTTCATTCGATCAACATCAAGGATAAATTCAGCGGGCTTTATGAGACCTATGAGTCCTTTGACCTTCGCCTGCTCTTGCCCCGGAACACCTCGCTGACTGCCGGAGGCCGTTATCAAACTGAAGTATTTCTCGGAGAGCGATTCGGCCGTAGCGGATTGAGGTTGGTGGCGGTCAGTCAGTTTACCAGAAAGTTAAGGATAAGCGCCAGGTACAATTATGGCCAGAAAATCCGTTATGTGGATTCGCCCTACCAGGGACGGGGCAGCGATGGCCTTTTCAGCTTGACCTTTCTTCCCCAAGAGAAGATTCACTTTCTGCTGAGCCTGACCTACTCGGATCTTTACCGTTCTGCTGATGGAGCGAAGGAATATGATTACACCATCATCCGCAGCGAGAATGTTTACCAGGTTAATAAATATTTGTTTTTCAGAGCTATCGCCGAATACAATTCATTTCGCCGACGGCTGACGACAGACCTGCTGGCCTCCTTCACTTATATTCCGGGGACGGTTATCCATGTAGGGTATGGTTCGCTGTATGAGAAGATTGAGTGGCGGGAAGAAGAGGGGATTTACGAACCATCTGACAGATTTCTGGAAACGAAAAGAAGCTTCTTCTTCAAGGTTTCTTATCTCTGGAGACTCTGAGTCAGATTGTCTTTCAGAAAAACGTGTGTTTGACGGATGCCCTCTCCAGGATGAATTATGCCGCTTAACCAATGCCCCTGCCGTTACGTCCCCT
>FWPV01002791.1_pt1 | contig 41453 bp, 54 predicted proteins | sample 2228371 | NCBI WGS metagenome assembly FWPV01 (sample SAMEA103939776, study PRJEB20133) | metagenome
GGAGCACCGCCTTCTTTCAACCACCCCGTCACCAACCCCTCGGCCTGGTAACGATCTCCTGGCGCACCAAGACGCTCCCCTTGACGCCCTACCGGTGACTGTGGTAGGATGTAAGGGAACGGAGGGGAGACCTTATCATGAGGCTTCATGTCGAGGAACGCTATGCTTCGGACTCGGGAGCGTTGACAAAATACGTGGAAAAGAAGGTTGAGGCGCTATCTCGCTACTTCGACAGGATCCTCAAGTTGGACGTCATCCTCGAGGTGGAGGGGCCGATCCAACGGGTGCAGATGATGGGTTACCTCGTCAACCACAAGGTGGTGAAGGCCAAGGCGGACACGAACGACATGTACGCGTCGATTGACCAAGCCGTGGACAAGATGCAACGCCAGCTCGTGCGGTACAAGGAGCGGTTGCGGGTGTCGCGCAAGAGCGGGCATCCCACTCCACCGCCGGGGCGGAAGGCCTCCGGCGGTCCGTCCGTGGAGGTGGTGGACGACTACGTACGGGAACCCCTCACCCTCGATGCAGCGGTGCGCGAGCTCGAGCGGAGCGATCGGGAGTTCCTCGTTTTCTTCCGCGCCGATGATGACCAACCCGCGGTCCTGTTTCACCGTGGGGACGGTTCATACGGACTCGTGGTTCCCCGCCGGTGAAAGGAGGCCCGACGCTCGCCCTCGCTCTGTACTCGGGAAGCCTGGCGAGCGCACTGGCGGTGCGGCTGGCCGAGCGGGCTGGAGTTAGGCATCTGCGCCTCGTCTATTTTCGGTCCCCGTTCTTCCAAGGGGAAGAGGAGGTGGGGCTTCAAGCGCAGAACCTGTTCGGGGGGACTCGCTTTCAGTGTATCACTCTGAAGCGCGATTTCCTCTCGTTGGGGAAGCGAGAGACCGGGTTCCCCTTTCCTTGTGGCACCTGTCGCTGGCTCCTCCTGGAACGGGTGGGTCGCCTGGCGCGGCGCCTCCACGCCGACCTCGTGGTGACGGGCGAGGTCGTGGGGCGGCGTGGCGTGGGGGTGGATGACCTCCTTGCCCTCGATCGCGCCGTGGGCCTCGCGGGGCGCGTGGTGCGACCTCTGTCGGCGCGTGTCCTGCCTCCCACGCCGGCCGAGGAGGAGGGGAGGGTGGATCGGGGCGCGTTCCTCGATCTCGAGGAGGACGACGCGTTGGGGGAGAGGCTGAGGGCACTGGCGACGAAGTTGGGGATCCCTCCTTCGCCCGCTGGCCGGGAGTGCCTGCTCACCGACGAGGGCTTCGTCCGGCGTTTCCTGGAGTTCGATTCCACCGCTGCTCTCACGGAGAACATGGTTCAGTTGTTGCGATTTGAGCACTCGTACCGCATGGATTCCGGAGCGCGCGTCGTCGTGGCGGTGACCTCCGAGGAACAAGCCCGGCTGCAGCCGTTGTTCTTGCCCACAGACATTCGCCTCTACGTGCAGATGCCCGGCTCGCCCCTCGCCCTGGTCCGGGCCCGCTGGCACGAGCATACCCCGGAGGAGAGGGAGGGGATCATCGCTGACGCGGCGGAGCGGATGGCGGAAGTGGCGGAGCTCCCCCGTGCCGCAGCGTGGGTGGTCCGCTTCCGCTGCGAATGGGAGGGGGAGACGCGCCAGATGAGGCTCCGCGTCGAGGGGCACACCGCGCCGGCCTTGATCTCCCCTTGACGGGGCTTACAATTGGTTGGTTGGTACGACGGGTCAATCCAGTGAAGGTATCTCACAAGGAGGAGAGCGTATGCCCATTCATCGTTACCGCTGCACCCGCTGTGGCATGGAGTTCCGCGAGCTCCGCCAGCCCAACGAGCGGGCGCTTGCGCGGTGCCCTGGGTGCGGCACGACCGAGGTGATGCGGCTCCTGCCGCGATTCGGTGTTGTGTACAAGGGAAGTGGGTTCTACACGACGGACTACCGGCGGTCGCGGGCCGAGGGTGGTTCGGCCGACGCGTCCGCGGACGGTTCGTAGATCGCTCGAGGTGATGTGGTGGTCATTTCCGGGGATGACATTCGAAGAATCCGATTGGGATTGGCGTCAAGCGAGGAGATGCTGTCGTGGTCTCGGGGGGAGGTGACGAACTCCGAGACGATCAACTATCGTAGCCACAAGCCGGAACGGGGCGGCCTCTACGCCGAGGAGATCTTCGGTCCGGAGAACGACTACGAGTGCTCGTGCGGCAAGTACCGCGGCAAGAAGTACGAGGGCATCACGTGTGACAAGTGTGGGGTCCTCGTCACGGATTCCGCGGTGCGGCGGGTGAACATGGGCCACATCCGGCTGGCGAGCCCGGTGGTTCATTTCTGGTACCTGAAAGGTGTGGCGAGCCCCCTGTCCCGGCTTCTGGGGATCAAGCGCCGCGATCTGCGGCGCATCGCGTACTACGAGACTGAGACGTCGCGCGAGGACTTGTTCATCGTCACACAATCCGCATCTCCCAAGGTCCGTCCGGGTGAAACTCTGTACGGAACTGAGGTTCGGATCCTGGCCACCGCGTTCACGTTCCAGGTCGAGCCGGCCTATCTCCTCACGAAAGCCCCGCGGGTGGTGGCCGAGGAGGAGGGCGAGGTCCAGGTCGAGGAGCGGAAGCTCGCCCAGGGCGAGACGTTCCGGGCCCTCGTGATCGGGCGCCACGAGTATCCCGTGACGGCCGATGCCGAGCTGTTCGTCGAGGATGGGGACAGCGTCGAGGGGGGGGAAACCCTGTGCGAGAGGCCAGCCGGTGAGCTCTGCTCGCAGACGATGTTCGAGATGCTGCGGGCGCGCTATGAGGGGGTGGAGGGAAACCCGATCCAGGAGGTCGTCGACAACCTCGCCCATCTCGTGGTGGGGGTGGGGGAGAATGTCCCCCTGCGCCTCGGGCAGGAGCTGTCCACCCTGGAGGTACGGGCCTATGACCGGTGTTTCCCCGGTGGGTTCGAGGCCGCCACGGGGGCCGAGGGGATCGAGCGCTTGCTGGGAGCACTTGATCTGGACGCGCTTGCCGACGAGCTGTGGGAGGAGCTCGACCGGACCGCGAACCAAGGGGAACGGCGGCGGATCCTGCATCGTCTGGAGGTGGTGGACCAGCTGCGCCGGTCCGGCAACAACCCGGGCAACCTTGTGTTGGAGGTCATCCCCGTTCTCCCCCCCGCCCTGCGGCCGATGATCCAGCTCGAGGGCGGGAAGTTCGCGACCACCGACCTGAACGATCTCTACCGGCGCATCATCAACCGCAACAACCGGCTGAAGAAGCTCCGCGAGATGGGCGCTCCCGAGATCATCCTCCGCAACGAGCGGCGGATGCTCCAGGAGGCGGTGGACGCCCTCATTCACAACGAGAAGAAGGACAATCCAATCCGCGGTCGGGACAATCGGCCGCTCAAGTCGTTGTCCGAGCGGATCCAGGGCAAGCAGGGTCGCCTGCGGAGGCACCTCCTCGGCCGCCGCGTGGATTACTCCGGCCGGGCGGTGATCGTGGTGAACCCCGCCCTCAAGATCCACCAATGCGGGATCCCGAAGAAGATGGCCCTGGAGCTCTTCAAGCCGTTCATCCTCGCGCGGCTAGAGAACCTGCCGTATGCGGACTACGACGAGATCAAGAACAAGGCCCTCGGCGGCGAGCTCCCCGAGGTGTGGGATGCCCTCGATGAGCTGATCCGGGAGTATCCCGTTCTCCTCAACCGCGCCCCGACCCTGCACCGCCTGTCGATTCAGGCGTTCCAGCCCGTGCTCGTGGATGGGGATGCGATCCAGATCCACCCCCATGTCTGCCCTTCCTACAACGCTGACTTCGATGGCGACCAAATGGCCGTTCATCTGCCGCTGGGCAAGGAAGCGGTTCAGGAGGCGTGGGAGTTGATGCTTTCGGCGCGGAACACGTTGTCCCCCGCCCATGGACGGCCGCTCGCCCTTCCCACCCAGGACCAGGTGTACGGGTTCTACTACCTCACGATTCTCGACCCCGAGGGGAAGGGGAAGGGGAAGGCGTTTCGCTCGCTGGCCGAGGCGGAGAAGGCCTACGAGTACGGAGTGATCAGCCTCCATGCCCCCATCAAGCTCCGCCTGGAAGAGAAGGTCGTGGAAACGACCCTGGGGAGGGCGATTCTGAACCAGGCCCTCCCTCCCGATCTGCGCGACTACGGCGTGGTGTTCGATGTGCGCCAGGTCCGGCGCAAGGTCGAGGAGTGTTACCTCCGCTATGGCTGGGAGCGGGCGGCGGTGGTCCTCGACGAGCTGAAGGCCCTCGGGTTCCGCTATGCGACCCTATCCGGCCTTACGATTTCGATCCCCGATTGTGCGATCCCTCCCGAGAAGGCAGCGTTGGTACAGGAGGCCCAGGTCCAGGTGGAGCGGATCAACCGGATGTACGCGCGGGGGCTGGCTACGGAAGAGCAGCGCTACCAGGCGGTGACGCGGGTGTGGCGGGAGACGGTGGATGCGGTGGAAAGGGCGACGATGGAGAACCTGGCCCGCACGCCGTTCAATCCCGTCCACGCCGTCGTCGCGTCGGGGGCGCGCGGTTCCGCTGGTCAGGTGAAGCAGATCGCGGGGATGCGGGGGCCGATGGCCGACCCGCAGGGGAGGGTCCTCGAGTGGCCCGTGATCTCCAACTTCCGTGAGGGGTTGTCGATCTTGGAATACTTCATCTCCACGCACGGTGGACGCAAAGGGACCGCGGATACCGCGCTGCGCACGGCGAGCGCGGGGTACCTCACCCGGCGGCTCGTGGATGCGTGTGTCGACGCGATCGTGAAGGAACGAGACTGCGGGACCCAGCAAGGGGTGGAGGTCGACCCGCTGTACTTCGCGCCTCGGGGCCAGGTGATGGAGGAGATCCCGGACCGGATCTACGGCCGGGTGACGGCGGAGCCGATTCGCGATCCGGGGACGGGGGAGGTCCTCGTGGACGCGGGGGTGCTCCTCGACCGGACCACCTCCGAGCGCGTGGGGAGGATGGAGGTCGAGCTGGACCTCAGGGCGAAGGGGGCAGAGGAACGGGTCGTGTACGGCAAGATCATCGGCGACATGCACCATCCCACGACCGGTGCGCTCCTGGCGCGGGATGGGGAGGTGCTTTCTCCGGAGCTGCGTGAGGAGCTGATCTCGGCCGGGCTCCGGAAGGTGCGGGTTCGCCCGAGGATCGTGATCCGCTCCCCTGTCCTGTGTCAGACGCCGGGTGGGTTGTGCCAGATGTGCTACGGACTGGATCTTGCGTTCCATCGCCCGGTGGAGCTGGGGACGACGGTGGGGGTGATTGCTGCCCAATCGATCGGCGAGCCAGGGACCCAGCTCACGATGCGGACCTTCCACACGGGAGGTGTGGCGGGCCTCGACATCACCCAGGGACTTCCCCGCGCCGAGGAGCTGTTCGAGGCCCGCAAGACGACGAAGGCCGCTCATGCTACCGTGGCCCCGCTCTCCGGGCGGATCACCCGCATCGAGACGACCCGCGCCGGCCGGGAGGTGGTCGAGATCACGTCCGAGCCTCATACCGTTGTCCTGCCGCGGGCGTTCCTCCACATTGCCGAGGGGGAGGAGGTGGACTTCGGCAAGTTCCGCTCCTTGCGAAGCCCGATCGAGGGGAAGGCATTCGAGTTCGAGGAGGGGGGGCAGAGGTACCTTGCCGTGCTCGACGAGACGAGCCTGGATCGGATGTACGTCCTTCCTCCGGAGGCCGAGGTGCGGGTCGGGCACCGGACGACGGTCGCCCCAGGGGACGCCTTGACCACGGAGTACCACGTCGAGGCCCCGGTCGCCGGGATCGCGGGGCGCGTGGAGGTCCAGCACGAGGGAGGGGTGCGACGGATCGTGGTACGCGGGGCGCGGGGGGAAGTGCGGGAGTATGAGGTTCCCTATGGGTCCCAGATCCTCGTCGAGGATGGGGCGAACGTGGAGGAGGGGACGAAGCTCGCCACCCGCTCCCGGCCGCTCGTGATGCGGGCCGAGGTGGGAGGAACGGTGCTCGCTGGTCAGCGGTCGATCGCCGTGCTCGCTGAAGGCAGCCGGGCCGTGATCGCTCCTATCACCTCCGATCTCGTGCCGATGGTCGAGCACGGCGCGCCGGTGCGGGAGGGCCAGGAGCTGTTCCAGGTCAACCTCCCTCCGGGGGAGGTCCTCGTCGTGGAACGGGTGGAGACGACAGGTGAGCTAGCGTCGGTGCGGTTCCGGTACAGGGCGGCGGTGGAATGCGATGAGGGCACGGTGGTTGACGTCGGAGACAAGGTCGAGCGCGGCGAGCCTGTGTCGAAAGGGGTGATCCCTCCCCACTACCTCATGGAGGTGGCCGGCGTGCAGAAGACGCGGGAGTACCTCCTCGTCGAGCTCCAGAAGGTGTACAAGTCCCAGGGCGTGGACATCAACGACAAGCACTTTGAGGTCGTGATCCGCCAGATCCTGAACAACGTGCGGATCGTGGATCCCGGCGAGTCGTCGTTCCTCCTCAATGATGTCGTGCCTCTGGAGATCTTCCAGCTCGAGGTGCGGCGGCTTTCCGAGGAGAACGAGAAGGTGCGCCGCAGCCGCGACGAGCTCGTGGGAGCGAAGCTCCTCGCCCCCCTTGCCCGGGGGGGGGCCACCCTCGCCGAGGCGGGGGAGGAGGTCACCCGCGAGGTCTTGGAGCGGGCGGTCGCCCTCGGGGTGAGGCAGGCGCGGGTCGAGCTGCACGGGGAGCCGCGCACGGTGCGCCTGCTGGAGTACCGGATCCCCCAAGGGGAGAGGGAGCTTCTGCGCATCTCCCGCGCGGCGCTGCTCCGCAAGTCGTGGCTCGCCGCGGCCTCGTTCGAGCGCACGACGAAGGTCCTCGCCGATGCTGCCCTGCGCGGGGAGGACGACCACCTCGATGGTCTGAAGCCATGCCTCATGGTCGGGAAGAGGATCCCCGTGGGCACGGGTTTCCCCGGTCGGAAACGGACTTCCGACGCGGAGGAAGTTGAAACGGAAGCGAGGGACACCTAGAATCCGTAGGAGGAGATATGCCGACCTTCAATCAACTCGTGCGCCAAGGACGGAAACCGCAACGGTCGAGGAGTAAGTCCGTGGCCCTCGCTGGCTGCCCCCAGCGCCGGGGTGTGTGCCTGCGCGTGTTCACCCGGACCCCCAAGAAGCCGAACTCCGCGCTGCGGAAGGTGGCTAGGGTACGCCTATCCAATGGGCGCGAGGTGACCGCCTACATCCCTGGTGAAGGCCACAACCTCCAGGAGCACTCCCTCGTCCTCGTGCGCGGCGGCCGGGTGAAGGACCTGCCGGGGGTGAAGTACCACATCATCCGCGGCGCGCTCGACGCCGCAGGGGTGGAGGGCCGCCGCCAGGGGCGGTCCCGGTACGGGATGCGCCGTCCCAAGGAGGGGTAGGTGCCCACGTTCGATGTCGTCATCCCCGGTCGGGACGCCGCGGCGGACGTCCGCCAGGGCTCGAAGCTCGTGGAGAAGTTCATCAACTACGTGATGTGGGATGGAAAGAAGTCCCTTGCCCGCCGCATCGTGTACGAGGCGTTCGACCTCCTCGATCGGCGTGGCGAGGGACCAGCGTTAGACACGTTCTTGAAGGCTGTGCAGAACTGCATGCCCAAGATCGAGGTCCGCTCCCGCCGCGTGGGTGGGGCGGCGTACCAGGTGCCGTTTGAGGTCCCTCCTCACCGCCAGACCATGCTCGCCCTGCGGTGGATGGTCCAGGCGGCGCGGGCCCGGTCCGAGCGGACGATGCCCGAGCGGCTGGCGGGGGAGATCTCCGCCGCGGCCCGCGGGGAGGGTGGAGCCTACCAGAAGAGGCAGGAAGCTCACCGCATGGCCGAGGCCAACCGGGCGTTCGCCCACTACCGCTGGTAGTCCCTGCGGGTCCCCGGGGGCGCGCCGATGGCGGGTTATGACGTGCGCCGGATCCGCAACATCGGCATCATCGCCCATATCGATGCCGGCAAAACCACCCTCACCGAGCGCATCCTGTATTACACAGGGAAGATCCATCGCATGGGGGAGGTCCACGAAGGCACCGCGGAGATGGACTGGATGGACCAAGAGCGGGAGCGGGGGATCACGATCAGCGCTGCCGCGACCACGGTGGAGTGGAAGGAGCATGCGATCAACATCATCGATACCCCAGGCCACGTCGACTTCACGGCCGAGGTGGAACGGAGCCTGAGGGTTCTCGACGGCGCGATCGTCCTCTTCTCCGGGGTGGAGGGCGTGGAGTCCCAGTCGGAGGCGGTGTGGCGCCAGGCCGATCGGTACCGCGTTCCACGCATCGCGTTCGTGAACAAGCTCGATCGGACGGGGTCCGATTTCGGGGGAGCGCTCCAAGACATGGTGGACAAGCTGGGGGCCACGGTGCTTCCCCTCGCCGTGCCGTGGCGCGATGGCGAGGGGAGGCTCCTTGGGATGGTGCACCTCGTGTCGGGGACGGCACTGCGGTGGGATCCCGATGCTCTCGGGCGTCGGGTCGAGGTGTTGCCGATTCCCCCCGCGATCACCCCCGAGGTGCAGGAGTGGCGGGAGCGCCTCCTGGAGAAGCTGGCTGAGGTGTCGGACGCTGTGGCCGAGCACTACCTGGCCGGTGCGGACATCCCGCCCCGGGAGCTGCTGGCCGCGATCCGGACGGCGACACTGGAGAGGCTGTGGGTGCCCGTGCTCGGGGGGGCGGTTCTCGAGAACATCGGTGTCCAACCGGTGTTGGATGCGGTGGTGGACTTCCTCCCCTCGCCGGAGGAGGTGCCGCCGATCTACGGCTTCTCCCCCCGCGGCGAGCGCGAGGCCCGGCGTGCCTCGACCGAGGAGCCGTTCGCGGCCCTGGTGTTCAAGGTGGCGACCGATCCCTATGCGGAGCGCCTCCTCTATACGCGCGTCTACTCCGGGCAAGCGGCGGAAGGCGACGTAGTGCTGAACGCCAGCGGAGGGCGCAAGGTCCGACTGGTGCGGCTGTTCCGGCTGCACGCCAACCGACGGGAGCGTTTGGAGTCCGTGGAGGCGGGGGACATCGTGGGCGTGATCGCGTCCGGCCCCGTGTTCACCGGGGATACGCTCTGCGATCCTGACCATCCCCTTCTCCTGGAGCGGATCTTGTTTCCGGAGCCGGTGGTGTTCTTCGCTATTGAGCCCCGGTCTGAGCGCGAGGAGCCGCAGCTCAGGGAGGCTCTCGATCGGATCGCCCAGGAGGACCCGACGTTCCAGGTTCGCGAGGATGAGGCCACCGGGCAGCTCCTTGTGGGGGGGATGGGCGAGCTCCAACTCGAGGTCCAGCTGCGGCGGGTGCGCGAGGAGTTCGGGGTCGCCCACCGGGTGGGGACGCCGATCGTCGCCTACCGCGAGGCGCTCGCTCGTGCGGTGGACATCGTAGAGGAATGGGAGCAGGTGCTGGCAGGGCGAGGGCAGTACGCGAAGATCGCCGTTCGGTTCGAGCCGCTGCCCCGTGGGGCGGGGTTCGAGTTTCGATCCACCGTCCCGGCGGAGGTCCTTCCGCCAGAGTTCGTGGAGGCGGCCCGGCGCGGGATCGAGGGAGGACTTGGGGCGAGCCCGATCGGTGGCTTCCCGGTCACGGACCTGTGTGCCACCCTTCATGGGGGGCGGTGCCATCCTGTAGACTCGTCCCCGGACGCGTTTGAGGCGTGTGGGACGCAAGCGTTGCGCCGCGCGCTTGAGGAGGGAGGGGTGGTGCTCCTGGAACCGGTCGCGGAGGGGGATATAATCACGCCCACCGAGTATCTCGGTGAGGTGGTTTCGGATTTGGGCCGCCGCAGAGGCGAGATCCAGTCCATACACACCCGGGGGGTGGTCGATATCATTCGCTGTTCCATCCCCCTGGGGGAAACCTTCGGGTACGCCACCCAGTTGAGGTCCCTCACGCAGGGGCGTGCGGTTCACACCCTTCGGGTGACCCGGTATGATGCGGTGCCCGAGGGAATCGCCCGTGAGGTGCTGAGGAGTCGGGGGTACGATGGCTAGGGAGAAAATCAGGATCAAGGTGCAGAGCTACGACCACGAGCTCGTGGACGCCGCTGTGCGCAAGATCGTGGACACGGCGATGGCGAGCCGGGCCAAGGTGAGTGGGCCGATTCCCTTGCCGACCGAGCGGCGTCTGTACACCGTCCTCCGCTCGCCTCACGTGGACAAGCGCTCCATGGAGCACTTCGAGCGCAAAGTGCATCGCCGATTGATCGATATCAAGGAACCGACGGCGGCCACGATCAACGCGCTCATGGAAGTGGAGCTCCCCACGGGGATCGACATCGAGATCAAACTATGAGGGATGCGATGGCCGTTGAGCTCATCGGGCGCAAGATTGGGATGACGCAGTGGTTCGACGAGGCGGGACGGGCTGTTGCCGCCACGGTGATCGAGGTCGAGCCCGCGGTGGTGGTGGGGGTCAGGACGCCGGACCGTCACGGATATGCCGCGATCCAACTCGGCGCGGGTGAGGTCGCCCCGCGCAGGGTGAAGCAACCTATGCGCGGTCAGTTCGAGAAGGTTGGTGTCTCCCCGCGCAAGCACCTGTACGAGGTGCGGGTGGAAGACGCCGCGGCGTTCGCCCTGGGGACGGAGATTGGGATCGACGCGTTCGCGGCCGGGGAGAAGGTGGACATCACTGGGATCTCCAAGGGACGTGGCTTCCAGGGGACGATCAAGCGCTGGGGGTTCCATTCCCGGCCTCGATCCCACGGGCACAAGTGGGTCCGGCGGCCGGGTTCGGCGGGGAGGGGGCTGGGCAAGGTGGTGAAGGGGAAGCGTTACCCCGGTCACGATGGCACGGCGCGGATTACGGTGCGGAACCTCGCCGTGTTGGCCGTGGATCCGAGCCGGAAGCTCCTCGTGGTCCGGGGATCTGTGCCCGGACCCCGCTCGGGCGCGCTCAGGATAAGGAAGCACGATGCCTAGCGTCCAGTTGCACCGGTTCGACGATCCCGGGGGCGGGCCAGCGCAGGTCTCCCTTCCCGAGGCCGTGTTCGGGGTCGAGGGGTCGGCCGATCTTCTCCATCGGGCGGTGCGGATCCAGCTTCTCAACCGCCGGCAGGGGACAGCGGCCACGAAGACGCGGGGGGAGGTCTCCGGTGGGGGGCGCAAGCCATGGGCCCAGAAGCACACGGGTCGGGCGCGCCATGGGTCGACGCGGTCCCCCCTCTGGCGCCACGGGGGGGTGACGTTCGGCCCCCAGCCGCGGAAGTGGTCCCTCTCTCTCCCGACCCGGATGCGGCGAAAGGCCCTCTCTGCAGCGCTTTCCGTACGTTGCCAGGGGGGGGCGGTCCAGGTCATCGATCGGCTGGGATTCGCCAAGCCGCGGACGAAAGACGCAATCGCCCTTCTCTCCCGCCTCTCGTGCCCTCCCAAGACCCTCGTCGTCGTCGCCCCGGAGGAGTACACCGTCCCCGTGGCGCGGTCGTTCCGCAACATCCCTGGAGTGGATTGTGTCCGCGCCGATGCGCTCACGGTGCACGAGGTCCTGGGTCACGAGGGGCTCCTCCTCACCGCGCAGGCGGTGCAGGCCCTGGAGGAGAGGTTGAGCGATGGCTGAGATGCATCTGGAGGACGTGATCCTGCGTCCGATCCTCTCGGAGAAGACGTGGCGGGGGATGGAGGAGGGCAAGTACACGTTCGAGGTGTCCCCCACCGCGGGCAAGGCCGAGATCCGGACCGCAGTGGAGGGCCTGTTCGGGGTGAAGGTGGATCGGGTGTGGGTCATGAATCGATGTGGGAAGCCGCGGCGTACCCGACTGGATCGGCGCCACGGGCGGACGCGGGCCGAGCGGCGAGCCGTCGTCAAGCTCGCTCCCGGCCACAAGATCGACCTCGTGGGGTGAGGTGAGATGGGTCTGAAGAAGCTCAAGCCGGTCACGTCGGGGCAGCGCCATGCGGTGCGCCCTGACTACGCGGAGTTGACGCGGGACGATCCGGAGAAGGGCCTGCTTGTCCCCCTCTCCCGCCGTGTGGGCCGCAACAATCAGGGACGGATCACCTCCCGCCACCGGGGCAGCGGCCACAAGCGACGGTACCGGTGGGTGGACTTCGCGCGCGACAAGCGCGGGGTCCCGGCCCGGGTCGCTTCGGTGGAGTACGATCCCAACCGATCGGCGTGGATCACCCTCCTCCACTACGCGGACGGGGAGAAGAGGTACATCCTGGCCCCGCTGGAATTGCAGGTCGGCGACACGGTGGAGGCGGAGGAGAATGCGGAGCCCAAGCCGGGCAATGCCCTCCCGCTCGAGCGGATCCCCGCCGGGACGTTTGTGCACAACGTGGAGCTTTACCCCGGTTCGCGAGGGAAGGTGGCCCGGGCCGCGGGAACCGCGGCCCAACTCTTGGGACGGGAGGAGGATCGGGCCATCCTGCGTCTGCCGTCGGGGGAGATCCGGGTGTTCGCCTTGGGCTGCTGGGCCACGATCGGCCGCGTGAGCAACCCCGATCACAAGAACGTGCGGCATGGCAAGGCGGGCCGGGTGCGCCACCTCGGGCGGCGGCCCCGCGTGCGGGGGGTGGCGATGGGTGCCGACGACCACCCCCACGGAGGGGGAGAGGGACGGACCGGGGAGGGCCGGCCGTCGAAGACCCCGTGGGGCAAGCTTGCTCGCGGTGTGCCCACCCGGAAGAAGAAGGCCAGCGACGGCAAGATCCTCAAGAGGAGGAAGTGACATGGCGCGGTCGAAGAAGAAGGGACCCTATGTGGCCCCCGACGTGCGGGACAAGCTCGCCAAGCTCAAGCGGGGGGAGATCGGGGAGATCGTCACCTGGGCCCGCAGCTCGATGATCACGCCGGAGATGGTGGGGATCACCATTCGGGTCCATAACGGCCGCACCCATATCCCGGTGCGGGTGACGGAGGCCATGATCGGGCACCGCCTAGGGGAGTTCGCTCCCACCCGCGTGTTCCGTGGCCACGGTGGCGTGAAGAAGAAGACGGTGGTGCCGAAGTGATCGAGGGGGCCGGATGAGAGAGGCAATGGCGAAAGCGCGCTTTGTGAGGGTTTCCCCCCTCAAGGCGCGGCTCGTGATCGACGAGATCCGGGGCAAGCCGGTGGCTGAAGCCCGGCGGATCCTCGCCCTGTCCCCCAAGAAGGCGAGCCGGCTCATCCGCAAGGTGCTGGACTCGGCCGTGGCCAATGCCCAGCACAACTTCGAGCTGGACGAGGAGAAGCTCTCCGTGGTGCGAGCGGTGGTGGACGAGGGACCGCGAATGCGGCGCCTCAACCCCCGCGCGTTCGGGCGGGCGGACATTGTGCGGCGGCCGATGGCCCACATCACCGTGGTCGTGGCGGAGAAGGAGGAGTAGTGGGTCACAAGACGCATCCGGTGGGGTTCCGGATCGGGGTGCTGAGGAAGTGGCGCTCGAACTGGTTCGCGCCCGACGCCCGCGTTCCCGAGTACGTGGCCGAGGACAACCGCCTGCGGGCGGAGATCCACAAGGCGTACAAGGGGGCTGGCCTGGCGGAGACCCTCATCGAGCGGACGACGGAAGGGCGGGTCACGGTGACGATCCGCGCCGCCCGGCCGGGGATCATCATCGGCCGTGGGGGGGCGGAGATCGCCGCCCTCCAGGAGCGGTTGTCCCAGATCGTGGGCCGTGAGGTGCGGATCGGAGTGATGGAGGTCGAGCGACCCGAGCTCGAGGCCCCCCTCGTGGCCCAGGACGTCGCGTTCCAGATCGAGAACCGGATCAACCCGTATCGGGCGATGAAGGAGACCCTGCGCCGGATCATCGCCGCCGGAGCCCAGGGCGCGAAGATCCGCATCTCTGGTCGGTTGGGAGGGGCGGAGATCTCGCGGTCGGTGGAGATGAAGGAAGGACGCGTCCCCCTGCACACCTTGCGCGCCGATGTGGACTACGGGCTCGCCGAGGCATGGACGAAGTACGGGGTGATCGGGGTCAAGGCGTGGGTGTTCCGCGGCGAAGTGTGGTCCATGTCCGATCGCTCCGGGGCGGAGGTGGGGTGAGATGCCAGCCCTGTTCCCCAAACGCACGAAGTACCGCAAGCAGCACCGCGGACGGATGAAAGGGATCGCCACCCGCGGGGAGGCGGTCGAGTTCGGGGAGTTCGGGATCCAGGCCCTCGCTCCGGCGTGGATCACGAGCCAGCAGATCGAGGCCGTGCGCACCTCGCTCGCCCGCGCCACGCACCGCGGCCGGGTATGGGTCAGGATCTTCCCCGACAAACCGTACACGAAGAAGGCCGCCGAGTCGCGGATGGGAAAGGGGAAGGGCGAGGTGGAGAACTGGGTGGCCGTAGTCCGGCCAGGGCGGGTCATGTTCGAGTTCTCCGGCGTGACCGAGGCCGAGGCCAAGGAGATCCATCGCCGCGTGTCCTGCAAGCTCCCCATCCCCACGCAGCTCAAGGCTCGGTTCCAGTTGGGAGGGGAGAGATGAAGGCCCGGGAACTGCGGGAGCTTTCCGACGACGAGCTTCGCGCGCGCGTGGCCGAGGCAAAGAAGAAGCTCTTCACGCTCCGGTTCCAGCTCGCCTCGGGCCGGTTGACGAACACTGCAGAGCTCGCGAAGACGAAGCGGGAGATCGCCCGGGCGTTGACCGTGATCGAGGAACGTGAACATGCGTAGACAACGTGTCGGACGGGTCGTCAGCGACAGGATGATGAAGACGATTGTCGTGGTCGAGGAGCGCCTCGTCGAGGCTCCGCTCTACCACAAGCGGCAGCGGCGGCGCACGAAGTACTACGCCCACGACGCGGCAGGGCAGGCGCGGGTGGGGGACGTCGTGCGCATCGAGGAGACGCGTCCTCTCTCCAAGCTCAAGCGGTGGCGGCTTCTGGAGATCGTCCGCCGCGCGGAAGGGTGAGGGGCGATGATCTTCCCTACGACACGGCTCACGGTGGCCGACAACACCGGGGTCAAAGAGGTGGAGTGCATCAACGTGCTGGGCAAGAAGACCCACGCCGGGATCGGCGACATCGTGGTCGCCTCGGTCAAGAAGCGGATCCCGACCTCCGAGTTCACGAAGGGCAACATCGTGCGGGGGGTCGTGGTGCGCACGCGGGTCGCGTTCCGGCGCGATGACGGCAGCACGATCCGCTTCGACGACAACGCGGTGGTGCTCGTGGACAAGGCCCTCCAGCCGCTGGGGACCCGGGTGTTCGGGCCGGTGGCGCGGGAGCTGCGGGAGCGAGGGATGATGCGGATCGTCTCCGTCGCCCCCGAGGTCGTGTAGGGAGGGGGAGGAGCGATGCGCAAGGTGCGGAAAGGGGACCGGGTCAAGGTGATCTCCGGCGAGGACCGGGGGAAGATTGGCAAGGTCCTTCAGGTTTTCCCGGATGAAGCGCGGGTCCTCGTGGAAGGGGTCAACATCGTGACCAAACACCAGCGCCCGACCCAGGCCGTGCGCGAGCCGGGGATCATCAAGCGGGAATCCCCGATCCACCTGTCCAACGTGAAGGTCGTGTGTCCGGAGTGCAGCACGCCGAGCCGGCTCGGGATAGCGATGGTGGAAGGCCAAAAGCTCCGCCGCTGCAAGCGATGTGGGGCGACGTTCTAAGGCTATGCTCTATTCACGATACCGCGAAGAGATCGTTCCGAAGCTCATGAAGGAGCTTGGGTATTCGAACGTGATGCAGGTCCCGAAGGTGGAGAAGGTTGTGGTGAACATGGGTGTGGGCAAGCACGACGATCCCAAGGTCCTCGAAGGGGCGGTGAACAACCTCGCCCAGATCGCGGGCCAGCGGCCGGTTGTGACGCGGGCCAAGCGCGCGATCTCCGACTTCAAGATCCGCAAGGGCGATGCCGTCGGGTGTCGGGTGACCCTGCGCGGCCCTCGAGCCCACGAGTTCCTGTACAAGCTGTTCAACGTCGCCCTCCCCGGGATCCGCGATTTCAAGGGGGTGTCCCCGGATTCGTTCGATGGGCGGGGCAACTTCTCGCTCGGGCTCACCGAGCAGATGGTGTTCCCGGAGGTCTCCTACGACGATGTGGTTCGCACCCAGGGGATGGACATCACGATCGTCACCACGGCGCGGACGGACCGCGAGGCGATGGCGCTCCTTGCCGCGCTGGGCTGCGCGTTCCGAAAGGATTAGGGGGAAGATGGCGAGGAAGGCGATGATCGAGAAGGCGAACCGGCGCCCGAAGTTTAGGGTGCGCAAGCATAATCGGTGTCAGCTGTGCGGGCGCTCGCGCGCCTACATCCGCGATTTCGGTCTGTGCCGGCTCTGTTTTCGCAAGCTGTCGCTGGATGGACAGCTTCCCGGCGTGAAGAAGGCCGCTTGGTGAGGAGGATGGGATGATGGTTGGCGACCCCATTGCCGATATGCTGACGCGGATCCGCAATGCGCTGGCACGAAGTGCGGACGAGGTGGCGATACCCTCCTCGCGGATGAAGGTCGAGATCGCCCGGATCCTGGCGGAGGAAGGGTACATCGAGTCCTACGCTGTGGAGGAGGGTCGTCCGTTCCCGGTGCTGCGTCTGCGCCTCAAGTACAAGCGGGAGGGGACGCGTCTGCGGCGGCCGGCGATCCAGGGCCTGCGCCGGGTCAGCACCTCCTCGCGACGCGTGTACGTGGGGGCCGATGAGATCCCGAGCACCCGGGGCGGGCTGGGGATCGCCGTCCTCTCCACGTCTCACGGGGTCATGACCGGCCGCCAGGCCCGGAAGCTTGGGATCGGCGGCGAGCTTCTGTACGAGGTGTGGTGAGATGTCCAAAGTCGGGAAGAAACCCATCCCCATCCCCCCGGGGGTCGAGGTCACGGTCGGGCCGGGGCGGGTCATCGTTCGGGGGCCGCACGGGGCCCTGGAGTGCCCCTACGAGCCGGAGTTCGTGACGATCGAGGTCGCGGGCGGCGAGGTCCGCGTGGAGCGGAAGTCCGAGCGCGCCCCGGTCCGCGCCCGCCATGGCCTGTACCGAGCCCTCATCGCGAACATGGTTCGCGGTGTCACGGAGAAGTGGCAGAAGGAGCTGGAGATCCAGGGGTTGGGGTACCGCGCCCGTGCCGAAGGGCGCTCGCTGGTCATGGAGCTCGGTTACTCCCATCCCGTGCGGTATGAGATCCCCGAGGGGATCGAGTTCTCAGTGCCCGAACCGACGCGGATCGTGATCCGCGGGATCGACAATCGGCTTGTCGGCCAAGTGGCCGCGGACATCCGCGCGTTCCACCCCCCTGAGCCGTACCGGGGCACGGGCATCCGCTATCGAGGGGAGGAGATCGTGCGCAAGGCGGGTAAACTGGGAGCGAAGGGGTGACGATCATGGCCCGACGGACGCGTAACGAAGAGCGGCGGAAGCGAAAGGCGCGCATCGCGCGCCGTGTCCGCGGAACCGCGGACCGTCCCCGCCTCACCGTGTACAAGAGCCTCCACCACGTCTATGCCCAGATCGTGGATGACTCCCAGGGAAGGACGCTTGCCGCGGCGTCCACGTTGTGCCCCGAGCTGCGCGAGCGTGGCGTGAAGAACACGGTGGAGGGGGCACGGGCCGTCGGTGCGCTCATGGCGCAGCGGGCCCAGGCAAGCGGGGTCCGTCGGGTCGTGTTCGATCGCGCGGGCTACCCGTACCACGGCAAGGTGCGCGCCCTGGCCGAGGCGGCCCGGGAGGGAGGGTTGGAGTTCTGATGGCGAGGTACTCAGATCAACCAGCGAACGAGGTCATCGATATCCGCCGGGTGGGCAAGGTCACCAAGGGCGGCAAGCGCCTGCGGTTCCGTGTCGTGGTCGTGGCGGGCGACGGCGAGGGCCAAGTCGGGGTGGGGGTCGGGAAATCGGTGGAGATCCCGCAGGCCGTTCAGCAAGCCATTCGCGATGCGATGAAGCATCTGGTGACGGTCCCTATCCACAACGGAACGATTCCCCACGAGGTGGTGGGCCAGTTCGGGGCAGCGAAGGTCCTCCTGCGCCCGGCCTATCCCGGCACGGGCGTGATCGCGGGGCGGACCGTGGGCGCGGTCTGTCGCATCGCTGGGGTGAAGGACATCCTTACCAAAGCCCTTCGCTCCACGAATCCCCTCAACCTGGCCCGGGCGACCCTGGATGGGTTCCGGCAGATGGAGAGCCCGGAGATGGTGGCCCTTCGCCGGGGGAAGGCGGTCGAGGAAATCCTGGAGGTCGCAGATGTTGAGGCTCGATGACCTGCGCCCCGCCCCGGGGAGCAAGCGCGGGCGGAAGCGCGTGGGGCGGGGGTACAGCTCCGGCCATGGGGGCCACGAGTCGGGCCGGGGGACGAAGGGCCAGAACTCCCGGTCCGGGGTGACGGTTCGCCCGGGGTACGAGGGAGGTCAAACTCCGTTTTGGATGAGGTTCCCGAAGCGAGGGTTTACCAACGTGGGGCGGGTCGAGTACGCGGTGGTGAACGTGGGCGATCTTGATGCCCACTTCGCGGCCGGGGATGAGGTCTCGTTGGGCATCCTCATCCGTCGGGGTCTGGTGAAGGATCCGAAAGGGGGCCTGAAGATCCTCGGTGGGGGGGAGCTGTCGAAGTCCCTCGTGGTGAAGGCGGACCGGTTCAGCCGGGCGGCGCGCGAGAAGATCGAAGCCGCCGGGGGCCGTATCGAGGGTGGGCCCGCACCGGAGGATGCGCACTCCGGCGAGGAGGCGTAGGTGCTGGGGCGGATGCGACAGCTGTTCGCGGTGGAGGAGCTGCGGCGGAGGATCCTCTACACGCTGGGGATGCTCCTCGTGTTCCGAATCGGTGCCCACATCCCCGTGCCTGGCGTGGACACGGCTCAGCTGGCGGGTGCGTTTGAGCAGACGTTCGGGGCCGGACTGTTCGGGTTCATCAACATGTTCACCGGCGGGGCGCTGCAGCAGTTCTCGCTGTTCTCGCTCGGGGTCATCCCGTACATCAACGCGTCGATCATCCTCTCGCTCCTCATCCCGGCGTTCCCGCGCCTGAAGAAGCTCCAGGAGGAAGGGCGCGAGGGCCGCAAGAAGCTCACCCAGTACACGCGGTGGGGGACGGTGGTTCTCGCCCTCCTCCAGTCCTATGCGATGAGTTTCCTCGTCCGCGGATACGGCCTCGTGGAGTGGCCGTGGGGGCTGTTCGTCGTGAGCACGGTCATCTCCCTCACCGCGGGCACCGTGTTCCTGATGTGGGTCGGGGAACGGATGACTGAAAACGGTGTGGGGAACGGGATCTCGATGTTGATCATGGCCGGGATCGTGGCCCGCCTGCCAGCGGAGATCCAGCAAGCGGCGCTCGAGATCTCGGCGGGAACGGTTCATCCCCTGTGGGCGATCGGGCTGATCGGACTGTTCGTGGCCGTGGTCGCCCTCACCGTCATCGTCCAGCAGGGGCAGCGCAAGATCGTGATCCAGTACGCGAAGAGGACCTCGGGCCGGCGCGTGTACGGGGGGCACACCACGCACCTCCCGCTGCGCGTGAACCAAGGTGGGGTGATTCCGATCATCTTCGCCTCGGCGATCCTCACCTTGCCGAGCTCGATCGCGACGTGGATTCCCCAACTGAACTGGCTCCAGAGCTATGTGGCCCCGGGAACCACGATCTACCTCGTGGCCTATGTCCTCCTCATCTTCTTCTTCACCTACTTCTACTCATCGCTCGTGTTCGACCCCAACGACATCGCGAAGAACCTGCGCGAAGCGGGGGGGTTCGTGCCCGGGGTGCGGCCGGGTCAACCCACGGCGGGCTACCTGGGGTCGGTGTCGAACCGGCTCCTCCTCGTGGGAGGGCTGTTCCTGGCTGGGATCGCGGTTTTGCCTTACATCTTCTCCTCCCTTTCCGGACTACGGGGGTTCTCCATCGGGGGAACCTCGATCCTCATCCTTGTGGGAGTGGGCATCGACACGATCATGCAGATCGAGGCCCATCTCGTGATGCGCCAGTACGAGTCCCTCATCAAGGGTTCGGCGTTCTTGGGGAGGAAGGGGCTGTGACGAACGTGGTTCTCCTCGGCCCGCCGGGAGCGGGGAAGGGGACGATCGCGGCGCGCGTGGCCGAGGAACTCAACCTGCTTCACCTCTCCACGGGGGATGTGCTTCGGGACGAGGTGGCGCGGGGAACGGAGCTGGGGCAGCTTGCTCAGGGGTTCATGGAGCGGGGGGAACTCGTCCCCGATCACGTGATGCTGGCCATGGTCCGGGAGCGGGTGAACGGCCGGGAGGGGGTCCTCTTGGATGGATTCCCGCGCACGCTGGCCCAGGCGGAGGGACTGGCCGGGTTCCTCCCTGTCCACGCGGTGGTGTACCTTGCCGTGCGCAAGGACGAGGTCGTGCGGCGGCTCGGAAGCCGGCGGGTGTGCCCGTCCTGCGGGGCGGTGTACAACCTCGTGACCCAGCCCCCCGAGGTGCCCGGGCGGTGCGATCGGTGTGGGGGGGGCCTCGTCCAACGGCCCGACGACGCGCCCGACGTCGTGGCCCGGCGGTACGAGGTCTACGAACGGGACTCCCGCCCTCTCGTCGAGCACTACGCCCGGCAGGGGAAGCTCATCACCGTCGACGGGGCGCGCCCCCCGGACGTGGTGGCCTCCGACGTGATCGAGGCGCTCCGGCCGTGATTGCCCTCAAAACGGGAGCCGAGGTCGAGGTCACGGCGCGGAACGCTCACCTGCTGGCCCAGATCCTCGTTGAGGTCGCGCTGGAGGTGCGGCCCGGTGTGACCACCGAGGAGCTCGATCGCTCGGCGGAGACCAGGATCCGCTCGGCGGGGGCCCGTCCCGCGTTCAAGGGGTACCGGGGGTACCCCGCCACGTTGTGCGTGTCCGTGAACGATGAGATCGTGCACGGAATCCCATCCGAGCGCCGATTGCGGGAGGGGGACATCGTCTCCCTTGATCTTGGGCTGGAGCGGGACGGCTACTATGCCGATGCCGCGCTCACGGTGGGGGTGGGGAGGATCACGCCTGAGGCGGAGCGGCTGCTTGATGTCACGCGGGGCGCCTTGCGGAACGCGATCAAGGCCGCTAGAGTTGGGGGGCACGTTTCGGATCTCTCCCACGCCATTGGCCGCTACGTAACGGAGCATGGGTTTCATGTGGTGCGGGAGTTCGTGGGGCACGGCATCGGCCGCGACCTCCACGAAGATCCGCAGATCCCGAATTTCGGGGAGCCGGGCCACGGGACGGTCCTCCGGGAGGGGATGATCCTGTGCCCGGAACCGATGGTGAAGGGGGATGATCTTCCCGTTCGCATTGAGGGCGATGGTTGGACCGCGGTCACGGCGAGCGGGGCGCTTGCCGCCCACTATGAGGAGATGGTCGTCGTCACGGCGAGCGGACCCCACGTGCTGACGGGTGGGATTTGGGAGGCCTTTTGTCGAAGAAGGACGTGATCCGGGCTCGCGGGGAAGTGACGGAAGTCCTCCCCGACTCGATGTACCGGGTGAAGCTGGACAATGAGCATGATGCGCTGTGTGTGGCCTCGGGCCGGATGCGGAAGAACTTCATCCGGGTGGTAGTGGGAGATCGGGTGATCGTGGAGTTCTCTCCCTACGACCTCACCCGGGGCCGGATTGTGTACCGGGAGACGTAACAGGAGGCGAGGATGAAGGTCCGGAGTTCGGTGAAGAAAATCTGCGATAAGTGCCGGGTCATCCGCCGCACGGGACGGTTGTGGGTTGTCTGCCGCAACCCCAAGCACAAGCAGCGGCAGGGGTAGAGTATGGCGAGGATCGCAGGCATCAACCTCCCGGCGAAGAAGCGGATCGCGGTGGCGTTGACCTACATCTACGGGATCGGACCGTCGCGGGCGCGGCAGATCCTGGAGCGGACGGGGGTCGCCCCGGACACGAAGGTAATGGATTTAACTGAGCAGGACGTGACCGCCCTGCGGCGCGAGGTGGAGTCCCAGCTTGTGGAGGGGGACCTCCGCCGCCAGGTCCGGGCGAACGTGCAGCGCATGATCGACATCGGGTGCTACCGGGGCCTCCGGCACAAGGTCGGTCTCCCCGTGCGCGGGCAGAAGACGAGGACGAACGCCCGTACCTGGAAGGGGCCGCGGCCGGCGAAGGCCGGAAAGAGGAAGTAATGGCTCAGGCGCGGAAGAAGAAGGCGATTCGTCTCGATCGAGCGCGGGTGCATGTCCACTCCACATTCAACAATACGATCATCACCGTGACGGACCTCAACGGGAACGCGGTGGGCTGGCAATCGGGTGGGACGGCGGGGTTCACCGGATCCCGCAAGGGCACCCCCTACGCTGCCCAGCTCGCCACCCAGGCCCTGGCGCGCGACCTCAAGGACTACGGGGTGCGGTCCGTCGTGGTGACGGTGGATGGCACGGGATCGGGACGTCAGGCCGTGGTTCAGACGCTGCGGTCGCTCGGGATCCAGGTCGAGGAAGTGCGGAACGTGACCCCGGTCAGTCACAGCTAGGAGGCGCCAACAACGATGGGCAGGTATGCGGGTCCAAAGTGCAGGATATGTCGGCGGGAAGGGGTGAAGCTCTTCCTGCGGGGGGATCGGTGTTACTCCGCGCAGTGCCCAGTTGCGAAGCGGCCTCAGGTCCCGGGCCAGCACAGCCGCTTCCGCCGGCGGGCCACCCCGTATGCGATCCGGATCCGAGAAAAGCAGAAGCTGAAAAGGATCTACGGCGTTCGCGAGGCTCAGTTCCGCCGCTACGTGGAGGCGGGGAAGAAGTGGAAGGGCGTCACCGGCGAAGCGATCCTGAAGTCGTTGGAGAAGCGTCTGGACAACGTCGTGTACCGCGCCGGGTTCGCTCACTCCCGCCACCAAGCGCGCCAGCTCGTGGGCCATGGCCACTTCCTGGTGAACGGGCGCCTCACCGATATCGCCTCGTACGCGGTGGCGGAGGGGGACATCGTCGAGGTGAAGCCCCAGTCCCGCGATAAGTTGCGTCCGCAGATCAAGGCCGCCTCCGAGCGGCGACCCGTCCCGAGTTGGCTGACACGCGACCTTGAGGGGCTGCGCATCCAGGTGAACGCTGAACCGAGCGTGGACGAGCTGGAGCAGTCGATCAAGATGAACCTGATCGTGGAGTTCTATTCGAGGTAGAGATGGCTTCCTTTGTCTATCCGGAAACGGCAACATGGGTGGAGCCCGTCGATCCCCGCTACGGACGGCTGATTGTGGCTCCACTGGAGCGGGGCTACGCGACGACGTTGGGCAACGCCCTGCGGCGGGTCCTGTTGTCCGCGATCCCGGGGGCGGCCGTGGTGCGGGTCCTGTTCCCGGGGCGATTCCACGAGTACGACACGATTGAGGGTGTGCGGGAGGACGTGCTGCACATCATCCTCAACCTGAAGGGGCTTGCCATCCGGAGTCAGGACGAGGCTTTGCACCGCCTGTACCTGAGCGCGACTGGCCCCGGTGAGGTCACGGCGCGGGATATCGAGACGCCGACCGGGGTGGAGATCGCCAACCCGGACCACGTGATCGCCACCCTGGAGAAGAAGGGGAAGCTTGAGGTGGAGATGGAGGTCGAGGTGGGACGGGGGTTCCGCTCCGCTGAGGAGAACAAGCGGGAGGACGCGCCCGTGTCCCTCATCCCAGTGGATGCGGACTTCTCGCCCATCGAGCGCGTCAATTTCACGGTGGAGGCGACCCGGGTCGGGGGACGCTCGGGCTACGAACGGCTGTTGCTCGACGTGTGGACGAACGGGGCGCTCACCCCGCCGGAGGCGGTGGGGCAGGCGGTCAAGGTGTTGCGCGAGCACCTGGCCGTGCTCGACGGAGCCCACGGCGAACCTGGGGAAGGCGAGGCGGCGCCCGAGGCCTCGGAGGAGATGCTCCAGCCGCTAGTCGAGCTGGGGTTCGAGGTCCGCGCCTGTAACCTCCTCCGCGAGGAGGGGGTCATCACGCTTCACGACCTCCTCGCCAAGACCCGCGAAGAGGTGTCCGACATCCATGGGTTCGGGGAGAAGACCCTCGCCCGGCTGGAGGAGCGCCTCGGCGAGCTCGGCTACGCTCTGCGTTCGGAGAAGGAGGGCTGATGCGCCACCGCTGCAAAGTGCCCAAGCTCAGCATGACGAGCGACCGCCGGCGGGCGGTGCTCGCCGGCCAGGCCAAGGATCTCATCCTGCACGGTAAGGTGGACACGACCCCTGCCCGCGCCAAGGCGACCCAAGCGCTCGTGGAGCGGCTCGTGACGTGGGCCCGCAAGGGGGACCAGGCTTCGCAGCGGCGGGCGTTCGCGATCCTCCAGAGCAAGGACGCCACGGCGAAGCTGTTCACGGAGCTCGGGCCTCAGTATCGCGACCGCGAGGGCGGATACACCCGCATCCTCAAGCTGGGCCCCCGCCGGGGGGATGGGGCGGAGACGGCCCGCCTCACATGGGTATGATGACCTGGCGGGCGGTCGTCCCGCCGGGAACCCCGGTCTACGGCCCCTACTCGCCTGCCGTGCAGGCGGGACCGTTTCTGTTCATCTCCGGCCAGCTTCCCGCGCTCCCGTCGGGCGAGCTCCTTTCGGGTTCGATTGAGGACCAGGCTCGGCTGTGCCTGGAGAACATCGCGCGCATCGTTCAGGCGGCGGGCGGGACGATGCAGAACCTGGTCAAGGTCACGATCTACCTCGCCGACATGAACGACTTCGGGGCGGTGAACTCGGTCTACGCCGCGTTTGTCAACCGGGACCCGCCGGCACGGGCGTGCGTCGAGGTCCGCCGCCTCCCCAAGGACGCCCGGATCGAGATCGAGGCGATCGCCTACCTCGACTCCGCGGCCACCGGGTAGAGGCACCCCGCGGCCTTCCGGCGGGCAAGGGCCTCAAGCATCTCCCTCACCATCTCCGCAAGCCCGTAACGGGGGTTCCATCCCCAATCTTCCCGTGCCGCACTGTCGTCGATCGAGCGGGGCCAGCTGTCAGCGATCGCTTGGCGGAAGTCCGGTCTGTACGCGATTCGGAACCCGGGGACGTGCTTCCGGATCTCCTCGGCGAGCTCGGCAGCGGTGAACCCCATCGCGGTGACGTTGTAGGTCCGCCAGCGGAGGTTCGCGTTGGGGGCAGCCATGAGGTCGATCGCGCCTCTCAGGCAGTCCGGCATGTACATCATCGGGAGCATCGTGTCCTCGCGAACGAAGCACGTGTAGGGCGTGCCCTCGACGGCGTAGTAGAACATCTCCACCGCGTAGTCCGTCGTTCCCCCGCCGGGGGGGGTCTCGCTCGAGATGATCCCGGGATAGCGCAGCCCACGGATGTCCAGGCCGTAGCGCTGGGCGTAGTAGTCGGCGAGGAGCTCCCCCGTGACCTTTGTCACCCCATACATCGTCGTTGGGGAGAGGACGGTGTCCTGGGGCGTGCGGTCGCGGGGGGTCCGTGGCCCGAACACGGCGATCGAACTGGGGTGGAAGATCTGGGCAATTCCCGCTTCCCGCGCGAGCTCAAGGAGGTTGTAGAGCCCGGTTACGTTCACCTCCCACGCCCGCTGCGGGTTCTGCTCCCCCGTTGCCGACAGAACCGCGGCGAGGTGGTACACGACCTCGATCCTGTGCTCTCGGATCACCTTCGCCAGTGCGTCGCGGTTCGCCACGTCGAGCGACACGAACGGGCCCGAGGAGGCAAGGGCCTCCGAGGCCGGCTTGCGGTGCCCCGCAGCGACGACTTGGTCGCCCCCGTAGCGCTTGCGCAGCTCAAGGGTGAGCTCCGATCCAATCTGCCCCGTGGCCCCTGTGACGAGGATCCTCATGCTATCGCCCCCCGGTTGGTCTTGTGCGGAATTGTACCGAGCTGCGTTTGATCCGACGAGCGGGGTCCAGTAAGCTCCGCCTGACGGCGAGGACGATAGGGAGGGTGAATGAGCAAGTACGATTTCATCTGTACCGAGCTGGAGGAACTCCGGAAGCAGGGACTGTACAACACGATCCGCACGATCGGGGGTCCCGTCGGGGCATGGACCGTCGTGGATGGCAAGAGGGTCCTCAACATGTGCTCCAACAACTACCTTGGGTTTGCCAACGACCCTCGGTTGAAGGAGGCGGCACGGCAGGCGCTGGACGAGTACGGGGTGGGGCCAGCGGCGGTGCGGTCCATCGCTGGCACGATGTCCCTCCACGTCGAGTTCGAGCGGAAGCTCGCTGCGTTCAAAGGAGCGGAGGACGCGATCTCGTTCCAATCGGGGTTCTGTGCTAACCTCGCCGCGATCCCGGCCCTGGTGGGGGCCGGCCACGCCTTGTTCACCGACGAGCTCAACCACGCCTCGATCATCGATGGTTGCCGGCTCACGAAGGCCGAACGCGTGATCTATCCTCATCGGGATGTGGATGCCCTCGCCAAGGCACTCCGCGAGCACAGGGATGCGCCGCGGAAGCTCATCGTCACCGACGGGGTGTTCTCGATGGACGGGGACCTCGCGCCGCTCCCGGGGATCGTGGAGGTGGCGGAGGAGTTCGACGCGATGGTGATGGTGGATGATGCGCACGGCGAGGGCGTGCTTGGCTCCCACGGGCGGGGGATCGCGGACCATTTCGGCCTGCAGGGGCGGGTAGACATCGAGATGGGGACGCTCTCCAAGGCGTTCGGGGTCATGGGGGGGTACCTCGCAGGAAAACGGGAGATCGTGGAGTACCTTCGGCAGCGGGCGCGGCCGTTCCTGTTTTCGAGCGCGTCCACCCCGGCCGACGTGGCGGCGTGCCTTGCGGCGGTGAGCGTCCTTGAGGAGACGGATGGGCCGGTGCGAAAGCTGTGGGACAACGCTCGCTACTTCAAGGCGAGGATGGGGGAGCTCGGGTTCGACCTCGGCTCGTCGGAGACCCCGATCACCCCGGTCATGCTCGGCGAGGCCGCGACCGCGTGGGAGTTCTCGCGGAAGCTGTTCGCGAAGGACGTCTTCGTGCAGGCGATCGTGTTCCCCACCGTGCCGCGGGGCAAGGCCCGGCTGCGGGTGATGGTGTCCGCCGTGCATACGAAGGAGGACCTTGACTTCGCCGTCGATGCGTTCGCTCGCGTGGGGCGCGAGTTGGGCACGATCTAGGGGGCGCGATGGGCACTGTCGACGCCTTGGCGCGCATCGTCGTCGCGGCCCTGCTCGGGGGCGCAATCGGGTTCGAGCGGGAGCTGCGTGGCCGGGCGGCCGGGCTGCGGACGCACATCCTCGTCTGCGTCGGGGCGGCGCTGGTGATGATCCTCGCCGGGGAGCTTGGCCAGGCGGACGGTCCAGGGCGGGCCCTGGCGGGGATCGTCACCGGGGTGGGGTTCCTCGGGGCAGGGGCGATCATCAGGACGCGGGACATCGTGCGTGGGGTGACGACCGCCGCTTGCATCTGGATCGTTGCCGCGTTGGGAGCTGTGGTCGGGCAAGGACTGTACGCCCTCGCTGCCGGAGCCGGCGCGCTGGCGGTGCTCGTCCTGTTCCTGCTGAACCGCGTCGGGCGCCTGATACCCGCCCACACCTACCACACCGTGGTGGTCCACGCGGCGGGGACGGAGGCCGCGCGGTTGGAAGCGAGGTGCCGCGCGCAATTTGCCTCGGCCCGGCACCGCGTCCTTGCGGTCGAGGTGCGACTCGATCGTGGGGAGGGCGAGACCTCTCTCACCTTCTACACCTGCACCTCCGGCGAGGCGCGCACTGCGCGGCTCGCCGAGGAGCTGCTCACGTTGTCCGAGGTGAGGGCGGTCAGCTGCGGCTGACGGGGTGGATCACAGTCCGAGCTCGTCCTGGATCCCCTGCATCGCGGTGAGGACGGTGGTCGCGAACTCGTCGAGTTCCAGCCCGAGGCGCCGGCAGGAGGCGATCCCCTCGCGGGACGCCGAGCGGGCGAACCCCTTCTCCCGGTAGCGGTTGAGGACGTTGTGGGGGGTGAGCCCTGCCAGCCGCTCGGGGTGGACGAGGGCCGCGGCGACGATGAGCCCGGTGAGGGGGTCGACCGCGGTCAGGGCGATCTCCATCGGCCGTTGCGGCTCCCTGTGCCCGGCGTGGGCGAGGATCGCTTGGAGGATCTCCTCGTCCGCGAACCCCGAACCTCGGAGGAGCTCGACCGTGCGGTGGCCGTGGACGTCGGGTCGGTCCTTCGTCTCCTCGTAGTCGAGGTCGTGGACGAGCCCGGCGAGGGCCCACCGCGCGGGGTCGCCCCCGAACCGGGGGGCCAGCGCCCGCATCCCCGCCTCCACGGCGAGCATGTGCTTCACCAGGTTCTTCGTCTTCACCTTTTCCTGGACGAGCTTCAGCGCTTGTTCTCGCGTCATCGGGTCTCCTTTCGCCCGTGGGGGCACAGATCGAGCAGGGGGCAGGCCGCACAGCGGGGCTTCTGGGGTCGGCAGATCTCCCGCCCGAGGCGGATCAAGTGGAGGTGGAGCTCGCGCTCCTTGCCATGGGGAACGAGCGGGGCGAGGAGGTCGTGGGGATCCCCTTGGTCGGGGGCGAGGCCCAACCGCCGGCTCACCCGGGCGACGTGGGTGTCCACGGGGAAGAACGGCCGGCCGAACCCAAAGAGGAGGACCACGTACGCGGTCTTCTTCCCCACCCCAGGGAGGGACAGGAGCCACCGCGCGGCCTCCCCGTCGGGGAGCTCGGAGAGGAAGTCGAGCGAGAGGGTCCCTCGCTCGCGGTAGAGGCGCTCCAGAACTTCCTTCAGGCGTTTCGCCCGCTGGCGCTGTAGCCCCGCCCCCTGGATCGCCCGGGCGAGCTCGCTCTCGGGGGCGGTAAGAACCTCCTCCCACGTTGGGAACCGGCCCCGGAGCGTGGCGTAGGCCTGGTCGCGGTTGCGGTCCGAGGTGTGCTGGGAAAGAATGGTCCGCACAAGGAGATCGAGCGGCGGCTCGGCCCGGCCTGCCCCCACGGGTCCGAAGTGGTCCCGGAGGTGCTTTGCCACGAGCGCGAGCCGCTTCTGGGGTGTCACGGACGAAGGATAGGGGCAGGAGCCGTTCCTGCCAAGGAGGAGGCGATGCTCAAGGCCGATGCGGGTTCGGTTGTGGTCGTGCGCTGTCAGGATGGGGAGAGGCTGCCGGAGGCCCTGCTGCGGGCGGAGTTCGTGCCGGCAGGTATTGTGGCCGGGATCGGGATGGTCCGCGACCTCGTCCTCGGGTACTGGGACGGGGAGAGGTACGTGGAGGAGAAGATCGGGGAGGCGCTTGAGCTCCTCTCCCTTCAGGGGAACCTCGGCGACGAGGAGGGGAAGCCCGTCCTCCACGCCCACGTCGTCGCCGGGCGGAAGGGCGGCGAGGCGATCGGGGGGCACCTCCTCTCGGCGACCGTCCACAACACGGCGGAGATCGTGTTTCTCCGGCTCCCCGGCGTGCGTTTGGCCCGCCGGCGCGATCCGGGCGGCCTCCTCGGTCTGTACCCCGAGGCCCTGAAGGGTTGACGAGGTTGCGGCGCACGGCTACAACCGAAAGGGCGAAGGTGGCGGAACGGGCAGACGCGCTGGCCTTAGGAGCCAGTGCCGCAAGGCGTGCGGGTTCGAGTCCCGCCCTTCGCACCACCTGGCCCGACGGGGATTCGCCCGTATAATCGAAGGGTCAAGCGGGAATAGCTCAGCTGGTAGAGCGCCACCTTGCCAAGGTGGAGGGCGCGGGTTCGACCCCCGTTTCCCGCTCCAAGCGCCGCCGGGGTGGCGAAACAGGAAGACGCAGGGGACTTAAAATCCCTTGAGCACGGAGCTCGTGTGGGTTCGAATCCCGCCCCCGGCAGAAGCGGGGTGGAGCAATTAGGCAGCTCGCCGGGCTCATAACCCGGAGGTTGCTGGTTCAAGTCCAGCCCCCGCAACCAGACGGTCGAAAGTCAGGAAGCCGCAAGTCCCGAAGAGACTTGGGACTTCCCGATTTGGGGCTGGGTTGTCGGCGGTGTAGCTCAACCGGCAAGAGCGCGCGGCCCATAACCGCGAGGTTCAGGGTTCGACTCCCTGCGCCGCCACTAGGACAGTCGGGAAGTCCCAAGTCGCAAGTCGGGGTGGGTTGAACTTGAGACTTTGGACTTTCGACTGGGTTCCCGGGGATGTAGCTCAGTTGGGAGAGCGCCGCGTTCGCAACGCGGAGGTCGGCGGTTCGACTCCGCTCATCTCCACCAGGTCTACGAGGTCCGCAGCTCCTCCTCCAAAACGCGTAACAGCGCATCGAGGTCCCGGTCCGTGTTGTACCCCTGGACGGAGACGCGGAGGAGGGAGCGGCCGTTCCAGGCGATCACCGGGACCTCGATCCGCCAGCGATCGAACAGGCGCCGCCCGAGCGCACGCCCATCGCAAGGGGGCAACGCGAATGCTCTCATCTGAAGCGGACAGGGCTTGGTCTCCTGCCCCACCGGCCGCAGGCCGAGTTCCGCTTCAGCCTGCTCGCTGAACGCGTCCAGGAGCTGGCAACACTGGGTACGGACGGCGTCCCAGTCGTGCTCCTCCATGAACCGGATCGCCGCCGGCACGGCGAGGAACGGGGCGATGTCCCGCGTCCCTTGCCACTGGTGATCGTCGAGGAACGGCGAGGGCCCGGGCCCGCTTTCCCCTTCGCCCCCCCACGAGATGACAAGGGGCTTGAGGAGGGGCTGCCGTTCCCGGCGCGCGTGGAGGAACCCTGCCCCCTTGGGGGCGAGCATCCACTTGTGGCAGTTGCCGGCGTAGAAGTCTGCGCCCAGCGTCTCCAGAGCGATGGGGATCTGGCCGGGGGCGTGGGCGCCGTCCACCACGGTGAGGATCCCCTCCTCCCGCGCTCGGCGGACGAGCTCCGCGACAGGCAACTGCACCGCCGTGGGCGAGGTGATGTGGGAGATGGACAGCACCCGGGTTCTCGGGGTCCGACGAGCCCACACGGCTTCGACCACTTCCGCCTCGGATCGGACCGGAACTCCGATCTGGGCCCGCACGTACCGCGCCCCGCGCTCGGCGCACACGAGGCGCCACATCCGGTCCACCGCCCCGTACTCGTGGTCGGTGGAGAGGACCTCGTCCCCGGGGGAGAGGGGCAGGGACCGGGCGACGATGTTCAGCGCCGTGGTCGCGTTGGGGACAAACACGAGGTCGGCGGGGTCGGCGGAGAGGAAGTCCCCGAGCGCACGTCGTGCCTCGGCCATCAGGACTGGAAACCGCCGGTCGAGGAACTCCACCGGCTCCGCTTCGAGCTCCTGCTGCCAGCGCCCGTAGGCCGCGAGCACGGGCCGGGGACAGGCCCCGAACGAGCCGTGGTTGAGGAACACGACGTCCTTCCGGAGGAGGAACAGGTCGCCAAGGCCCTGCGGTTCGGACATCGCCTCAGGAGCGGATCCCCAGCCCGCGGAGCACCTCGGCCGTGTGCTCCCCCAGCCGCGGCGGGGGGAGGGGGCTCGGCGGCCAGGCGGCGGACATCGGGCAGCCGACGCTCGTGTACCTCCCCACCGTGGGGTGGTCCACCTCGACGAGGAGCCGCCCCACGAGCCCAGGATCGCCGAACAGGTCGGAAAGCGTGTTCACCCGGCCCGCGGGGATCCCCGCCGCCTTCAGTTCCCCAACCCACTCCTCTCCCCCTCGCCCACGGAACACCTCGGTCAGGATCTCGACCAGAACCTCTCGGTTCCGCACCCGGTCGGGGTTCGTGGCGAACCGGGGGTCGGAGGCGATCTCTGGTCGGCCCAGGGCGTGGCACAGGGTCTGGAACTGGGCATCGGTCCCCACCGCGACCATGATCAGGCCCCTCTGTGTGGGGAACGCCTGGTAGGGGACGATGTGGGGGTGGGCGGTACCCAGCCGCGAGGGTTCCTGACCCGTGAGGAGGAACGCCTGGGCGACGTTGGCCAGCGCCGAGGAGGAGCACTCGGCGAGGGTGGCTTCCACCTCGCTCCCTTTCCCCGTGCGTTCCCGCGCGAGGAGGGCGCCCAGCGTCCCGGCGAGGAGGGCCCATGCGGCGAGGACATCGACGATCGCCACCCCGACCTTTACCGGACGATCCCCTTCGCCGGTGATCGCCATCAGCCCCCCCAGCGCCTGGATGAGGGCGTCGAACCCCGGCTCGTCCCGGTACGGGCCTGGTGGGAATCCAGCCACGGCTGTGTACACAAGGCGCGGGTTCAGCTTCCGTAGATCCGAACAGCCGAGGCCAAGCTTGGCCGCTGTCTCGGGGAGGAAGTTGTGGACGAGCACGTCGCTCCTCTGGATCAGCTTCCGCAGGGCCTCGCGGTCGGTGGCGAAATCGAGGACGATCCCCCGTTTCCCCCGGTTCACAGCGAGGAAGTACGCCGATTCCCCGCCCACGAACGGCGGTCCCCACCGCCGCGTCTCGTCGCCGCTCCCCGGACGCTCGACCTTGATCACCTCTGCCCCCAGGTCGGCCATCCACATCGCGGCGAGGGGCCCGGCGAGGATCCGGGACAGGTCGAGAACCCGCATCCCCCGAAGCGGCTTCATGTCAGGCGAACAAGGGGAGCTCCTGCCCATCCGTGGGGAACGGGATGTGGATCGTGCCGTACTGGCCATCGTAGCCAGGCTGGATCTCCAGCTCCCCGGCCCGGACCTTGGCGATCGCCTCCGCCACCCGTGGCGGAGCGCCCCGCCTCAGCTCCTCTTCCGGCAGGTCGAGGAGGATCGTGAACTCGCTCCCGAACCTGTGTACCAGGCGATCGTACTCCGCTTCCACCTCTTTCGTGTTCACGCCCCGGCCGAGGGCCTGAGCGAGGATCTCCGCGAGGGGGACGAGGGAACAGTAGGGAATCGCCGTCGGCGGGCGGTGCCCCGGCGGACGGTCGGCGAGCTCCTCCACCCGATGGAGGACGCCCACTGTGACGGGGCGACCGCACACGGGACAGCGGCCGTGGTGAGTCCGCGTCTCCGCGGGCGCAAACGAGACCCCACACGCCCGGTGGCCATCGAAATGGTACTTCCCCTCCTCGGGGAAGAACTCGATCGTGGACAGGAACCTCTCCCGGTCCCGATCGCGGATCGCGGAGAGGAGGGAGCGGTAGGAGATCTCGGGGAGGTCAAACGCGGTCGCCTCCCGCCCGAGGCGGGGCGGGGAATGAGCATCGGAGAACGAGACGAGCGCCACGCGATCGAGCGCCGAGACCCGCCAGTTCATGGGGGGATCGGAGGAGAGCCCCGTCTCGATCGCGAACACATGCCTTGCGGCCGGTCCCAACGCCTCATCCAGGGAGTCGAACCCGGACTGAGCCCCGAAGATCGAGTACCAGGGGGTCCAGGCGTGGGCGGGGATCAGGGCGGCCTCGGGGCATGCCCCGAGCACGGACTCCACAAGCCGCTCCCCGCTCACGCCGAGCATCGGCCGCCCATCCGCAACGAGGTTCCCGATCCGCGCCAGCTCGCCGCTGATGCGGGCCGCACTCTCTGCGCTGGGGGCGAGGATCAGGAAGTGCACCCGTCGTACCCGTCCGTCGTGGGACCAGATCGCGGCGACCTCGGCCGTGAACAGGAACCGGACGCCTTCGTAGGCGTAGAGACCCTCCCCCACGGGGAGGAGGTGGCGGGTGAGGTGGTGGTACCACTCGGGGTGGGTGAAGTCGCCCGTGCCAAGGAGATCGATCCCCTTTCGCTTGGCCCACTGAGCGAGCCCGGGGAGGTCCATGTCCGAGCTCGTCGCCCGGGAGTGGCGGGAGTGGAGGTGGAGGTCGGCGATGACCCGCATGGCCTCAGTATAGCCACTCGATGCCGTGCGGCGCGGGGCCCACAGCCGCCGGGGCGGGGGCCCGTAGGATGCGGAGTCCAGGGCGCACGACCCAGGTGGTTAGCTGCGGCGGGCTGCGGTGCGGAGGGCCTCCACCCGGTCCGGCTCCTCCCAGGTCGGGGAGAGGTCGAGCCGGCCGAAGTGGCCGTAGCACGCGAGCGGCTCGTAGATCGGCCGTCTCAGATCGAGGGCCTCGATGATCGCCGCCGGCCGGAAGTCGAACACCTCGTTCACTGCCTTCGCCAGCGCCTCCCGGGACACGGTGCACGTCCCGAGGGGGGTCACGTTGAGGGCCAGCGGCCACGCCCGCCCGATCGCATATGCCACTTGGACCTCGCACGCTTCGGCCAGGCCCGCGGCCACCACGTTCACCGCCGCATAGCGGGCCATGTAGGAGCCGGAGCGATCGACCTTCGTCGGGTCCTTGCCTGAGAACGCCCCCCCGCCGTGGGACCCGTACCCGCCGTACGTATCCACGATGATCTTCCGCCCCGTCATCCCCGTGTCCGAGGCCGGCCCCCCAACCACGAACCGTTCGGATGTGTTCACGTGGACCTGGGATTCCTCATCGAGCCAGCCGTCGAGCACCGGTTCCACGACGAGCCGCCGGAGGTCCTCCCGCAGCGCCTCCAGCCCCACGTCCGGGGCGTGCTGGGCCGCGATGAGCACCGTGTGCACGCGGAGGGGGCGGGTTCCCTCGTACTCGACGGTGACCTGGGTCTTGCCATCGGGGCGCAGGTAGAGGAGGGAACCGTCCTTGCGGACCTCGGCCAGCCGTCGGGCCAGCTTGTGGGCGAGCGTGATCGGGAGCGGCATCCGCTCCGGGGTCTCGCTCGTGGCGTACCCGAACATGATCCCCTGGTCCCCGGCCCCGATCCGGTCGTAGGGGTCACCCGCCGCATCCCGCCGCACGGCCTGGGCAATGTCCGGCGACTGCTGGCGGATGAGGGTCGCCACGGCGCAGGCATCGAACGACAACCCGTACTCGGGCTTGATGTACCCCGCATCGCGGATCACGCGCCGCGCGATCTCCCCCGGAGCGAGGTGGGCGGAGGTCGCGATCTCCCCCCCCACAATGATGAGGCCCTCGGTCACGAGCGTCTCGCACGCCACGCGGCCCAGGGGGTCCTGGGCGAGCACGGCGTCGAGGACCGCATCCGAGATCCGATCCGCCAGCTTGTCCGGGTGCCCCTCGGTCACGGACTCAGCGGTGATCAGCCTTTTCGCTCCGCGCCGCCCCGCTCGTGCCATCGCACGGTAGGGTACTCCGTTCGTCCCCCTCTGACCAGAGGGGACCGTTCCCCGCTGCGGCAGGCGGCGGCTGTGGGGTACACTCGGGGCGTTGTCGATGGGACACCGCGAGGAGGGACGATGGAACGGACGCTTGTGTTGCTGAAACCGGATGCCCTGCAACGCCGGCTCGTGGGCCGGATCATCGCTCGGCTGGAGGCGAAGGGCCTCAGCATCGTGGCGATGAAGCTCATGCATGTACCCCGGGACCTCGCGGAGCGCCACTACGCCGAACACGTCGGGAAACCGTTCTATGAGGAGCTCGTGTCGTTCATCACCTCGGCCCCGGTGGTCGCCCTCGTCGTCGAGGGGCCGGGCGCGGTCGAGGCCGTGCGTCGCCTGATGGGGAAGACGAACCCGTTCGAGGCCGATCCAGGCACGATCCGCGGCGACTTCGGGCTCTCGGTGGGGATGAACCTCGTCCACGGCTCGGACTCCCCGGCGTCGGCGGCGCGGGAGATCCCCCTCTTCTTCCCCCCCGAGGAGATCCTGAGCTACTCCATGGCCGATGCGGCCTGGCTCGGAGGGTAGGATGCTTCCCCCTCGCTACGATCCGACCGAAGTCGAGCCGCGCATCCTCGCGTTCTGGGAGGAACGGGACCTGTGGCGCTGTGACCCCCGGAGCGCCAAGCCCCCGTTCTCCATCGTCATCCCCCCTCCCAACATCACGGGGCGGCTCCATCTCGGGCACAACCTCGTCTACACCCTCCAAGACCTCCTCATCCGCTACAAGCGGATGGCGGGGTTCGAGGCGTGCTGGTTCCCGGGAACGGACCACGCCGGGATCGCCACCCAGAACGTGGTCGAGAAGGCTCTCGCCAAGGAAGGGATTACCCGCCAGGACCTGGGGCGGGACGGTTTCGTGCGTCGGGTCTGGGAGTGGAAAGAGCGTTATGGGAACGAGATCATCGACCAGCTGAAGGTCCTGGGCTGCTCGTGTGACTGGTCGCGCCAGCGGTTCACCCTCGATCCGGGCCTATCGCGGGCGGTGACCCTCGCCTTCGTCCGCCTCCACCGCGATGGTCTCATCTACCGTGGGGATTACATGATCCACTGGTGTCCCCGCTGCGGGACGGCGCTGTCGGACATCGAGGTCGAGCACGAGGAAGTCGACGGGCACCTCTACTTCGTGCGCTACCCGCTGGAGGGGGGCGGGCACGTCACCGTGGCCACGACGCGGCCGGAGACGATGCTCGGGGACACGGGCGTCGCCGTGAACCCCCGGGACGAGCGGCACCGGCACCTCGTGGGGAGGACGGCGATCCTCCCCCTCCTTGACCGGCGGCTCCCCATCGTGGGGGCCGAGGAGGTGGACCCGGAGTTCGGCACCGGGGTCCTCAAGATCACGCCCGGGCATGATCCCGTGGATCGGGAGATCGGCAAGCGCTATGGCCTGCCCGCGATCGACATCCTCAACCCCGATGGGACGATCAATGCCCACGGGGGCCCGTTCGCCGGATTGGACCGATTCGCGGCCCGGGAGGAGGTCGTCAAGCAGCTCAAGGCGGGGGGGCTTCTGGAGAAGGTCGTCCCGTACCGCCACGCTGTCGGGCACTGCCAACGCTGCCAGACGCGGGTCGAGCCAAGGATCTCCACCCAGTGGTTCGTCCGCATGAAGCCCCTTGCGGAACCAGCGATCGCGGCCGTGCGCAAGGGGAGGATCCAGTTCGTCCCCGAGCGGTGGGCCAAGGTGTACTTCGACTGGCTCGAGGGGATCCGCGACTGGTGCGTCTCCCGCCAGCTGTGGTGGGGGCACCGCATCCCCGCTTGGTACGGCCCGGACGGGGAGGCGTTCATCGCCCTGGACGAGGCCGAAGCGCGCAAGCTGGCGGCGAGGCACTACGGCCACGACGTGCCCCTCCATCAGGACGAGGACGTCTTGGATACCTGGTTCTCGTCGGCCTTGTGGCCGTTCTCGGTCATGGGATGGCCGGAGAGGACGGCCGAGCTCAACGTGTTCTACCCGACGTCGGTCCTCGTGACGGCGTTCGACATCCTGTTCTTCTGGGTGGCACGGATGGTGATGATGGGCCTCCACTTCATGGGCGAAGTCCCGTTCCGCGAGGTCCTCATCACCCCGTTCATCGTCGACGAGCATGGGCAGAAAATGAGCCGGTCCCGGGGGAACATGATCGACGCCCTCGAGGTCAAGGAAAGCCACGGCATGGACGCGCTGCGGTTCACGATGGCCGGAAGCTCGACCAAGGGCCGGGAGATGCGGGTCTCCCTGCGCCAGCTGGATGAGGCGCGCAACTTCCAGAACAAGCTGTGGAACATGGCGCGGTTCATCCTCACGAACACGGAGGACGTTGGACCGACGGCAGCGCTCGACGGGCGCCCGCTCGCCCCCGAGGACCGCTGGATCCGGTCCCGGCTGAGTTGGCTCGTGGAGAAGGTCCGCACGGAGTTCGATCGCTACAACTTCCACCTCGCGAGCGACGCCCTGTACCACTTCACGTGGCACGAGCTGTGCGACTGGTACCTGGAGCTCGCCAAACTGCGCCTGCAGGGCGACGACCCTGAGGCCCGGGCCACGTGCCAACTCATCCTGCGCGAGGCCCTAGACATCGTGGTCCGCCTCCTCCACCCGGTGATGCCGTTCCTCACCGAGGAGATCTGGGGGCACATGGGGCGGGAAGGGGCGCTCGCCCGGGCCGATTACCCCCAGCCCCGCCCGGAGTGGCGGGATCCCGAGGCCGAGGGGCAGCTGAACCAGTTCATGGACCTCATCCGCGAGGTGCGGGCGGTACGGGCCGAGGTCGGGGTCCCCGCGGGGGCGGAGGTGGAGCTCGTGCTCGTCTCGGGGGAGGGGAGCGCGGGCTTGGCCACGGTGTTTGCCTCGGCCATCCAGCGCTTGGCCCGGGCGGCCCGGGTCCGCCACGAGCCCGGGGCGCGCCCGCCCATGGGCGCCGCCCGTGGCGTGGCGGGCGAGGTCGCGTTCTTCCTCCCTGTAGGGGGTATTGTGGATTGGGAGGTGGTCCGGGAGCGGATTCGTCGCGACCTGGCCCGGGCCACGGCCGAGCTCGCGAGACTGGAGGGAAGGCTCAACACCCCCCAGTTCCGGCAGAAGGCGGCCCCCGAGGTCGTGGCGAAAGCGGAGGAGGAAGCCCGGGCCCTCCGCGCCCGTTGCGCACGCCTCGAACGCTGCCTTGCCGATTGACCGCGATTTGGCACGACGGAAGTCTGCGGAGAAGATGGGGGCGATGAGGGTGGGGGTTCCGTGACGCGGGGTGAGCTCCTGGCGGCGGTGCGGACGCAGACGTTGCCACGCCACGTGGCCCTGATCATGGACGGGAACGGTCGCTGGGCCGAGCGGCGCGGGCTCCCGCGGGTGGAGGGGCATCGGCAGGGGATGCAGGCCGCCGAGCGTCTGATCCGCTTCGTGGCCGGGGAACGCCTGGTTCCATGTTTGAGCCTGTTCGCCTTTTCCACCGAAAACTGGAACCGTCCGCAGGAGGAGGTGGACTACTTGCTCGATCTCCTCGCGCGGTTCATCCGCGAGCGGGGGGACGAGTTCGTGGAACGGGGGATCCGTCTGCGGGTGCTGGGGGCAGTGGAGGCCTTGCCTCCCTCCCTGCAACGGACGATCGCCGAGATCGAGGCACGGTCACGGAGAGGGGATGCGCTCGATCTGGCGGTGGGGATCAACTTCGGGGGGCGGTGGAGCATCGTCGAGGGGGCGCGGCGCGCGATGGCCCTCGCCCGGAGCGATGCTCTGAAGCCCGAGGAGCTGGATGAGGGCGCGTTCGCGCGCCTCCTGCCGACAGCGGGGCTCCCTGAGCCGGACCTCATCGTGCGCACGGGGGAAGAGAAACGAATCTCCAACTTCTACCTCTGGGAGGCGGCCTACTCCGAGCTCTACTTCACATCGATTCTCTGGCCGGATTTCGATGAAGATGCGCTCCTCGTGGCGATCCAGGATTTCCAAGGTCGCCGTAGGCGCTTCGGGCGGGTGACCCCGTGAACCCGCTCGTCAAGCGCCTTCTCACCGCCGCCGTCGCCATTCCGCTGGTCCTCGTCGTGTTCTGGGTTTGCGATCGGCACAGGGCGGATTGGGGGGTGGGTTTGTTCCTGGCGGTTGTGGCGATGACGGCCGGGTGGGAGTACCTCCATCTCGTGGCGAACCTCGGGATCCCACTGCCGAGGGAGCTCTTCATGTTCGCGATCCCTGCCTACCTCATGCTTCTCATCCCGTGGGAGGGGCAGTACGCGTTCGTCCTGGCGGGAGGGGTCGTTTACGTGATCATCTTCTACAGCTTCTCTCGGCGCGGGGCGCGGGAGGGATTCTTCGCGTCGCTCGCGGGGATCTTCGGATTCCTGTACCTCCCGGTCACGATCGGCTTCGTGTATCTCCTGCACAAGGCGGGCTTCGCCTACGTCGTCCACTTCCTCCTCATCGTATGGGGGTACGACTCGGGGGCTTACTTCGTGGGGAGCGCGCTCGGCCGGCACCAGCTCCTCCCGCGGATCTCGCTCGCCAAGACGTGGGAGGGCGTGGCAGGGGGAGTCGCGCTCGCAACGCTCGCGACCCTGTTGCTTCCCGAGTTCTGGAGCGATCTCCCCCGCTGGCTGCCCCACATCGTGATCCTCGGCGCGCTCATGGGGGCGTTCTGCCAGCTGGGGGACCTGTTCGAGTCCCTCGTCAAGCGGGCCGCGGGGGTGAAGGACACGGGGCGCCTCTTCCCCGGCCACGGGGGGATGCTCGACCGGGTGGATGGCCTGCTCGCCTCGGCACCAGTGTACTTCTTCTACATGCACTACATCCTCGGACTCATCTAGGTCCGTAGCTTTTCCTCCACCGAGCGCACCTTCTGCTCCAGGCGGCCTGGCGGGCCCTCCCGGTCGTCGATGCGGATCAGGGTCGACACGCGGCGCACGTCGGCCCGCACCGCCATGTGGCAAGCCCTGATCACGGCCAACACCTCGTCCCACTCCCCTTCGACGATCGTCCCCATCGCGGTGAGACGGTGGGGGAGGCCGCTTTCACGCACGATCCGCTCGCAGCGGGCCACGTGGCTCGACAGCGACTCCCCGCTGCCGATTGGCACAATGGAGAACTCGCAGACGATCATCCCGCCCCCCGCACCTGGACCCGCGCGAACTTCGCGGGCGACGTCCCATGCCCGACCTGCATCACCTGTCCCGGCTCCCCCTTCCCGCAGTTGGGGATGCCCCACATGTGCCACTCCTCCGGCCCCGCGATCGCCACGCACGAAGCCCAAAACTGGGGTGTGATCCCGGTGTAGAGGGGGTTCTTCAGGATGCGGACCTTTCGCCCGTCCACGATCTCCCAGGCGATCTCCGTCCCGAACTGGAAGTTCACCCGCCGATCATCGATCGACCACGACCGGTTCGTCTCAAAGTAGATCCCGTGTCGCGTGTCGCGGATGAGATCGTCGAGCGTTCCCTCGCCGGGGAGGAGGTTGATGTTCGTCATCCGGATCAGCGGGATCCTCGCCCAGCTCGCGGCCCGCGCTGCCCCGCCGCTACGGCGGGCCCCAATCTTGGGGGCCGTCTCCCGGGAGGTGAGGTAACCCACGAACAGGCCTTCCTTCACGAGGTCCACCCGTTGGGCGGGGACGCCCTCATCGTCGTATCCGAACGACCCGAGTGCCCCGGGGACCGTCGCGTCGGCCACGATGTTCACGAGGTTCGACCCGTAACGGAAGGTCCCTCGCTTGTCCAAGGAGAGAAAGCTCCCTCCTGCGTACGAGAGCTCCGTCCCCAGCACCCGATCGAGTTCCGTGGGGTGGCCCACCGATTCGTGCACCTGGAGCGCGAGCTGTGACCCCTCGAGGATGATGTCGTACACGCCCGTTGGGCAGACGGGGGCGGAGAGGAGGGCAACCGCTTCCTCCCCGACCCGGGGGGCGTGGCCGAGGAGGTCGAGCCCCTCGATGAACTCGTAGCCTGCGCTGGCGTAGTCGCCTCCGAACGAGCAGGGGTAGGACCGGCGCTGGAATTCCCCCGCCCCGGCAGCGTAGGCCTCGATCCCCGCCCCACAGCTGGTGAGCGACTGCTGGATCAAGCTTCCCGCAGTGTTGCCGAAGACCTTGTCTACCCTCCAGGAGGCGATGGACCCCTTGGCCATCGCCACCCCGTGGACGGCGAGGATCCGCTCCGTGCACGCGAACAGGAGGTCGAGCTTCTCTGAGAGAGGCACCGCGAGCGGATCGCGTCTGTAGGTGGTGGCGAACGTGGCGCGGTGGGCCGGCTCGGCGGCGAGCTTCACCCGCTCCCGTTGCACGCACGCCGTTGCCTGCGCGATGGCGAACGCGGATTCCGCCGCACGTATGACCGCCGCTCTGTCTGTGTCGCCCGTGGCGGCGAACCCCCATGCCCCCTTGTGGAGGATCCGGATCCCGATCCCGCAGGACTCGCGGCGGGACAGGGAGTCCACTTCGCGGTTCTTGACGCTCACGCTCTCCGTCATGTGGTGCTCGGCCCTCACCTCGCCGTAGTCCACACCCAACCCCTGTAGCGCGTTCAACCCCTCTTGGACGAGCTCTTCCATCGCGTTCCCCCTTTCTAGATTCAGCGCTGATCCAGCAGCGACCGCGCCATCGCTGGACTCGAAGCCGTCACCGGTCCGATCTTACCGCAGAGCTGGCGGAGGCACTTCTGAATTCCGACTCGGTTCACTCCCGAGCCGTGCTATCGCTTCGTGAAAGTGCGGTTTCTCTCGATGCTTCTTCCTCTGCGATCTCCGCGTCCTCCGCGGCGAGGTGCGCCCCTCAGGCGGAACCACCGGGGCGACTAACGCGGGTGTATCCTCCCCTGGGAGCAGAGGAGGGGTGACGT
>FWPV01002514.1_pt1 | contig 41449 bp, 46 predicted proteins | sample 2228371 | NCBI WGS metagenome assembly FWPV01 (sample SAMEA103939776, study PRJEB20133) | metagenome
GTCGTCCTCTTTCCTGAGGAGTATATTCCGTAGTATCTGTTGTAGGATGCCTTGTTGTATGCTATAACAGCCCTGTAGGACCTTGAATTTATACCTGATCCGCCGTTCCTGTTTGCATTGTTGTAATGGATCCTTGCATCGGATCCTGCAGCTATTATGCCGTCGCCTCCGTTGCTGTAGACGTTGTTCCTGTATGCGGTGGAGGATGAGCCTGCCAGGTAGATGCCGTAGCCCCTGTTGCCCTGAACTGTGGATGAGTAGATGATCGATCCTGCCCCGGCGGTGTAGATCCCGTACCTGTTACCACCCACCGTGCACTGCTCCACAGATACCGGGCCGGTTGAGTAGACACCGTAGTTCCTGTTTGATAGGATTCTGCTTACTATGATCCTGCTGTTAACGGCACTGTAGATTCCGTTACTGTTCCTGAGTGAGGTGCAGTTGTAGACCACGCTTCCCTTGCCGTAGATGGCCACCCCGTTTGCGTAGTTGTCGGTTGCATTCACGTCCCTTATTATGGAGTTTGCACCGCTGACCTGGACACCGTTTATGCGGTTGAAGGTGGCGTTTCCTGCTACAATGTAACTCTGGGCTCCTGTAACCATAATACCGTTTTTTGTGTTGTTGAATACGTTGAAGTACCCGACTGTTGTGTTGAATCCTGATGTGTATATCCCGTGCTCACGGTTCAGGCTCGCGGTAACCTCAAGTATCCTGGCGTTTATACCGGTTGAGTTGATGCCTGAGAGCGTGTTGTTGGTTGCATTGCTCACATAGTCGAGGTAGAGGTTCCTCCCTGATGAGTAGATGCCGTTCGCCCCGTTCTTCCTGGCCTCAACGAACCAGATGTAGGCATTGTCTCCGTGGGATGATATCCCGTTGAGGGTGTTTGAGCTTGCATCGAGTATTATCTGCATCCTTGCATTACGCCCGGATGAGAGTATGCCGTTCCCGCCATTGTAGGATACGCTGGTAATGTAGAAGAATGATGCATTGTCGCCTGCAGAGTTTATCCCGTTTTTCCTGTTGAAGCTTGAATCTGTGTATCTGAAGCTGTTGTTTGAGCCTGAGGAGTAAACCCCGTCCCCTCCATTGTAGTAGGAGTTCAGGTTACTCAGGGTACAGTTTGAGCCTGTGACATGCACACCGTTCAGTGTGCTGTTCTGGACATAGCAACCGTCTATGATGGTGCTGTTTCCTGTAACATGTATACCGTGACCCTCATTGTATTTCACGGTATTTTTTGATATGCTGGTGTTTTTACCTCCAGAGTAGATCCCTGTCCTGTTGTTCCTCATTACTGTGTTGTTGCTGATCACGGATGATGACCCTGAACAGTTTATACCGTTCCCTGAGTTGAAGGATATGCTGTTACCTGTTACCCTGGTGTTTGAGCCATCTGAGGCCACACCATCGCCCCTTGAGAGGTATATGATGTTTTCACTCACAGTGCAGTCGTTTCCATGGATAAGGACGCCGCTTGCGTTGCTGTTTGTTATGTTGTTCCTTTTTATGGTGGCCCTGTTTCCGGTGACAAGGATGCCGTGGGAGCCTGAACCGTTTATGTGGCTGGCTGTTATTGTTGCGTTATCCCCGCCTATGAGCACCCCTTCAGCCGGCGAACCCGTAATGTTGCAGCCATCCACAAGTGCTCCGGAGCCTGTTATGTTGAGGAAACCATTTATCGTGCTGTTTTTTAGAACCGTGCTGTTTCCTGTGAGGTGAATGGAACCCTTAACATTGAGGTCGGTGATGTTTGCTGTGCTGACGACTTTGATGACGCCCTCCAGGCATGCTCTATCTGCAACAATGGAGATGGCCCTGTTTATGAGGATGTTGATGTTTTCATAGACCCCCTCAAGGAAGGTGAAGGTATCACCATCTTCGAGGGTGTGCTCTGTCCCGTCAAGGGTGAATGTTCCTGCAACACCGTCCGGTGTGAATATCTGCATGTAGGTGGTGTTATTCACGGTGTAGGCTGCACCGTAGGAGTTCCCTGTGCTTAGTAGTATCAGGGTAGCCAGTAAAACTAATAGAAACTTTCTAATGTTATCTCCTCCATGCTTCAATCATTTTAATTATGATGCTTGTTTTAGAATTAGTTTTAACTTTTAAAAAATTAAAATTCAGGCAGGGGGAATCAGGCTGCCTGGAGTTCCTGGTAGGTTGTTTTCACGTCCCTGTAGGTCCAGTAGGACTTCCACTTGTATCTCCATTTACCCCTGTACCTGTACCACTTCTTGTACCATTTTTTGACCCTGACCTTGTTGACCTTCACCTTGTTCACGAGCTTTGCCGGTGTGTTCTTGATTATACCCATGGTTGAGTTGGTACTGCTGGTCTTGAGGTATTTCATGATGGTGTTGCCTGTCAGCGCGACCGTACCGTTGTAGAGGGTTATGTTACCGTTACCCAGCTGGTAGTAGGTGCCATTGGCAAGCTGGATCACTGGTGTTTCATTGAATATGAGCAGAGGGTATGTCCTGTTTGTTATGTTGCCTGTAAGGGTGTGCTGTAGTATACCGTACTTCACGGTTCCATTCTTGACGATCATGTACTTTATGTTCACTGTCCTGTTGAGTAGGATCGGGGCACTGTACTTTGTACTGTTCAGTGAGGGTATGGATCCATCGATGGTGTAGTATACACCGTCAGGGCTGGCTGCTGTCACCCTGAAGACATCACCTTCTCCGGATGTACCCCCTCCTGGCAGTTCACCTGTTAGGATATCATCTGCTGCCGCGGCATGGTTGGCTCCGAGGAGGAACACGGCTACGGATAACAGCAGGAAAGCTGCCATATTCCTCTTGATAATATCATACCTCCTTTTTTTATTTTATTATATCACATTCCAGTAGTTTTAGTAATATGGGATATATAAAAATTACTATTATCCTCCGTTGTAAAGACTTAAATATCAAATTAAAATTAACTTTAGTTTTATTAAAAAATTATTTAAGTATTATGGTTTCTTGAGGACATCCCCCGGCCTTAAAACACTCACACCGGTCTCATCACCAACAACCTCAACCTGAATTATCCAGTCCGGTGAATCTGATTCCCTGAGGGCCAGCCTGTCTGTCAGGGCCTCGGAAACCCTTTCAGTAACCTCCTCCGGGGACTTTATATACCTGCGGCCGCGGAGGTCACAGATGACCTGGAATGTCTCACCTGGTTTAACCTTCTCCGATGCAAGTGCCAGGATCTTCTCCACTATACTATCCAGCCGGGTCCTTACCACAGCCTCAACAGGCACAACCTTGGAAACCACGGTTGTTGGCGAGTTCCTTATTATGTTAACTGCCTCAAGGGGATTCATGTCAAGGTCAAACTTTAAAACGTTTGGAAAATCAGAATCCTTAACCCTGAGCTCCCCCTCATACTGTGAAAGTGCCATTTCTATTTCCTCAAGACCAACAATCTCCTCACCTGCTGAGGCACCCTTCTGACCCCTGAGGGTCACAAGGAGATTGAAATCATCCGGAACCTTCAAAAGATCACCCCCATTATATAATTATGTCTATGCACATAAGTCATTATCCATATTCATCAGGGGGTGATGCCCTTTACAGGGTTTTATCAGATCTTCAGGGTGAGGATTGATGTAAAGGATGGGCTTTATTCCTCATGGTTCAAGGTCATATATCAAGAATCCGAGTATAAAACCGAATATCCCAAATCCTATAAAACCCTCAAGGGCGGAGCCAAGGACCTCCCAGTCAAGGGCCATTTTACCTATCATGCCCCAGATAAAGAGGGTCAGCGACCCGAGAACAGCCATTATCAGTGATATTTTAAGGGAGTACCTGATTCTATCAAGCAATTCATCACCTTTAACCCAGCTTTTCATGCACCCTTCTCAGTTCAGAGGGTATGTCTATCATCTGGGGGCAGGGCATGCATGAACCACAACCTGAACAGTTGGAGGCACGTTCCTCATCCTTCATTATCTTACGGTACCTGGTTTCAGCACCCCTCCTGCTCCTGAACCTGTGGATGTCATTCAGGAGCCTTAGATTCCCTGGTATGTCAACACCCTCGGGGCAGGGCATGCAGTACCCGCAGCCGGAGCACGGAACACTCTTCCTCATACGGTAGGCCCTTTTAACCTCCCTGAGGATCTCCCTGTCATCATCTGTAAGGTGGTAATCTGCAGAGGCCAGGGCCGTGTTCTCCTCAACCTCAGCCACACTGCTCATACCGCTAAGGACAACATCCACATCATCCATATCCCACAGGTACCTGAGACACCATTCCACAGGTTTCATGGGATCCTCTGCAAGGTCATATATCTCCTGGACCTCCACTGGAATGTTCCTTACAAGCGAACCTCCCCTGAGGGGTTCCATTATAACAGTACCGGCACCCCGGGACCTGGCATATGCTATGCTCTCTGGATTTGCCTGTTCATCATCAACTATGTTGTGCTGTACCTGCACGATATCCCAGTCATAGGAGTCCATTATGTCAAAGAATACACCGACATCGTCGTGGAATGAAAAACCTGTATATATTCCCTGACCCCTGAGCTCATCAAGGAAATCAAGGACCCCCAGCCCCTTAAGGTGCCTCCAGGAATCTTCCCTAAGATTATGGAGTAAGTATATGTCAATTTTACCCTTTAATCTTCTGCTCTGCTCCTTGAAATAGCAGTACATGTCATCCTTCTTCCGGACCAGCCATACCGGTAGCTTGGTTGCAACCGTGACACTCTCAAGGTGTTCAGGGTGTTTGCTGAGGAATTCGCCTATGAACCTTTCACTTTCACCCCCATGGTAGGGGTAGGCCGTGTCTATATAATTCACGCCCCCTTCAAGGGCGCGGCCCAGTATCCTTTCACCGGCCTTCAGGTCCAGTCTTCCATGGACTTCCGGGAACCTCATAACCCCTATCCCTAGTATGGATGCAGAGATGCCTGTTGAACCAAGTGTCCTGTACTTCATGAATACCACTTATTCAGAATTGACAGCTTTAACAGTCCTTTCACGCTTCTTGGTTGAGTTAAGGTCTTCAGAATCAATTTTCCCTGTCACTGTGCAGGAGGCAGACATCAATCCAGGAGCAGTCACCGCAGACCTCCCGTATAAGGGAGGCTTCCATGTTTTTAAGCTCTGATTCAAGCTCACTGTAGTCCCTGATATCTCCGCTCCTGATTCCAAGGATTTCCATGAGTTTACTGTCCATCCCCTTAACGGACTCATCCCCCCTCATGCATGCTTCCCCATCCATGAAGGGGCAGGCACTGCAGATTTCATCGGCAGAATCAACGATCATTACGGATACTGAGGGCCGGGATCTGAGTTTTCTGATAACCAGCTCCATGTTTTCAGTAAATTCCTCACTGTAACCGTAACCCTGAAAGCCCTGAATACAGAGGAGGTGATGGGCCCTGATGGTAATATCAGGGCAATCTCCATTCAGCCGCCTTTTCAATGTCAACCTCTTCACCGTAGGGCTCTTTGGGTGTTATGGCCCTTGTAAGTGCCGCTGCACCGGTTATCTTGACAAGGTCGCCTGCTATGAAGGGCAGAAGACCCATCACCAGGAGTTCCCAGACCCCTGGGAAGGACCCTGTGGTGGTGTACATCCAGAGGCCAAGGACCATGAGTCCTGGTATGTATATGAGGGCAAAGTTTGCAAAGAGCATCAGTCCAAGCATGGGCGTGAACTTCCTTGCACGTATGTACCTGTCAACAAGGTGGCCCAGGAAAAGGGCTGCCAGTACGAAGCCGATAAGATATCCTCCCGTGGCACCCATTATGACGTCGATGCCTCCGCTCATCTCCGCAAACCAGGGTATGCCTGCGGCGCCCACTGCAATGTATATTAACTGGCTCAGGCCACCCCAGTACCTTCCAAGGAGAACACCTGACATGAGAACAGCAAATGTCTGGGCGGTTATCGGGACCGGTGTCCATGGGAGGGGTATGACGATCTGGGCCATCACACCGGTAACGCATGCCATGAAGAATGCCATTATGGTCCTGTTGATGAATGTCTGTTCATTTCTCCATCTGAATAGACTGTAACGTATCCTGTAGTATCCTTCCAGGTTAATGTTCATTGATGAAAACCTCCATGAATTTATGGATAAAAGCTTAAGAATATCCCTAAAATAGTTGATCGGGATAGGATAAAAACTTTTTTGATGGATCATCAGGACCCATCCAGGCCTTCAACCCGCTTCACATACTCCATTATCCTGAATTTTCTCTCAAGTCCACGGTCATTCATATACCTTACCTTACCGAATATCTCCCTCTCACCCCAGGCCCTGTCATGTTTTCCAAAGCACCAGGCAACACCTGCAAATCCATTGGGGTCACGGCCATCAAGCTCATATTTATTGTTAAGGTACAGTGCAATATCATAGGCCTTTTCAGGCTGATCTGTCCATTCAAGGATCTTTTTACCCCAGTACATCCTCATGTATCCATGCATCTTCCCGGTTATAACCATCTCCTTCTGGGCCGCGTTCCAGTAGGGGTCGTGTGTCCTGGCATCCTCAAGTTCCCTGAGGCTGTACTCGTACTCCCTGGGGTCTCCTGCATGCTCCTTGAGGGTCATGAGGGCCCAGTCTGGAAGACACTCTATTGAATGGTAGTTATCACTGTAATGGACGAAGTTTATGCTCAGCTCCCTTCTCACAATCAGCTGTTCAAGGAACTCAGGACATTTCCCGGCCTTTGAAGCCTTAAGTGCAAGGTAAAGGGGGGATATCTGTCCAAAGTGAAGGTAGGGGCTCATGTTGGAGAGGCAGTTTTTAGTGGGGTCATTGCGGTGTTCTTCGAAGCACCTGAGTTTTGTTTTAAGGAATTCATCAAAGAGTTCCAGGGCCCTTGAGGTGCCGCCCCTGAAGAATGATGGCCCTGCATCACCCCCTGAAATGAAACCCCTGAGCACCCCTTCAGGGTCAGGACCAGGGTCAAGGTCTGTCTGGAATTTCGGTGTTCCTTTCTTCATCGGGACCATGAATTCAGGAAGCCTCCGGGTTATCCTTGGCCTGAACGTCCCTGCTGAGTATTCTTCCTTGACTGAGGCCTCCTCAACGGGTACAATTATGTTACCCTCAACCTGGACAAGGGGGCATTCAAGGCCATCCCTTAAAGGATGGATCCAGCCATCCTCGATGTCAAGGTACCCCATGTCTGTTATAACCGCGGCCGCTTCATCAGAGTACTCCATGACCACATCCGGTGGGTCGCCCTCCTCCACAACAAGGGGGACCCCCACTGATTCAAGGGAGGCCCTCACCTCCAGGAGGCCCTCGGCCATGAATCTGTAGTGGCGTGGACAGGCATCAGGGAAATCCCGGGTAAGTCCGAAAAGGGTTATGAGGGGTTTTCCCAGATTATTGGCGGTTTCAATGGCGTATTCAAGGGCGGGGTTCCAGTGCGTCCTCTGTGATGCGTGCATCCAGTAGAGGACGTATTCACCCTTCCTGTTCACGGCCTCGCTGTTGAGGTGCCGTATCCTTTCCTTCTCTATCATCACGGGACCCTCATAGTGTTCTCATGGGGTGCTGCCCCCACCGGCTGTACCAGTATAGCCTGAAGTGCCCTCATACTATGAGGGTTACAGGGACCAGTTCCCTTGGGTAGGGTTCAAAGAAGGTCTGACCCTTAAGGTATTCATCATCGAACCTGATAATCCATGATTTAAGGAGGCTTATGGGTACTATGAGGGGAAGCAAACCCTTCCTGTAACCCTCAAGGGATTCAAGGAAGTAATTCTTCTCTTCAGGGGTCAGTTCTGATGAAAAATGGCCGAAGGCATGAAGAAGTGTGTTGATGTTTCTACCAGGCTTCAGGGGGTTCCTGGTTGCCATGCAGAGCATCCTCCGGTACTCTGAGAGCACGGTATCGAAGTCTTCATGGTCCTGCTCTGCTATTATCCGGCCAAGCCTCGCCTGGATGGCGGGGTCATAGGACATGAGGAGCATCTTGTTCTCTGTGTGGAATTCTATAAGGTCCCTGAGTTTGCCAACGGCCCTGAAGTCCCTCATGAGGTATACCTTGATGAGGAAGTCCTCCCTTATCTGCAGGTTCCTCAGACGCCCCTCATCTTCAACTGCAAGGTAGGGGAACCTTTCCTTCACTTTCCTGCCGAAGAAACCCATCCCATCGGTTCTTGGTCTGGGGTTATCGTCACGGTAGACCTTAACGTTTTTTATCCCGCATGAAGGCGACTTATTCTTTAATATGAATCCATCTATAATTTCAAGGGAGTCTAGGAAGGAGTCTATGAATGAATTCATGTCATCGGTGATGTCACGACCGGTTTCCGGCTGGACGAGCCTCAGGACACCATCCTCTTCAGTTATATGTATCGGCGGTCTCGGGATGCCAAGGCCAACCTCCACCTCAGGGCATACCGTTATAAAATCAGCGTATGCAGAGAACTGCCTTACGAAGGGACTTGAAATCATGGACCCATCATACCTGCAGTGGTCATGTTCTATGCACCGGCTCAGGACGATTAGGGGTCTTCTGAACTTTCTCATGAAAGTATATTTAGCTAATATGATAGATAAATTTCACCGAGAAGATCTTCAGCTGATAAAATGACATGCAGAATACTCATACTTGAAGACGTCCCCTTTGACGTCGAACTCATGGAAAGGGAGATAAGGCTTTCAGGGATAGAATTCACATCAATGACGGTTGATAATGAGAAGGACTACCTTGAGGCCCTTGAAAACTTCAAACCTCATGTTATACTCGCCGATCATTCGCTCCCATCCTTTGATGGCCTTTCAGCCCTGAAAATTGCACTTGAAAGGTGTCCGAACGTTCCATTCATCTTTGTCAGCGGTAAGATAGGGGAAGAATTTGCGGTTGAAGCCCTTAAAAGGGGAGCGACGGATTATGTCCTGAAAAGCAACTTTTCAAAGGTCCCCATAGCCATAAAGAGGGCTTTAAGAGAGGTTGAAAAGCAGAAGGAACTTAAAAGGGCGAGAAAATCCCTGATTAAGAGTCACTGGCAGCTCAGGGAGGCCCAGAGGATAGGTAAAATTGGAAGCTGGCACTGGGACATGGAAGCCGACAGACTCTCATGCTCCGAGGAGGGGATGAGGATACTGGGGATAAAGGCCGATGAATTCAGTGGCAGCATCCATGAACTCATTGACAGGATACACCCGGATGACAGGGAGGACTTCAGGAGGCGGGTCATGTCAATGGAATCCTTTGAAGGTGAATACAGGGCTCTGATGGATGACGGTTCCATGAAAATCCTTTTATTCAGGGCCAAGGTTATCAGGGGACCCGGCGGCAATCCGGAAACCATGATTGGAATAAAACAGGATGTAACTGAGGAGAAAAGGATAAGGGAATCCCTTGAGGCATCCCTGCGGGAGAAGGAGTTTCTTCTTTCTGAGGTTCATCACAGGGTTAAGAACAACCTTCAGCTCATATCAAGCCTCCTGAGACTGCAGTCACGATACATAGATGATGAGAAGTCCCTTGAGATATTCAGGGAGTGCCAGAACCGTGTTAAATCAATAGCCCTTGTACATGAAAAACTCTACGGTTCAAGGGATAACGCCAGGGTTAACCTGCGAGAATACCTTGAGGAACTGGTTAACGAAATCAGGGGGATGTGTAACGGTAAGAACATCATCTTCAACCTCCAGCTGGAGGACATGGATGCTGAAATAGATGTGGCGGTATCCATAGGCCTCATCGTTAATGAACTTGTAACAAACTCCATAAGGCACGGGATTTCCCATGAGGGTGCTGTAACGGTTAAACTTGAAATTATGGATGATGGAGCTATTCTTAAAGTTTCAGATACAGGGAAGGGACTTCCTGAAGGCTTTGATATTGATGAATCTCAGGGCTTCGGTTTAAGGCTCGTTAGGTTCATGCTTGAAAGGATAAATGGAAGTATAAGCCTTGAAGATGGTGATGGATGTAATTTTGTGGTCACCTTCAGGAACGGTGGTTTATGATGAAGAAGAGGGTGGTTATTGTAGAGGATGAGGAGCTGGTTGCCCAGGACATAAAGGCCATCCTTGAAGATTATGGTTATGAGGTCCCTGCCATATTCCATTCTGCAGAGGATCTGATTGATAACCTTGAAAGGATAAAACCAGACTCCGTGATAATGGATATAATGCTTGAGGGGTCCATGGATGGCATAGAGGCTGCAGGGATCATCAGGAAGAAGCATGATGTCCCGGTGATATACCTCACGGCCTACAGCGGTGATGAGATAGTTAAGAGGGCCATGGAGACAGAGCCCTATGCATACATCCTCAAGCCATTCCATGAGAGGGACATCCGCGTCAACCTTGAGATGGCCCTCTACAAGCATGAGGCGAAGAAGAACAGGGTGAGGCTTATACAGCAGAGGACCATAAACGAGTACCTTAAGAAATCCATAGCCGAGAAGGAGCAGCTCCTCAGGGAACTCCATCACAGGGTTAAGAACAACCTCCAGCTAATCATAAGTCTCCTCTCCCTTCAGATAAGGTACATCGGCGACCCGGTGATGGAGGAATTTTTCATTGATTACCTCAACCAGTTACGTTCTATTTCCATGATCCATGAACGGGCCTACCCCTCAGGGGGCAGCTATATTATTGATTTTATTGATTATGTGAGGAGTCTCTCAATGCAGCTACTGGAATCACACGGCAGGACATCCGATGTTAAAATAAGAATCCATGGGGATCATGTGGAGCTTAACATGGACACAGCAGTCCCCCTGGGCCTTGTGATTTCAGAGTTAATATCAAATTCACTCAAACATGCCTTCACTGATGGGGGAGGTGAGATCTCCATTGAACTTGAAAAACTTAATGGAAGATACAGACTAATATTCGCCGACAGCGGGTCTGGTCTGCCAGAAAACGTTAAATTCCCGGATGGGGGATCCTTCGGGTTCAGGATGATTGATAATCTTTCAAAACAGCTCGGCGGACACCTTGAAATCAGGAGACCTTCAAGGGGGACCATATTTGTATTTGAGTTCAGTGAGCAGGTCTACAGTGAGAGGATAGATACCTGAGGTGGTTTGTCAGTTTTTTTGTGGAGAGGATAAAAAGGTTGAATGGGATGTGTTTGGCTGCTCTGGAGATGGTTACATGCCAGTTCAGACCGTAACCGGCCTTCATCTTTATATCATATTAAGAATCTCATCTATCTTTCCTGGCAGTTTCTCGTCTGCAAGGCTGTAGTGGACCCATACACCAACCTTCCGTGATTTAAGGATGCCGGCCTGCCTTAATACGTTGAGGTGGTGTGAAACGGTTGGCTGCGGCCTTTCAAGGGCGGCCATTATCTCACATACGCATAATTCCCCATCAGATAGGAGGTGGACTATAAGGAGTCTTGTGGGGTCTGCAAGGGCCTTCAGAATTTCAGACTTTCGGGCTATATCGTCCTCAGATAGTTTTTTCAGTTTCTCCTTAAGGAGCCTTATATCTTCAGGGTCCGGTTTTCCTGGTTTACATGAAGTCATAACAATTACCTTAATTTCTAACCTATTTTCTGTGAACTACAAGTACCGGGACCTTTGAATTCCTCACAACCCTTTCTGACACGCTCCCCATGATGAATCTTTCAAGGGCATGTTTACCTGAAAATCCGACAACGATGAGGTCGGCGTTCTCATCCTCTGCGGCTTTAAGGATTGAATCAGCTGCCTTTCCCTCAACATTCTTTAAAGTGAATTTCAGACCCGGCCCTTTTTCATCTATCATGTCTTTCACTTGTTTCAGGGCTTTCTCTGATTCCTCCCTGAAGAGCTGGATCACCTTACGTGTCAGTCCCTCAACCGGCAGTTCCGCAACAGGGTATATTTCAGTCACTGTCAGGACTATTAACTCTGCATCATTCTGTTCAGCTATCCTGATGGCGTGTTCCGCTGCGATACTGGAACATTCAGATCCATCTGTAGCCAATAGTATCCGCTTATACAAGTTTTATACCTCCTTATATTCTGCGTGGAATGTTTGCCTCATGGAGTTTTATAGAGGCCGTGAAGAAAATTATGGCGAATAATAGCAGGGAAACTATATCAATGATTAAGGGGTATATGTGCATTCCCTGCATTGAGTATCTTACAATATCCATAAGGTAGGTTAGTGGCGAGAATAGGGCTATGTAGTTTCCCCAGCCCATACTTTCAAGGGGTATGAATATTCCACTTATAAATACCAGGGGAAATTTGATAAGAGATGATAACATCATGATATTGGATGGGAGGTTTGTTCTTGGTGTTGATAGTAAACTTCCGAGGGCCGAGAAACATGTAGCAGCTAATATAAGTCCAAGTACGAAGATCAGCGGGTCCGTGATGGTTATGTTGGTAGTTAATGCCAGCAGTATTGGTATTACGGTTATCAGCAGGCCGAAACCGACAGATGCTAACATGTCCCCTATTATTATCGCATAGATGGAAACCGGAGATGCTATGAGCCTTTCTAGTGTGTTCATTTGAGCCTCCCACGGCATTATTACAGGGGATACTGAAGTTGCGGTGAAGAATACTGTCATACTCGTAAGTCCACTTATAAGGAAACTCCAGGGTAGATGCTTACCCCCAGCTATAAAGGCCAGGAAAAAGAACACTGGTATGAGAGCACCGAATATTATCACGGGTCCCTTCAGGTAGTATATCAGGATATTCTTTTTTGTTATGGTTAGCGCGCGGCTTAACTGGCCCAAGTCATCCACCTTCTATTATCTTTATGAAGACTTCTTCTAGGGAAGGGGTCAGGGTGTTTATTGACTTTATCTTCAGGTCGTTTTCCATTGCAAAACTGCTTATTCTCCAGATAATTTCTGTTACATCCTCAGATTCTGCTATGAAACTTTTATCCCCTGTTTTATTTATCGGTGCTCTGATAAGCTTTTTCATACTTTCGAAGTCGGGTTTTTCCTCAAATATAATTTCAACTTTTCTCATCTCTTCTGTTAACTCCTTGAGGAGTTTTGGTTCGTCTATTGCCGCGATTTTTTCCCTGTTTATTATGGCTATTCTGTCACAGAGTTTTTCAGCCTCCCACATGTTATGGGTTGTCAGGAAAATGGTTTTACCCTCTCTTTTTATCCTTTTAAGTTTTTCTATTATCTTGATGCTGCTTTGAACATCCAGGCCACTTGTAGGTTCATCAAGAAATAAGATTAGGGGGGTTATGTATAAGTGCCATGGAGAGTATTAGGCGTTGCTTCATCCCCTTAGAATAACCTTTAACTTTATCGTCTTTTCTATTGTAAATATCGAAATCTTCCAGGAGTTCTTTTGAACGTCGGACTGCATGATCCTTGGGGATGTCATAGAGTCCTGCTGTGAGCATCATATTCTCCCAGCCGGTGATTTCTACATACGCATTTGAGGTCTCTGGAACAACACCGATCTTCTCTTTAACCCTTATCGGATTCTTTATCATATCATGGCCTAGAATGCTTATTTGACCATTATCAGGTCTTATTATACCTGTTAGCATTCTTACTGTGGTGGTTTTACCCGCACCATTGGGGCCGAGGAAACCGAATATTTCACCCTCTTTAACATTGAAAGTTATATTATCAACTGCTTGAATGTTCCCGAATCGTTTGCTGAGGCTTTTGACAGTTATTACCATTATTATCCCTTAATTATTCCTTCTCTAATGAAGGCTCACCCGTTACCCATTTTCTTCTCACAGTCATAACAGTACTCTGTGTCTCTGTCGGTTTTGAAGAGCTTACCGCAGCCCTTACAGTTCACGTATCTGAGGCCTGATTTCCTTTTCTCAAGGACACCTGTCTGGCAGGCGCAGGCCCTTGAGTTAATCATGGCCTTTATCTTACCCTCAAATCCTTTCTCTTCATCACTAACCATGATTCTCACCTTGAATGGATTATCAGGGTATCAGCATTAACATGATTCAAATATTAAAGGGATTATGAGAGGATTTTTTTGATCTCATCCTTTGATGGGACCCTTCCCATAATCTTAAGTTCACCGTCAACTGCAAGTCCCGGCAGGGCTGTAAGTCCTGCTTCGAGTATATCATCCATGTCCTTTATCTTTTCAAATTCAGCGTCGATTCCAAGTTCCTTAACGGCTTCTCTGGCGTTTTTCTCAAGCATCTGACAGTTGGCACATCCGGTGCCGAATATCTGTATCTTCATACTTTCACCTCTCCTAGATTATAAGGTTAAAGATGTAACCTGTTAGCGTTATTGAAAATGCCAGTATGGCTATGAAGGTGGCGAGGAGTTTTGGTTTCATGACCCTCCTGAGGATTATCATCTCAGGGAGTGAGAGGGCTGTTATTGACATCATAAGTGCAAGGGCTGTCCCTGCAGCCATACCCTTCTCTATGAGGGCCGATATCAGCGGTATGGTCCCTGCAGCATTAGAGTAGAGGGGGACGCCTATGAGCACCGCCATGGGGACAGCGAGGATATTGTCGCTTCCAGCATAATCCAGGAGGAAGTCTGATGGGAGGTATCCGTGTATCCAGCCACCGATGGCTATTGCTATGATGATGTAGGGTGAAACCCTCCTGAGTATGTTCACGGTTTCATTCTTTGCAATTGCGTATCTTTCCCTGATATCCGGTTGAGGAAGCTCCACATTGGCGGCTCCAAGGGCCTTCATCTTTTCAACGGTTTCATAGACGTAATCTTCCAGCTCCTTCTCCATCCTCAGTTTCCCGATAATTATTCCTCCGATGATGGCGATTATGAAACCGGATATTATGTAGAAGGCTGTTATCTCCCAGCCAAAGAGTCCGAGGAGGAGTATTATCGCTATCTCATTTATCATGGGGGATGATATAAGGAAGGAGAAGGTGGCGCCCAGGGGGACACCGGCCTCAACGAATCCTATGAAGAGGGGGACAGCTGAACATGAACAGAAGGGGGTGATTATCCCTACAAGAGCCGCCAGGAAGTTCCCTGTATATTTATGGCGTTTTTCAAGAATCTCCCGCACCCTGTTAGGGGGAATGTAGGTTCTGAGGAATGATATAACAAATATCAGGGTTACGAGCAGTATGAATATCTTTATGGTGTCGTAGATGAAAAAGTTAACAGCATTTCCAAGGTGGGATGATGGTTCCAGGCCCATGAGGCTGTATGTTACGTAGTCTGCAAATTCCTGTAGCAACCGCCAACCTCCATTCAAATATTCAAATTCATGGATATATTCTGGCTGAAGCCACATATAAACCTTTTTATCAGGATCTGAAATCAACTGCTATGAATAAAAAATTAAAGGAGTTTGGCACGGTCATAGACGTTTTTAAGGGTCTGCATATCCACACTCGTATATATCTGGGTGGTTGAAAGGTTTGAATGCCCGAGGAGCTGCTGTATGGCCCTTATATCAACACCATTCTTCAGGAGGTGGGTTGCAAAGGAGTGCCTGAGGATGTGGGGTGTGACCTTCTTGTTTATACCGGCCTTACGGGCATAGTTCTTTATCATCATCTGAACGTACCTTGGAGTCAGGGGGTCGCCGAAGCGGTTCAGGAAGAGGTAATCACTTTCATGGACCCTTTTCTGGAGATAATCCTCCAGCAGGTTCCGGGTGTTCTCATCAAAGAGGACTATACGATCCTTATCACCCTTACCCCTTATCCTGATGGTCCTCTCCTGAAGGTCTATATCATTTATCCTCAGGGAGACGAGTTCAGAGACACGGAGTCCTGAGGAATAGAGGAGTGAAAGTATGAGGCGATCACGTGTCCTGATGAACACCTGAAGCCCTGAGCCGTCATCGGAGACCTCAACAGCATCTATCAGTTTCCTCACATCCTCTTCACTGAGGGACTTTGGCAGTGACTTGGTCCTCTTGGGTGCCTTGACCTCCTCAAGGCAGTTTATTTCACTGAATTCAAAGAACTTCTTCACAACAACTGTCACAAGGTATATATAGTTCTGGGTGACGTTTTTATCCCTTTTAAGGTGCTGTATGTACCTCTTGAATGATCGGAGGACCCTTCTGTCGTCGTAGAGGTCATCCTCATCCATTAAGAATTCATAAAAGTTTTTAATAATTGATTTATAGGTTTTTATTGTATTGGGGGAATAATTTCTGATTTCAAGCTCAATCAGATACTCCTCAATGAGTTCAGGGAAATTATAACGTTCAAGAAGGCTCTGTTTCTCCTCTGCAGCTCCATTCATGTTCATTGTATCTACCACAAAGCCCACTTAAATCTTGCGATTACATGTAACTGCGGTCTATGTTTTCATTGCTGTATCTGTGCTGTGACATGCGCTGTGAACTTGAAAGGTCCTTCTCAAGGGCCTTTTCAAAGCTCTTGTACCTTCTTATGATCTGGTCCTCAACAGAGACAGCCTTCCTCACGGCAACCTCCATGTGCTTGCTTTCAATGTATTTGCTGCCATCCATAACTGCAAGGTCACCGGCCATCCTGACAACGCCCCCAAGGTCACGGAGTCTGAGCGTAAGGGCATCATTTGCATCATCAATTACCATTGCACGGCGCCTTGCCTCCTCAATGAGTATCTCAACGGCACCTGCACGTGCATGGGGTATCTTCCCATCAAGTTCAATCTCCTGCGCAACGAACTGAACTATCTTTGCCCTGTTCTCATCGGTATCAGGCATTGTGGTGTTAAGGAGAAGCTCATAGCCCTCGCCCTGCACACGTGACCTCAGCGGAGGGAGTATGTACTGCAGGTCTGCAATGTTACATGCCCCCACGAATATGAAGTCGCAGGGGACCTCATCAACCTTCACGGAGCTCCCTGCACTCTGGGGGTTCCTGCCCACAATCGGGAAGGTCTTATCCTGCATTGCACTGAATATGAACCTCTGGAGTCCTGCAATATGGACTATCTCGTCTATGAAGAGCACGCCCTCATGGGCCTCATGGACGGCCCCCGGGACAACCCGTTCATAGGGATGTGAACCGAGGTCCGGGTGGCCCCCGTAGGGGTCGTGGCGAACATCACCAAGGAGTTCGGTTTCACTGGCCCCGGTTGCCTGGACAAAGGTTTTTCTGTCAAGGGGTACTATGACGTTCCGGGGCTTCTCCTCAACCATCTGCCTTCTCTTTTCAAGGGCGCTCTGGTCAAGGACCTTGATCTCGTCACCACCGACCCTCTCATAGATAACAACCTCCTCGACACCATCAATGATCCTTGTGGTGGTAACCCTCTTCTGGGGGACGCTCAGATTACCTGAACTCATCTCAAACATTCCCAGGAGATCCCCTATATGCTTCCGCCTTGCCTTTATGTGTGAAAACTTGTCCCCTCCACATTTCGGGCAGAGACTGCTGTATGCACTGCTGTACTCCCCGCAGTGGATGCACTTGAATCCAAGTCTCTCTGCAACGGCATCCGGAACGCTCTGGGGGTCTATGAGTTCTCCCTCAGCCCTTTCAATTTCAAGGATTTCATTTTCTATTTCCTTGCGGCTTTTAACCTCAACAAAGGGTCTCTCGGGCCTTTCAGGGTTATGAACAACAGTTATCTCCTCGGAGGGTTCCGGCAGATGAAAAGAAAGGGCCTGGGCAAGGAGGGACTTTCCTATGCCCGGCGGCCCAACAAGAAGCAGGTGTCTTCGCTGCTTTGCAGCTATCTTTATCATTGGCATTACATCGTCATGGCCTATAACCCTTTCAAGGGGATCCTCAGGTATCCTGACGTCCTCTGTGGTATTTATGTCCTTCAGATACTCCCGGTTCATATCAACATACATTTTTCATGCCTTCTTTCATGGATGGGTCATGTGTGGCCTGTTATCAGTTTCAGGCTGTGGGGTTTTTTTACTATGTCCCCGCTCCTCACGGCCACAAGGTACTTCAGCCCCTTCTCAAAGGAGATGTCCACGAGGCGCTGTGTTATGACCCCATCAAAGACCACTGCGTAGGGGTGGTTGTTGACCCTGCTCAGTTCATCGTAGAGGTTTTCCACCTTCACCTCCTTCAGTATGTTCAGGGCATCATCCAGTATCTCCGCGTTCCCTGTGCCCTCAAGTTCCTTGAGTATGTTCTTCAGGAGGACCAGTTTATCCTCTGTTTTTTTCTTTGAGGGCTGCATTCCAAGTTCATGGTAGAACTGTTCAACAGGGACCTTGTTCCTCAGGGCCATCATTATCTCATCCTTCTCAAGGTCCTCAACCTCCTTTCCTCGGGGCGCCCTTGTCACATAGTCTATCTCTCCCACCTGGAGCAGTTCCTTGAGTATTAATTCTCCTCCGCGGTCACCGTCAACAAAGGCCGTGACCGTCTTCTTCTTTGTGAGATCTGCAACGGTTTTCGGTACACTGACACCCTCAACCGCGATTGCATTCTTTATACCGTACTTGAGGAGGTTTAGCACATCTGACCTGCCCTCAACAACGAGTATCGCATCGGATGTCTCAACGTTTGGGCCTGCTGGAAGCTTCTCCTCACCGTACTCGGTGATTTCATGGACCCTCATAGCCTCCTTAACTTCCTCTATCATCCTGAGGCTTTCAGGGGTCACTTCCTCCATCATGCTGGCGTAGATCTCCTTGGCCCTCTCAACCACCCTTTTTCTTTTAACGGCCCTGACATCCTCCACCTTTGTAACCTGGATGTAGGCTTCGCAGGGACCAACACGGTTGATGGTTTCAAGGGAGGCTGCGAGTATGGCTGTCTCAACACGGTCCAGGCTTGACGGGATGATGATCTCACCCTTTGATTTACCCCCCCTTGATGTTATGTTGACCTTGATTCTACCGATTCTCCCTGTCTTCTGAAGTTCCCTGAGGTCAAGGTCGTTGCTGAGAAGGCCTTCGGTCTGACCGAATATGGCCCCAACGACGTCGGGTTTCTCAACGATTCCGTTAGCGTTAATCTGAGCGTGAATAAGGTATTTAGTTGTACTTATCTCTTCTTTTCCCATGTAAACCCTCCTTTTGAGGAATGATGGTTATCAAATTAAATGTAATGATAACTGTCAGATATTATCAGTAGAGGTAGGGGCTGACCTGAAACTTCAGCCTTTCAATGTATGAAGGCAGGCTCTGTATGTCCTTGATGTATCTCCTTGTCATGCCCATGAGTCTGCGGCGTATGCTGAGGTCCGGATATGATCCAAGGCTCTGTATATCCATGTAAAGTCTCCTTGCAAGTTCACTGCCCTTCCTATCAAAATCTGTGAGTATTATGACCCTTGAGGACATGGCGGCCCTAAGGGCGATTTCAGAGAGATTCAAACTGGACCCTGAAACCTTTATGAAGGGTCCGTTGACTCCCAGTTCCCTGAGGGCCTCCTCATCCTTCCGGCCTTCTATGAGAATGGGCACTCCCTGCTCTCCCTGATATTTAAGTTCATCAATCTCATCGTTTATCTGCTGAAGCTTCATAAGAGACATTTTAAGCCCTTTTATAACCTTGATAATATCTATATTTTATATGGAGATACTGATATATAAAATAATCACAGAAGCAATCCAGTACAATCAATGATTTTACGGCACCCCTTCTCCGGTATCATGGGGGGGGGGTTATAATTTAAATATACTTTTCATCATAATACTTATATCATTTTGATAAAAGAATGGAGGAAAGATGGTGGCTAAAGGCCTTATAAGGATTGTTCTGGATATACTGAAACCCCATGAACCAATAATACCTGAATATGCCAAGTATCTCAGTGAACTGCGGGGTGTTGAGGGTGTTAATATAACCCTCATGGAGATTGATAAGGAGACAGAGAACATTAAGGTGACGATTCAGGGGAACGACCTGGATTTTGATGAGATAACAGAGGCAATCGAGAGCTATGGTGGTTCCATACACAGTGTTGATGAGGTTGTAGCTGGAAAAACCATGGTCGAAGAGGTTACAACTCCTCAGGACTGATTTTATGGTTCGAAGGGGTATAAAACCCATTGAACGTCTCAGGGGTCTTGGCGCTGTGAGGGACCCCACCAGGCTCCTGAAGGACATATCCACCCCACAGCTTTCTGATGCGGTGAAGAGTGTGACCGGTGAAAACCGGGCCATCACATCTCTGAAATCGGTTAACGGGCTGATGGTGGCCGGTCGTGCGGTAACTGCGGAGACATCCAGCCACGACTGGGGCACTTCAGTCCTGGCGGTTGATGCTGCGGACTCAGGGGATGTTATCTTCATAAGGACCGATGGCGATGAAATGGCTGTATGGGGTGAACTCACATCAATGGCTGCCATGAACAGGGGGATTGCAGGGGCGGTTATCTATGGCTCATGCAGGGATCTTGATGCCATCAGGGGTCTTGATTTCCCGGTATTCTCAAGGAGCCATGTTCCCTGCGCAGGGGAACCCCTTGCAGAGGGATCCATAAACATGGCGGTGGAGTGCGACGGTGTGACCGTTGAGCCGGGTGATTTCATCATGGGGGATGAATCAGGGGTTGTTGCTGTACCCTGGAGGCTCATCGGTGATGTTGTTAAGGAGGCCCTCAAGATAAAGGAGAAGGAGATCCTCATAAAGGATGCCTATGGAAGGGGTTTAACCCTCTCTGAGATTCTTGGCTTGAAGTAGTTGATTTTATGGCTGAGAAGGATGTCTTTGCATATCTGAGGGAGAACAGGAAGACCATAATATTCTCCTTCCTTGCCGTCGCAGTCATAATATTCCTTATAAGTTTTTTTGCAGGTTTGGGGGATATACTGGCAGCCCTTGAGGGTACCAGCATGTATTTCCTGGCCCTGAATTTCCTTTTTGAGGCCATGATCCTTTTACTCTGGACCCTTAGATGGAGGCTTATACTTAACCTGGTTGATGAGGCACCGGCCTTTCCAAGGCTCTTTATGATGCTTCTTGCAAGCATATTCGGGAACAACATAACCCCTGGGGCTGCAGGGGGTGAGCCGCTGAGGGCTTACCTCCTCCTGGAGGTTGAGGGGACACCCTTTGAGATAGGCTTCGCATCCTCAACTGCTGATAGGGTCTTTGAATTCGTGCCCTTTGCCCTGATATCCATACTCTCGGCGGTACTCATAATGACATGGGATATATCCTTATGGACCAGGCTCACCGTCAGTTTCCTTATATTCACAACCATTGTCATCTTTTCCCTCGCCATCTATGCGGGTATGAACACGAGGATAGCCCAGAGCATAGCACTTTCACTTACCCGCAGACTTGTCTCATGGATATCCCGTTTCAGGGCAGAGGATATCAAGTTCTCAGGGATACATGACAGGGTGATGTTCTATATAAAGAGGTTCACGGATGGGTTCTCAATGACCCTCAGGGACCGGCGGGTCTTTGTCCTGGGGTTTTTCATCTCCCTGATGATGTGGTTCCTTGATGTCTGCCGCCTTTACATATGCTTCATGGCGGTGGGGGTTTCACCACCCCTGGTCCCCCTTATTATTATCTATACGGTGGGGATTCTCATATCCCTTCTTCCCCTTCTTCCAGGCTCCCTTGGTCTCAGGGAGGGCATACTTGTGGCCCTGTTTGCTGTTGCAGGCATAGGGGCTGATTATGTGATGGCTGCAAGTGTCATTGACAGGATTGCAAGTTACGCTGCACCGACCCTTGCAGGCCTTCTCGCGGCCATCTACTATGGAAGGCACATCGCAGATAGCCACTGAAATATATAATTATCGAAACATTTATATATGAGTAAATCGAGAATATTCTATATAAAATTTTCGGTGGATTATGAAGGTTTTAGGGAATATTTCACATATCTCCAACAGGGGAAGAATCATAGCACGCTCAGAGAGAACACCGAAGCTTGGAGCACCTGTTTTTACTTCTGATGGAAAGAGGATTGGAAGCGTCCATGATATCTTTGGTCCAACACGGAAACCCTACATATCCATCAAAACAGGTCGTGCAGTAAACACAGAAAAGTTTGAGAACCGAGTTGGAGAGACTTTATACGTGGGTATAAAGAATGTGAAAAAATGGGGGCGAAGGAAACGAAGGAAAAAATGAGGTCTGATGTTTCTGAAATAGAGAAGGAAACAAAATGCCCTGAATGTGGCTCCGAGGATCTCAGGGGCGACTACGAAAGGGCTGAAATTGTCTGTGGGAAATGCGGGCTTGTCATAGATGATAACCTGGTTGATATGGGTCCTGAGTGGAGGGCCTTTGACCATGAACAGAGGGACAAGAGGACAAGGGTAGGTGCACCCATAACCTACACCATACACGACAAGGGACTCTCCACAATGATAGACTGGAGAAACAAGGACATATACGGAAGGGACATACCGGCAAGGAACAGGGCCCAGTGGTACCGTCTCAGGAAGTGGCAGAGGAAGATAAGGATTTCAGGCGCCACAGAGAGAAACCTTGCATTTGCTCTCAGTGAACTTGACAGGGACTCATCAAGGCTGGGACTCCCCAGAAGTGTGAGGGAAGCCGCCTCAATGGTGTACAGGAGAGCGGTGGAAAACAAGCTCATAAGGGGAAGGAGCATTGAAGGAGTTGTTGCAGCATCACTCTACGCGGCATGCAGAAGCTGCAACGTCCCCAGGACACTTGATGAGATCGCTGAGGTATCAAGGGTAAGCAAGAAGGAGGTTGGAAGGACCTACAGGTTCCTCACAAGGGAACTTAACATAAAACTTCCCCCAACATCACCCGTTGACTACGTTCCAAGGTTTGCAAGTGAACTGGGACTCTCAGGGGAGGTCCAGTCCAAGGCCATCGAAATAATTGAAATGGCCATGAAGAACGGTTTAACATCTGGAAGGGGCCCTACAGGTGTTGCAGCGGCAGCACTGTACATAGCATCTGTTCTCCTGGGTGAGAGGAAGACCCAGAGGGACGTTGCCGAGGTTGCGGGTGTAACCGAGGTGACAATAAGGAACAGATACAAGGAGCTCACAGAGCAGCTGGATCTTGGTGTAACACTCTAGCTGCACCAAACCCCTTTTAAAGGATTTTTGAATCATTTAACTCATCAGCATCCAGGATTAACTTATTTTTAAGTGATTTGTTAACATCCCCCTGCGCACTCCCTTATTGTTTTTTTAAGGGCATCTATTATCTCATTGTTACCATCATCGTATCCTTCAAGGTTCTTTCTGTAGATGTCCAGGCGGCCAAGGAACCCTTCAATGGATTCCCTACGTGTTTCCTCGTGGAATTCACCGTAACCCAGCCTTTCAAGGTAAACAGCATTGAGTATCTGCTCAAACTGGCCCCTGACAGGGACGCTGTAGACAGGCTTCTTAAGGTGGAGGGCCTCGCTTATAAGGGTGAAACCACCGTTTGTGATGACCGCAGCGGCAGATTCAAAGTCCCTGAAGAAGAGGTCCTCATTGAATTTCCTGAAGAGGAGGTTCCCCTCCTCTCTGTCGACATCAAATCCATAGACGATAAACTTCCTGTCAATGCTCCTGAGTATTTCAAGGAGCTTCTCATTGGATTTACTTGTCTGGTAGACCAGGACATGGTCACCATAGTACGGCTTAAGGTTCCTTATCTCCTCCCTCAGTACAGGGGGATACATGGACACCCTCTCAGGGTCCCTGACCTCGGGGAAGAAGTAACTTGTTATAAGGTACCTCCTCGGCCTGACGATAAAGGACCTCACCACGGCCGCGGCCTTCAGCTTGTCCTTCCTGAACCTATCAGGGTACTCGATCCTGCACTTGGTTATAACATGCATGTTGTCTATGCTTATGAGGGGTATTCGAAGCATGTTACTTATGAGGCTGGCATAGAATTCAAAGTCAGAGACAACAACATCCGGCTTAAAGTCCCTTGCTATGCGGTAGAGGAGCTTAAGGTTCTCCTTCAGGTCCCTGGGAAATGTCCTCATGGCCCTGACAAATGTTTTAACATCATTAACGGAGTTGTCCTCATAGACCGTGTTGAAACCGTATATCTCATGGACGTTATCGAATTTGCTGCTCAGGTACCTGTAGGCGCGGTCACTTGCAAATATGAGTACCTCATGGTCCTTTACAAGTTCCTCCAGGATCACACCGCTCCTTATAGCATGACCCATACCCTCACCGCAGACCGAGTAGAGGACCCGGGGCTTTTTATCATACCCGAATTCGTAGTTGAGGTCCTCTGCACTGAGCCTTTTCCCCATGAAATCATATATCGTGCTCCTGGTGTACTTGAATGCAAGGTTCCTGAGGCCCTCCTTTTCAAGTCTACGGATGGATACAAGCACCCTTGGCTTTCTGAGGACCTTGAATTTACTTATTTTCCCTATCCGTTCTATGTAGTCGGTGTCCTCGCCGAAGTCAAGGGACTCATCAAAGCCCCCAACCCTTTCATGAAGATCCCTCCTGACCAGTATACCGTAGCAACCGGCACCATGGGGCTTTATGGACTCAACAAGTATCATGAACCTGTTCGCAAATTCATGGAGTATCTTATCCCTTTTCCTTGTTGAAAGCGGTATCATCTGGGTTATTGCTATTCCAAGGTCCTCTGATTCGAACTCCTCAACGGCGTCCCTGAGGTAGCCGTCTGTGAGTACAAGGTCAGCGTCAAGGAAGAGGAGGAGTTCGCCGCGGGCGACGGCAGCGCCACGGTTTCTTCCAGCTGCCGGCATTCCCCCATTAACAACACGGCAACCGTACTCCTCGGCTATCCTCCTGGTGTTGTCGGTTGAATCTGCATCTGCAACTATGACCTCGTAGTCCCTGAAATCCTGCCTTTTTATACTTTCAAGGAGTCCTGGAAGGTAATCCTCCTCATTGTAGGTTGGTATGATTATACTGAGCTTCATGTATTGGCCTCCATCGGGGGGTGATTTCATATATTGTATGACTTATCAAAGGGTTTTAATACCGGCGTTCATGTCACCCCTCCCTGAAGAATGAAAAGAAGTTCCATGTCATGAAGAAACCATCACACCTGCCCTCAAGGCGGGATGTGAGTTCATCCAGAACATCCATCTCATTCTGGCCTGGCGGCAGCCTTAGAATGACCCTGTCCCCGGTCCCTTCAGCCGATACAACAGGGAGGCCCTGGAGGTTTAGGTCGCCCCGGGGCTCTATAACGGTGACCTCATAGTACTCCGGCACCGAGCCAAGCATTCCCAGTGCAACCCTCAGTACTATGAGGGATGCTATTATCATTGCAGGGATTTTAAGGTTCCATGGGCTGAAGGGCACCCTCAGGGCGCTCATACCCAGGATCCCTGAAAGACCCACAAGGGCGGGGGTTGAGAATAGACCGCCATCTATTATTCCTATTATGGTTGAAACTATGGCGAATATCACTATCGCCACATGGAAGTCCCTCCTGTCCCCTGCTGAAAGAAGGCCGAGGATGTATATGGAAATAACCGTGAAAACAAGCCATGGAAGGACGAATCCTGGGATGTAACCTGCAAGTGAAGTGCCCGTATGGATCCCGGATGATGGGGGGATTATTATGGATGTGAGGGGGCTAATTGAAGCCTTGAAGACATGTGAATGGATGAGGCTCGTTGATGCAGGCGGGTTAAGTGCCATGAATGTTGTGAAGGGGGATACACCCATCCCCATTCTGATGGCGACCTCCACTAAAAGGCCGGCGGTGTATGTGATGGCTGCAAGGATGGCTGCAGCGTAGAGGTAGGTGTTCTTGTCAAGGGTCATGAGCCGGTTAAGGGGTCCTCCCTCTCCAAAGAGGGGTGCCAGGATGAACATGGTGCCCATGAGTGTGAAGAATATCACATCCTTACCCTCAGATGATCCCATCAGGAACACATGGGTGAAGGGCGTTATGATTGAGTCAAGGGCATCAGTTTTAAAGAGGATGATGGCCAGCACCATGAAAAGGGCACCTGCAAACACGAACCTCTCAGATCTCACAGTCATTCACCTAGAAGAAAATTATTAACCTGCAGACACAGATATAGATTTCTCCACTTATAAACTTCGGGGTTTAAAATGGATTTACTGCTCTACATAATGGTACTCCTCATCACCGGGGTGGCTGCAGGCCTTGCAACAGGACTCCTCGGTGTTGGAGGGGGCTTCATAATAGTCCCTGCCCTCTACTTCATAATGGAATCCACGGGGATACCCCCTGATACTGCCATAAGAACGGCCTTCGGGACCAGTCTTGCCGTGATCCTCCCCACGGCCCTTAACGGCGCCAGGTCACATTACCGGAGGGGATTTCTGGACCTGGAGGAGGCCATACCCATCGGGGTCCTTGGATTTCTGGGGAGCATGGCAGGAGCATACACGGCAGGGATCTTCAGTGCAGAGGTCCTTAAATCCTTTTTCGGAGCACTGCTACTTTTTATAGCACTTCAGATGATATTCTCAGGGAAAATTGATGGGGGAAGGGAACTGAGGGGCGCTGCACTTCCCCTCGGATTCCTTGCAGGGCTGCTTTCAGGCCTTCTCGGGATCGGTGGTGGTGTGGTCCTTGTACCCCTCCTTGTGATGGTGGCGGGATTCGATGTCCTTGAAGCGGTTGGCACATCATCCCTTGTCATCGCACTTACAGCAGCAGGGGGCACGGTATCATACATCTACAGCGGCCTTGGAAGGGCCCCATTACCCTTCTCTGCAGGATACGTGAACCTCCTGCAGTTCATGGTCATAGTCTTCATGAGCGTCCCATTCTCCTGGATCGGGGCCCGGCTGGCCCACAGTGTTGATGTGAGGTACATAAGGTATCTTTTCATCATCATGCTCATTTTAACGGGCCTCAGGATGATCTTTTAAAGCCGGTGTTCCATCACATCCAGGTTTCGGGCTACTCAGGGCCCCTTGAAGTGGTTTCAAGATTCCATGATTTTTAAGGTATATAAAATAAGATGGACATAATAGAAAAAGGAGGTGTTGATGTGCTGAAAAAATGGGCGGGTCTCGTTTCCCTTATACTGGGTGTAATATTCATCATATCCCCTGTGTCGGGGGTTACAGCCATAAGCATACTGACGGGTCTTGTACTCACGGCTCTCGGGGTCTGGATGCTGCTTAATGGCCTCATGGCAAGGAAGTACATGGAAGTCAGCATACTCTGGATAATATTCTCGGTGATAGCCCTTGCAATCGGTCTTCTGCTGGCGTTGAGGGTTGTACTCATAAATCAGATCGCCGGGGCATGGCTCTATGTTACCGGGGTCCTGCTTATAGTTGCAGGTGTCATGATACTTTCAGCAGGATACGAGAACTACATAAAAAGAAATGCAGGGATAATAAGCGCCATATTCGGCCTTATCTACATAATAGCTGGTTTTTTAGCCTTTAACCCGGTGTTCATCGGTGTCCTTGTGGGCCTGATACTCGTACTGCATGGGGTTATGGTGCTGAGGTCACCATGAACCCTACCCCCGCAGGGAGAATATAATCCATACAATCACAAAAACAGCGAACACGAGGTAGAAGAGCGTCCTTGTCCTCCTCACCCTCTGCTGGTTTCTGGAAAGTATCTCCTGGCATCTCTCTGAGCATGTCCTTTCATCCATGGGTATCGGGTTACCGCATACCGGGCAGTGCTTGTGCGGGTCAATCATTATCTACACCTCCATTATCATTCAGGAATAACAGCAGTACCTATATCTCCATCAAGGGCCCTTAAAAGGTTTTCAGGGTCCCTCCCATTCACTATAAGTGTCTTCACACCGGACCTCTTTATCATCTGTATGGCTGTATGATCAAAGAACTCATAGGTACCGGCCTTCACATCACAGCCAATAAGGTGCTCCAGCATTTCACTGGCTGTTATCTCCGGGTAAAACCTTGCATCAGGGTGCTTTTCAGGGTCACGGTCATAGAAGCCATCAACCGATGTAAGGTTTATCATGAGGTCCGCGCCTACCGTCTCTGCCAGGATGGCCCCGACGGCATCCGTACTGTGGGCCGGCTCGGTGCCGCCCATAACAACTATTCTCCCTGATGTTGAGTACCTCAGCGCTTCCCTGAAGTTCTCGGGGACAGATGGGTATGCGCTTTCACCAAGGGCTGTTATGAGCATCCTTGCGTTGAGCCTTGTAACATCTATACCTATATCATCACAGAGGGCCTCGCTCGCCCCCAGCTCCCTCGCAACCCTTATATAGTCCCTGGCGGGTTTACCTCCACCTACAACAATAAAGAGTTCATGTTCATCCCGCAGTGAATTCAGGACATCCGCGTAGGATCTGAACATTTCATGTGTGAATTCACTTATAATGATTGAACCTCCGATGGTAATCACAATCCTCATATTAAATCACCGTGAAAATCAGCTGGCTGTCTTCATTTCAGTTATGATCAAATCCCCTTATATCTTTTTTCTGCAAGCTACCAAAACTTTATAATTACCGGCCTCCATATACACTTACAGTTTATTTTATCATTTTTATGAGGAGTGATTCACAGTGAGTGAAGTATCATCAAAGGAACTTTATGAGTTCAAGAGGACCCTCCAGGAACTCTCAGAAAAGAAGGGGAGGGGGACTGAACTCGTATCGGTCTACATACCCCCTGACAGGCAGATCAGTGATGTTGCCAAGCATATGAGGGAGGAGCTCAGCCAGAGCGCCAACATTAAAAGTAAACAGACAAAGAAGAATGTCCAGTCAGCCATCGAGGTTATAATGCAGCGCCTGAAACTCTTCCCGAGGCCCCCTGAGAAGGGCCTGGTCATGTTCGTCGGCATGATACCCCGGGGAGGGCCGGGGACAGAGAAAATGGAGACCTACGTCTTCGAGCCCCCTGAACCAATCAAGACTTACATCTACCACTGCAACTCAGAGTTCTACCTTGAACCCCTGCAGGAGATGCTTGAGGAGAAGGAAACCTACGGCCTAGCCGTCCTTGACAGGAAGGAGGCCACCATAGCCACACTGAAGGGTAAACGGATCGACATACTCAAGACCCTCACAAGCGGGGTGCCTGGTAAGCACAAGGCAGGTGGACAGTCACAGAGGAGGTTTGACCGTCTGATAGATCTGGCGGCCCATGAATTCCTCAAGAGGATAGGGGACCATATGAATGAGGCCTTCCTTCAGATAGAGGACCTCAAGGGGATTATACTTGGAGGGCCGGGCCATACCAAGGACGAGTTCCTTAACGGCGACTACCTCCACCATGAACTGAAGAAGAGGGTCATCACAACCGTTGACACATCCTACACCGGTGAGTTTGGTATCAGGGAGGTCATAGACAAGTCAATGGATGTCCTGAGTGAAATAGATGTCATGCGTGAGAAGAAGCTCGTCCAGAGGTTCCTCCGGGAACTCATAAATGAGGATGGACTGGCATCCTACGGTGAGAGGGAGGTCAGGAACCACCTCCAGATGGGTGCGGTTGAGGTTCTGCTCCTCTCAGAGGACCTTAAATATCAGAGGGGGACCTATGAGTGTGCTTCATGCGGACATAGAATGGAAAAAACAGGAAAGGACCTTCCAGACACCGATAAGTGCCCTGAGTGTAACGATCAGATGAGGATAACCGAGAGGCGCGACATGATAGACGACCTTGTTGAGATGGCCGAGGAGGTCGGAACCGAGGTTGAGATAATATCCACCGAGACAGAGGAGGGCATGCAGCTCCTCAGGGCCTTCGGAGGGATAGGGGCCATCTTAAGGTACCGTCCATAGTCCCTGCCTGTGTTACTTTTTTGTGGTGGGGTTGCTGCTGTGCTTACTGATGTACCGTCCATGGCCCCCATTTTCCCCCCCCCCTTACGGCGGGTTAAACTACTGCCAGCAGGAGAAGGAGGTGCAGCGGCCCCTCAAGGTCCGCCACAAGGGTTGCGTTTTCTGTGCCCATTGACTCTTTAAAGTGAAGGTAGAGTGCTGTGTATAGGCAGAGGACCGCGGCAGGAGATGCAGCCAGGGGTATCCCTGCAAGGAAGATCCCTGAGAGTAATATGGCTGCATTAACGCCATTTATAATCTGAAGCACCCTTAGACTCTTTCTTTCACCGTAAACTACAGGAAGCGTCCTTAGACCTCTGCGGGAGTCGGATTCAATGTCCTTGTAGTCACTGAAGGCTGTGTTTATGTAGACCTTCAGGAAGATGAAGATGAACACTGCAAGTGAGGAAGGACAAGGGAAACACTGGTTCTGGATGAAGAGGGGTGTAACCGCCCATGAACTCCAGATAAGTCCAAGGTCTATGTTCTTGTAGCCGGTGATCCTTTCTGTAAGGCCCTTGAAGAACCCTGCATAGAGCATCCCTGTTACGAACATGGCGGCAGAGAGGATGATCATCCATATGTTCATGCAGCATATGAGGAGGGCTATAAGGAGTAGGAGATAGGTGATGGTCAGCTTCATGCCCCATCTGCTGATGAAACCGCATCGTTCAGGGTTTGTTGCAGCGTCATCTTCAAGGTCCGCCAGGTAGTCATAGGTGTAGACGGTGAGGGGCAGCATGAAGGATATGGCTGCAGTGACAGGCTGGCATGGTATTCCCATGAACACCGAGGATGTTACAAGAAGGGATGGTCCCCAGAGGGCCGGGATGAAACCTCCGTATAGGAAAAGGTTCCAGAGGGTTATAAAAAAATCCCTCAAAGGGGTGGCGTTTTTAAGAATATGGTTTTCATATCTGTCTGCTGACATAGTATTAACTATGTCTCAGCTGGCAGTTATCTTATAACAGCAGATAAATTTAACTGAAAATTTTTCATTTTTTTAAGGGTTATGGTGGTATTTTGATGCCTGTTCGCCTGGTCCGGGGGCTTCTAGGGGGCGGTCGGCGTCCTTATTGGAGGGTATGATGCTTTATGTTCACTGGAGCCTGGAAGTTAAGGGAAGGGGGTGTCTCTAATGTCCCTTCAATCAGGAAAAATCCATTAAAATGAGCTTTTCATTCCATGTCTGAACCATATGGTGAACCGGATGATTCCCGGAAAAATAGAATTTGAAGGGGGTTTGTGGTGGACTCGGTGGATTAAGAATTAGAATTTGGAGGGGGTTTTTGTGGTGAAATCAGGGGGATTGTTTCTGGAAGAATAGAATTTGAAGGGGGTTTGTGGTGGATTCAGTGGATTGTTTCTGGAAAAATAGAACTTGAAGAGTTTATCCCAGTCTCCTGACCCTTATCAGGGACTCAACAGGCACACCTGCAACCTCGGATATGCCCTTCTTATCGATGAGAACGGTTACAGCTACAGGAGTGGCTCCCTGGGATTTAAGGACCTCAACAGCCTCTCTTATGGTCCTCCCGCTGGTTATAACGTCATCGACCACAACAACACGCTTACCCTTAACCCTTGCAAAGTTACTGCTTATGGCTCCCTCAGCTTCCTCATCCTTCCTGTGTTTCACAGGGTGAAATACTGCAAGGGATGTTTCAAGTCCGGTTTCAACACCCATAACATCAGCCATGAGGGTTGCGAAGGGCACGCCGCTTATGGCGATACCGAGGACCACATCAGCAACACCGTACTTGAGGGCCATGTCGGCCATGGCAGCAGAAACATACCTCATACGGGATGAGCTGCCACCAAGGCTTTCCCAGTTAATGGCAAAATCCACAGGGGCCTCCTTCTTTGACATGGAGGTGGTTGTCTGGAGTGTAAGCCACCTTGCAGTGTCCTTTGACACGTTAAGTTCATCGGCAATCTCTCCAGTTGTAAAGCCCCTGTTTCTGAGTTCCTGGGCCTTCTTTATAAGTTCATTTTCCATAGCAGGCACCTCTTAAATATCTCCATTAAGTTTTATGGGTCTGTGCTCCCTGGCAGACTTCATTGCAGCAAGCACGGTCCTCAGGGCATATATACCGTCTTCACCGGTGATTTCAGGTTCCTCATCATTTATGACGGATGAAAGGAATGATTTAATCTCATTCTTCAGTGGTTCCTCATGCTTTATCTCTATGTCCTGTGCGAATTTACCGTAAACATCGAGTTTCTGGTCAATGTAGTCCACATTGATTATGCCGTCGGTCCCTGTGATGGCCAGCTTCCTTCTCTTGTAGGGTGTTAACCAGTTAACCTCAAGGATCCCGGTTATCCCGCTTTTGAATTTGGTCATTATCTCTGCATGGTCCTCATACTCACATTTCTCAAGTATGCTTCCCATGACAGCGTATACCTCTGCAACGGGTTCACTGAAGAGGTAGTGCATAACGTCAAGGTCGTGTATGGCCAGGTCAATTGTAACTCCAACATCCTTTATCCTTGGGGGGAAGGGACCCACCCTCTTTGCTGATGCTGAAACCACGTCTCCAATCACATCATTTTCAATGAGTTCCTTCGCCTTCTGCACGGCAGGGTTGAATCTTTCAACATGCCCCGTTCCGAGCTTCAAACCCCTTTTACGGGCCGTGCTCACCATCTCCATGGCTTCTTCTATTGTGAATGCGATGGGTTTTTCAACAAGGACGTGCTTGTCATGTTCAAGGGCATCCATCACTACCCTGTAGTGGTGGGTGGTTGGCACGCAGACACTTACAACATCTATTTCAGGTATCTCAAGGAGGTTTTCATAGTCCACGTATCCAACAGCGTCATACTTGTTGGCGACCTTCTGAAGGGTCCCCTTCATGATGTCTGATACAGCTATAAGATTCGCGTTTTCAAGTCTGTGGTAAACTCTGGCATGGTTGTAACCCATGGCTCCGACACCGATTACACCCACATTTATCTTTTTCAAATATAATCCTCCATTTCCTTGGCAGCTTTTTTACCGATATCTTCTGCTTCACCCAGAGATCCTTCAACACTCAGCTTCCTGAGTATCTCACCCTCCCTGGTTAAAAGGACAGCGTAGAGTCTGAGTTTTCTGTCCACGGCCCTTGCAATGACCCCCAGCGGGCACTGGCACCCAGCACCCAGCTCCCTCAGGAGGGTTTTCTCGGCGGTGACCTCCTGGATTGAGGGGTAGTGTGTGATCCTTTCAACATCACCCCTGATGTCACTGTCTCTTCTTGTTATAACTGCGAGGGCCCCCTGGCCTGCGGCGGGTGTGAAGTAGTCAAGCGTGAATCTCCTTTTAATGAATCTCTCAAGCCCAAGACGTTTTAAACCCGCCTCGGCCATGATGGTGGCGTCAACCTCGCCTTCCATAACCTTTCTTATCCTTGTATCTATATTTCCTCTTAGGGCCCTGAGCTTAAAATTTTTTTGGTGATGGTTGCAGAAGGCCTCCCTCCGCAGGCTGCTTGTCCCGAGACCTGAACCCGGTGGAAGTTCATCCCAGCCCATCCGTGATATCAGAACCTCATTTGGGGATTCCCTCACAGGGACTCCTGCAATCACAAGGTCAGGGTCCAGTTCGCTTGGCACGTCCTTGAGGCTGTGGACGGCAAGGTCAACCTCCTCCTCCAGGACTGCCAGGTCCAGTTCCCTTGTGAAGAGGCCCCTTGAGTCAATATTGTAAAGCTGGGAATCCTTTATCCTGTCACCCTTCGTTTTTATGATCTTCCTTCCTATGTCTTCACTGCAGATCTCCTGGAGCATCCCGATAACCTGATCTGTCTGTACCAGGGCCAGGCGGCTTCCCCGTGTTCCAACTATCAATGAATCATCTCCGGTAAACATTAATCACTTGAAGAATTTATGATGTCCCCTTTAATAATTTTTTTTAAATGCACTGTAGGGTGCATCCAGGTTCAGAGGCTGAAGTCTGCCTGAGTGAAATCAGGGACCTTCACTTTCTAATTATCTCCGAGGGTTCACCTCCTTGTAAGGTCACCGTACACTGACCTGTAAATCATGAGGACCGTGTCGTGCTTCATCGCAATCCTGAGGGCGTTTTCAGGTCTCCTGAAATAAACAGCATCGGTTCCCATCCCCTTCATGAGGCTGTATCCAAGTTCATCAACAAAAATGAACTGGAGGTCACTTCCTTTGAGGGTCCTGATAAGTCTTTCCTCGTCTATTTCTTCACATGTAACCCCGTATCTGCCCCCGATGATCACAACGGGGTCTGTGAGTTTTTCCACCATTTCAAGGGAGTACTCAACTGCCCTGACATTGAGGCCCGGGTTTATCTCCTCAATGATGGTTGTGCCGTTGAACTCACGTATCGAAGTCCTTCCAGGTATGCCCCTGAAGTTCCTGAGACCCTCCTGAATCCTCTCCGGATCTTTACCAAGGGTTAGGGCCGCGCTCACCCCTGCAAGGACATTCTGGAGGTGGTGTTCTGCAGGTGCAAATGTTTCTACACTGAACTCGGTTTCAATAACATCACCCTTCAGTGTTTCGAGTCCATCGATAATCAGGGCGGCGGCTGTTGATTCAAGGCCATATTCAACATCGGATGCATGGACACAGGCGCGGTCATCGGTGACAGAGAAGGTGTTTGTAATATCCAAGAACCTGTCATAGTATCTCCTGAATGCTCCGTACTCACAGCAGACCCTCCTGCTCCTGAATATCTGTGATTTTGCCCTGCTGGCACTTGAGGTGCCCTGCCTTATGGGGTAGTCCTCGGCTATGTTCGTCAGGACACCAACATCTGCAAGTCCTGTTCCTCCAAGGGAAACCTCGAATATGGCGGTCCTGCAGTCACATTCACCTGCAAGGCGTACAGTTTCAATCATACTTGCAGGGGTTATACTTATATCCCTTTTAAGGAGATCATCACTGGCATAGGATCCAAGGCTGCTGAGAATGAGGGGCTGAAGGTCCCTGAGGATCTCCCTGAGGATCCATACGGTGCTGGTCTTGCCCTTAACACCTGTAACCTCCACCACAGGGATTTTCGCTGATCTTTTCCATGATTCAAGGAGACGACCGGTTATCTCATGATGGGTCATGTCAGTTCTTTCCAGGGGGCAGTGGACAGGTGCTATGACCGGCGAACCGGCATCAGGGCCCGTTACAAGTTCGATGCCATTATCGGTCAGGAGTTTAAGGTCATCCTCACCAAGGGTACCGTATATATCCCAGGCAAGCACCCTGTCAGATTCCCTCTTCAGTTCAAGGGCTATTGTAACACCGCCATGAGTAAGGTCCACCACGAGGGGGCTGGCTGAAGCGTCAGTGGCCCTTGATTGAATCTATACCACCCTCTATTAGTTTTTCACGGACCTTACGGTAGAAGTCCTTACTCAACCTTACAAAATGGGCGCAGCTATCTGATTTCCTGAATATGACCTCATCCATATGGTTTATCTCCTCCTCATACTGGCCGTCAATAACTGCAATGGCCTTCTTTCCCTTCCTGAGTAGTTTGACCTTTATGGTGCTTTTATTTGAGACCACTATGGGCCTCGCGCTGAGCTTAAAGGGGCATATGGGCACTATGAGGAAGGCCTCCACGCGGGGGTCTACTATGGGCCCGCCGGCTGACATGGAGTAGGCTGTGGAGCCGCTTGGAGTTGCGATGATTATACCATCGGCCCTGAGCTCCTCAACGATTTCATCATCCACAGATATTTCAATGTGGAGCATCTTGGCGGGTTTACGCGTCATCATAACCACCTCATTGAGGGCCGATGGCAGTTTACCGTTATGATGGACGCTGAGGAGGGTCCTCTTTTCAACAGCATACTCACCCATCAGGACGTCTTCAAGGGCTGAAAAAACATTCTCAGGGTCTACTTCAGTCAGAAAACCAACAGTGCCCATATTTATGCCCAGTATAGGTATCTCCTTACCCTCTATAAGGCTCTGGGTTCTTAGTATCGTCCCATCTCCGCCGATGGTGACTATCATGTCTGCATCCATGTCCCTTATATCCGCACCATACTCCCTGAGGATGGGGAGTTCCTCTGTGAGTTTAAGGTCGACTGTGAGCTCAACACCCCTGTTGAGGAGAAAGGATGCAACTCTACCTGCAAGCTCAACGGCTTCAGGCATGTCAAAACGGGCAACAAGGCCTATACGCATTATATGACCTCCAGGGTCTTTACTGTTTTCTTGTGGCTGGTTGAGGGGCCTGTATGCATTATATGACCTCCAGGGTCTGCATTATTTTTCTGTGAAGGTTAACGTTACCCGCAGCAATAAGGGAGGTTCTTGCCTTGACGTTAAGAAGGCCGTTTATAACTTCCCCCCTTTCATCTGTCACCACACCACCTGCCTCCTCAACGATGAGCTTTGAGGCGGCAATATCAACTATCCTGAGGTTTTCCCTGAGGTCCATGAAGGCGTCATAGGACCCGCTCGCCACGTATGCCAGTTCAAGGGCAACGGAGCCCAGTATACGCATACGGCGTATAACCCTGCATATGTTATCAACCCTTTTGAAGCGGGTGCCGTAGATGAATGCACCGAGGGATGTCCTTTCAAGGGAACCCTGTGATGATGACTCAATCCTTTTATCATTCATGAACGCCCCCTGGCCCCTGATGGCCCAGTAGAGGTCACCCGTTGCAAAGTTCTTAACAAAACCCATCCTGACATCCTTCATTGAGGGGAGGTCGCTTCCAGGGATATATTCTGCAACTGCAATGGATATCCCGTAGAAGGGTATGTTCCTTATGGCGTTGCTTGTACCATCAAGGGGGTCCACCACAAAGATTATCCTGGGCTCATCATCACCGTCCTGGTTTATGTGAAGGACTCCTATCTCTTCACTTATTATTGTAACGGGCCTCATGGTGTTTTCAAGGACACCTATGGCCTCGTCCTCTGCAACGAGGTCTATGAGCTTTGTAGGTGTTCCATCAGCCCCCATTTTGATTATCTCACCTGCATCCTCTGTCCCCACAAGGGGAGCTACGGCCCTCTCAACCTGGTCTGCCATCCGCATGGCAACGCCCTTCCAGTAATAGGTATCTGATTCTTCCATGGAACCCCCTTCCTGGTTTCAGTCAAGGTATACGAGTGCAGATACTGCGGCACCACACCTCTCAACAGTATGATTTATCTCTTCAACTATTAATTCCTTTATTTCAAGGCCCCTCACAGACATCATATACTCAACCATTGATACGGCCTCCCTCCTCACATCCTCAGGGTCCCTGTTCACCCCGGAGTTCTCAACCACACATCCAAAGTCACCGGATGTTGCCGCGGCGATGGCTGCAGATATAAGGTCTCCCCTCCTGTCGGATATCTTCCGGGAGAGGACGCAGTTAACCATTGATCCGGGTTCAAGTTCTGGAAGTTCAACTATCCTGGTGTTCCTTGGAAGTATACTTGACACCCTGATGAGATTGACATCCCCTATCCCTGCTTCAAGGAGTGCGTTGTCAAAGGCATTCAGTCGGGTGGGTCCTTCAGCAGCACCTGATGTTATAGCAACCTTCATGTTCATCACATCGCAAGAGTCTCATCCTTCTATAAGTTTTTATATATGTCGGCTTACTAAGAGTCTCATCCTTCTATAAGTTTTTATATATGTGCACCAGATTAATAGATATACACTGAACCACCATATCACTCATTTTAACGGAGGTAAAGATAAATGTCAAAGAAAGTAGTTGAAGTTAAGACGCTTAAGGTTGGAAAGTACGTGATCATTGACGGAGAGGCATCAAAGATCACAAACATCTCAACATCCTCCCCTGGTAAGCACGGATCAGCCAAGGCCCGTGTCGAGGCAGTGGGGATATTCGACAACCAGAAGAGGAGCTTCGTAAAACCAGTGGACTCAAAGGTGGACATACCCATAATCGACAAGAGAACAGCACAGGTACTGGCCATAATGGGAGAGGACGTCCAGTTAATGGACCTTGAAAACTATGAGACCTTTGAAACACCAATACCAGATGAACTCCATGACCAGCTGGTTGAAGGTGTTGAGGTTGAATACATAGAGGCCCTCGGCCAGAGAAAACTCATGAGAACCAAGGGATAGGGCCCTTAAACATGCTTCTACACACACAGAACCCACTGAAATTTGCTTTTTCCACAGAGGACCCTGATAATATTCCGGAGCTTTCCTTCGGAATAATAGGGGTCCCCTTTGATTCCACTGCAACATACCTCCCGGGGACGCGATTCGGTCCCCACGCCATCAGGGAGGCTTCCTACAGCTTCGAATCATACAACCTCAGGTTTTCAGGTAATGTGAAGCTGAACAGTTTTGATTTTGGCGACGTTAATGTCTCCCACGGTAACTTCAGGTCAACCTCAAAGTTTATCAGGAGCTCTGTTTCTGAGATCCTTGAAATGGGACTCAAACCCATCATACTTGGCGGTGAACACACGGTAACCCTCCCGGTGCTTGAAGAGTTCAGTGAAGGGGGACTCATCCATGACCTTACGGTGATCCACATCGACGCCCACATGGACATGGCCGACACCTATACCGGTGAGAGGTACTCCCATGCCACCGTCATGAGGCGGGTTCATGAACTCCAGCCATCGGGCATACTGCAGCTGGGGGTCCGGTCGGCATCAGAGGAGGAGGTGGAATTCGTCAGGGAGAACGGGATAGAATACCACACAGCCCATGAGATAATGGACAATCCAGAGGGCGCCCTCCGCGCCATCAGGAGGATCAGGGGGCCCGTGTACCTTTCCGTGGACATTGACGTCCTTGACCCGGCATACGCACCATCTGTTGGGAACCCCACACCCTGCGGGCTCACACCCCTCATCATGGAGGAGCTCACTGCCGCGGTAGCGGAAAAGGAGCTCCTTGGATTTGATGTTGTGGAGGTGGCCTCAGGGACGAGGGGTGATCAGACATCCATAAACGCTGCCAAGATAATCTACGACATCCTCACCATCACCTGAAAACCTGTGAAGCTGCCAGCAGATTTTTATATTCCCCAGTCCAATTCTAACCTATCAAGCTAAAATGGTGTTTGCTATGAATTCTCGAGAGGTGGAACTAAGGGGTCACATAATCGACAGTCTCATACTCCCCAGGGCCCTTGACATAATAATGGATATGGGTGGAGATTTCCAGATACTTGAGATCGAGATAGGTAAAAGGAAATCGGATCCAAGCCATGCAAGGATACTGGTGGAGGCAGAGACACCCGCACTTTTAAACAAGATACTTGATGAACTGAGTGAAATAGGGGCCTCCATTGCTGAGATAAAGGAGGTCCAGCTCAGGGAGGCTGAAATGGACAGGGTGCTCCCTGAGGACTTCTACTCAACAACAAACCACCAGACCTTCATATATTATGGTGGTGAATGGGTGGAGGTTGAGGGAATTGAAATGGACTGCATGATAGTGGTTGACCCCAAAACCCGAAGGGCCAGATGCAAACCCATAGGCAGGATAAAAAAAGGCGACCTTGTCGTTGTTGGCAGGGAGGGTATAAAGGTTGTTCCACCTGAAAGGCCCAGGGGGAAGCAGGGCGTCTTTGAATTCATGGGCAGCGATGTTTCAAGTGAAAAGCCCCTGGTAACCACCATAAAAAAGATAGCCTCCGAGATAACTGAGATAAAGAGGCGCGGGGGTAAGATAGGCCTCGTTGGAGGACCCGCAATTGTACACACGGGCTCAGCCCCCGTCATCGCCGAAATGATAAGGGAGGGCTTCATAGATGTTTTATTCGCAGGCAACGCCCTGGCCACCCATGACATAGAAAATGCACTCTACGGCACATCCCTGGGCGTGGACATAGAAAGCGGTGAATCAGTGAGCAGAGGACACAGACATCATATAAACGCAATAAATGAGATAAACCGTGCAGGTTCAATAGGCGATGCCGTGGAGAAGGGTGTTCTAAGGTCAGGGATAATGTATGAGTGTGTTAAGAATAACGTCCCCTTCGTCCTCGCAGGTTCAATAAGGGATGACGGACCACTCCCTGATGTTATAACAGACGTTATAGAGGCCCAGGAGGAGATGAGGAAATACGTCCAGGACCTTGACATGATCATAATGATAGCCACCATGCTCCACTCCATCGCAACGGGCAACATACTCCCATCAAGGGTGAAGACCATATGTGTTGATATAAACCCTGCAACCGTCACCAAGCTATCTGACAGGGGGAGCTCACAGGCCGTGGGTGTGGTGACCGATGTGGGCGCGTTCCTGCCCATCCTCCTCCATGAACTCAAGAAGATGAACAATGATGGGGATTGAATTGATAAGGGGCAACATCCTCAATGTCTTCACAGGTGACATCTACCCCGCTGAGATCGAAATAGAAGATGGAATAATAAGGGCCGTCAGGAGGATAAGGGGGGAGTACGACCACATCATTCTACCCGGATTCATAGATGCCCATGTCCATATTGAGAGTTCAATGCTCACACCATCATCCTTCGCATCCGCAGCGATACCCCACGGGACGGTGGCGGCTGTCTCAGACCCCCATGAGATAGCAAATGTTATGGGTGTTTCCGGGATCGACTTCATGATATCTGATTCATCAGAAACACCCATGAGGTTCTACTTCACTGCACCATCCTGCGTACCTGCAACTCCCTTCGAGACAGCGGGTGCAGAGATATCAGCCGGTGAAATAATGGAGCTCCTTGGAAGGGACTCCATCGTCGCCCTGGGGGAGATGATGAACTTCCCAGGGGTGATAGCGGGGGATGAGGAGGTCACAGCAAAGATAGAGGCTGCAAAGGCGATGCGCAAGCCCATTGACGGTCATGCACCCCTCCTCTCAGGGGACGATCTCTGCACATACATCGCCGCAGGCATATCAACCGACCATGAATGTGTGACAGCCACTGAGGCCATTGAAAAAAGGGAGCTCGGCATGAAGATCATGGCAAGGGAGGGTTCAAGTGCAAAGAACCTCAGGGACCTTCTGCCTGCCGGCTGCGATTTCCTGGTATCCGATGACATCCACCCCGGGGATCTTCTGAGGGGGCATCTGGACCTTGCACTCAGGAGGGCGGTTGAGTATGGCGCGGATCCTGTGGAGGCCGTCCAGATGGTAACCATAAACCCTGCATCACATTACCGTCTGGATACAGGCGCCATAGCCCCTGGAATGCATGCAGACCTTGCAGTGGTGGATAACCTGAGGGATTTCACTGTCAGGAGGGTCTACATTGGCGGTGAACTGGTGGCTGCAGACGGCAGATGCACCTACCGGATGAAGAAGTCAGCCCCCATCTCAGTGAACAGGATAAAGGTTAAGGAGTTCAGTGAGGAGGACCTTGAGGTTGAATCCGATGCCGATGAGGTCACCGTCAGGGTGATTGATGTCATGGATGGCCAGATAATCACGGAGGAGTCAAGGGCAGGGCTTGCTGTTGAGGATGGTTTCGTGGCCCCGGACCCATCGGCTGATATACTCAAGGTGTCGGTCATAGACCGTTACGGTAAGGGGAACATTGCAAATGGATTTGTAAGGGGCTTCGGATTAGGGGAGGGTGCCCTTGCATCAACCGTGGCCCATGACTCCCACAACATCATCGTGGTCGGCACTGACTCAGAAAAGATGAAGGGGGCGGTTGACCTTTTAAGGGAAAGTGGAGGTGGACTTGCTGCTCTTTCAGATGACAGATGCATGGTGCTTGAATTACCAGTAGCCGGTCTCATGACAGACAGGGAGGCATCTGAGGTCGCAGAGGAACTTGAAGAGATCAATGATTTTGCATATGAACTTGGATCACGACTTGGAGCACCCTTCATGACAATGTCCTTCCTTTCGCTCCTTGTAATACCTGAACTCAAAATAGGGGACCGTGGACTATTCAGTGTTGATAGGTTTGAATTTGTGGATGTTATTGTTGATTAATCAAGGTGAAACAGAACCTTAATGAGCTAACCATGTTTGAATTTGTGGATGTTATTGTTGATTGATCAAGGTTAAACAGA
>FWPV01002792.1_pt1 | contig 41434 bp, 38 predicted proteins | sample 2228371 | NCBI WGS metagenome assembly FWPV01 (sample SAMEA103939776, study PRJEB20133) | metagenome
TGTGGGTCCCCTCGAGTTCCACCGTGCCGATGAGGTCATCGAGGCCGGCCGACGGGCCGTCATGCTGATGATGCCCATGCTCAAGGATCTCATCGGTTACGTCCTCACCGTTTGAGGAGCCCGGAGCCCCCACCGGAGGCACGCGGGTTTTCAGCGGGTCCCTGTTTCCCCTTGACAAAGGAAGGATGGTAGAGGTAAGTGAAGATCAATTCATAATTTTGATTTTTGTTCAATTATCCGAACGGAAATTCAGAACATGGAGAAACAGAAGAGAAAGGAACGGGAGTTCCGGTTCCGAAGGAGTGAGATCCTCGAGGCGGCGGAGAAGATTTTCAGCCTGAAGGGGTTTCATCAGACGACCATGGCGGAGATCGCCGAGTCTGCGGGATTCGCCACGGGGAGTCTCTACCAGTTCTTTGAAGGGAAAGAGGACCTCTATGCCACGATGATGAAGGAGAAGCTCACCCGGATGTTCTCGGAGATTGAGGAGGCCGTCCAACGCGGTCGGGATACCCCCGCCAAGCTCAGGGCCCTCGTGTCCTCGCATTTTAAGTTTGTCGAGGAGAACGCCGGTTTCTACCGGCTGCTCATGCGCGCGGAGGGCGTCTCCCACGACGACGGCCGTTGCACCCTGCGGGATCAGATCATCGGGTATTTTCTCAACCACGTCGACTTCATCGAGAAGCTGATCCGGGAGGGGGTGAGACGAAATTATTTCAAGAACATGAACACAAAGGCCATGACCTACTCGATCATGGGAATCATGAACTTCTTCAAGTTCATGTATGTGATGAAGCCGGAGGGTTCCCTCGTGAAGAAGGTCCCCCTGGTTCTGGACACCTTCATGAAGGGGGTTGGGAAAGATGGTGAGTCCTGACAGCCGTCGGAGGGGGGTTCGGTTCCTTTCCGTCGCACTCGTCCTGTGCGCGACCGGAGCGGCGGGGGCCACCGAGATCTTGACCCTGCAGGAGAGTATCGAAACGGCTCTCCGTCGGAACGTCATCGTTCACTCGGCCCGGGAGGGCGTCCGGGGGTCCGAGGCGAGAAAAAATGAAGCCTTTACAGGTTTTCTCCCCAAGTTCAGCACCTCCTATCATTACACCCGGCTGAATGAGCCGCCTCAGGTCAAGTTGCCGATCACCGGTTACCAGCCGGTCCCGACCGGCACGGAGGACAATTACAGCTGGTTCGTTGAGCTGAGACAACCGCTCTTCGCGGGCGGCAGGATCCTGTCGACGTATGAGTTCAGCAAGATCGGGCTCGATCTGTCCCGCACGGAAGAGGTCTCGGCCGTCCAGGACATCATCCTGGAGACCAAGACGGCTTACTTCAGTATCCTGAAGGCCGAAAAACTGCTGGAGGTGGCGAAGCAGTCCGTCGATCAGCGCACAGCCCAGAGGGACCTTTCCAGGGACTATTACGAGGTGGGGCTGATCCCCAAGAACGATCTGCTGACCGCCGAGGTCGAGCTGGCCAACGGGAATCAGCTGCTTTTGCGCGCGGAAAACAGCCTGGAGATCGCGAGGGCGAAATTCAACACGGTTCTCCGGCGTGAGATCAACGAGCCGGTCCGCCTGGAAGACATCCTGAGATACGAACCTTATGAAAAAACCCTCGAGGAATGTTTCAGGACAGCCCGTGAAAAACGGCCTGAGATCCGGAGCGTCGAACTGAGGCTGGAACAGGCCAAGAAACAGGTCGATCTGGCCGCGAGCGATTTCTATCCGTCGGTGAACCTCTCCGGAAGGTACGGGCGGTTTGGTGACCAGCCCGACCTCAGAGGCTCTCTGTACCAGGATCCGGAAAACTGGTCCGTCATGGCCGTGGCCAGCTGGGACTTCTGGGAATGGGGGAGGACGAAGTACAACCGCGACTACCACCACAGCCGGCAACAGCAGGTTCAGGATCAGCTGACGGAAGTCCGGGACCGGGTGATCCTGGAGGTGAAAAGCGCCTATCTGTCGATGAGAGAGGCCGAGAAGCGCATCGGGGTGGCCGAAAAGAGCATCACGCAGGCCGACGAAAATCTGCGGATCTATCAGGAGCGATATCGGGTGCAGGTGGCGACATCCAAAGATGTACTCGACGCCCAGACCCTGCTGGTGCGTGCCAGGGCCGATTATTACGATGCCCTGAGTGATTATCTGATCGCCCTGGCGAGGCTGGAGAGGTCCATGGGCGTCCTGGACGTCGCGGGGGAAAACCATCCACCGTCGAAATAAACATGCATGGGAGGGAAACGATGCAGGACTGGATGAAGAGAATGATGTTGTTCGGGGTCGGCCTTGCGGCCCTGACCCGGGAGAAGACGGAGGAGTTCGTCAAGGAGCTCGTCAAGAAGGGCGAGTTGAGCGAGAAGGAAGGCAGAGAACTGGTCCGGGAGCTCATGGAAAAGTCGAAGAAGGTGACCCGGGATCTCGAGGCGAAAACGGAGGAAATGGTCGCGGCGACGCTCCAGCGGCTCAACATCCCGACCCGGAAGGAACTGGACGAACTCAAGGAGCGGGTCGCGAAGCTGGAAAAACGGGGCGAGTAAGGATCCGCCGATGCGATTGAGCGGGCTTGTCAGGTGGTCCCGGACGTACCGCCACGCCGATCGGTACCGCCGGATCCTTTCCGTCATGTTGAGGTACGGATTCGGCGACATCATCGAGCGTCTCCAGATGGGGTCGCTCCTCAGAAGGGGGTGGCCGGAGGCGCGACGGGAAGGACTGGAAAAACTGACCCGTGCCGAGCGCGTGCGCATGGCTCTGGAAGAGCTCGGGCCGACGTTTGTGAAGATGGGGCAGATCCTCTCCACCCGTCCCGACCTCGTCCCCTTGGAATTTCTCGGGGAGCTGTCCAAGCTGCAGGATCATGTCCCGCCTTTTGCTTTCGAGCAGGTGAAGGGAATCATCGAAGAAGAGTTCGGATGCCCTCTCCACGCGCGCTTCCGGTCCTTCGATGAGTCGCCGATCGCGGCGGCCTCCATCGGGCAGGTCCACCGGGCCCGCCTGATCGGCGGAGAAGAGGTGGCCGTGAAGATCCAGCGGCCCGGGATCCGCCCCGTCGTCCAGACGGACATCGAGATCCTGGGTCACCTCGCCGCCCTGATGGAGAAACACATCGAGGAGACGACCCTCTATCGCCCGACCCGGATCGTCGAGGAATTCGCCCGGGCCCTCGAGCGCGAAATGGACTACACCGTCGAAGCGGCCAACCAGGAGCGTTTTGCCCTTCAGTTCGCCGGACATCCCCACGTGCGTGTACCGAAGATTTACCGCGAAGTGCTGACGGCGCGCGTCCTCGTCATGGAGTTCATCGACGGGATCAAGGCCTCCGAACTGGATCGCATCGATCAAGCAGGGTTGGACCGGAAGATCATCGCATCGAGGGGCGCGGGGCTCATTCTCGAGCAGATCCTGAGACACGGTTTTTTCCATGCCGACCCTCACCCGGGCAACCTCCTGGTTCTGGAAGGCAACGTCCTGTGTTATCTGGACTTCGGCATCATGGGCTCCGTGGACCGGGTGACCCGAGAGGACTTTGTGGACATGATCCATGGGTATGTCACCCGGGACGAGGTCGAAATCACAACGGCCCTGCTGCGGCTCACCCAATGGGAGCAGGAACCGGATCGAGAGGCGCTCGAGAGGGATGTGCGGAGCATCATGGATCTGCATCTCTACAAGCCGCTCAAGGAACTCAAGATCAAGGCCCTCCTCGGGCAGACGCTGGATCTCATGGCCCGTCACCGATTGATCCTGCCCCCCGACATCTTCCTGATGATCAAGGGCCTGACGACGGCGGAGGGCCTCGGCCTGATGCTCGATCCCGATTTCGACATGGCCGGTGCCTCGGAGCCTTTCGTCAAGGAGGTCCGGGCCGAACGGCTGAAGATCCGGCGGGTTTTGTCGGACCTGCGGGAATACGGCGGAGACCTCCTGTCCGTCGTCAAGGGGCTGCCCGCGGACCTTCGCGAGGTCGTCCGGCAGGTCCGCCAGGGCAGGTTGAAGATCGGATTCGAGCACCGGGGCCTCGAGAAATTCATCTTTGAGATGGACCGATCATCGAACCGGATCGCTTTCGCGCTGATCATCTCTTCCATCGTGATCGGTTCGTCCCTGATCATCACGACGAACATCGGCCCCTGGTTTCTCGGGTTTCCCGCTTTGGGACTGGCGGGCTACATGATCGCCGGTGTGCTCGGGATGTGGCTTCTCGTGTCCATTCTCAGGTCGGGAAGACTGTGAATTCAATCCGCCGTGGAGGAAGGGAATCATGATGCTGCTGATGGAAAACATTCGCCGATGCGTTCTCTTGGTCGTTGCCGCTTTTTTTTCTCTCTCCGTGCTCGCTCCCCCGGATCTCCCTGCGGCGGAGTATTCCCTGGAAGATCTCTTCAGGATTGCCCTGGAGAAGTCCGAGAGACTGAAGATCCAGGAGGAGAATTACTACATCTCCCTGCAGGGGCAGTCCAAGGCCCTGGCCCCGCTGCTGCCGAGGGTGACGGCATCGGGGGGGTATACACGGTACGACGAGGTCAAGCGTTCGACTTCGACGGGGGCCCTGATCCAGCCGGAGAGCGCCTCCCTCTGGGGTGTGAGGGTGGATGAGACGCTTTCCCTGAGCGGGCGGGAATTCACCTCCTACAGCGCTTCGAGAGACAGTGTCCGGAAGAGCGGGGAGGATCTCTATGCGGCCCGCGAGGCCTATTTGTTGACCGTCTCAACGGCCTATTACGATGTCCTGAAGGCCATGAAGCTTCTCGACATCGCCAACTCCAATGTGGAGCGCCTCACGACGCAGCGAAACGCCGCCCGGACGAGACTCCGCGTGGGCGAGGTGACCAAGACGGCCCTCCTGCGGGCGGAAGGGGAGCTCTCGGGCGCCCTGGCGGATCAGGTGAGGGCGAAGAACCTGCTGGAATTCACCCGGGTCAACCTGGCCAGGACCGTGGGTATCCCCCCCGACTTCACCCTCAGGGAGACGCCGCTGGTCGATGTGGAGATCCTCCCGCTGGAGACATACCTGGAGAAGGCCCTGAAGGAGCGGGCGGAGCTCAGGAGTCTTGAGCTGGAGCGGCGGATTGCGGAGAAGCAGATCAGCGTCGCACGGGGCGCTTTCTGGCCGAGCGTGTCCCTGCAGGGGGCCTATGTCGGCAAGGACGAATCACCCGAATCCGCCTCGTTGGTTTCGGAAAGTTACCTGGGGGCCGTGCTCGTCAACTTCCCCTTTTTCGAGGGAGGGTTGAGGGTCGCGGAGCTCAACGAGGCGAAGGCGAGGCAGCGGCAGTCGACGTTGAATTATGAAGACACCGTCAAGTCCGTGAATATCGAGGTACAGAATGCCTATCTCAACCTGATCACCCAGAAAGGCATCTATCAATCCCTGCAGGATCAGCTCACCTTCGCGAGGGAGAACAACACCGCCGTGACCAAGCAGTTTGAATTCGGCCTGGCCTCCATCATCGACGTGATCGATGCCAACAATCTCCTCGTAACGGCCGAGAGGCAGCTCTACGACGCCGTTTACACGTATCAGCTCGCCCTCCTGAGGCTCAAGCGGGCCACGGGGGAACTTTTGAGCGAACATGTCGGGCGGGAGCAGGGCAGGGCGGCCCGCGGGGGATCTTAAGGAGAAAGAGGAATCACCGATGCCGCAAGATGCATTCAGAAGAAGAGGGACCCGAATCAGAAACATCGTCTTCCATCCAGGGATCGTCCTGGGGCTGTCCGTCTTCCTGGGGGTCTGGACCGCCGGGTGCGGGCAGAAAGATGCGAAGGTCGTCGAGGAGAGGACCTTCAACGTACAGGTTCAAGCCGTCGAAAAAAAGACTCTTCGGCCCTATATCGAGGCCGTGGGATCCCTGAAACCCTATGAGGTGGTGATCGTGAGCTCGGAGGTGGACGGGATCCTCCAGGAGATCCGGGTCAACGAGGGGGCGGCCGTGTCGAAGGGGACCCTGCTCGCCGTCATCGACGACCGGGATTACCGGAACGAAGCCACACGGGCGGAGGCGGCCGTTCGGCAGGCCGAAGCGACGCTCGCCAACACCCGGCTCGAGTTCCAGCGGAAGGACGCCCTGTTCAAAGAGGAACTCGTGACCAAACAGCAGTACGACGATGTGACCACCCGTCTGGCCATCGCGGAAGCGGATGTGGACCGGGCGAAAGCGGCCCGGGCCATCGCCGGGGAGAGGCTCGAAAAGACGAGGATCTACTCGCCCCTGGGCGGATTTGTCCAGGAAAAGAAGCAGGCCGCCGGGAACTACGTTCGCAACGGGACACCGATCTTCACCATCGTGCAGAACCATCCTCTCAAGCTCGACTTCACGGTAACGGAAAAAGAGATCGGCAAGCTCAAGACGGGGCAGGACGTGATCTTCACCGTCGACACGCATCCGGGGAAAGAGTTCACGGGCAAGCTGAAGACGATCTACCCCGCCCTCGAGGACCGGACGAGGACACTGCAGGTGGAGGCGTTGGTGCCCAACCCCCAGAACATCCTCAAACCCGGGCTTTTCGCCAAGGTCAAGCTCTACACGGATGTCGCCGTCGACACCGTGTTGATCCCCGTAACGGCGATCATCTACGAGAATGCGTCGACGAAGGTGTTTTTGGTCGAGGGCGACCGGGCCAGGGAGAGAAAGATCAGGATCGGCAACAAGTACGGGGAAACGATGGAAGTCACGGAAGGCCTTCAGGGCGGCGAGACGATCGTCGTGGTCGGGCAGCGCAACCTTGCCGAAGGGGTGAAACTCCATGTGGCTCGCTGACACGTCGATCAAACGACCGGTTACCGCGACGATGTTTCTCCTTGCCCTGGTGGTCCTGGGAATCGTCAGCTACCCGAGCATCGGCGTGGACCTCTACCCGAAGGTCGATCTCCCCATCGTGAACGTCACGACCCGCCTGACCGGTGCAAGCCCCGAGATCATGGACATCGACGTCACCGACAAGATCGAGGAGGCCATCAACACGATCAACGGGGTGAAGACGATCGCATCCCAGAGCACCGAGGGGGTTTCCGTCGTCACCGTGGAGTTTGTCCTGGAGCGGGACATCGACCTGGCCGTCCAGGATGTGCGGGAGAAGATCTCCATCATCCGGAGAAAGCTTCCGAACGATATCGATGAGCCGATCATCGAAAAGGTGGATCCCGATGCCACACCGGTTCTGTGGTTGAGCCTTTCCGGCACCCGGTCCATCGGTGAACTGTCGACGTACGCCGACGAGGTTCTGAAGGAAAAGCTCCAGAAGATCCCGGGGGTCGGCGCCATCAACATGGGGGGGCTTCGCCTGAGGCAGGTGCGGATCTGGCTCGATCAGAAAAAGCTCCAGGCCTACCAGATCACGGCCGGCGACGTCATCCAGGCCCTGGCCCGGGAGAACATCGAGTTGCCGGGTGGGAGGATCGAAAGCGCCTCCAAGGAATACTCCGTGAAGGTCAAGGGAGAGTTCCCGCGGGTGCCCGAATTCAACGACCTGATCGTCGCCTATTTCAAGGGGGCGCCGGTTCGCATCCGGGACATCGGCCGCGCCGAGGACGGGCTCGAGGAGAGGCGCTCCATTGCCCGGCTCAACGGGGAGACCGCCGTCGGGCTCGGGATTCAAAAGCAATCCGGCACCAACACCGTCGAAGTCATCGACCTCGTCAAGAAGGAGTTGAAAAAGCTCGAACCGACCCTGCCGCCGGGCATGAAACTCAGCATTTCCTTCGACCAGTCCCGGTTCATCAAGACATCCATCAACGAGGTTCAGCATCATCTGATCATCGGAGGGTTGCTCGCCGTTCTGGCCGTGTTTCTTTTCCTCCGCAACGTCCGGACCACCCTGATCAGTGCACTGGCCTTGCCGATCTCCGTGATCTCCACGTTCTTCCTGATCCAGGTGTTCGGTTTCACCTTCAACAACATGACGATGCTCGGTCTCACGCTCTCCATCGGGATCCTGATCGACGACGCCATCATCGTGATCGAGAACATCTACCGGCACATCGAGGAGGGGATGAAGCCGAGGGAGGCGGCTTCCTTCGCGACGGCGGAAATCGGCCTGGCCGTCATGGCGACGACCATGGCGATCGTGGCGATCTTCCTGCCCGTGGCCTTCATGAAGGGGATCATCGGGCGATTCTTCCTGCAGTTCGCCCTGACGGTCGTCTTCGCCGTGATGGTCTCCCTCCTTGTGTCGTTCACGCTGACGCCCATGATGGCCTCGCGTTTTCTGAAACCTCACGCGCCGGGGAATCCGGGTTCCCATTCCGCAAACCCCCGTTTCCGCGTCTTGCATCGCGCCGGGGATGGGCTCGAGCGGATCTACAAGAAGACGGAAGAGCTCTACCGGCGGATCCTGGCCTTCTGTCTCGACCGGCGCAATCTCGTGCTGGTCCTCGCCGTGGTGGTCTTCGTCCTCAGCATGATGATGACCCGGTTCATCGGCAAGGAATTCGTCCCCCAGGAGGACCAGAGCCAGTTTATCGTGCGTCTCGAGGCGCCCATGGACTACTCCGTGGATCAGACGGACAGGCTCTTCCAGAAAGCCGAGACCATCGTCAAGGAAATCCCCGAGATCGTTCGCCTCTATTATTCCCAGGGGTACGGCCGGTTCCGGGAAATCAACAAAGCCGTTTTCTTCATCACCCTCTCGCCGAAGAAGGAAAGGAAGAGGAGCCAGCAGGACATCCAGGCGGAGATCCGCCGGAAGCTCTCGCAGGTGCCGGGTCTCAAAGCCAGCGCCGAGAATATATCCCTGATCGGCGGCGGCCTGCGAAATGTACCCATCCAGTACGCCATCCGGGGGACGGACCTCGACGCCCTGTCCAGGTATGCCCGGCAGATCACCGACGAGTTCTCCAAACTGCCCGGCATCGTCGACGTCGACACCACGATCGAGGCGGGAAAGCCGGAGATCAAGATCTACATCGACCGGGAAAAGGCGGCCGACCTGGGGGTCAACATCGCCACCGTCGCGGAGGCCGTCAATTTCCTGATCGGCGGCGAGTTGGACGTCACCAAGTTCAAGGACGAGGCGAAGGGAAGGCGGTACGACGTCCGGGCCCGTCTGAACCCCGAGGACCGGGAGAACCCGGCCGACATCGGGAGGATTTACGTGCGGTCCCGCGACGGGCGGCTGGTGGAACTTTCCAACATCGTCCGGTTCGTCGAAGGGGGAGGACCCAGCGTCATCAACCGGGTGGACCGGCAGAGGGCGGTCACTCTTTTCGCCAATCTGGAGAAAAAGCCGATGGGGCAGGCCATGGAGGAGCTCAATCGGATCTCGGCCAGAGTGCTCCCCTCGGATTTCTCGACGAGTTACAAGGGTCAGGCCAATGTCATGCAGGAGTCCTTTCAGTATCTCCTGTTTGCCGTCCTTCTCGGCGTCGTCATGGCCTATATGGTTCTGGCGGCGCAGTTCGAGAGCTTCATCCACCCCTTCACGGTGCTTCTGTCCATGCCGCTTTCGTTCATCGGCGCCTTCGGGGCGCTGCTCCTCACCGGCAAAACACTCAACGTCTTCAGCTATATCGGCCTGATCCTCCTGCTGGGGCTGGTGAAAAAAAATGCCATTCTCCTCGTGGATTACACCAATACCCTGCGGGCCCGGGGTGTTGAAAGGCGCGAGGCGATCCTCGAGGCGGGTCCCGTGAGGCTCCGTCCCATTCTCATGACGACCTTCGCCATGATCTTCGGCATGCTGCCCGTCGCGCTGGGCGTCGGTGAGGGGGCCGAGACCCGCTCGCCCATGGGCGTCGCCGTGATCGGGGGGCTTCTGACGTCGCTTTTTCTGACGCTGGTCGTCGTTCCTGCGGCCTACGATCTCTTCGACGACGGGCAGGAATGGATCCGCAAAGGGCAATACCGGAAGCTCGCGTCCGTTTCCTACTGGAGGGGAGTGCTGAGAAGACTCCCCGCGGCTTCCCTGTCGGCCCTGAGGTCCCTGGGACGGATTCCGGGAACACTGGCGGGCGTTGTGGCGGGCCTGACGGGGTTCCACGGCCGCAGGGGTCGGAAGAAGGGCTGACCATAAAGGCCGTCAAGACCGTCGAACCCTGAGGGGCAACGCCGGAAAGGGGGTCACCATGAAGATGTTCCTGATCATCTACTGTGACGCGGCCGATGAAGATGTCATCGACGCCTTCCACAGCGCCGGGATTCGGGTGTACACGAAGATGCAGGAAGTGCGCGGGGTGGGAACGGAGACGGAACCGAAGCTCGGAACCCACTGCTGGCCGGGGAAAAACAACGTTCTCTTCATCGCTGCCGACGACGAGCAGGCGCCCGTCATCCGGAAGGTGATCGGCTTCCTCCGGAAGGAACACCCCCGTTCGGGCATCAAGGGTTTCATCCTGCCGATGGAGGAGGTCGTATGAACCGGCGCCCTGCCGGTCATTCCTTCTCCAGGTAAGCGTAGGCGCTGTGGTTGTGGATGCTCTCGATGTTCTCGGCCTCCACACTGTACCAGGTGAAATTCTCGTCGGCGCTCAGCTTCTCTGCGACGCTCCTCACGACATCCTCGACGAACATGGGATGTTCGAAAGAACGCTCCGTGACATGCTTCTCATCGGGCCTCTTCAGCAGGGAGTACACCTCGCCGCTGGCCGAGTCCTCGACGAGACGGATGAGATCCTCGATCCAGAAGAAACGCTTGAAGCGGACGTTCACCCGGACGATGCTGCGCTGGTTGTGGGCCCCCACGAGACTCATTTCCTTGGAGCAGGGGCACACCGTCGTCACCGGCACGGTGACACCGACCTTGAAGTCGGTCTTTCCCCCGTCGTCTTCCCCCATGAACGAGCAGACGTAATCCATGATGCTCTTCGCCCCCGTCACGGGGGCGCTCTTCTCGATGAAGTAGGGGAATTCGATCTCCATGTGCGCCGATTTGGCGTGGAGTTTTTCACGCATCTTCCCGAGGATCACACGAAAGGTCTTGATGTTGATCTGACCCCGGTACTCGTTGAGGATCTCCACGAAACGGCTCATGTGCGTCCCCTTGAAGTGGTGGGGAAGATTGACGTACATGTTGATGCTGGCACTGACGTGCTGGACGCCATTGGTCCGGTCCAGTACGATGACCGGGTAGTGGATCCCCTTGACGCCGACCTTCTTGATCTCCAGGTTCCGGTCGTCTTTCCGGTTTTGAACGTCGATCATGACCTCCCTCCGGTGTAGGATACCCGGGCATGGTCGGACTCCCAGACCACCACCTCGTCGACCCGGACCCTCAGCGGTTTCGTCTTCCGGGACAGTCGGTCGTAGATGTACTTCGCGACGATCTCCGAAGAGGGATTCATCCCCTTGAACTGGGGCAGGTCGTTCAGATACCGGTGGTCCAGTTCCTCGAGGATCTCGCCCGTCCAGGCCTTGAGAACCCGGAAGTCGATGAGGATATCCTCTTCGTTCAGCCGCCGGGACGACACGGTGACGTCCACCCGGAAATTGTGGCCGTGAAGGGACTCGCACTTGCCGCCGATCTCCTTCAGCACATGGGCGGCGGAGAAGCTCCTGGTGATCGTGACCCTGAACATGGACCCTCCGGAGGAAAAACGCTCATCAAAAAATCAGGGCATTCGTACCACAAATCGAGGACACTTGCATGGTAAAAGTTGAATTTTCCGCCGGTGTGTGTTAGCAAGGCTCCGTCCCGGTAAACAGATTCCTCGACCCGACGCGGTCCCAGGGAGGCGGTGATGAAAAAGACATTCATGCCGGTGTGTAAAACCAGGGAGGAACTGGCGTCCTTTCAACTCGAGCGCCTGAAATGGACGGTGAATCACGTGTATGAGGGCTCGGACTTCTACCGGAAGAGACTCGATGACGCCGGCGTGAAACCCGGGCAGATCCGCAGTCTCGACGACCTCCGGCGCCTGCCGTTCACGACGGCCCAGGATCTCCAGGAACAGTATCCCTGGCCGCTCCGATCCGTCCCCTTCGACCGGATCGTCCGTTTGCACGCCTCGACGGGGACGACGGGCAGGAGAAAGGTCCTTGTCTACACGGCGAAGGACATCGACGACTGGGCGAACATGTTCGCACGGTGCTACGAGTTCGCCGAGCTGACGCCGTTGGACCGCGTGCAGATCTGCGTGGGATACGGGGTGTGGACCGCCGGTGTGGGTTTTCAGCTGGGATGCGAGCGTTATGGCGCCTTCGCCATCCCCGCCGGTCCCGGAAACCTCGACATGCAGCTGCAGTTCCTCGTCGATTTCAGGACCACCGTCATCTGCAGTACGGCTTCCATGGCGCTGCTCCTGGCCGAGGAGGTCCAGAAAAGGGACCTGCGGGACCGGATCTGCGTGAAGAAAGTCATCTTCGGGGCCGAGCGCTCGAGCGAAGCCATGGTCCGCCGGGTGAGGGAACTGCTCGGGGCCGAACACATCTTCGACATCCCGGGGCTCACGGAGGTCTACGGCCCGGGGACGGGCCTGGATTGCGTTTATCACCGGGGGATCCACTATTTCACCGATTACTACCTCCTGGAACTCCTCGACCCGGACACCCTGGAGCCTGTTCGGGAAGGGGAGGTGGGGGAAATGGTATACACCACTCTCCGGAAGGAAGGGGCCCCTTTGATCCGCTACCGGTCCCGCGATCTCACGCGGCTCGTCCCCGGCGAATGTCCCTGTGGATCGATCCTGCCGCGGCACGACAAGATCCTCGGCCGCTCGGACGACATGTTCATCGTGCGGGGCGTCAACGTCTACCCGAGCCATATCGACGAGATCCTTTCCAGAGAAAGCGGTGTCGGCAGCGAGTACCAGATCCATCTCAGCCGACAGGAGGACGGCAGGGATTACATGACCATCAAGGTGGAGAGAATACCCGGGGGCGACCCCGGTGGGGACGCAGACCTGGCCAGAAAAATCGAACGGGATGTCCGGAAAGAGACTCTGGTCAGTGCCGTCGTGGAGATCGTGGATTATCAGTCCCTGCCCAGGACGGAACGAAAATCGAAACGGGTCTTCGATCACCGGAAGTGAGGATCGACGGCCCAGTGAAAAAAGGCTTGATTTTTCCAAACGCTTTGTGTAGGGATAGCCGCAGTTGAGGTCGAAAGCGATGGCACCGATGGAAGCGGCTCTGAGATTCTGGTGGTGGCGCCGAAAACATAGAGGGGGAAGGCGCGTCCGGTGCCCGTAAGAGGATAAAAAGACGATCTTGAAAGGAGCCATGGACGGTCTTCCGGGTCCATGGCTTTTTTTTGTCACAGCGTGGGGCCGTTTGATGGGAGAGAAAGACGAAAGGGTATTGATGGGAAACGAGGCCATCGCGAGGGGACTCGTGGAAAACGGCTGCACCCTCTTTGCCTCCTATCCGGGGACGCCCGCCTCGGAGATCCTTCCCGCCGTCGTGCACTTCTCCCGGGAGACGGGTCTGCGGCTGCATGCCGAGTGGTCCGTCAACGAAAAGGTGGCCTACGAGGTCGCCCTGGCCAACAGTATGGCGGGGAGGCGGTCCTCCGTGGCGATGAAGCAGGTGGGGCTCAATGTGGCCTCCGACCCCCTCACGCGATCGGCTTACCTCGGCGTCGTGGGGGGGATGGTGGTCGTCGTGGCCGACGATCCCGGACCCCACAGTTCCCAGACCGAGCAGGACAGCCGGTTCTTCGCGCAGTTCGCCAAGATCCCCGTCTTTGATCCCGCAAGTCCCCGTGAAGCCAAGGAGATGATCGATCAGGCCTACGCGCTGTCGGAGAAGTACGAAATCCCGGTGATGCTCCGTCCCACGACGCGCGTGTGCCACGCGCGCCAGAATGTCCGCTGCTCCGTGCCGCGGATTCCGACCGGCGAGGCCGATTTCAGGAAAAACCCCGGCCGCTGGATCGCCACCCCCATGTTCCTCACGGAGCTGCACCGCCTGCTCAACGACAAACTGGACCGGATTTCCCGTGAGGAAACCCTCGCACCGCGATGCCACACCGCCCGCGCCGGTTCGCGAGAGTTCTGTGTGATCGCTTCGGGGGTCGTCTATGCCCACACCCGGGAGATTCTCGAGGACCTGGGGTTGATCGACGACGTGGACCTGTTCCAGGTGACGGTTCCCTATCCGCTCAACCGTGATTTTGTGGAGCGGGTGAATCGGTCATACGAAAGAGTCCTCGTGATCGAGGAGACCGATCCCGTCATCGAGATGCAGCTCGCGAATCTCCGGGTCGAGGGCCGACGGTCGGGTCTCGTTCCGGGTCACGGCGAGCTGACCCCCGATCGTGTCCAGGTCGTCCTTGAACGGTTCCTCGGTAAGACACCGCAGAGAGAGACCCCGCATAGAGGGAAAGGAGTCCGTCCGACCCTTTGCGCGGGCTGTCCCCACCGGGCATCTTTCTACGCCATCAAGGACACCTTCCCCAGGGGGATCTTCCCCAGCGATATCGGTTGTTACACCCTCGGCATGAATTTGGGGGCGATCGACACGTGCCATGTCATGGGGGCCTGTATCAGCCAGGGCGCCGGTTTCTACCATGCCTACGCCGGAGGCGGGAAGGAGATCCCGACGATCGTCGTAACCATCGGGGACTCGACCTTCTTCCACGCGGGAATCCCCGCGCTGGTGAACGCCGTGTTCCAGGGGGCGAAATTCATCCTGGTCATCCTCGACAACGCCACGACGGCCATGACGGGCAACCAGCCCACGCCCCAGACGGGCATCCTCGCCGACGGCCGGAAGGGGACGTCCGTCCGCATCGCAGACGTCGTGAAGGCCTGCGGTGTGAATTTCATCCGGACCTGCGATCCCTACGAAACCGAATCATTTTCAGCGGTTCTGAAGGAAGCGGACGTATACACCCGGAAGGGCGACGGGGGGATGGCCGTCATCATCGCGGAGCACCCCTGCGTTCTCGACAGGGAAGCCATGAAGGCCCAGAAGGTCTACAAAGTCCGTGTGTCCGAAGACTGCACGGCCTGCCGTCACTGCCTGGAGAATTTCGAATGTCCCGCCTTGGTCTACCACGAGGATCTCGGACGCGTCGTCGTCGACGAGGTTCTCTGCATCGGCTGCGGTGTCTGCGGAAACGTCTGTCCGGTCGAGGCCATCGTCGTGGATCGCGGAGCCGAACGATGAAGCAGCAGATCATTCTCAGCGGGCTCGGCGGTCAGGGGATTCTCTTCATCACACGGGTCCTCGCCGAGGCGGCCGTTCTCACGGGTCTCGAGGTCATCACCTCCGAGACCCACGGGATGGCGATGAGGGGGGGGACCGTCATCTCCCACGTCAAGGTGGGATCCTTCACGAGTCCCCTGATCCGGGCGGGCAGGGCCGACATCGGCATCTTCCTTCACCCCCGGGGTTTAGAGGCTCATCGGCACTACGTTGCATCCCCGGAGGGCGTTTTTCTGAACACCGACAGGCCCGGAGAGTACCAGGGGTTCGATGCCGCGGGGCTCGCTGCCCGGTTGGGTACCCCCGTGATCGCCAACCTCGTTTTCCTGGGCTACGTCGTACGGCATGCCCCTCTTTTCTGCGACGGTCGTATCGTCGGGAAAGCGATCGAAAAGATTTCGCCGCCGGGGCGGCTGGATCTCAACAGGAAGGCCTTCGAGGCGGGGTTCCGGGGAGGCCTTTAGAGCCGGAATCGGGGAAACACGAAGATCAAAAAGGAGGTTGTCATGAAAACAAGGTTCATCCAACGGATTGCGGTGGTTCTCGGCCTGGCCTTTCTGCTCGGTTTCATGGTTCTGCCGGATCTGAGGGCCCAGGAAATCAAGCTGACCTACGCCAATTTCCCGCCGGCTCAAACCTTTCCCTCGGTTCAGATGGAGCGGTGGGCCAAGGAGGTCGAAAAGAGGACCAACGGGAAGGTCAAGGTGCAGACCTTTCCCGGCGGCACCCTCCTTCCCGCCAAGAACATCTTCGACGGCGTGATCTCCGGGACGGCCGACATCGGGAATTTCGCCATGAGCTATCAGCCGGGGCGCTTCCCCGTCTCCGAGGCGGTGGATCTGCCGATGGGGTTCCGGAGCGCCAAGGTGGCGAGCCTCGTACTCTATGACCTCGTCGAGAAATACAAACCAAAGGAATTTGAAAAGGTCAAGATCATCACGCTCTTCACCTGCCCGCCCAACGATCTGATGACGAGCAAGCCGGTGAAGTCCCTGGCAGACCTCAGGGGGATGGAGCTCCGGGTCTCCGGAACCGGAGCGGAGGTGATCAAGCGGCTGGGTGCGATCCCGATCGCCATGCCGATGTCGGACACACCGGAGGCCATCCAGAAGGGCATCGTGAAGGGGATCGTCTCCTCACTGGAGACCCTGCAGGATTTCAACTACGCCGCCTACTGCCCCTACGCGACGGAGGCAAATCTCTTCGTGGTGAGTTTCGCCGTCGTCATGAACCGGCAGAAGTGGGACGCCCTTCCCGCCGACGTGAAAAAGGTCATCGACGACCTGAGACGTGAGCAGGCGGAGTGGACGGGGGATTACGTGGACCGTCACGTCCAGGAATCCCTGGCCTGGTCAAAGGCCAAGTACAACCATCAGGTCTTCCATCTGTCCAAGAAGGACAGCGCCGAAATCTCCCGGCTGGTGCAGCCGATGCTCGACGAATACGTCAAGCGGGTGGAGGCCCAGGGGATCCCTGGAAAGAAGATCATCGGCGATATCCAGCAGCTCAAGAAGAAATACGAGAGAAGGCAGCGGTAAGGGGATCCATGGAACACCTCTTCGGTCACATTGATCGCATCAACCGGCTCCTGAACCGGTTTTTCATGATCATCGGAGGCGTAGCCGTTCTTGCGCTCATGGGCCTCGCCACCGGCAATGTGATGCTGCGGGTCTTTCGTCTGCCCTACAGCGGGGCCTATGAACTCATCTCCTTCCTGGGCGCCGTGGTCATCGCCTCGGCGCTCGGCTACACCCAGATGCGCCACGACCATATCGTCGTCGACATCATTACGGAGCGTTACTCGGAAAAGACGGCGGAGGTCGTCGAGGGGTTCGCCGGCCTGGTGATGGCTCTTTTCTTCGCCCTGGTGGCGTGGCAGGTCTGGGTCTGGGGCATGAAGATCCGCCTGTCGGGTGAAGTGTCGGAGACCCTGAAGATCATCTATCACCCCTTTGTTTTCATGGTCGCCGCCGGGTTTGCCGCGGCCGCCCTGACGGCCCTTCTTGATTTCGTCCGGGACCTTCTCCTCTATGCGGGGGTGATGAAGAAATGAGCGGCCCCATCGTCGGCGTCTTCGGCATCCTGATCATGTTCGCGGCTCTGCTCCTTCTCAGGCTCCCCGCGGGGTACACCATGGCCATCGTGGGATTCCTGGGCATGGCCTACGTGACCAGTTTCACGGCCGCCCTCGGCATGATCGGCTCGGAGATGTGGAACATCTTTTCCAATTACGGGCTCACGGTGATCCCCATGTTCATTCTCGTCGGTGAGTTCATCCATTACGCCCGTTACAACGACAGTCTGTACCAGGCCACCTACCGCTGGTTCGGTCATTTCCGGGGTGGACTGGCCCTGACGACCATCATGGCCTCCGCCGCCTTTTCGGCCATCAGCGGCTCCAACACGGCCACGGCGGCGACCATGAGCACGGTGGCCATACCGGCCATGAAAAAGTACAACTACCACCCGATCCTGAGCGCCGGCTCTGTTGCTGCCGGGGCCACCCTCGGCGTCCTCATCCCGCCGAGTATCGTTCTCGTCGTCTACGGGGTCTACACGGGTCAGTCCATCGGGAAGCTCTTCTGGGGGAACGTCATCCCCAGCGTCATCCTGACGGTCCTCATCGCAGCCACGGTCTTTTTCATCTGCCACCGTCATCCCGACTGGGGACCGAAGGCGCCGAAGAGCACCTGGCGGGAGCGGTTCAAGGCCCTGAACGAGGCGGTGGACATTCTGGTCCTCTTCTCGATCATCATGTACGCTCTCTTCACGGGGGTCGTCACGGCCACGGAGGCCGCTGCGGCCAGTTGCGCCCTTGGCCTCCTCATCTGCCTCCTGCGGAGAAAACTGACCTGGCAGGGTTTTGTCTCCTCCCTGGCGGACACCCTTCGGATTTCCTGCATGGTCTTTATCATCGTGGCCGGCGCCGTCGTCTTCGGCCGTTTCCTCACGGTGACCCGGCTCCCCTTCGAGGCGGCCGCATGGATCGGATCGCTCCAGCTGCCGAGTTGGATGATGCTCTGGGTGATCCTCCTTTGCTACATCATCGGCGGCTGTATCATGGATGCACTGGCCTTCCTGCTCGTGTCACTGCCCATCTTTTTCCCCCTGGTCATCCAGATGGGGTACGACCCGATCTGGTTCGGTCAGGTGATCACCATCGTGACCACGATGGGGTCCATCATGCCGCCCGTCGGGATCTGCAGCTACGTCGTCCACGGGATGGCGAAGGACATACCGCTGGCGACGGTCTTCCGGGGCGGGATGTATTACATCCCCTCCTACATCCTCTCGATCGCTCTTCTCATGGCTTCCCCTTACTGGACCGTTCTCGTTCTGTCCAATCTCGTCCGTTGAGGCGGGGGCGCGGAAGGCGGATCGCCCCGCCGGAAGAAACGGCCCCGGGGGGACTTCGGCGGGTGGATCGAGCGGCCGTTGAAGGGGAAGGATTCGTGCGGTGATCAGAAGAGGCAGCGGACGATGCCCACCGCCTCTTCGAGGATGAGGTCTGCACCGGCTTCGCGCAGGGCATCCTCGCCGGCGTAACCCGTAAGCACACCGATCGTGTATGCCCCCACCTCTTTGCCGATGAGGATGTCCATCGGGTGATCACCCACCATGGCGGCATCCTCCGGAGCCGAACGGAGGATCCTCAGGGCCAGCAGGATATGATCCCGATGCGGTTTCACCCGCCTGACCATTTCCCGGCTGACGACGGCGCCGCAGAACGCCTGGATGTCCGGAAAGACAATCTGGACGGCCTCCCGGCAGTTCCGGGTCACGATCCCCGTTGCGATTTTTCTCTCCTTGAGGACACCGAGCATCTCCCGCACGCCTTCGAAGAGTTTCCCGGATCGGGCCCCCTCGATTTCGATGGCGGTGATCTGCTGCAGGGCCTTCTCGGTGAATGCCCGTTCGTCTCCGGGGCGGTGACGGGCGACCAGGGCCGCGCCCGCCTCGATCATCTCGAGGACAAAGAGGTCCCCCAGCCCGTCCGGGGGTGCCCCGTAGTCGGCGATGAGATGCACGACGGAACGGCGCATTTCCTTGAAATCGATGTTGAGTAGGGCCAACGTCCCATCGAAGTCAAAAAGAATGGTTTTGAGGTGACGGTTGATTCTGTTCATCGCGCTCCGGGAAGGTCGCAGAAATGTTCAAGCCCTCTGTTTGGGGTCGACGGTGATCAGGGTCAGGATGCGGGACACCGCGCTCGCCGTCCCAGGACCTCTCTCGATCAGGTTTTTCTGGCACTCCCTGTTACGTAATTTTCAAAAAGGCTCTTGTGAATGACCCGGTCGGAGCCGTAGAGCGGCGGCTCGAATTCAAAGACCGTCCGGATAAAACTCATCAGGATGTTCATCGTCGCCCCCCACAGGATTTCGCTGTCTCCCGTCCGATCCTGGTGAATCAGGCATGGAAAATCCCGGATTCTCTCGATCGGACCCCTCAGGGGGACGAACGTTTCAACGGTGACGGTTCCGTAGTTCTCGGGCAGGAAGAACTCCCGAAGGGGGATCTCCACGATCCTCTCAACCTCCCAGTTGGGTTTGCAGACCCAGGGGGCTTTCACGCAGCCCACGAGAGGGAAGATGCTCCGCCGGAAAACGACGAGGTCGGTTGACGGCAGGGCGCCCAGGAAACGCACATTCAGGGGGTTGAGCCTCGTTTCTTCCCAGGCCTCCCGGAGGGCGTTGGTCAGGAAGAGGGAAAGAAACCGAAAGGAATCAGATGGCCTTTGTTTTGCGTAGGCGCGTGGACGGCCCCGCATGATCGGCAGGAGACCCGTCGAGACGAGGGGGCTCAGAAGGGAGTCCACAAGGGGGTGAAACATCCCCCCGGGGCAGCTGAGGTCCCCCGGTTGGGGCACGCTGGCGGAGCGCTTGATGAGCTGAAAGACGAATTCACCACCGGGTCCCGCCTGCGCCTCACCCGTTTCCCGGTAGAAGAGAAGAACGAGGACTCCTGCGGCCCGCCACTCGTCTCCCTTTCCGTGGGAGGCTTTCATTTTTTCGGCGTAGTCCACGGACAGGCGGGCCAGTTTTTCCACGACCAGGTCCAGGGTTTTTTCTCTGTCGGAAAGGATGGAAAGGTCCATAGAACCTCGAGAGGGGCGTTTCCCCCTTCGAAAATCATCTTATCGCAGAAAATTCATTTTTCAAACCCTTATGTTCTTTCATCCGTCGGTCGATGTAACGTTCGTACCAGGAACCCCAGGGGAAGGGGTCCAGGAATCCGCAGTGTCCCCCGTGGGGCTCAATCTTCACCTCCAGGCGGCGGTTTCCCCGGAGGGAGTAGAAATCCTCCACGGGGATCACGGGGTCGTCGGCCGAGGTGATGATGAGCACGGGGACGGCGAGGTCTTCGAAAATGGGACCGAGCAGTGTGTAGGTCCTGAAATACTCCTCGTGGTTCCGAAAGGGGGAATATCGGGGAATGACGGCATCGGTGATCGCCATACAGGTGTCCAGCCGCAGGATGTCGTCGAACCGGTATCGGTCCGGGAAGAGGGCCTGTTTTCGTTTCAGGGATTTCTTCCATTTTTTCACGAAGTAGCTTCGGTACAGGAAGAAGCCATGGTCGATCGCCAGGGTGGCACGCAGGGGGTCCACAACGGGGCTGATGGCAAAGACGCGGGCGAGGTTCGGAATGGGGTCAACGGTGTGCCTCCGGGCGATTCTCAACGCGAAATTGCCCCCGAGGGAAAACCCGATGATGTAGAAGGGCCTGCCTCCCGAGAGGGATGAGATGAAGCGTGTGGCGTAAAAGACCTCGTCGATCCGTGCGCTGTGGAAGAGACCCTCGTTCAGATGATGACTGTCCCCATGGTCTCTCAGATTCAGGCGGAAGATGTCGAAACCCCTCTCGAAGAAGTATCTTCCGGTGTGACGGATGTAAGTCGAATCCGAGCTGCCTTCCCAGCCGTGCAGGAGGAGGATGAGCCCCGATGACATCCCGTCGGTCTGGCGGGACCAGCAGCCCCGGAGGCGCACACCCTCCCCCCCGTCGACGATCATGTCCGCGGCACGGTCGACCATGGGGTTTCGACCCATGGCCCTGATCCGGAGACTCGAAAAAACGGTCTGGAGATGGGGGTTTTTGGCCCAGGGTTTCGGGTTAAAATGATCGTCCATCAGGGTATCGGCTGGGTGAACTTCTTACCGGGGATGACCGACCGGGATCAGGTACAGAGGCCGGTGGCTGTCGGGGAGGCCGAGGACTTTCTGCACCCGTTCATCGTGGAAGGCCCCGACAGGCACGGCGCCCAGTCCCAGGGCCGTCGCCTGCAGGAGGACATTCTGGGCCGCGTGACCGGCCTCCATGGCGACATATCGTTCGGTCCGCTGGCCGTATTTCCTCGATGTCCTTTCGAGGACAGCCGCCATCACCATCACGGCAGGCGCCTCATGGACGCAGGCTTGGCCGAGGGCCGCCTGACAGAGGTCCTTCAGGAGGTTGCGGTCGGAAAGGCGGAGCATCTGGTGTCGGGCCGGCAGGTACTGAAACAGCCCCTCCGCCGTGACCCAGTAGACCTCCAGGGGGTAGAGGGCCCCCGCCGAGGGGGTGGTCCGTCCGCCCCAACTTCTCGTGACCCCCTGGGCCGCCCATAGAAGCTGAGAAGTCTCCTGCAGGTCGAGAGTCTTGGAGGTGAAGTCCCGGACGGAGGCCCGCCGGGCAAGGGCTTCTTCCAGGGACAGCTTGCCCTTCATGACAGGCTGGGGAAGCCCTATGATCTTCTTTTCGTCCATCGCCGAACCCGCAACGAACCCGCCGAGACCCAGGATGACGACAAGGGAAAGGCACGAAAGGATCTCGAACCGGCGCTTCCTTTTTTTCATGGTCTTTCCGTCATGTTTTTCCGGATCCTAACACAGCGGCCCCGTTTTTTTAACTTTTTTTCTCTGCCGTTCTATTGTATACAACCCCGGGCGATTCCAGCGGTCGCTCAGAAGCGCCGGGGTGGGCATGAAGCGTGAATAAGATTTGGCGTCATACCGTTGGGTGGTTTTTCGTTGTCCTGGGCATCGTCGGTTGTTTCCTGCCCATCCTCCAGGGGATCCTCTTCATGATGATCGGGTTTTTGATCCTGGCCCCCGAGGTCCCCTTCATCCACCGGCAGCTGGAGAGACTGAAAGCGCGGTACCCCGATGTCTTTCACAGGGCAGAGGAGATCAAGGCGAGGATCAAGGCCGGCGTCAAGCGCCATGCAGATCCCTGAGGAAGGATGGAGGCGCTCCTCGGTGCACACCTTTCGATTGCGGGAGGGATCCACAGGGCCCTGCTGAGGGGGAAAGCGCTCAAGTGCCGCGCGATCCAGATCTTCACGACAAGTCCAAACCGGTGGAGGACCCGGCCGTTGTCGGCGGCGGAGATTGAGGCCTTCCAGCGGACCCGACGCCTGACGGGGATCAACGCCGTCCTCTCCCATGCAAGTTACCTGGTCAACCTCGCCTCCGCCGATCCGTTGTTATACTCCAAATCCATTGCGGCCGTGACGGAGGAGATCCGCAGATGCCATCATCTGGGCATCACCTCGGTTTTGGTCCACCCCGGTTTTCACGGCGGCCGCGGGGAAAAGGCGGGTCTCCGACGGGTTTCAGCCGCCGTCGAGCGCGTTCTTGCGGCGACGAAGGATCTGGACGTCCGGATCGTTCTCGAGACGACGGCCGGACAGGGGACGGCCCTCGGTTGTCGCTTCGGTCACTTCAAGGCGCTCTTCGATCGGATCCGGGACGTGGCCCGGGTGGGAATCTGCGTTGATACCTGTCACGTCTTCGCGGCGGGGTGCGATCTCCGGGACCGGCAGGCCTATGACAGGATGATCCGGGCCGTCGAGGACTCGGTCGGGCTGGAGAAGCTGGAGGCCTTCCACCTGAACGATTCCTGCGGGGAACTGGGGTCCAGGGTCGATCGCCACGCCCACATCGGCGAGGGGCGAATCGGGCTCGAACCTTTCCGTTTCATCTTGCAGGACGGGCGGTTTCTGCGGGTTCCGAAGATCATTGAGACACCGAAAGAAGGCGCTTTTCACGGACCGGACGGCCCGGATTGTGAAAACCTCGCCCGGCTGAGAAGCCTGGCGGGATCGAGCGGGCGTCGAGATCGCACTTGAATTGCTCCTCTTTCGATGGTAGAAGACAATCTCTTAAAATTCATACACTGAGAGGTCTTCCGATGAAAAGAATCTGTTGGTTCGTCACGGCGCTGCTTCTGGTTGTGCTGGTTTGCGGTTCGGTGCAGGCGCAGCAGGCCAAGAAGGTCGCCGTTCTGCCCTTCCAGATAAACAGCCCGGAGAAACTGGATTATCTCAGAGACGGCGTCTGGGACATGCTCATGTCGCGAATCGAGGTGAGCAACAAGATCGAGGTCCTCGGGAAGCCGGCGGTCCTCGAGGCCCTCGAACGGGTCAAGAAGAGGTCCGTCGCGGAGTCGGATGTCCTGGCCCTCGGCCAGGACCTGAAGGTGGACTACGTCGTCTGGGGGAGCATCACGAAGATCGGCGAAAATGTCAGCCTGGACGGGAAGCTTCTGGATGTGGCGGCAAAGAAATCGGCCTTGTCGGTCTTCGAGCAATCGAGGGGTCTGAACGAAGTCATCCCGAGGATCAACGACTTCGCCAAGAAGATCGACCAGCACATCCTGGGTGATGTCCCGGCGTCTTTTGCCGCCCCGGCGGCACCGGCGGCCGTGACCGCCGGTGGTGCGGCTGTGGCTGCGGGGGGCGCGGCGGCCGCAGCACCGGGTGTCGCAGGTGTCCCGAGGAGCGAGACGGAGATCATCAGCGGGATGAGGAAAGGCAGGGGGACCTTCACGGCCGCCATCAACCCGGATTTCATCCACTCCGGGAGGCCCGATGACCGGCGCGGTTTCTGGATGAGCCCCAAGTTCGGTACGGAGTTTCGCGGCATGGATATCGGCGACGTCAACAAGGACGGCCGAAACGAGGTGGTCATCATCGACATGAATAGTGTGATGATCTATCAAAAAAAGGGGAATGAATTTCTTCTCTTGAACAAGATTTCGGGGGCCAGGGGGCATAAGTATCTCTCCGTCGACGTGGCGGACATCAATGGAAACGGGACCCCCGAAATCTTCGTTACGAACTGGAACTATAACCGCCTCGAGTCCTTTGTCCTGGAGTACCGGGACGGGAAGTATGAAAGGATTGCCTCCAATCTTCCCTGGTTCATGCGGGTCATCCAGACGGGGGAGGGCCCTGTTCTTCTCTGCCAGGTCATGTCGACCGACATGACGGGTTACACCGGGAGCCTGTTCGGTGCGCAGTTCATGTTCCGAAACCCCATTCATGAAGCGGTCTGGTCCGACGGGAAATACCGGGAGGGGCGCAGGATGAAGATCCCGCAGGGGCTGCCGGTCTTCGGGTTGGCCATCGATACAATCGAACCGGGGAAACCCGAGAGGGTCATCTGCCTCGACGAGCTCGACTATCTTCGGATCTACGAGAAGACGGAGAAATCCCTCGACAAGTTGAGCGTCTTCGGCGGGGCGGCGGAGTTTCTGTACAAGAGCGACGAAACCTACGGCGGGAGCAACATCTACATCGAACTGCCCGAAAAGGCCATGTACAGCGACAGGGATTACCCTCCTCAGTACATCAACCTCCGGATCATCCCCTATGACACGAACCGGGACGGCAAGAAGGAGCTCATTCTCATCAAGAACATCTCCGCCGTGGGGGGGACCATGTCCAGGATCAAGCTCTTTGTCTCGAGCGAGGTCTACAATCTCGAATGGGATGGGATCGGGTTCCTCGAAAACTGGAAGACCCGGAAGATCAACGGCTATGTGGCGGACTACCAGGTCAAGGATATCGACAACGACGGACAGGACGAAATCGTCATGGCGCTCGTTCTTTCCGTGGGCACGACCCTCAAGACGAACAGCGTGGTCGTTTCCTACAAGCTCACCGCCCAACAGCCTTGACAGGCCGGGAAATATATTATAGAAAAATGGCCCGGGCGGTGTAGCTCAGTTGGTTAGAGCATGCGGCTCATATCCGCAGTGTCCGGGGTTCAAGTCCCTGCACCGCCACCAAGAACACCCTGAAGCCCGTCGCAACCGGCGGGCTTTTTTACGGGAGGGGATCGGGGACCCGATGATCCGCGTAGGGGGTTTCAACGGGGTCCGGGAGATCACAGGGTCCGGCCCCGAAGGAGGTCGGTGCATCGAATCCAGGCCAGGCCCAGGTATTCATGGACGGCCATCTCCGCCTTTCTCAGCGCCGAAGGTTTGGGGAAGACGTCACGGGGGCTGTGGGATTCGACGACCGTGGCCCGATGGGCTGTCGCCGCAGGGCGGGGATCCATGCCCAGGTTTCCGAAAAGAAGCAGCGCACGGGGCATGTGCGCGGCCGACGTCACGAGCACAAAGGCCTGCTCTCCCACGTACTGCCGGATCCGTCGGACCTGTTCCTCCGTGTCGCGGGACTGATCTTCCTTCATGACGTCCTCCGGCGGGACACCGAGGGCAACGGCCACGCGGGCCATGATCTCCGCCTCCGATTCACGGGCGAAGCCCTTGCCGCCGGAGAGGAGGAGCTTGCTTCCCGGTCGCTGCCGGTAGCAGATGATCCCCTCGGCGAGATGAACCATGGAGCTGGGGGAGAGCTGGGCCGTCAGGGGGATTCGCGCGTCGACGGAAAGCCCCGCCCCGAGCACCACAACCCACGGTTCGGCAGAGGACGGCTGCGCCGCGGGCAGGGAAGTGGCGGACTGTTCGAGGGGACGGAGAATCAGGTTTGATCCGGCATCGTAGCTGAAAAAAACGAGAAGGAAGGTTCCGATGAGGATCCATCCTCCGGCGGGTCGCCGCCTTTTCGTGAAGAGCATCAGCAGGAGGCCCGTCACGAGAAAAAGCACGGCGAGCGTCAGCGGGTAGCAAAAAGGGGTGATGATCTTTTTCAACAGAAACATGGTTCCACCCGTCCTCCGGATCTTGAATCGGCTTTTTAGAGGTTGAAGGAATCGAGATCCTCCGGTGTCACTTTCATGGCTTCGTCGATGGCCTGCCGGATCCGGTCGGAAGAGCTCGCACGGATCCGTTTCAGGACCTGTTCGATGTAGCGGCCGGCCTCCATGAGGGTCCCTTCCGCGTTTTCGATCTCCAGGCCATGGACGAGACGGTTTCTCAGCTGCCGGATGGATTCGAGGGACGAAAGGGTTCTTCCCGTGAAGAGCCCCAGTTTCTTCAGGGTGCCGCGTGTGGGAATGATGATTTTCCGTGGGTGTTCAAAATTCTGCTCCCGCAGGAGTTCGCGGATGGTGATCTCGAAGGGGATCCATCGTGACATGAAGTACCCGGCGGCTTTCCGGCCGCCCGTCGGGGGTCGCCCCGCGTTTTCCCGGCCGCTCTCCGGCGTGAGGCCGACGACCTGCTGACGGGCCTCGGCGTAAACGCCGTAGAGATCCGGATGATCGAGCAGGATGCCGTCGACGAGTTGTTCCACCACGGGGGCCTTTTCCGTGTCCGGATGGATCTGTTTGAGGTACTTCCGAAGTCTTGCCGGACGGTCCAGCTTGGCGAGACGCAGAAAGGCGAGCAGAAGGTCCGTTCGGCCGATGACGGGTTCACCCTGCGTCTCCGGGGCCCCCGAGCGGACTGCGTCGTAGAGGAAGGCCGCCAGCTGGTAGGGGTTGGCGAATCGCTTTGCACTGCCGCTGACACGGGCCTTCAGTGCACGCTGCAGCCTCTCGAGGGCAATCTCGCCGGCGATGATGAGACCGTTGAGTTCGTCCAGGATCGCCAGTTCGTCGACGGAGAGGTTGCCGTATTGGGCCTTGTAGACGAGGTCGTGTTCGACCTCGGCCCAGGCGTGCATCAGGACGGAGGCCACCTGGATTTCGATGAGGGTATCGGCGCATCTCTTCTCCTCGCCGGCAAGCGTCTTCGGGTCCAGTCGGACATCATAGTGGGTTGCGGAGTAACCGGTGAATTTTTTCTCGTATTTCTGATAGGGTCTCGGTTCGGAGGGGGACTGGCGAACCTCCTGGACGATGAAGCGGGCCCGGATGAAACGGTCCGTCTCGCCGCGGTCACCGGGGAAGTAGAGCGCGATGCGGACACCGGCAAGGTCGTGGATGTCGGCGTAGATGTCCTCGAGGGTTCGGTATCGCTGCACGTTGCTCCGCTCGATGACTTTTTCCCTGAGGACTTGCGGGCGTTTGGCGCGGAACGTCACGATCGCGCGGACGCCGATCTGCTGAAGCCCCGTTTCACACTGCCGGGCACAGATTTTCGCCGTGTCATGAAAGCGCTGAAATTGTCTCTTGTAGTCGTCGATGAAGCGTTGTACGAGATTCATGGTCTTTCGTTCGCAGAGGCCCCGGGGCCTTGCAGCGGTGAGTCGAGTTCAGCGTTACGGTCGTCATGAAAAAGGACGACCAATTATAGCATCGACGTTGCCGGGAAGGACAGGAGGATTTTCAGCACATCCGGCCTGCGCCCCGGGTTTTGCAGAATTGCGGAGGGTCTCAAGGAGGTCATGAGGGGAAAGGTCAAAGAGAAGGATCGAGGGTCCCCCGTCGGCCCGCCGCCGGGGGAGGGCAGCCCATGCTCCGTCGATGTCGTCCTGTTCGATTTCGGCGGGGTTCTCGCTGACGAAGGTTTTGTGGGGGGGCTTGCCGCCATCGCGAGGGAAAACGGGCTCGACGAGGAATCCTTTGTGGCTCTTGGTCATACCCTTGTCCACGAGACGGGCTTCGTCACAGGGGGCTCCGGCGAGGCGGCATACTGGACGGCCCTGCGCCGCCACGCGGGCATCCAGGGGAGCGACGAAGAGTTGCGCCGGGAAATCCTGTCTCGCTTCAGGCTTCGACCATGGCTCTTCAGGCTCGTGGAGGCCATCCGGGAGAGGGGTGTCCTTGTCGGGATCTTGAGCGACCAGACCCTCTGGCTGGACGAATTGAACGAAAGGCACGGTTTTTTCCGGTTCTTCGATGTCGTCTTCAACAGCTATCACCTGGGAAAGAGCAAGAGGGACCCCACCCATTTCGACGACATCGTCGGAACGCTTGGCGTCAAGCCCGGGCGGGTCCTGTTCGTGGATGACAGCGAAGGGCACATCGCGCGGGCAAGGCTTCGGGGTTGGCAGACGATCCTCTACAGGAATCGCAGGGATTTCATCCGGCAGATCCGAACATTCTGTCCCTGGATCGAAAGATCGGTCTCCATCCGTGGATCTTCCCGGTCCGTGCCCGCAAGAGAGGAAACACCGGGGAATCGACGGATTCCCCGGTGAAATCCCTTGACGCGTTTTCAGGACTTATACTAAGAACGGTCATCCATCCATCATCCATCATCGGGGGGGTCGTATGATACCAAGATATTCGAGGGAGGAGATGGCCTCCGTCTGGAGTCCCGAGAACCGCTTCCGGAAATGGCTCGATATCGAACTGCTGGTCTGCGAAGCGCTGGCCGTCCGGGGGGTCATCCCGAAGAAAGCCCTGGCGAACATCAAGGCCAAGGCCGGATTCGACGTGGCCCGGATCGACGAGTTGGAGAAGGTGGTCAAACACGACGTGATCGCCTTTCTGACGAGCGTCGGTGAAAAGGTGGGACCCGACGCCCGTTTCATTCACATGGGCCTGACCTCTTCGGACATCCTCGATACCTCCTTCGCCCTCCTGCTCAGGGAGGCGGCCGACCTGCTCATCGCGGATGTGGACCGGCTGCTCGGGATCATCCGGGAGAAAGCCTTCCGCTACAAGAAGACGCCGATGATCGGACGGACGCACGGCATTCACGCGGAGCCGGTCACGTTCGGTTTGAAGATGGCCCTCTGGTACCAGGAGATGGAGAGGAACCGGCAGAGGCTCGTCCGAGCGAGGGAAGCCGTGAATTTCGGCAAGATCTCGGGGGCCGTCGGGACCTTCTCCTTCGTCGACCCGCGGGTCGAGGCCTACGTCTGCAGGAAACTCGGTCTCAAGCCGACGCCCGTCTCCACCCAGGTCATCCAGCGCGATCGTCATGCCGAGTATTTCACCGCACTGGCGATCGTGGGCTCATCCATCGACAAGTTCGCCACCGAGATTCGCCTTCTCCAGAGAACGGAGGTCCGGGAGGTCGAGGAGGAATTCGCCGAGGGCCAGAAGGGCTCATCCGCGATGCCGCACAAGAGGAATCCCGTCCTCTCGGAGAACCTCTCGGGTCTCGCCCGTCTCCTGAGAGGATATGCCCTGGCCTCGCTGGAGAACGTGGCCCTCTGGCACGAGAGGGATATCAGTCACTCATCGGTGGAGCGGGTGATCGGGCCCGATGCCACCATCCTGCTGGACTTCATGCTGAACCGTTTCGCCGGTTTATTGAAAAACCTGACGGTCTTCCCGGAGAGAATGATGGCCAACATCGGAATGACCCGGGGGGTCATCTTCTCCCAGATGGTCCTTCTGAAGCTGATCGAGAAGGGGATGTCCCGGGAGGCGGCCTACGCACTGGTTCAGAGCCGGGCCATGCGTTCCTGGAGAGAGGGGCTTGAGTTCAAGGATCTCATCCTGGGGGACCGCGAGATCCGGCGATACCTCAAGCCCGGAGAAATCGAGCGGGTATTCGATCTCCGGAATTTTCTCAAGCATCTCGATACCATCTTCGAGCGGGTCTTCGGGCGGAAGGCGTGACGGAGGACGGTTACAGGGACTGCCGGCATCCCGGCGACCCCGCTGGAATCAGGGGAAGGACCTTGCCTTTCTGGCTTTCGGCGGCGGTTTCTTCAGGACGGTGTCGCGGAGCCAGTGTTCGTCGTCCCGCTCCGGGTAGTCGATGTTGTAGTGGAGACCCCGGCTCTCCTTCCTCATCATGGCGCACTCGATGATGAGTTTAGCGACGATGGTGATGTTTCTCAGCTCCAGAAGATCCCTCGTGATCATGAACTTCCGGTAATATTCGTGAATCTCCTGCCAGATGAGTTCCACCCTTTTCTTGGCCCTCTCGAGCCGTTTATCGGAGCGGACGATGCCGACGTAATTCCACATGGACCTGCGGATCTCATCCCAGTTCTGGGTGATGACGACGGATTCGTCACTCTCCGTCACACCGGTCAGGTCCCATCCCGAAACGCTCCGTTCCTCATCCCGGACGAGAGGGAACATCTCGGCGACTCTCAGGAAGGCCCGGTGGGCGAAGACCACGGCCTCGAGGAGTGAGTTGCTGGCCAGGCGGTTCGCGCCGTGAAGGCCCGTGCAAGCCACCTCTCCCGCCGCGAAGAGCCTGTCAATGCTCGTTTCGCCGTAGGCATTCACGACGACACCGCCGCAGATGTAGTGGGCGGCGGGGACGACGGGGATGGGGTCTTTCGTGATGTCGATGCCGAAGGACAGGCAGTTCCGGTAGATGTGGGGGAACCGTTCCATCAGGAATCCGGGATCCCGGTGCGTGATATCCAACAGCACGAACTCATCCCCCGATTTCTTCAGTTCCCGGTCGATGGCCTGGGCGACCACGTCCCTGGGCGCGAGACTCTTCATGGGGTGATAGCGCTCCATGAAGGTCGAGCCGTTTCTCAACCTCAGGACCCCGCCTTCGCCCCGGACCGCCTCGCTGATGAGAAAGGACTTCGCCTCGGGATGATAGAGGCAGGTGGGGTGAAACTGGATGAACTCCATGTTGGCGATTTCGGCGCCGGCCCGGTATGCCATGGCGATGCCGTCACCGGTGGCGATATCGGGGTTCGACGTGATGAGATAGACTTTGCCCGCTCCGCCCGTTGCCAGGAGCACGAAGGAGGCGCGGAAAACGTGGATGCGGTTCTGCTGCACATCGAGGACATAGGCCCCGAGGCATCGGTCCTTTCGGGTGCGGGATCGCTTCTTTTCTCCCCGTAGAGCCGATTCGAGGATGAGGTCGACGGAGATGCAGTTTTCGAAAAAGGTGATGTTCTTCTTCGCTCCCGCTTTTTCGATGAGGGCCCTTTCGATTTCCCTGCCGGTGAGGTCCGCGGCGTGAAGGACCCTGCGGCGGGAGTGGCCCCCTTCTTGCCCGAGATCGTAGACGATCGGCGGGCCGCTGTCCTTTCGGGAGAACTCCACCCCCCAGCGGATCAGTTCCCGGACCCTCTCGGGTCCCTCGCTCACGACGAAGCGCACGACCGACTCATGGCACAGCCCCGCCCCGGCCGTCAGGGTGTCGCGGATATGATCTTCGAAACTATCCGATGCATCCATGACGGCGGCGATCCCGCCCTGGGCCAGGTTGGTCGTGGAATCAATTTTCTCTTTCTTGGTCACAATGGCCACGGAACCGAGGTCAGCTGCCTTGATGGCGAAGCACAGCCCGGCGATGCCGCTTCCGATGACGAGAAAATCGGTCTTGATTTCCATGGGGAGACCCCCGGCCGTCGGTGAAAAAGCACCGGAAACCCAAAAAAAATGGCCGTTTACAATTGGCGGTCGTTCCTGTATATACCTTTCCGACTTTTAAGGAAAGGGAAATGTTCTGTTCGGGGTCATGAGGGTTCTTGCGATTGAAACTTCCTGCGACGAGACGGCCGCCGCCGTCGTGCGCGACGGGCGGGAAATCCTCTCGAGCGTGGTTTCATCCCAGGTGGACATCCACAGCAAGTACGGCGGGGTGGTCCCCGAGATCGCCTCGAGGAAGCACGTGGAGGCCATCGTCCCGGTGATCCTGCAGGCTCTCGAGCATGCACGCCTCGACCTGGCGGATGTGGACGGCATCGCCGTGACACGCGGACCGGGGCTGGTCGGTTCCCTCCTGATCGGTCTTTCCGTCGCCAAGGCCATCGCCTTCGCGAACCGGAAACCCCTGGTCGGCGTGAACCACCTCGAGGGTCATGTGGCGGCCGTTTTTCTCAGCGACCCCGCCCCGGCGTTCCCCTTCGTGGCCCTCGTGGTTTCGGGTGGACATACGATGGTCTATCTGGCCCGGGATTTCCAGGAGTTCCTTTTGCTCGGCCAGACAAGGGATGATGCTGCCGGTGAGGCCTTCGACAAGGCCGCGAAACTCCTCGATATCGGGTATCCCGGCGGGGTGGTCATCGACCGGCTGGCAAAATCCGGAAACCCGCAGGCCCACTTCTTTCCAAGGGCCATGAGGGACAGCCTCGATTTCAGTTTCAGCGGCGTCAAGACGGCCCTTTTGACCTTTACCCGGAAGCGGGTGCGGCCCATCGCGGAGGGAGACCTCCCGGATATCGTTGCGAGTTACCAGGAGGCCATCGTCGATGTCCTTGTGGAGAAGACGCTCCGCGCCGCCGAAATGAATCAAATGAGCCGGGTGGCGGTGGTCGGCGGCGTGGCGGCCAACAGCCGCCTGCGCCAGAGGTTCATGGAGGAAGGAAAGAAGCGGTGCGTCGATGTCTTCATCCCGCCGCCGGTCCTCTGTACGGACAACGCGGCCATGATTGCCGTCGTGGGCGAACACCTGCTGGCGAGGGGAAGGCGGGACGGTCTGGATTTGAACGCCGTATCGCGCTGGCCGCTCGACCGGGGTCTCCGGTAGGAGCTGCATGGTTCTTGCAGGGGGAACCATCGATGGCCACGAGACCTTTCATTCTGCGTAGACCGTTCATGTTATTCAAGAACAAGTTCAGGGAATTCTATCGGCAGTTCCTCAGCCTGAAAGGGGAGCCGTCGCAGATCGCCGCCGGCATGGCCATCGGAGTCTTCATCGGCGTCACACCGACCATTCCGTTCCATACCGTCGCCGTCATCTTCCTCTGCCTGGTCTTCCGGCAGAACCTGACGGCAGCCCTCCTGGGTGCGACCTGCATCTCCAATCCCGTCACCATCCCGCTCTTTTATGTCACTCAGTACGAACTCGGCCGGTCCCTGTTGAATTACGAGCATTTCAAGGTCGCCTTCAGCGACTACACTCTGCAGTCGATCCTGGAACTGGGATGGCACATCCTCTATCCGCTCCAGATCGGCGGGCTCCTGATGGCCGTCATGTTCACGGGTCCAGCCTACTTCCTCACCTACCGCGCCGTTTCGGCCCTGAGGAGAAAACATGTTCAACCCCCGGGCGATCCTGGCAAAATATCAGATCCGACCACGTAAGAGGCTCGGGCAGTGCTTTCTCTCGGACCCGAACGTGACCCGGAAGATCGTCGAGGCCGCCGATCTCCAACGGGACGACTGGGTCGTCGAGATCGGCGCGGGGCTGGGCCTCATGACCGCGCAGATCGCCCGGAGGGCCGGCCGGGTCATCGCCATCGAGATCGACCGGGGCCTGGTCCGCATTCTCCGGGAGGAACTGAGGACTTACCCCCATGTGGAAATCGTCCATGCCGACGTGCTGAAATTCGACTTCCTCACCATCGGAGAGCCCCTCGGCAGGACGAAGATCAAGATTGTCGGCAACGTCCCCTACAACATCTCCTCACCGATCCTCCTCCGGCTTCTGGAGGCGAGGAGTCGCATATCGACGATGGTCCTCATGTTCCAGAGGGAGGTGGCCGAACGGCTCGTTGCCGGGCCGGGATCGAAGCTCTACGGGATCCTGTCCGTCCTCACCCGACTCTACACGGATCCGAAGATCGCCCTGAAGGTCTCCCCTCGGTGTTTTCATCCGGCACCCCGGGTGGAGTCGGCTGTGGTGAGAATGGTCGTCCGGGAGAAACCGGTCGGGGAGATCGAAGACGACGCTTTTCTCCGGGCCGTCGTCCGTTCGGCCTTTTCCAAGCGGAGGAAAACGCTTCTCAACAACCTGAAGGGTTCGTCCCTGGTCGGTATTCGTGGAGAAGACCTTCCGGCGGTGCTGGAGGCTCTCGGTATCGACCCTGCGTGCCGGGCCGAAACCCTGACCCCCGAGGACTTTGCGCGACTGAGCAAGGCCCTGCGGGAACGATAATTCCCTTGACAACGGGGGGCTTTTTTGCTAACGGGGACACACCGCTTGGATCCGCTATCGGACCGGGACGGAAGGTTGTTCCGACGATCGATTGAGGAAGCACGAGATGCGAAGCCTCCCGTCCGAAGACGGGGGGCTTTTTTTGTGGGGTGAACAGAGATGAGGGTCATTGAAAGAGCGGCGGAGATGCAACGGTACGCGGAGGGGCTGAGGAATTCGGGGAAGCGGATCGCCTTCGTGCCCACCATGGGCTATCTCCACCAGGGCCATTTGAGCCTGATGGAAGCAGGCCGAAAACTGGGGGACTGCCTGGTAACGAGCATCTACGTCAACCCCACGCAATTCGGCCCGACGGAAGACCTCGCCAAGTATCCCCGGGATTTCCGGAGAGACGAGTCGCTGTGCCGGGGGGTCGGGGTGGATGTCATCTTTTACCCCGGGGACCGCGACATGTATCCGGAGCACTACCAGACCTATGTCAACGTCGAGGGTGTGACCGACAACCTCTGCGGCCTCTCGAGGCCCGGTCACTTCCGGGGGGTTGCCACCATCTGCGCGAAGCTCTTCAACATCGTCAAACCCCACGTCGCGATTTTCGGCAAGAAGGATTTTCAGCAACTGGTGGTCATCCGGAGGATGGTCGAGGACCTCAACATGGATCTCGAGATCCTGGGCCTGCCGACCGTGCGGGAACCGGATGGTCTGGCCATGAGTTCCAGGAACACCTACCTGAAGCCCGAAGAGCGGCAGGCCGCGCTGAGCCTGAGCCGTTCGCTCCGGCTGGCGAAAAGGCTATACGAAGAGGGAGAAAGAGACGCGGAAAAGATCATCGAGCAGGTCACCCGCCTCATCGGCCGGCATCCCGAGGGCAAGATCGATTATGTGAAAATCTGTGACACGACGACGATGAGGGACGTGAAGCGACTCGAGGGAAGGGAAGTCATCGCGCTCGCCGTGAGAGTCGGCGCGGCAAGGCTGATCGACAATTACGTCTTCGGCGACCCCTTGGAATTGCCGCCGGAATAGGGCGGCTCGCCCGGGACGCCGCGAATGGGGGGCAGGACCATGCAGAGGTTCATGTTGAAATCGAAGCTGCACAGGGTGACGGTCACCGATGCCAATCTTCATTATGAGGGGAGCATCACCATCGACGAGGCGCTGATGCAGAAGGCGGACCTCGTCCCCTTTGAAAAGGTGAGCATCTACAATGTCTCCAACGGGGAGCGGTTTTCCACGTACGTCATCCGGGGGAAGAAAGGCAGCGGCGTCATCTGCCTCAACGGGGCGGCCGCCCGGAAGGCCTCCAGGGGCGATGTGATCATCGTTGCCAGCTACGTGATGGTGGACGACAGCGCCGCGCGGGAGTGGGTGCCGAAGTGCGTCTACGTGGATGCGAAAAACCGGGTCAGGCGCTCCTGAAGGGTTTCCGGCATGGATGAGAAGGCAAAGTCACGGGACTTTGCCTTTTTTTTGAGCAAATAGTTGTTGAAAGTAAGGGGTACTTCTGTTATGGGATGGCCCAACCAAATCCCGAAAAGATGAGAAAAAAGTTAAAGCCCATATTCCTGACGGGACTCGCCGTCATCATCCCGATCGGATTGACCATCTACATCCTCATTTTCCTGATCGGCCTGATGGACGGGTTGCTCCACGTCATCCCGAGCCGCCTGCATCCCGATCAGCTCTTCGGATTTCACATACCGGGATTGGGCATCCTCTTCACCCTGGTCCTCATCTTCGTCGCGGGGTTGGCGACCCGCAGCCTCCTGGGACGGCGGCTTTTGACCTGGGGGGAATCCCTCGTGTACAAGATCCCGCTGATCCGAGGGATCTACCAGGCCCTGAAACAGATCGTGTCCGCCATGATGAACACCAGTGGCGAGAGCTTCAAGCGGGTTGTCCTCGTGGAGTTCCCGAGAAGGGGGATGTACACGGTGGCCTTCGTCACGGGGATCGCGGCGGGGGAGGTTCAGGAAAAAACCGAGGAGAGATGCATCAACGTCTTCATCCCGACGACCCCCAACCCGACCTCGGGATTCTACATGATGGTCCCTGAACGGGAGGCCCTCCGCCTCGACATGACCGTCGAGGAGGCTTTCAAGTTGGTCATGTCCGGGGGGATCGTCACACCCCCGCAGGCGCCGTCCTTCCGCAGCGGAGAGTCTTCCGAAAACCCGCAGAATGTCCCGGCGGCCCGCACGCTGTGAAAAGGTCTCGGACAACGGAAAAGAAACGAATCATCGATAACGGAGGGAGGATTTATGCTCATCTCAGCAGAAAGCATCAAGGCAGGACACCCCGATCTGGTAGCGGATCAGATCTCCGCCAACATCATCGCCGACATTCTCGACAAGGAACGGAAACTCGGACTCAACGTCCATAACATGCCTCACTGCGGCCTGGAGGTCTTCCTCGGGAAGGCTTTTTGCCTCGTCGGCGGCGAAGTGACCTGTCGGGTCCCCATCGATGTGGAGAGGATCGTTCGGGAGACGGTCCTTTCGCTCGGGTACAATGACGCCGCCGTCGGCCTGAACGGCAACAACATGGGCATTCTCAACGCGATCATCCCCCAGTCTCCGGACATCAATATCGGGACGAGGGCCCATCTGGGTGCATACAAGGAGATCGGGGCCGGGGATCAGGGCATCATGTACGGATTCGCCGTCGATGAAACGCCCGAACTGCTCCCCCTCCCGTATGTCCTCGTCAACCGCCTGATGCGGGCCCTGGAGAATTGCAGGAACCCGATCTTCGCCCCGGACGGAAAGGGTCAGGTGACGGTGGAGTACGACGACGAAACGGAAAGGCCGCTGCGGGTGGCCAAGGTTCTGGTGTCCAACGCCGTGGACTACCGGAAGGTGGGCAAGGGGCAGAAGACCCAGGTGAAATCCATGGCCCGGCAGATCGCCTTCCGTTCGCTGGGGAAGTGGGTGGACAGCAAGACGGAGTTCTTCTTCAACCCGACGGGCGAGTGGAGCGCCGTCAACTCCTGCAGCGCGGCCGACTCCGGCGTCACGGGCCGCAAGCTCGTCGTTCAGTTCTACGGCGGCTATCCCGGTGCCCAGGTGGGCGGCGGGTCGGTGGTCAACAAGTCTCCCGAGAAGGTCGATTGCTCCGCCGCTTTCGGCGCCCGGTACGCGGCGAAGAACCTCGTGGCGGCCGGTCTCGCCCGGAAGGTCTCCATCCAGCTCGCCTACGCGATCGGCATCGCCAAGCCTTTCAATATCTATGTGAACACCTTCGGGACGGGTCAGCTGCCCGACAAGGAGCTCTCGGAGATCATCGCCCGGGTCTTCGACTTCACCCCCGCAGGCATGATCCAGCAGTTCGACCTGCTCAGCGGGGACGTCTACCGGCGGATCCCCAAGAGCTTCTTCCTGGACGGCTTCCGCTGGGAGAGGACGGACCGGGTCGCTCGTCTCAAGAAAGAGGCGGGTCTGCGATAGACCCGCAGGAAGAACGAGGCAGAGATGAATTACGACGTCAGGGATTTAAAGCTCGCCGCACAGGGAAAATCGAGCGTCGAGTGGGCCGCGATGAGCATGCCCGTGCTGAACACCATCCGGGAGCGTTTCCGGAAGGAAAAACCGCTCCGGGGTGTACGGATCGGCGCCTGTCTCCATGTGACGACGGAGACCGCGAATCTTGCGGAGACGCTTCAGGCCGGCGGCGCCGAGGTCCACCTGTGCGCCTCCAACCCGCTGAGCACCCAGGATCCCGTGGCCGCCTACCTCGTCCGGTACAGAGGGATGTCCGTCTACGCCGTCAAGGGGGAGGACACGAGAAGGTACTACCGGCACATCAACGCGGTTCTCGATGCCCGACCGGTGCTGACCATGGATGACGGTGCCGACCTGGTCTCGACGATCCACGCCAAGCGCCGCGAACTGATCCGCAACGTCGTAGGCGGGACGGAAGAGACGACCACGGGTGTCATCCGTTTGAGGGCCATGGCCGAAAAAGGGGTTCTCCGTTTTCCCCTGATCGCCGTCAACGACGCCCGCACCAAGTTCATGTTCGACAACCGTTACGGGACCGGCCAGAGCACGCTCGACGGCATCATCCGGGCGACGAACCGTCTCATCGCGGGAACGACTTTCGTGGTCTGCGGTTACGGCTGGTGCGGCAAGGGAGTCGCAATGAGGGCCGCCGGGATGGGGGCCAGCGTCATCGTGACGGAGGTCGATCCTCTCCGGGCGCTCGAAGCCGTCATGGACGGCTTCCGGGTGATGCCCCTTTCGGAGGCCGTTCGAGAAGGGGACGTCTTCTGTACCCTCACCGGCGATTTGAATGTGATCCGTCAGGAGCATTTCCTGAAGATGAAAGACGGCGCCATTGTGGCCAATTCAGGCCATTTCAACGTGGAGCTCGACCTGGGGGGCCTCCGGACCGTTTCCCGGGGTCAGCGGAAGATCCGGGATTACATTCAGGAATACCGGCTGAAGAACGGAAGACGCCTCTACGTTCTCGGCGAAGGAAGGCTCATCAATCTCGCGGCGGCCGAGGGGCATCCGTCGAGTGTCATGGATATGAGTTTCGCCAATCAGGCCCTTTCGGCGGAGTACCTCATCCGGAAGGGGAAATCACTTCAGAACACCGTTTACGCCGTGCCGGAGGAAATCGATCGGGAGATCGCCCGCCTGAAACTCGGGAGCATGGGAATCCGGATCGACCGCCTGACGGCGGAACAGAAGAGATACCTGCGTTCCTGGGAGATGGGCACCTGATGACGCGACGTCGTCAGGTGTGGATGCCCTTGAAAAGGAACGCCGAAAGTGACCCGAAGAGGAGATTGGGCACCCAGGCCGCGAGAACGGGCGCAAGGGTCCCCGAGCGTCCCAGGGACAGGCAGAAGGCGAAAAGGATCCAGTAGGAAAAGCCGATGATGAGACCGATGCCGATTCCTTGAGCGACCCCGCCGCTTCTCTCCGGTCGCATGGAGAAGGCAATGCCGACCATGACCACGAAAAGGCTCACCAGCGTGAAGGCGATCTTCCCGTGCAGGTCCGTTTCATAGCGGGTCACGTCGTAACCCTCCTCCCGGATCTTCCGGATATATCCTCTCAATTCCATGTAACCCATCTCGTCGGCGCTCCTCTGCACCACCTGAAAATCGGAGGGCTCTTCCGGAAGATCCACGGTCAGACGGTCCAATCGTTCAATGGACGGCAACGTTCCCGTCGGGAAATGGGTGACCAGAACGTCGAAGAATTCCCAGTGATCCCCTGTCCAGACGGCTCGCCGGGCGTCGATTCGCTTCGTGAGGTTGAATTCCGGATCGAAGTAATGGATGCTGATACCCTGGAGGGTGTTTCGTTCGGGATCGAAGATCGTGAAACTGTAGATACTGTTCTTGGCCCGGAACCAGACCTGGTTCTTCTTGAAGACGCCCGTTTTCTTCTGTTTCTGGATCTCCACCAGTTTGATATGCCGGGCCCGCTGGTTGGTGTAGGGTGTTACGAACTCGTTCAGGAAAAAGACCAGGAGACAGGCGGCGGCCGCAAGGCAGAGGACCGGCACCGAGGCCCGGTGCATGCTGATCCCGCTGGCTTTGAGGGCGACCAGTTCATGGTTCTTCGAGAGCATGCCGAAGGTGAGCAGGGTCGCCAAGAGAATCGAGACGGGAATGGCCTGGGCTGCGATCATCGGAAGTGTATAAAGGAAGTAGGAGACCATCTGGCCGATCGTGGCCTGGTTGCTGAGGAACATGCGGATCCGCTCGAAGAAGTCGACAATCAGATAGATGGACAGGAAGGACAGGAGGACCAGGACGAAGATCTTCAGAAATTCACGGGTGATGTAACGGCTGATGATCGTCATGAGGGTCCCCCGGGTCGGAACAGCGACCTTGTTTTCTGCCAGAGGTCCCCATCGAGCGATTTCTCTTCGGCTTTACGGACAAAGAGGGTCACGCCCGCAGCGAAAAAAACGGCGTTGGGTACCCAGGCGCCGACGGCAGCCGGAATCCTGCCCGTCTCCCCGAGGGCCGTGCCGCTCAACGTCAACAGGTAATAAGAGACGACAACCGCCAGCGCCGTGGTGAAGCCCCTCAACTTGGCGGATCGGCTCGACGTGATCCCCAGGGGCATCCCGACGAGCGCGAAGATCAAACAGGACAGGGGGATGGCGAATCTCTTGTGGAGTTCGATCTTCATTTCACGGATTTTCGCCGGCGGGACCGGAGATCCGGGGTCCCGGATCTGGCGGACCATCTCCCCGAAGGTCATCTCCTGGAGTTTCCGTGCAGCGAATTTTCCGGCGTTTGCGCCGTCCGACTGCAACTCGAGGCTGACGTCATAGCTGCTGAAATCGATTTTCTTGTAATTTTTCAGACTTGGATTGACGGAGTGGATGCTCCCGTTTTCGAGCCTGAGCGCCACAGCGGGTGAGTCCGGAGACGCGATCAGATAGCCCTTGCGGGCGATGATGGTGCTCGGTTCCGACGGGATGCGGTCGTCGAACAGGAGCAGACCCTTCATGAACGCTCCGTCGGCGGGGATCTCGTCAGCATAGAGGACGATGCCGCTGAAGTCGTCGTTGAAGACCTTTTCCTTGATGCCCGCACTGGCTTTCTGCCGGGCGACCTCGAGGATGAGGTTCCTCGACGCCTGGTTACCGTAGGGGAGGAAGAAGAGAGATGTCGCCATCGTCATGACAAAGGCGACGACCGCCAGGGAAAACACAGGGACTGCGAGCTGATAGAGGCTCAACCCGGCACTCTTCATGACGGTCCACTCGTTATCCCGGGAAAGCCTTCCCAGCCCCATGAGGATGGAGATGAGAAACGCCAGCGGAATGGTGAACAGCAGGAGGGCCGGCATCATGAACAGGATGAGCTTCGAAATGTTCCACAGGCCCACCCCTTTGTTCATCACGAGTTCCGCCAACTGGAGGATTTTGCCCATTAAAAGGGCGAAGGTCGCCACCAAAAGGGCGAGGAGGAACGGGTAGGTGATCTCCCTCAGGATATAGCGGTAGAGGATGTTCGTCATCAGGGGCATTCGTGTCTTCCCGCGGGGGCGGGCCGCAGCCCTCCGGGGGTTCCATGTTGGTACATTATACAACTGGCCGCACGAAATCAATCGATAACTTATTTGACCTGTCGATGAAAGTCTGTTAGATGTCAGGCAGTTGGGTGATCGAAAACCCGGGGCGGCGGCGGGCTCTTTTGCCAGAGCCGTCCCGCGGAAAGAGGGGAGGGGTTCCACATGATTGATCTGCACACGCACTCCATCTTCAGCGACGGGGAACTCATCCCGTCGGAGCTCATCCGCAGGGCCATGGCTGCGGGTTACCGTGCCGTCGCCATCACCGATCATGCCGATCATTCCAATTTCGATTTCATCCTTCCGCGTGTCAGCCAGGCCTGCCGGGAGATCTCCGCGGTCTGTCCCATCCGGGCCATCGCCGGGATCGAAATCACCCATGTGCCCCCCGGGCTCATTCCGGGGCTGGTCAGAGAGGCGCGTCGGCTGGGTGCAAAAATCGTCGTCGTGCACGGGGAGACCATCGTTGAACCCGTCGCAGCGGGGACCAATC